>Ga0265319_1000563_pt1 | contig 25147 bp, 25 predicted proteins | sample 4824metaG_FD_192443 | JGI IMG/M metagenome (GOLD analysis project Ga0265319, IMG submission 192443) | Rhizosphere microbial communities from Carex aquatilis grown in University of Washington, Seatle, WA, United States - 4-8-24 metaG | ecosystem: Host-associated > Plants > Roots > Rhizosphere >...
GCCCCGCACCCGGCGTACCCCGGCGGAGGGCGCCACCGCCGAGACCTCGCCATCCGGCCCGGCCAGACGCATCCGCGCCCGCGCCCGCACGCCGCCGAGCCGCCAGCCGTCAAGCGCGTCCCAGGGATCGTCGGACGAAGGCGTGCCCAGCAGCGCCACGACCGCCAACCCCGCCAGATCCGCGGCCGGCGCCGGCACCGCCACCGCCTCGCCGAGCCGCTCGATCAGGGTCGTGTCGAGCGCGCCCGCCCGCACCTCCTCGCGGGCAAGCAACGCCCGCAGCCACGGCACGTTCGTCGTCGGCCCGACGACGCGCATCTCCGCCAAGGCGCGATCGAGGCGGGCAAGCGCGGTCGAGCGGTCCGGCCCGTGGGCGACCACCTTCGCCAGCATCGGGTCGTACTGCGACCCCACCTCGCTCCCCTCCTCGATGCCCGAGTCGACGCGCACGCCGGCGCCCGACGGCGCCCGGTACGCCACCACCTGCCCGGTCGACGGCAGGAACCCGTGCGCCGGGTCCTCCGCGTAGACGCGCGCCTCGACGGCGTGGCCCGACAGCGACACGTCGGCCTGCGCGAGCGGCAGCGGCTCCCCCGCCGCCACCCGCAGCTGCAGCTCCACGAGATCCAAGCCGGTCACCAGCTCCGTCACCGGATGCTCGACCTGCAGCCGCGCGTTGACCTCGAGGAAGTAGAACGACGACGGATCGTCGCGCTCTGCGATCAGCTCGACCGTGCCTGCGCCGACGTAGCCGGCGGCCCGCGCCAAAGCGCACGCAGCCTCTCCCATCCGCTCCCGCAGTTCGGCGGAGACGACCGGCGACGGCGCCTCCTCGATCACCTTCTGGTGCCGGCGCTGGAGCGAGCACTCGCGCTCGCCGAGGTGCAGCGCCGTGCCGTGCGCATCGGCGATCAGCTGGACCTCGACATGTCGGCTGTGTTCCAGGTAGCGCTCGACGAGCAGGCGGTCGTCGCCGAACGCGGCGGCCGCCTCGCGCCGCGCGGCGCCGATCGCCTCGGGCAGCTGGTCCACCGAGCGCACCACGCGCATCCCCTTCCCCCCGCCGCCGGCGGCCGCCTTCAGCAGCAGGGGAAGCCGCTCCCCGCCCGCCCACTCGACGATTTCCTCGTCCGTCAGCGCGCCGTGAGCGCCCGAGTTGAGCCCCGGCACGACCGGCACCCCAGCGGCCGCAGCGGCCTCCTTCGCCGCGACCTTGTCGCCGAGCAGCGCCATCGCCTCGGGCGACGGCCCGACGAACGCGATGCCCGCCTCCTCGCACGCCCGCGCGAACGCGGGACGCTCGGACAGGAAGCCGTAGCCGGGATGGATCGCATCGGCCGCGACCGCCCGTGCCGCCGCGATCGCTTCCTCGACGTCCAGGTAGGAGTCCACCCGCACCGCGCGATCCGCGCAGCGGACGTGCACGGCGTCCGCGTCCGCCTCGCTGAACACCGCGACCGACTCGACGCCCAGCCGCCCCAGCGTGCGCGCCACGCGGACGGCGATCTCGCCGCGGTTGGCGATCAGGACGCGGGAGAACACCGGGCTACGCCGCCGGGCTGCGATGCCAGTCGACCGGCCCCGCCACCAGCGTGTGCGAGCCGAGCGGGCGGCCGAGCACGCGCTGGGCCTCGCGCGCCGCCTCGACCAGCAGCGGCAGGTCGATCCCCGTCTCGATCCCCATCTCGTGCAGCATCGAGACGAGGTCCTCGGTCGCGATGTTGCCGGTCGCGCCTCTCGGCACCGGGCAGCCGCCCAGCTCGCCGAAGCTCGACTCGAACGACGTGCAGCCGGCCTCCAGCGCGGCCAGCACGTTCGCGAGCCCCTGCCCGCGCGTGTTGTGGAAGTGGGCGGTCAGCTCGACCTCGTCGCCCAGCTCCGCCCGTGCGCGCTCGAAGAATGCGCGCACCTGCAGCGGGTTCGCCATCCCGGTCGTGTCGCCGAAGCCGACCTCCTGCGCGCCCGCGGCGATGAGTCGGCGCGCGATCCCGAAGACGCGCTCGGGCGGGACCTCGCCCTCGTAGGGACAGCCGAACGAGACGCTGATCACGCCCTCGCAGCGCAGGCCGGCAGCGCGCGCCCGCGGCAGCACGCGCTCGAGCCCGGCGAGCGACTCCTCGACCGAGCGGTTGACGTTCTTGCGGTTGTGCGTCTCGGAGGCGGACAGGAAGACGTTGATCTCGTCGATCCGCTCGCGCAGCTCGAGCGCGCTGTCGAGCCCGCGCTCGTTCGGCACGAGCACCGAGACCGACACGCCGTCGGGGATCTCGGCGCGCACGAGCAGCTCGCGCCCGTCCGCGAGCTGCGGGATCACGTCCGCGCGCACGAAGCTCGTGACCTCCAGCCGTCTGAGGCCGGTGCCCGCGAGCAGCTCGACCAGCCGCACCTTGCCGGCGGTCGCGATCGTCTCCGGCTCGTTCTGGAAGCCGTCGCGCGGGCCGACCTCGCGGATGCGGACCGACTGCGGAAGCGCGCTCACGGGCGTCAGGCCCCCAGCGCCCGCGCGATCACCATCTGCTGGACCTCGTCGGTCCCCTCGCCGATCGTGAGGATCTTCGCGTCGCGGTAGAAGCGGCAGACGGGGTACTCCTCGATGTAGCCGTAGCCGCCGTGGATCTGCACGGCCTCCTCGGCGCAGCGCACGGCGAGCCGGCCGGTCTTCAGCTTCGCCTGCGCGGCCGTCAGCGTGAAGTTCTCTCTCTTGTCCTTCAGGCGCGCAGCCTTGTAGACGAGCAGGCGGGCGGCCTCGATCTCCGTCGCCATGTCGGCGAGCTTGCCCTGGATCGCCTGGAACTTCGAGATCGGCTGGCCGAACGCCTTGCGCTCCCGCGCGTAGGCGAGCGCCTGGTCGAGCGCGCCCTGCGCGAGCCCGAGCCCCATCGCGGCGACGCCGATGCGGCCGATGTCGAGCACGTGCAGGAACTGCTTGAAGCCGCCGCCGCGCGGGCCGAGCAGGTGGTCCTCCGGCACGCGGCAGTCGGTGAACGTGAGCGGGCGCGTGTCGGACGCGTGCCAGCCCATCTTGCGGTAGGGCTCGCCCTGCTCGTAGCCGGGCGTGCCGTGCGGGACGATCAGGTTGGAGATCTCGTTCTCGCCCGTCTTGGCGGTGATGCAGACGACGCCGGAGATGTCGGTCCCGGCGTTGGTGATGAACTGCTTGGCGCCGTCGATCGCCCACTCGCCGCCGTCGAGGACCGCGCGGGTCTTGACGTTGCCGGCGTCGGAGCCGGCCTCTGGCTCGGTCAGCCCGAACGCGCCGAGGATCTCGCCGGCGCACAGGCGCGGCAGCCACTCCGCTCTCTGCTCCTCGGAGCCGAAGAGGTAGATCGGCTGCGTGCCGAGCGAGGTGTGCGCGCACAGCGTGATCGCGACGGACGAGTCGACGCGCGTCAGCTCCTCGACCGCGAGCGCGTAGGCGAGCGTGTCGCCGCCGCCCCCGCCGACCTCCTCGGGGAACGGGATGCCCATCAGGTTCAGCTCGCCGAGCTGTCTGACCAGCTCGTACGGGAAGCGCTTGTCGCGGTCCAGCTCCTCCGCGACGGGCGCGACCTCGTTGGTCGCGAAGTCGCGCACGGTGCGCTGGATCAGGCGGTGGTCGTCGGAAAGGTCGAAGTCCATGGGCGTTTACAATACCGAACGTACGCTCGAAGTTCGAATAAGCGTTCGAAGTGTGCGCTACCGTGTGGCGATGCCCGCCGCCTCGCCGCCGACCCGCCCCGCCCTGCGCGCCCGCTACGACCGCAAGCGGCAGGAGGTCGTCGCGACCGCTGCGCGGCTGTTCGCCGAGCGCGGCTACCAGGCGACCTCGATGCAGGACCTGACGGAGGCGACCGGGCTCGCCGCCGGCGGGCTCTACCACTACATCGGCAGCAAGGAGCAGCTGCTGATCCGCATCTGCGACGAGCTGCTGGAGCCGCTGCTGGCGCAGGCGCGCGCGATCGTCGCCCGCGAAGCGCCGGCGACCGACCACCTGCACGAGCTGCTGCGCGCATGGCTCGCGCACGTCGCGACGCACCGCGACCACATGCTCGTCTTCGCGCAGGAGCGGCACGCGATCGAACGCGGGCCGCAGTGGCGCGAAGTGCGGCGCCAGCGCAAGGCGTTCGAGAAGATCCTCGACGACGTGCTCGCACGAGGAGAGCAGGACGGGACGATGACCTTCGCCGACCGCGGACTGACGCTGCTCGCGCTGCTCGGGATGGTCAACCACACGGCCACGTGGCTGCGGCCGCGCGGCCGGCTCTCCCCCGAGCAGATCGCCGACGGCTATTGCGACCTGCTGCTGAAGGCGGGCGCGGCGGCGTGAGCGCGGCGGGCGGCGCCGGCGCCGGCGCGCCCCCGATCCTGTGGACGCCGACGCCCGAGGCCGTCGAGCGCTCCTGGCTCGTGCGCTACCAGCGCTGGCTGGAGCCGCGCGTCGGCCGCGAGTTCGGCTCCTACGCCGAGCTGTGGCGCTGGTCGGTCGACGACGTCGACGCGTTCTGGCGCTCGATCTGGGACTTCTTCGGCGTGCAGGCCGACGGCTCTCCCGAGCGCGTGCTGGGCCGCCGCGAGATGCCGGGCGCCGAGTGGTTCCCCGACGTCGCGCTCAACTACGCCGAGCACGTCTTCCGCGAGCGCGACCCCGCGGCGGTCGCGCTCCGCCACGCCGGCGAGGGGCGCGAGCTGGCGGAGCTGACGTGGGGCGAGCTGCGCGCGCTCACCGCCCGGATCGCCGCCGGGCTGCGCGCGCAGGGCGTCGGGCGCGGCGACCGCGTCGTGGCGTACCTGCCGAACATCCCCGAGGCGATCGCGGCGATGCTCGCGTGCGCGTCGATCGGAGCGGTGTGGTCGAGCTGCTCGCCGGACTTCGGCGCGCGGTCGGTCGTCGACCGCTTCGCGCAGATCGAGCCGACCGTGCTGCTGGCGGTCGACGGCTACCGCTACAACGGCAGAGCGTTCGACCGGCGCGAGGTCGTCGCGGGGCTGATGGCGCAGATGCCGACGCTCAAGGCGACCGTGCTGCTGCCGTACCTCGACCCGGGCGCGACGCTCGAAGGCACGCTCGCCTGGGACGACTTCCTCGCGGCCGGCGGCGACGCGCCGGAGCTGACCTTCGACCGCGTCCCCTTCGACCACCCGCTGTGGGTCCTCTACTCCTCCGGTACGACCGGCCTCCCCAAGGCCATCGTCCAGGGCCAGGGCGGGATCCTGCTGGAGCAGCTCAAGAAGCAGCACCTGCACCTCGACGCGCACGCCGGCGACCGCGTCTTCTGGTTCACGACGACCGGCTGGATGATGTGGAACTTCCTGCTCGGCGTGCTGCTGACGCCGGCCTCGGTCGTGCTCTACGACGGCTCGCCGGGCCACCCGGACATGGACGTGCTGTGGCGACTGGCCGCAGAAGCGGGCGTGACGATCTTCGGCACGAGCGCGAGCTACATCGCGCAGTGCATGAAGGACGGCGTCGAGCCGGCCGGCGGCGGACGCGACCTGTCCAAGCTGCACGCGGTTGGCTCGACCGGCTCGCCGCTCGCGCCGGAGGGCTTCCAGTGGGTCGCCGACCATCTCGGCAGCGACACGTGGCTGTTCTCGACCAGCGGCGGGACCGACGTCTGCACCGCCTTCGTCGGCGGCGTGCCGACGCTGCCCGTCTACCGCGGCGAGCTGCAGGGCCCGTCGCTCGGCTGCAAGGTCGAGGCGTGGGACCCGGACGGGAGACCGCTCGTCGGCGCCGTCGGCGAGCTGGTGATCACCGAGCCGATGCCGTCGATGCCGGTCGCGCTGTGGAACGACCCCGACCAGATCCGCTACCGCGACAGCTACTTCGACATGTTCCCCGGCATCTGGCGCCACGGCGACTGGATCGAGCTGACCGAGCGCGGCACCGCGATCATCAGCGGCCGCTCCGACGCGACGATCAACCGCGGCGGGATCCGCATGGGCACCGCCGAGATCTACCGCGCCGTGCTCGCGCTGCCGGAGATCCTCGACGCGCTCGTCGTCGACGTCGACGGCTGGATGCCGCTGTTCGTCGTCCTGCGCGAGGGCGCCACGCTCGACGACGACCTGACGCAGCGGATCGCGACACGCGTGCGCGAGGACTGCTCCCCGCGCCACGTGCCGAACGAGGTCCACGCAATCGCCGAGATCCCCCGCACGCTGTCCGGCAAGGCGCTCGAGATCCCCGTCAAGCGGATCCTGCAGGGCGCCGACCCGGCGCAAGCCGCCAGCCGCGACAGCCTGAGAAACCCCGCCGCACTCGACTGGTTCGCCGGCTTCGCGGCGCAGCGGGCCGCGTCGGCGGGCTGACGCGAAGCGGGTGGCCGCGGCGCTCAGCGCGACCGCGCCGCGCGGCGCAGCACGACGCCGAGCAGCAGCACCAGGGCGCCGAGCGCGGCGAGCGCGAGCGCGTCGAGGCCGGTGTGCGGAAGCGTGGCAGGCGGGGCCCGGGCCGGGGCCGGGGCCGGGGCCGCGGACGTCGCGGGCGCGGTCGATCCGGCCGTGGAGCCGGCGGCGGCCGAGCCGCTCGGCGGGGCGCTCGAGGACGCGCTCGGCGTGCTGCTCGACGGCGTGCTCGCCGCAGCCGCCACGACCGTGACCGTCCCCTTCATGAAGGGATGGAGCGAGCAGTGGTAGGAGAACGTGCCGGCGCTTGTGAACGTGTGCGAGCCGCTCTGGCCTCTGCTGAGCACGCCCGTGTCGAAGCCGGCGCCCGTGGCGGTGTGGTCGGTCGGCCCGGCGTTCGCCCACGTGACGGTGTCGCCGACGTGCACGGTGACGGCGCCCGGCCCGAAGCTGAAGTCGCGGATCGTCACGTCGCTCGTGCCGGCCGCGTGGGCCAGCGGGCGGGGGCGCGGCGGGACGACCTGCACCGCGGCGGCGGCCGGCGCGGTCGCGGTCGGCGTCGGCGGCGGCGGCACCGCGACCGTCGGACCGACGACGCTCCCGACGGCGGCGGGCTGCGACGGATCGGTCACCGTCTCGGCGGGAGCGGATCGCGCCGAGCCGCCCGCCGCCGCCAGCGCCAGCGCCGTCAGGACGACGGCGAGCGCACGGCGGCGGGTGTCGGGCGGAGCTCTCGGCATGGCGGATCCTCACAGCCATGGACACCGCCACGTGCGATCTCATTCCCGGCGCATCACGAGGTAGCATCACGCGCCGTCGAGTCGTCGTCGCAGGAGGAGAGACCGCAGTGACCCTCGCCACGATCACGACGTACCAGTGGTACCTGGCCGTGCACATCCTCGCCGCTGTCCTGTGGGTCGGGGGCGCGTTCACGCTGCAGCTGTTCGCGATCCGCACCTCGCGCGCGAGAAGCGCCGAGCGGATGGCCGGCTTCGCCGGCGACGCCGAGTGGGTCGGCACGCGTGTCTTCGTGCCCGCCTCGCTCGCGCTCGTCGTCTTCGGCTTCCTGCTGATCCACCAGCAGCACTACGAGTACAAGTTCTGGCTCGTCTTCCCGATCGTCGTGTGGGCCGCCTCGTTCGTCACCGGCGCGGCCTTCCTCGGCCCGCAGTCCGGGCGGCTGAGCAAGGCGATCGAGGCGCGCGGGATCGAGAGCCCGGAGGCGACCGCGATCCAGCAGCGGATCTTCCTCGTCTCGCGCGTCGAGCTGGCGTTCCTGCTGCTCGTCGTGCTCGACATGGTGCTCAAGCCGTTCGCCTGACGAGCGGCCGCTCCGGAGGATGCCCGACCGTCAGGCCGGAGCACCGGCGCCGGTCGGCAGCACGAGGCGGCAACGCTCCCGGAACTGCTCGCGCAGGCTCGGGTCCAGCGGTCCGGCGTAGTCGAACGTGTCGACGCACGCGTCGTGGTCGGCGCGGGTGAGCCGGTGCGTGTAGTCGTAGTGCCGCATGAGAATCGGCCGGCGCCCCTCGTCGAACACGGCAGCCTCCGTCCTGACCGGCCGTCCGGCTTCGCGCGTCGTGGCACGTGTCGCGCGGGCCGCCTCGCAGAGATCGGTGTCGCTCGAGACGATCACTGCGACGTCCATCGCGTCGCGCAGCCCGAGGTCCATGACGTCGAGTCCGACCGCCAGGTCGATGCCCTTCTCACGCGCACGCCGGAAGGGCGCCAGCGTCCACGTGCGGGTCTGGCCCCGGCTACGAGCCGGGTCCGGGAGCCCAGTGCGATCGAAGCCCCACTCCCAGCGGTACCGCAGCGTGCGCTCGAAGACGTCGACGCCGACGCTGCGCATCAGCTCGTGGCGACGGTCGGTGGCACCGCGGATCGCCGGCTCGACCTGCGGATGGTGAACGCCGCTGTAATAGCGCACGCCGACGAGGTCGCGGGTGCCGGCGAGGCGCCGGGCGAGCAGCAGCGGATGCAAGCGACCGGTGCCGTAGAGCGCCCGGGTTCGCTTGAACAGGTTCTGGCCGTCGACGAAGACCATGACCCGCGTGCCGGCGCGATCACGCTCCATGACGCCCCGGAAAGAGAAAGCCCCGGACATCCCCACGAGGGGAATGCCGGGGTCGATAGGAGAGCGATTCAATCACAACGAGCGAAGATGCGCCAGACGCAGGAGGGCGCGAGCGTAGGGCACGTCGCGGCCCGGAAGCCGGGATTCGGGCCGATTGGCACACAGCCGGCGCTACTGCGTGAAAGCCCTGCTGCGAACGTCGCGTGAGCCGTCACATTCGCGGCGGCGGGTACGCTGAGCGCATGCGGGAACCGCTGCGTGACGGCCATGGGCGGACGATCGGCGACGTGCGCGTCTCGGTCACCGACCGCTGCAACTTCCGCTGCCAGTACTGCATGCCGGCGGAGGGGCTGCCGTGGTTGGAGCGCGACGGAGTGCTCAGCTTCGAGGAGATCGCGCGGCTCGTCGCGCTGCTGGCCTCGATGGGCGTCGGCGACGTGCGCCTGACCGGCGGCGAGCCGCTCGTGCGGCGCGACTTCCCGCGACTCGTACAGCAGCTCGCGGCGATCGACGAGGTCCACGACCTGTCGATCACGACGAACGGCTACCTGCTCGAGCGCGACGCGGCCGCGCTCGTCGCCGCCGGCGCAAACCGCTTCAACGTCTCGATCGACTCGCTCCAGCAGGACCGCTTCTTCGCGATGACCCGCCGCGACGCGCTGCCGCAGGTGCTGCGCGGGCTGGAGGCGCTCGCCGCCTTCCCGCAGGCGCACCCGATCAAGGTCAACGCGGTCGCGATCCGCGGCTTCACGGAGGACGAGCTGCCGGCCTTCGTGCAGTTCGCGCGCGAGCGCCCCTACGAGCTGCGCTTCATCGAGTTCATGCCGCTCGACGGCGACCACGCTTGGGAGCCGGGCAAGGTCCTGACCGGCGAGGAGATCCGCGCCGCGATCCACGCGCTGCACCCGCTCCAGCCCGAGCCGCGCGAGCCGCACGCGACCGCGCGCACCTACCGCTTCGCCGACGGCCGCGGCCGCGTCGGCTTCGTCAACCCCGTCAGCGAGCCGTTCTGCGGCGACTGCAACCGCATCCGCCTGACCGCCGACGGCCGCCTGCGCACCTGCCTGTTCTCCTTGAACGAGACGGACCTGCGCGGGCCGCTGCGCGCCGGCGCGAGCGACGACGAGCTGGAGCAGATCGTCCGCGACGCCGTCTGGCGCAAGGAGCTGAAGCACCGCGTCAACGAGCCCGGCTTCGTGCAGCCTGCCCGCACAATGTCGGCGATCGGCGGCTAACGCAGCTCCCGCGCCTGCGCGACCAGCGCGCGCACGAGCGCCGGCTCGGGATCGCGGTCGCGCCACACGACCCCCACCGCCTGGCGCGCCGACGGCTCCACCAGCGGGACGGCCGCCATCCCCGCCGGCACGCCGAAGCCGTGCAGCCACGCATCGGCCATCACCGCGCACAGACCGCCGTCGCGCACCTGCGCGTGCAAGGTCGAGATCGAGTTCGTCTCGACCGCGGGCTCCGGCGAGGCGCCGGCGCGCGCGAACAGCGCGTCGACGATCCGGCGGTTCTGCATGTCGGGCGCGAGCAGGCACAGCGGCGCGGTCGCCGCGTCGCGCCAGCGCACGCTCGCGCCGACTCCCCAGCGGCTCTCGCGCGGCGCGACGAGCAGGTAGCGCTCCTCGTACAACGGCTGCTGGCGCACCCCAGACAGCGGCTCGTTCTCCAGGTAGGTGAGGCCCGCGTCGAGCTCGCCCTCGTGCAGGCCGCGCTCGATCTCACGCGAGCTGAGCGAGCGGATCGCCACGCGCAGCGCGGGGTGCCGCTCGCGCAGCGGGCCGGTCAGCCGCGAGACGACCGGCAGCGAGGTGGGGATCGCGCCGAGCCGCAGGCGCCCGCCGATGCCGTCGCGCATCGCGGCGAGGTCGGCGCGCATGCCGTCGGCGTCGGCGAGGATGCGGTGCGCCCACTCGAGCGCGCGCTCGCCCTCCGGCGTCAGCCCCTGGAAGCGGTGGCCGCGCTCCACCAGCGAGACGCCCAGCTCCGCCTCGAGCCGGCGGATCGCCTCCGACAACGTCGCCTGCGAAACGTGGCAGACCTCCGCAGCGCGGCCGAAGTGGCGCTCGCGGGCGAGCGCGGCGAGGTAGACGAGCTGCTTGAGAACCATGCGATCGGCGGGCTAGTTGATCGGCTCAGCCTATCGATTGGGCGACGAAAGCATTTGCGCCGCGGGGCGGCGGCGAGGATGCTTGGTGACGTGTCGCGCAACCTCGTCGAGCTGGTCCGCCGCCATCACGCGCTCGACGCGCCGACGGCGCTGGACGTGCTGAAGGAGGCGGTCGAGCTGCGCGGCGAGGTGACGGACGCGGACCGCCGGGAGGCGGCGGCGAGGTCCGGGCTTCCCGAGGCCGCCGTCCACGGCGTCTCGACCTTCTACGACGACCTGCTGCAGCCGCGCGGCGCGCGCCACGTGCGCGTCTGCACGGGCACGGCCTGCTTCGCCGCGACGGGCGACGCGCACGTGGACGCGCTGCGCTCGGCGTTCGGCGTCGGGCTCGGCGAGCGCTCGTCGGACGGCTCGGTGTCACTGGCGGAGACCGTCTGCCTCGGCTTCTGCCACAGCTCGCCGGCCGTGCGCGACGGCGACACGATCGACGCCGGGCCGGACGTGGTCGCGCGCGTGCTCGCGGACGCCTGCGTCGCCGCCGCCGAGCCGGCGTGGGAGTCGACGCTGGCCGAGCCGGTGCTGACGCGGCCGGGCGACTGGTCGGGCCTGGCGCGCGTGCTCGACGACGGCGTCGCGCCCGAGGCGCTGCTGGAAGACGTGAAGGCGGCGGAGATCCGCGGGCGCGGCGGCGCCGGCTTCCCCGCGGGCGTCAAGTGGGGCTTCGCGCGCGCCTCCGAGGGCGACGAGAAGTTCATCGTCGCCAACGGCGACGAGGGCGATCCCGGCTCCTACATCGACAAGTACCTGATGGAGCGCACGCCCGAGCGGCTGCTGGAGGGGATGGCGCTGGCGGGCTACGCGGTCGGCGCCTCGCACGGCTTCGTGCTCGTGCGCTCGGAGTACCCGCTGTCGAAGCCGGCGCTGGAGGAGGCTGCCGCCGCCGCGCGCGCCGAGGGCTGGCTCGGGGACGACGTCCGCGGAAGCGGCTTTGCGTTCGACGTGACCGTGGTCGAGGGCGCCGGCTCCTACGTCGTCGGCGAGGAGACCGCCCTGCTCGCGTGCCTGCAGGGCCTGCGCGGAACGGTCTCCGCGCGCCCGCCGTTCCCCGCGCAGTCGGGCCTGCACGGCATGCCGACGGTCGTCAACAACGTCGAGACGCTCTGCAACGTGCCGTTCGTCGCGACGCGCGGCGCGGACGCCTACCGCGCGCTCTCGCCGGACGCCGAGACGGCCGGCTCGAAGCTCGTCTGCTTCAACGAGCGCTTCGCGCGGCCGGGCGTCTACGAGGTCCCGTTCGGCGTGTCGATGCGCTGGCTGTGCGAGGAGCTGGCGGGCGGGCTGCGCGACGGGCGGACGATCAAGGCCGTGCAGATCGGCGGTCCGCTCGGCGGGATCCTGCCGGCGGCGCGGCTCGACACGGCGTTCGACTTCGACGCGCTCGCGGCCGAGGGCTGCATGCTCGGCCACGGCGGGATCCTCGCGTTCGACGACCGCACGTCGATGCGCGACGTCGCGCGGCACCTGCTGCGGTTCGGCGCGCACGAGAGCTGCGGGAAGTGCTTCCCGTGCCGAATCGGCCTGCAGCGGGCGCATGCGATGTTCGCGGGCGAAGCGCCGGTCGAGCAGGCGCGGCTGGAGCAGCTGCTGGAGACGCTCGAGCTGGGCTCGCTGTGCGCGCACGGCGGCGGCATGCCGGCGCCGATCCGGTCGCTGCTGAAGTGGTTCCCGGACGAGCTGGGGCTGGCGTGACGCGCGTCGCGGTCGACGGGATCGACGTCGAGGTCGCCGACGGCGCGACCGTGCTCGACGCCGCCCGCGCCGCCGGCCGCTGGGTCCCGACGCTGTGCTTCGACGAGCGCCAGGCGCCGTTCGGCGCGTGCCGCGTCTGCCTCGTCGGCGTCGAGGGCGCGCCGGCGCCGTTGCCCGCGTGCACGACGCCCTGCCGCGACGGGATGACGATCGCGACCGAGGACCCGGCCGGGCGCCGCGTCGCCGCCGCCGTCGTCGAGCTGGTGCTGAGCGAGCTGCCCGAGCCGCCCGCAGCCCACACGGAGCTGGCGCAGGTGGCCGACGCGCTCGGCGTCGGCGAGCCGCGCTGGCCGGGCGCGACGCACGCGCCGCAGCCGGCCGACACGCGCCACCCCTACCTCGCCTTCCGCCACGAGCTGTGCATCTCGTGCGGGCGCTGCGTGCGCGCGTGCGACGAGCTGCAGGGGACGTTCGCCCTCACGGCGACCGGCCGCGGCTTCGGCGCGAACGTCGCCGCCGGGCTGGACGAGGGCTTCCGCGCGTCGGCCTGCGTCTCGTGCGGCGCGTGCGCTGACACCTGCCCGACCGACGCGATCACGGAGGTCTCGCTGCTGCCATGACCACCACCTGCGGCTATTGCGGTGTCGGCTGCCGCCTGGAGACCCACGTGCGCGACGGGCGGATCGCCTCGATCACGCCCGCGATGGACGGTCCCGCGAACGAGGGCCACACGTGCCTGAAGGGCCGCTTCGCGCACCAGTTCAGCCGCAACCGCGAGCGGCTGACGACGCCGCTGATCCGCGACGCGCGCGGCGCCGACCCGCGGCCGGCGACGTGGGACGAGGCGATCGAGCGGATCGTCGCCGAGCTGACGCGGATCAGATCCGCGCACGGGCCGGACGCGATCGCCGGGCTCGCCTCCTCGCGCGCGACGAACGAGGACTGCTACGCGATGGCGCGCCTGATGCGCGCCGCGATCGGCACGAACAACATCGACAACTGCTCGCGCGTCTGCCACTCGCCGACCTCGTTCGCGCTGCGCAAGGCGCTCGGGCTGTCGGGCGCGACGGGGTCGTTCTCCGACTTCGACCACGCGGACGCGACGATCCTGATCGGCGCGAACCCGACCGAGGGCCACCCGGTCGTCGGCGCGCGCATCAAGCAGGCGACGCTGCGCGGGATGAAGCTCGTGACGATCGACCCGCGGCGGATCGAGCTGGCCGACTACGGCGTGCTGCACCTCGCCCCGCGGCCAGGGTCGAACGCCGCCGTGATGCTCGGGATCGCGCACGTGCTGGAACGCGACGGCTTCGTGAACCAGGCGTTCGTCGACGAGCGGACCGAGGGCTTCGAGGCGCTGCACGCGCTGCTGCCGTCGTACACGCCCGAGGCGGTGTCGGAGATCGCCGGCGTGCCGGCGGAGGGGATCGAGGAGGCGGCGCGCATCTACGGCGAGGCCGCGGACGCCTGCATCTCGTGGGGTCTCGGCGTGACCGAGCACAAGTACGGCTCCGAGGTCGCGCAGCTGATCTGCGACGTCGCGCTGATGACCGGCAAGATCGGCCGGCCCGGCTCGGCGCTGCTGCCGCTGCGCGGGCAGAACAACGTGCAGGGCTCCTCCGACATGGGCGCACTGCCGGACACCTACACGGCCTACCGCTCGGTCGAGGACGAGGAGGTCGCGCGGTCGTTCGAAGCCGCCTGGGGCGTGCCGCTCTCGCGCAGGAAGGGCTACACGATCCCGCAGATGTTCGACGCGGCCGTCGCGGGGGATCTGAAGGCGATGTACATCTTCGGCGAGGACGTCGCGCAGACCGACCCGGACACCGCGCACGTCGTGCACGCGCTGGAGTCGCTCGACTTCCTCGTCTGCCAGGACATCTTCGAGACGGAGACGACGCGGTACGCGGACGTGATCCTGCCGGCGTCGTCGTTCCTGGAGAAGGAGGGGACGTTCACGAACGCCGAGCGGCGCGTGCAGCTCGTCGCGCCGGCGATCGAGCCGCCGGGCGAGGCGCGGACGGACTTCGAGATCATCAAGGTCGTCTCTCGCGCCTTGGGCCACGAGCTGCCGTGGGCGACGCCGTCCGACGCGATGGACGAGATCGCCGCGCTCACGCCCGACTGGGCGGGGATCTCCTACGAGCGGCTCGGCCGCCGCGGGCTGCAGTGGCCGGTCGCGCCCGACGGCACGGACGCGCCGATCCTCTACGCCGAGTCGTTCGAGCTGCCGGGCGGCAGAGCCCACTTCGCGGCGCTCCCCTACAAGGCGCCCGGCGACGCCGCCGACGACGAGTTCCCGCTGATCCTCGTGACCGGGCGCCGCCTGCAGCACTACAACGCCGGCACGATGACGCGGCGGACCGGCAACGTGGAGCTGATGGACGCCGACGTGCTGGAGATCCACCCCGACGACGCCGCGCGCCTGTGGATCTCCGACGGGGACCGCATCTCGGTGCGCTCCCGCGTCGGGCGGATCGAGCTGCCGGCGCAGGTGACCGAGCGGATCGAGCCGGGCCACGTCTTCACGACGTTCCACTTCCCCGCGACGCGCACGAACCTGCTCGTCGGCGCGTCGGCCGACGTCAACACGTCGTGCCCGGAGTACAAGGTGGTGGCGGTCGACGTGCGGCCGATCGGGGAGCAGCCGGCGAAGGTGCCGGCGCTGGCGTGAACGAGGAGGCCCCCGCCGCCTACATGACCGCGCGGATCGTGCGCGACGGCGACGTGCGCGACGAGGTCGCCGTCGAGGAGCCGCTGGAGATCCGCGTCGACGGTGCGCCGCTGAGCGTCACGATGCGCACGCCCGGCCACGACGAGGAGCTGGCGCTCGGCTTCCTGCACGGCGAGGGGCTGATCGGTGGTGAGGCCCCCGCCCCCGCGGCCGGCCCGACCGCCGACTTCGCGGCGAACGTCGTCGAGGTCGCCGGACCGCTGCTGCGCGACCCCGGCGCGCGGAGCTTCTACACGACCTCCTCGTGCGGGGTGTGCGGCAAGGGCGCGCTGGAGGAGGTGGCGGTCGCCGCGCCGGCCGCCGCGCCCGGCCCTGTCGTCGCCCGCACGCTGCTCGCCGCGCTGCCCGACCGCCTGCGCCAGCCCGCCTTCGCCCGCACCGGCGGCCTGCACGCGACCGGCCTGTTCGACGCCGCCGGCGAGCTGCTGCTCGTGCGCGAGGACGTCGGCCGCCACAACGCGATGGACAAGCTCGTCGGCCGCGCCCTGCTCGACGGCCTCCTCCCACTGCACGGGCGGATCCTGTGCGTCAGCGGCCGCCTCTCGTTCGAGCTGGTGCAGAAGGCCGCCGTCGCCGGCGCGCCGATCCTCGTCGGCGTCGGCGCGCCGTCCTCGCTCGCGATCGAGCTGGCCGCCGACCGCGGCATGACGCTGTGCGGCTTCGCCCGCGGCGACGGGCGCGTGAACGTGTACGCGGGGCTCGAGCGGATCGCCGCGGAGCCGCAAAGACCCGTGTAGATCCACCACCAGGTGCGGTAGACACGCCTCATACGCTCGTCTCATGAGCACAGCCGATACCCGCAGCGCCACGTCGCACCAGTGCTACATTCCTTCCATGCCACCCCGTGAGCTGACGCAGCGGGAGCTGCGCAACAGAAGCGGCGAGATCATGCGCGCCCTCGACCGCGGCGAGAGCTTCATCGTCACACGGCGCGGCGTTCCCGTCGGCGAGCTGAAGCCGATCGCGCGGCGACGGCAGTTCGTCAACACGGAGGCGTTGCTCAAGAGCTTCGCGAAGCTTCCTCCGATCGACAGCAAGCGGTTCTTCGCCGATCTCGACGCCGTCGTCGACCAAGACCCGACGCCTCGTGGCTGATCTCAAGCCCGATAAGGGCCTGCTCGACACGTCGGTGCTGATCGACCTCGACGCGGCGACGTCGCTTCCGGGAGAAGCGCTGATCTCGACCCTGAGCGTGGCGGAGCTCGCCGCCGGACCTCATGCCGTGAGAGACGCCAGCGAGCGTGCGCGCCGTCAGCAGCGGATTCAGTGGGCCGAGTCCTCGTTCGAGGCCCTGCCGTTCGACGAAGACTGTGCCCGCGCATACGGCGGCGTGTTTGCGGCGGCCGCCAGCATCGGACGCAAGCCGCGAGGCAGCCGCGCGCTCGATCTGCTGATCGCGGCAACCGCGATCGCGCACGGCCTCCCGCTCTACACGTTCAACGTGCGCGACCTCGCCGGGCTCGACGGCCTGCTGGAGGTCATCGACGTCGGCGGTGGCTGAGAGCCGCGCTCAAGCGAACAGCCGCTTCGGCATGACGAGGTGGATGCCGGGGTCGCGCCGGGCGGCGGCTCTGAGTTGGGGCGTGAAGCCGGCGCGCGAGAAGCAGTAGCGAGCCGGCAGCGGGCGATCACCCACGAGATGAGCGGCGAGGACGTCGAGCTTCGTGAGCTCGTCCGTGTCCATCGGGCCGTCGGTCCATTTGCACGAGCCGATCGCGATCACGGCGCCGTCGTCGTCGATCGCAACCGCGTCGAGCTCGCGGTCGACGTCTCGCAGCGCGCCCGTGCGCAGCTCGCGAACTCTCCCCCACCACCAGCCGACGGCGGCTGCGTCGACCTCGGAGCGCAGCCACTGCTGACAGACCTCCTCGAACGCGGGCCTGGAGACGAACGCGTCGAGCTGCGGCAGCACGCGGCCCTCGAGGTGACGCGCAGCGCCGGCCGAGTCGATAAGCCGGTCTCGCGAGGGCAGCACGAAGCGGAACCAGAAGCGCAGGTACGGGTCGGCGATCCGGTAGCGGCTCTGGCGGGAGCGTTCCGGATTCGCCACCGTGATCGGCACCTGCTTGTCGACCAGCCACAGTCTCTGGAGCGTGTCGAGCATCTGAGTGACGCGCGAGCTGCCGCCGGCGATTCCGGTGCGCTCCGCGATCTGGGCGACGCGTGTCTGCCCCGCCGCGATCGCGCGCAGGATCGAGAAGAAGCCGGACGCGTTCGTCAGCTCCTGGTCGAGCAGCAGCCGAGCCTCTTCATGCAGCAGCCCGTCCGGTTGCAGCACCAACTCGAGGATGTTCTCCGCCAGCGTTCGCTGCGGGCGGATCTGGGCGAGGTAGTACGGCATGTGGCCGAAGACGGCATAGGCGCGGATGCGGTCCTCGGCCGACCATCTCGGCAGGAACAGGCCGACCTCACGCGGGCTGAACGGTCGCAGGCGCAGCTGGCCCGCGCGGCGTCCGTACGTCGTCGCCGAGTAGCCGACGACCTCCCGCTCGAAGAAGCCGACCTCACTGCCGGAGAGGACCACGAAGATCGGCAGCCGCTCGCCGCGCTCGCGCCACCAGACGTTGAGGATCGAGCCGATGTCGGGGCTCTCGTGGGCGAGGAACTGGAACTCGTCGAGCACCAGCAGCACGGGCCCGTCCTGGGCCCAGTCGGCGACAGCGTCGAGCGCAGCCCGCCAGTCGGGGACGGACAGCGCCGTGCGGCCCGTCGCCTCGGCGAGCCGCGTGGAGAAGTCAGCGAGCTGATCCGCGCGCGTGCCGCTCGTCGCCTCGAAGTAGAGGTGGCGCTTGCCGCGGGCGAACTCCAGCAGCAGCAGGCTCTTGCCAACGCGCCGCCGCCCCCACAGCACGAAGACCTGTCCTCCGTCCTGCGCCCAGCGGCGTTCGAGCATCGCCAGCTCGTCCTTGCGGTTGAGGAACCGGCCTGCAGTCTCGGCTTCTGCCATGGAAAGAACTTACCCACAAAGAACTTATCTGTCAATAAGTTGTTTCCATTGCAGTGAGGCCTACGGCGCCCACTCGGCGTCGAGCCGCGATAGCGCGACGCCGGCGTGCACGAGCACGACCGCGCCCGGCTCGAGCGGGCCGACCAAGGCCGTCTCGACGGTCGCCGGGATCCCGTCGGCGCCGGCGCAGCGCGCGCGCGTCCCGCCGGTGGGGTCGAGCGCGAGCACGCGCATCGCGACGCCCTCGCCGCCCCGGCGCGACCGGCCGCGACGGGCGTCCCCGCCGGACGCGGTGATGGGCCGCTGGCCCGGCTCGGAAGCGCTCACACGCTCTGCATCTCCGCCACCGCGCAGGCGCGAACCGCCCGCGTCCGCGCCCGGACCGCCGCGCCGGCGCTCAGTCCCCGACGTGCAGGTCGAGCCACAGCTCGCTGCGCGTGGGGAAGGCGGGGACGGCGTTCGCGAGCGTCGCGAGCGGCACCTCGGCCGCGATCGCGATCGTCGCCGCGTGCAGCATCTCGGCGACCTCGGGGCCGACGAAGGTCGCGCCGACGAGCAGCTCGCGCTCGGTGTCGACCACGAAGCGCGTCGTGCCGGCCGCGCCGTGGCCGTGGAAGCTGCCGCCGGCGTTGGCGGACGTCTCGCGGTCGACCGCGCGCGCCGCGATCCCGGCCTCGCGCGCGCTCGCGAGCGTGTGACCGACGGCCGCGACGTTCGGATCGGTGAACACCACGCGCGGCGACAGCGGCCCGTCGAGCCGCCCCACGCGCGCGCCGTCGTCGCCGCAGATCGCGTCCGCGGCGACGCGCGCCTGGTGCTTGCCCATGTGCGTGAGCAGCGCGCGGCCGTTGACGTCGCCGATCGCGTACAGCCACGGGCGGCCTGGAACCCGCAGCGCGTCGTCCACCTCGATCTGCTCCCCCGGCTCCAGCCCGACCGTCTCCAGCCCGAGGTCCTCGGTGCGCGGGCGGCGACCGACCGCGACGAGCAGACGGTCGCCGGTCAGCTCTTCGCCATCGTCAAGCGTCACGGTCGTGCGGCCGTCGGCGCCGCGCGCCACGCCGACCGCTCTCGCGCCGATCCACAGCTCGACGTCGCGCAGGTGCAGCGCCTGCGAGACCTGCTCGCTCGCGAACGGCTCCTCGCGCGCGATCAGCCGGTCGCCGGCCTCCACCAGCATCACGTACGCGCCGAGCCAGCGCCACGCCTGCGCCAGCTCGACCCCGACGACCCCGCCGCCGAGCACGATCAGCTCGCCGGGGACCTCGCTCGCCGTCGTCGCCTCGCGGTTCGTCCACGGCGCGGCCTCCGCGAGCCCGGGGATCGGCGGCAGCAGCGCGCTCGACCCGGTCGCGACGATCACCGCCTCGCGCGCCGTGCAGTCGCCGACGCCCTCCACCGCCACGCGCCGTTCGCCGGCGAGGCGCGCGTGGCCGCGCAGCAGCGTAACGCCGCGCTCCTCCAGCCATGGCAGCTGGGCGTCGTCGCGCAGATGGTGGATCACCTCGTCGCGGCGCTCCAGCGCGCGGGGCACGTCGATGCCGCTCGGGTCGATCGCCCCGGACGCGCCCGGCACGCGCAGCAGCTCGTCGAGCGCCTCGTTCGGGCGCAGCAGCGCCTTCGACGGCATGCACGCCCAGTAGCTGCACTCGCCGCCGACCAGCTCGCGCTCCACGAGCGCGACGGCCTTGCCGCGCTGCGCCAGCCGCCCGGCGGCGACCTCGCCGGCCGGGCCCGCGCCGATCACGATCACGTCGAAGCTGTGGTCCGTCATCGCACCTCCGCAAGGGCGTCGTCGAGCGCCGCGGCGATCAGGTCCGGGCGCTCGAGCTGGGGGTAGTGACCGATACCCGCCAGCTCCCGCACCGGAACGCCGGGCCGCAGCTCGCGCAGGCCGTCGAGCACGGCCGTCGTCGCGACCGGGTCCTCCAGGCCCCACGTGAGCGACAACCGCCCCGGCCAGTCGCGGAAGGCGCCGTGCCAGCGCTCGACGTAGCGCTCGCGCTCGGCCATGTAGTTGACGAGCAGGTGGCCGATGCGCTGGCCGCCGTCGTGCGCGAGCAGCGACCACTGGTCGTCCGCCTCCGCGCGCGTGAGCGGGTGCGCGTCGGAGAAGATCCGCCCGAACTGCAGGCGGAACGAGCGCTCGGTGGTGAGCCGCGCGAACAGCGGGCCGAGGCGGCTGCGCAGCAGCTTCTGGCCGACCGTCGGGCTCGCGCGGTCGAGCAGGATCGAGCCGTTGAACAGCAGCGCGCCCGCGATCTCGAGCTTCGCCTCGCCGCGCAGCTCGCGCGCGAACAGCTCGGTCGCGACGGACGTGCCCATGTCGTGCGCGACGACGTAGACGGGCGGCGAGCCGGCGCGCTCGACCAGCTCCTCGGCCGCGTCGGCCTGCCAACCGAGCGTGTAGACGTGGTCAGCCGGCTTGTCCGAGAGGCCGAAGCCGAGGAAGTCGAACAGCAGCGAGGCGCGCTGCGGGCGCAGCGCCAGCAGCTCGCGCCAGTCGTAGGACGACGACGGGAAGCCGTGCAGGAACAGCAGCAGCGGTCCCTCGCCCTCGCGTCGCTGCACGTACAGGCGCCGCCCGGCAACCTCCTCGAACGAGCCCGCGGCGCGCCAGCGCTCGACGTTCGGCGTGAGCATGGCGCGCAGCCTATGCGGCGGCTGCGCGCCGATGCCGCGGTTGACTCAGGCGCGCTTCGCGTACTGGTCGATCTCGCCGAAGTCGATCAGCACGCAGTCCTCGTCGCCGAGCACCTCGGCGTCGTGGCCCGGCGGGATCGCGACGACGGCGCCCGGGCCGATCTCCGTCGCGGCGCCGCCGTCCATCATGATCCGCATCCGCCCGGAGGCGCAGTAGCCGAGATGCGAGACCTGGCAGGAGTCCGTGCCGGCGATCGGCTTGACGTTCTCCGACCATCTCCAGCCCGGCTCGAACACGCCGCGGCCGATCGTCCGACCGGCGACCCTCACCACCTCGGACTTGCCGAGTCCCTCGAACGCACGCACCTCGTCCGGTGCTTCGAACCGCTTGACCTCGACCGACGCCATCGCTCGCTCCTCTCGCTGGTGACCTTTCGCACCAGGCATGCCCGATCGGGGCGCGCGGGATACCTACGGCGCCGACGGTGGACTTCAGCGCAGCGCGAGCGTGAGCACGAGCGCATCGTCGACCGCCCGCTGCTCACTCGCGCTCAGACGGCCCGCGTGCGCGCCGAGCCGCTCGAGGTCGAGCGCGCGCATCTGCTCCACCATCACGCGCGTGCGCGCACCGTCGATCTCCACTTCCGGCCGGAAGCTCGCCGGACGGGCGCTGCGCGACGTCGGCGCCACGAGGACGGTCGAGAGCCCGAGCAGCTCGTCGGCCTGCACGAGCACCCCGTAGCGGGGACCGTGCTGCTCGCGCCCGCGGCGCACGGGCAGGTTGATGCGGAAGACGTCGCCGCGCGTCACTCGGGCCAGTCGGTCGAGACGGCGTCCATGTCGGCCATCAGCTCGGCACGCGCCGTCCGGTCCTGCTCGTCGGTCGCGAGGCGCGCCACCTCCTCGGCGAGCGCCGAACGGCGGCGGCGATGGTCGCCGGCCTCCACGAGGGCCGCCCGCACCGCCTCCGACTCGTTCAGGCCCTCGCGCATGAGCAGCTCGAGGCTCAGCTCCGAGGGCTGGTCGAGTCGGGCGCGGACGACGCGGGATGCCATGCGAGCAGCGTAGCACGCGTTGTGCCACACATATGTGGGATTCGCTCAGGCGAGCAGGGCGAACGGGGTCTGCAGCAGCTCGCGCACGCGCGCGAGGAACTGGGCGGCGTCGGCGCCGTAGAGGATGCGGTGGTCGCAGGAGAGCGAGAGGTCCATCAGCGCGCGCGGCGCGATCGAGCCGTCGGCAGTCACCGTGGGCCGCTGCACCGCCGCGCCGACGGCGAGGATCGCCGCCTGGCCCGGGTTGACGACGGCGGTGAACGACGTCACGCCGAACATGCCGAGGTTGGAGACGGTGAACGTGCCGCCGCTCAGCTCGGGCGGCAGGATCTTCCCGTCGCGCACTCTCGCCGCGAGCGCGCGCGTCGTGCGCGCGATCGCCGTGACGGGCTGCGCGTCGGCGTCGAAGATGGTCGGGACGATCAGCGTCCCCTCGGCGGCGACCGCCACGCCGACGTTCGCGCGCCCGTACAGCTCGAACGCGCCGTCTCTGTAGGCGCCGTTCGCGCGCGGGTGCTCGCGCAGCGCGAGCCCGCAGGCCTTCACGACGAAGTCGTTGACGGACGGCGCCGACTCCCGCGCCGCCTTCATCTGCGCGCGCAGCGCGAGCAGGTCGGTCACGTCGGCCTCGGTGCGGACCTGGAAGTCCGGCACCGTCGCCTTCGACTCCGCCATCCGCCGCGCGATCGTCTTCTGCGTCGAGGTCAGCTCGACGACGGTCACGTCGCCCTTGCCCGTCCCGCCGGCGGCGGACGCCGAGGGGGCCGGCGCCGGGGCGGCGGCGGCAGGGGTCTGCGCGGGAGCGGCGGCAGATGCCTCCACGTCCGCCTTCACGATCCGCCCGCCCGGCCCGCTTCCCGCGACCGACGCAAGGTCGACACCCAGCTCGCGCGCGAGGCGCCGAGCGACCGGCGATGCCTTGACCCGTGCGCCAGCCTCGGAGACGTCGCTCACAGCGGGCACCGAGGGGGAGGCGTCCGCCGCAGCGGCCGATCCGGCGGGTGGCGCGGGTGAGGCGACTTCCGCGGCCCCGCCCGCGGAAGCGTCTTCACCGGCGACAGGACCCGCCAGCGCAGCGGCCTGGGCTCCGTCTGAAGCGGTGGGGGCCTCCTCCCCATCACCCAGCACGTGCGCGATCACGGCACCGACCGGCAGCGCGTCTCCCTCGGAGGCAACGTGCTGGAAGACGCCCGCCGCATCGGCCTCGTACGTCATGTTCGCCTTGTCGGTCTCGATCTCGGCGATCTCGTCGCCGCGCGCCACCGCGGCGCCGTCGGCGACGAGCCATCTGAGGATCGTCCCCTCCTCCATCGAGTCGGAGAGGCGCGGCATCGTGATCTCGGGCATCGTCGTCCTAGGAGGTGGAGGGGCGGCCGAGCGTCGCGAGCACGGCGCCCGCGATCCGCTCGTCGTTCGGCATCGCGGCCAGCTCGAGGTTCTTCGCGTACGGCAGCGGAACCTCGGCCATGCCGACGCGCTCGACCGGCGCGTCGAGGTCGTCGAAGCAGGCGTGCTGGATGCGGGCGGCCAGCTCGGCGGTGACGCCGTACGTCGGCCAGCCCTCCTCGACGCACACGGCGTGGTTCGTCTTCGAGACCGACGCCGCGACCGTCTCGACGTCGAGCGGGCGCAGCGAGCGCAGGTCGACGACCTCGGCGGAGATGCCGTGCTGCGAAGCGAGCCGCTCGGCGACGGCGAGCGCGCGCACGGTCGCGTAGGAGTGCGTCACGAGCGTGACGTCGGTCCCCTCGCGCAGCACCTGCGCGCGCCCGACCGGCACGACGTACTCCGGGTCGAGCGGGACCTCGCCTCTCTGCTTGTAGATCGGCAGGTTCTCGATCACCAGCACCGGGTCGTCGTCGCGGATCGCCGCCTTCAGCAGGCCCTTCGCATCTGCCGGCGTCGCCGGCGAGACGACCTTCAGGCCGGGCGTCGACGCGAACCACTGGTCGAACGACTGGGAGTGCTGGGCGGTCAGCTGGTTGCCGGCGCCGTTGGGCGTGCGGATCACGAGCGGGCAGCGCACCTCGCCGCCGAACATCGCGCCGATCTTCGCCGCGTGGTTGATCACCTGGTCCATCGCCACGACGAGGAAGTTGATCGTCATGATCTCGACGACCGGCCGCTCGCCCAGCATCGCCGCGCCGACGCCGGCGCCGACGAAGCCCTCCTCGGCGATCGGCGTGTCGCGCACGCGGTCCTCGCCGAACTCCTCCAGCAGGCCGGCGGAGACCTTGTAGGCCCCCTCGAAGACGCCGACCTCCTCGCCCATCAGGAAGACGCGCTCGTCGCGCGCCATCTCCTCGCGCAGCGCGAGCCGCAGCGCCTCGCGGTAGGTCATGACCTCGGTCTCGCCGGTCGTCGCCGTCTCGGCGGCCGGGCGCTCGGCGGTCGCGCTCATGCTCCGAGCCCCGCGTCGAACGTCAGCGCCAGCTCCCCGAACGGCGAGCCTGGCCGCATGCGCGCGAACTGCTCGGCGCTGCCGGCGGCGTGCATGCCCGCGGCGAGCTGCGCCACGTCCGGCTCGGCGCTCGCGAGCGCGAACTCGACCGCCGCCGCGACGCGCTCGTCGGCGCGCTTGTCGATCGCCTCCAGCTCCACGTCGGCGACGCCCGCTTCGCGCAGCTGCTGGCGCACGCGGCGGATCGGGTCGTGCGCCTGATGCTCGGCGATCTCGTCCTTCGTGCGGTAGGCGAGGCCGGCGTCGGCGACCGAGTGGCCGCGGTAGCGGTAGGTCATCGCCTCCAGCACTGCTGGCATGCGGTCCTCCCGCGCGGCGCCCAGCAGACGCTCGGACGCCTCGATCACCGCGTCGAGGTCGTCGCCGTCGACGCGCTCGCCGTGCATGCGATAAGCGCTCGCGCGCTTGTACAGCTCCGGCTCCGCGGAGGCGCGCGAGACCGCCGTCCCCATGCCGTACTCGTTGTTGACGACGAGGAAGACGATCGGCAGCCGCCACAGCGCGGCGAGGTTGAGCGACTCGTGCCAGGCGCCCATGTTCACGGCGCCGTCGCCCAGCTCGCAGACGACTGCCTGCGGCTTGCCCTGGCGCACGAGCGCGAGCGCGAGGCCGGTCGCGACCGGCAGCTGCCCGGCGACGATCCCCCAACCGCCGTAGTAGCCGTGCGCGACGTCGAGGATGTGCATCGAGCCGCCGCGGCCGTGTGCGCAACCGTCCTCGCGGCCGAACAGCTCGGCCATCACGGCCTCCGGCGGCGTGCCCTTGGCGAGCGCGAAGCCGTGCGAGCGATAGCCGGTGACGAGCAGGTCGTCGGGCTGCAGCGCGTGCACGACGCCGACGGTCGTCGCCTCCTGGCCGCTGGACAGGTGGCAGTAGCCGCCGATGCGCGCCGCCTTGTACTGGCGCTCGGTCTCGGTCTCGAAGACGCGGCTCAGCACCATCGTCTCGTACAGCTCGCGCCGCATCTCGGGCGCGAGCGCGGCTACGTCGGATACGTCTGGGGCGGGAGCGGTTGCGACCGACATCAGGACTCCTCGAAGT
>Ga0265319_1000564_pt1 | contig 25122 bp, 16 predicted proteins | sample 4824metaG_FD_192443 | JGI IMG/M metagenome (GOLD analysis project Ga0265319, IMG submission 192443) | Rhizosphere microbial communities from Carex aquatilis grown in University of Washington, Seatle, WA, United States - 4-8-24 metaG | ecosystem: Host-associated > Plants > Roots > Rhizosphere >...
TGCGATTCACCATTTCCTTGTGAGGAACAACGATCGCGCTGCCGTTTATGACATGATCCCCATACATCAGGACATCAATGTCGATCTCGCTCGGCCCCCAGCGAAATCTTTACACCCGTCCAATTTCTTTTTCGATCATCTTCATCCGGGAATGAAAAACTGTCAATGCCATAGGCGTCTGGATCCACACCACGGCGTTAAGAAAAGCGTCCTGACTCTTCACGCCAACCGGTTCTGTTTCATACACGCTTGAGACTTTTACGATCCGTGTTTCCGGAATCTCCCTAATCTTGCGCACCGCGCCGGCGAGGAATTGAACCCTGTCGCCGACGTTTGAACCGATTCCCAAAAAAACGTTTTCCATGCGGCTGTTTAGACCTGTCCAGCTCTTGCAGACTCTATCTCCACTTCAACATGGTCGATGATGCCGTGGACCGCCGCTCCCGGCTTTCGAATTCGTATCGTCGTCCTGAGAACTTCGGGAAATTCTTTCAAGATGGCCGAGGCGATCGCCTGAGCAAGAGCTTCGATAAGAAAGAACTTCTTGCCGATCACCGTTTGCTTCATAACGCCGTACACTTTTTCGTAATTCACCGTCTGATGCAGATTGTCATTCGCTCGTGCTTCCGAAAGATCGCAATGCAGTTCGACATCGACTTCGAATTTGCCACCGAGGTTTTGTTCATCCGACATCACACCATGGTAGGCATAGAACACCGCGTTATGAAGGCGGATGATGTCAAGTTTTTTCATGCGATCTTCTTCAAGTGAGAGCGATGAACGAAACCGCGTCTAGTGTCATTTCCCAAAACAAATATTGTATTCTTAAAAAAATAATTCACCGCAAGGGGCGCTAAGGACGCGAGGATTTCTTAGTTTGTTTTACAAAAACATCTTTGTGATCTTAGCGTCCTTTGCGGTTATAATACAAGATTTAATATGAGAAACGGCAATAGATCACGATTTATTTAATTTTTCCCACGTATCCCTGAGGGTGACGGCCCTGTTGAAAACAAGCGCGCCGCTCTTCGAATCCGAGTCCACACAAAAATATCCGAGACGCTCGAACTGAAAACGATCCTGAGGCGACGCGGAAGCAAGACTCGGCTCAACTTTGCAGGACTTCAACACCTCGAGCGAATTCGGGTTGATACCGTCTTTCCATTTTTCACTGTCGGGATACTCCGCAAGGAACAGCCGGTCGTACAAGCGGGTTTCAGCATCGATGGCGTGAGCAGCGGAGACCCAGTGAATGGTCCCTTTCACCTTCCGCGTGCTTTGAGGAGAACCGCTTCGCGTTTCCGGATCGTACGAACATCGCAGCTCGAGGATTTCCCCGGTATTCTCATCCTTTACGACGCCGATGCATTTAATGATGTATGCATACCGCAAGCGGACCTCCGTGCCCAGCGAAAGCCGGAAATATTTTTTCGGCGGGATCTCGCGAAAATCGTCTTGTTCGATGTAAAGCACTTTCGAGAAAGGAATTTTCCTCGCTCCCATTGCGGGATCTTCGGGATTGTTCACTGCATCAAGTTCTTCGACAGTTCCTTCGGGATAGTTTTCGATCACAATTTTGAGCGGACGGAGAACTGCCATCACGCGCAAAGCGCGTTTGTTCAGGTCGTTGCGGAGGCAGTCCTCCAGCCACAATGCGTCGGAGGTGTTTTCACGGCGGGCAACTCCTACGCGGTCGGCAAATGCGCGGAGGGATTCCGGCGTATACCCTCGCCGGCGCAGACCTGATATCGTCGGCATCCGGGGATCGTCCCAACTGTTGACGTGCCCTTCCTCGACAAGCTGTAGAAGCTTCCGCTTGCTCATGACGGTGTACGTCATATTCAGGCGGGCAAATTCGATCTGCTGCGGATGGTGGAGTCCCAATTCTGCAAGGAACCAGTCGTACAGCGGGCGATGATTTTCAAATTCCAGCGTGCAGATCGAATGTGTGATCCCTTCGATCGAATCGCTCTGTCCGTGCGCCCAATCGTACATCGGATAAATGCACCACTTGTCCCCAGTGCGGTGATGCGTCGCAAAAAGGATCCGGTACATCACAGGGTCCCGGAGGTTGATGTTGGGCGAAGCCATATCAATTTTTGCTCGAAGCGTCCGCGATCCGTTTGGGAATTCTCCGTTACGCATGCGCCTGAACAAGTCGAGATTCTCTTCAACGGTTCGATTCCGGTAAGGGCTTTCCTTCCCCGGATCGGTAAGAGTTCCTCGGTACTCGCGTATCTCGTCGGCGGTAAGGTCACAGACGTACGCTTTGCCTTTCTTTATCAGGCGGACGGCGAAGTCATGAAGCTGTTCAAAATAATCGGAGGCATAATACAACCTGTCTTCCCAGTCGAACCCTAGCCACCGCACGTCCCGTTTGATCGATTCGACGTATTCCTGTTCTTCTTTCGCCGGATTCGTATCGTCGAACCGCAGATTGCAGAAGCCGCTGTAATCTTTTGCCAGCCCAAAATTGAGGCAGATCGATTTTGCATGTCCGATATGAAGATACCCATTTGGCTCGGGGGGAAAGCGCGTGTGCACATTTCCGCCAAACTTGTTGGTTTTCAGGTCATCGTCAATAATATCGCGGACAAAGTTCTTTCGTTCGGGCAATTCGCCGTTCGTCTTGTTGTCATCAGACTCTTTTTGCTTCTCCATCATTGTCATCGTAATCTTTCAATTGCAGAATTAATCCTTCTCACCGATTCTTCTTTCCCAAGGATGAAAAGTATATCGAATAGTCCCGGTCCCGACCCGACCCCGGAAACAGCCAGCCGCAGCGGGTGAATAAGATCGCTGTTGCTAATCCTCATAGACTCAGCAGTTTGGTGCAGCACGGTTTCAAAATCCTCTTTGTTCGAATGTTCCATGCGGGAGAATTGTCCGGCGAGTTCCCGCAATTGGGCAGGCGATCCTTGTTTCCATCGCTTCTTCACCACGTCGTCGTCGAACTGCACGGGTGCCTGAAAAAAATACGGACTCTTTTCGACGAAGTCTTTTACGAATGTTACCCGTTCGCGCATCGCCGAGATGACCTTTAACAGATAGGCATCATCGAAATCTTTTTTGTCGAACGTCGAGGCCGCAAGCTGCTCTCTCAGGTTCTGGAGCAGCTCTGTCTCGGATTTTCTCCGAAGGTATTCGAAATTAAGCCAGTCGAGCTTTTCGATGTTAAACACAGCGCCCGAATTACCGACGCGGTCGAGAGAGAATTCTCTTGAAAGCTCATCCAGCGAAAAGAGCTCTCTTTCGCCGCCGGGGTTCCAGCCGAGAAATGCAACGAAGTTCACGAGGGCTTCTTTGAGATATCCCTTCCGGCGGTAATCTTCGACCGCGACGTCGCCCTGGCGTTTGCTTAATTTCGATTTATCAGGGTTCAGCAGCAGCGGCAAATGGGCAAATTGAGGCACTTCCCATCCAAAATGACCGAACAGAATCACATGTTTCGGCGTACTCGAAAGCCACTCTTCGCCGCGAATGACGTGCGTGATCTTCATAAAATGATCGTCGACAACCACAGCCAGATGATACGTCGGATATCCGTCGGATTTAAGAATGACCTGGTCGTCTAAAACCTTATGCGCGATGGTGACGCTTCCGCGGATGAGGTCGGTAAAGGTCAATTCACCGTCGAGCGGGACTTTCATCCGGATGACATGGTGTTCGCCTTGTTTCAGCTTCTCTCTAACGTCTTCCTGAGGAAGATTCCTGCAGTGGCGGTCATACGACGTCGTAAGCTTTGCCGCGGATTGTTTCTCACGTACTTCCTTTAGCCGCTCCGGCGAACAGAAGCAATAATAAGCTTTGTGCTCTCCGACAAGCTGATTTGCATATTTCTGGTAGAGATTGATCCGCTGCGACTGGATATACGGGCCGTAGTCGCCTTCGCGTCCCGGTCCTTCGTCGTACCTGATACCCGCCCATGCGAGAGTGTCGACGATATTCTCTACTGCTCCATCCACTTTACGAGACTGGTCGGTATCTTCGATGCGAAGAACGAATTCACCGCCTTCTTTTTTCGCCAACAGATAATTGTATAAAGCCGTTCGCAATCCTCCGACATGCAAAAAACCCGTCGGGCTTGGAGCGAATCGCGTACGTACTTTGCCCATAAAGTAACCCGACATATGATCAACGCAGATCAGTTTAAAGGCAGTACACGCCGCCATCGGTCGAGCATGCACGCGCTGCCGTATTCTATTAATAATTTCCGTACCGGAACCCCGATGTCGTGAGACTGTGACGATCAGCGGAAATAATCCGGTAATTAAAAAGATAGCAAACTTTTGATGGGAACGCAAACTCCAAGCGAATCCCATGAAACAACATCTTCACTCTCTTGATTTCGCTTGCTGCATGAGAAACGTCATCAACCGCGAGGCGGGCACGCGGGGATTAAAAGAAGTATTATCGCTCAGGTACGATACAAATTTTCCTTCGCGATACAATGAAGGCGGGCTTGGACAACTCTTATTGAACGGACTGAAAACTCCCCTCAATCCGCCGTACGGACAATTCGGATTAAATATGCTTGTGGGAGAGCCTTCAAATCCATACTGTCCCCATGGATTAACAATGGAGTGAGGATGCGATGTATCGGCCCATACTAATCCGAGATATGCCCCGTCGGATGCGATTATGCGGCAGCCCAGGAACTGAAAAAGGTCTTCGTTCAACACATGGGCTTCCGAAGTATCCGGCTGGATGTATTCTGCCTGCACGCCTGAATCCGAAGATTCAGGCCTCGTCTGCGTCGAGTATTTCCCGTAAATATATTTTTCGAGGATCTTCGGTTCATTGACCTGGTCGAAGATAATCCATTCCCGTTTATTGCCCTTGTGGTCAAATTTGTAAGTGTTTTTAAAAGGCCGATCTCTTTCGATACCCGACTCTTCCACAAGGTCTCCCCTTCTGTCATATGAATAGACAGCACTGTACGTCACACGCCCCTCTCCCGTGTAGTCGGTTTCGGCGGTCATGTTCCCCTTCGCATCGTACTGAAATGTCGACTTCGCCTTGACGCTGCTGTCCGGCCTGTACACGTACTCGGCGGCCAGGTTCTCAGCATTGTCGTAGACAAACGCGATCCTGTTTGCAACGTTATACTCCGCCGAATCGAGAGTATTAAAATCTCTCGAGTATTTAACCAATTCTATCATCTCACCGTTGTTGTCATACGCATACGTAAACCGGGATACGCTGTTTATCTGTTCGATCATGTTGCCGGCGGAGTCGTAGGTGTACAATTCTTTCGAGAACAATCTTCCGTCATCGAGATAGCCCAGGCTCTCGAGCAGGTTGTTATCGCCGTCGTAGATATAGATTACCTTCCGGTCGACGGTCCCGTCCTGTTTGTACGAAACCATCTCTTTCTTATTTCCTGTTGAGTCGTAACGATAAATCGTCTTCGTCTTGGCATCCCCTTTTGTTGTGACTTCCTCGATGAGGTTTCCGTCTTCATTATAGCGATATTCGCTGTTAGAGAAAATCGTCCCGTCATTCGGATTGTATGTAGTTTCCCCTACTTTGTGGCCGTTTTTGTTGTACCGTACAGTTGAGAGTTGGATTCCCTTTTTCTCGGGCTTGCCGAAGCTATAGGTGTATCTCCACGCAGACGTGGAATAGATCCCCGAGGCCTTGATCCGATCGAGTCCTTTCTGCTCAAGTCGTTTCTCTTTCAACACTTCCTTCTTGCTCTTTTGGGATAGTCCTCCCTCAGCCATCCCTTCACACGAAATGAGAAGAACGGACAGCAGAAGGGCAAGGACGGAAAACAAGCGTGGTTTACTATTCATTCAATAAACTGCGGATTTTTAGCAAGTCAAACGCGGGCTGCAAAATTACGTGAATCCTGTTGTTGAGCTAGAAGATCAAGGCTGGCTCTTAAGGTACTAAGCAGATAGTTACTATTCAACTCTATTTTTCTTTCGACTAATCAGTAACGCGATGGCTCCTATGAATGACGATCTGCACTGCTCCGCCGCATCCGCTGTTCAGGCTAAATTAGATATTGGAATAGTTGGCTGGAACTGGAAAAGCGTGGTGGTACGTAGGTCGAAAGCCCGACAGAAGACGAAAAAAGCCCAATAAAGACAAATAGAAGCGGTTTGTAAACGGTTCTATGAACTCTATGCTCGGCAGGCAATCTTCGCGAGGCAAATATTTCCCCTGACGGGCAACATCTCACGACCGCCGGTGTGAAATTAGTCGAAAACGCGCAATCGTCGATGAAAATTTTGTTATCCGCTCACGCGGCAGAAAAGCAATTCAAGGCAACGATGGACTTTCAGTTCGCATTACCTACGCCTTTGCCTCTGTAAGTTTTCTGAGCTGCCGAACTTTTTCATAGAATTGCTGCAACGACATGTTGGTAAGGAATATCATGCCGCGGGCACCACGAAGCCGCGGGTGAGAATTTTGCTGAAAGAACTCCTTGCCCAGGCATGTGCGGACCATCGAGTACTGCTGCACCTGGATCTTCTGCGCAAGCTCAGAAAATGGACCGTCATGTTCGTAACTCGGGAAGGACGCCGCGCTCTGCGAGCCGAAACAGTTCATGAACGATGTGTGGAGAAGCGACATCGTATTCAAGGACACCGGAACCATCGTGTCAGCCTCCGACGGGGTAAACCTGTACCAAATATTCCGATATCCCCAAATTCGTATGTTCGAATTACCGCTTTCCTGCTGATAGAGCCGGACTGCTTCCGCGGTCGCCTGGAGAACTTTGTAGTGCGTATCCGGGCCGCTTCCTTCGGGGTCAAAAGCAACAGTGATGACGTTCGGCTTGATTTTCTTGATCAATTCAAAAATTGGCACCACATCGCGGTTCACTTCCGGTTCTTCAGAGAAAAGGTCGCCGCGGTAAAACCCCAGGCGCAGCGGGAATACAGAAGAGGGTTTGATGCCAAAGTATGCCCAGAGCAGTTCTACTTCCCACTCACGCAGCATTCCTTTGAGGATTTGTATGTCCGTCGGATCTTTGGCTCCGGGGTATTGATGCTCAAAATAGCGTTCAAGCTCTACCACCTTTTGTTTCAGGATATCGAATTCGCTTGTTCCGTAGACTTCCACGAAATTTCTGCATACCCTGCGGGCTTCCGCTTCATCTTTTATCTCCTGCGTTTTCGCAGCGACGCCGTCGAGGAACATGTAGACTTCTTCAGCTCGCTTCGTCTGATTCAACGGCTCGAAATAACCGGAGCTGCGAAGGTCTGCGAAAGAGGATAAGGCCAAATGACGGTGTAATTTCTTAACGATAGAAAGATAATAATGGTTTGAGACCGCAGTAAACCCCGAGGTCATGTTTGCAAAATAATGCTCGTTCGTGGGGTCGCGGACAAGATGATAGAGGTACGACAGGTATCCAAGCGTGATATCATCATGGTGAGGTTCCGTGTGAAGAAATGTCGTTTTCACCAACGTCTCGAGTCCTTTGGAAATCTTTTTCTCCAAAGAATTTTTCACCGCTGTGATAACGTCCGCCGGATTCTCCTTGGAACGATTGAAGAACTCACGGGTGAACTTATTCGCTTCAAATTCCTCTTTTGTCAGATCATCCAATCGTTTCCCTTCCTTGAGTGCAAGCGAGATAACGACATCATCCCTGTGAACGTCGTTGAACGCCGGCAACGCGCAAAAATCAATAAAGCGCCGTTCAGTCAATAAGCTCGCGGCGCCTTTCGTCAGATAGAATTTTGCGTGGCGGAGATCCTGTAACGCGGAAGCGGGATTTTTTGGATTCCTTGGTTCTTCGACAGCTTCGCGGACGATGGTTGCTTTTGCGTCTCCGGCGGCGATGATGATGGCGGTGGCTGATTCGTTATAGGTGATCGTTGCAAGACCGATTGTGATCACGAGACGGCTTCGCGAAATCTCGATTCCGCCGAGGTCAGTTGCTGCAGCTGCCTGCGTTTCGTAGTTCGTGCCGGTCAGCCGCGTCACGGAATAAAAGCTCGACCCCCGCACGTTGAACGCGATATGCCCGTCCGGTCCTATTCCGCCGAGAAAAAAACCTATTCCCCCCATCTCGCGGATCTTCCGTTCGTACTCCATGCAGAACCAGTCCACGCGATTGATGGTGTCGCGCTGCAATGCTTCTAATTCCGTCCGCGTCTGGCGGACGCGGAGCGAGAGGTCGACGACACCGCCGGGGAATACTTCCTGCATCTTTTTTCCGGGAAGAATTCCGAGATTCGTCGAATCGATCAAGTGCGCTCTCTCCGGCGTCAGGCCGAACCCGTCGATATAATATTTCTTAACGTAGTAATTAAAGCTATTGTGCTGCTGAGAATCCATCGGGTAGAACTCATCGATTTGAACGAACGAGAGGTCCTTCATCTGCGGCCGCTTGGCGTTCGCGATACCGTAGTCGTGAAGCATCGACTGTATCTCCGGTTTCTCCCATCGTTCAAGAATGCGGCTCACCCACTTTATAAAGTGTTCTGGCGTTTTGCCCGTGGGGAGAGAAATGACGCCGCCGGGATTCTTCTGAACCCATTCAATGAACCGGAGCGCCGAGAGTTTTCCGAGGAGAGGAAAGTTATCGACTTCAATGACGTCGATCTTTTCCGTCGGTGAATAGCGAAGTTTCCTGCCGATCTTTGCAAGCTCGACTTCTTCTACAGAAGACGTTCCATCATACACCATACGCTGTTTCTGTTCCTTTCTTTTCGTATTTGCGATTTGCTGAGAACTCTTTTCCCATCGTCACCACGATCTCATGAAACGACCCAAGTTGTTCCGACGAAATTTCCCCGGTCACTTCTTTCCCATCCATGAAAATCGACCGGACTCCCTTTTCCACTCCGTCGGGATTCTTGACCGTGATCTTAAATGTTGCACCGCGCCATTTCCGCGTCACCTCAAACCCCTTCCACTCCTTCGGGATGCACGGATCAACGATGAGCGTATCAAAGCCGGGGCGGATCCCCAGAATCCATTTGGTCGCTGCGGTGTAGGCCCAGCCCGCGCTCCCTGTAAGCCACGGATGACGCGACCTGCCGTATGCGGTATGGTCTTTTCCCATGATGAATTGACAATATGAATACGGCTCGGATTCACGAACTTCGATCATATCGTTTTGATTGTACGGAAGGATCGCGTCGTACAGCTTCATGGCCGCGGTGCCCCTTCCGAGTTTGCACTCCGCGATCATCGCCCATGGGTTCGGGTGGCTGAAGATCGCTCCGTTTTCCTTGATGCCTTTATATACGCGCGTCAAATAGCCGATATCGTCATTCGGTTCAGAGTAGGTTGGCCAGCAAAGGTGAATGCCGTACGGCGATGCGAGATACTTATGGACCGCATCCATGCACTTTTTACCCCGTTCCGGCGATGCCGCGCCTGAAAGGACTGCCCAGCTGTTGCTCTCCAGAAATATTTTCCCCTCTTCGTTCTTGCCCGTCCCAATCTTGAGTCCTTTCTTCGTCACTCCGCGAATGTACCACTCTCCATCCCACAATTCCCTTTCACACGCTTCGCGAACATTCTCGGCCATCGCGGAATACACTTTGACGTCGGCTGACCTGCCGAGATGTTCGGCTGCGGCGACAAATTCCCGAAGAGCCCAGTAGTGCATAAAAGAGACCATTGCGCTTTGTCCCCCGCCGAGATTCAGACAGTCGTTCCAATCTGCGCGAAGTCCAAGACATATCCCGTTTGCCGCGGTTTGTTCCGCCGAAAAATCGAGGGAACGCTTCATGTGCTCGTACACCGTCGCTTCGCCTCCATCTGCAAAAGGAACTAGCCGGTCGAAGAATCCGGCGTCGCCGGTCTCTTTCACGAACTCGCAGATCGAAGCAATGATCCAGAGGGCGTCGTCTGAGCAAACATCTTCCATTCCATGGATGATGTCGTTCGGTGCCGGAGTAGGGACGACAGTGGGTAGTTTCACGCCGGGAAGCTTTTGTTCTTTCGGGAAAAAAACTTCGGGGTCGAACAGATGGAGGCCGTACCCTTTGCTGACCTGTCCGTGAAGAAGCTGGAGAATGCGCTCTTTTACTTTGTCAGGGTTTGAGTGCGGAACTGCCATCACGTCCTGAGATGTATCGCGATAGCCCAGTCCCGTGCGTCCGCCCACCTCGACAAACGAAGCGAAGCGGGACCAGACAACACACGTCTCCGCCTGGAAGAGCGTCCACGCGTTGATCATTGTGTCCAATCCCTCGCTCGGCGTCGAACACTTAAATACCGATTGTTTTCTTCTCCAGTACGTTGCAAGTTCGAGGAATGCATCGTCGACATTCTTGAGTACAGAATATTTTTTCCTGATCTTCTTCCCCTCTGCGCGGGACCCAACACCGAGCATAAAGACAAGACGCGTTTCTTCACCGGCTGCCAGCGTCAACTTCTTGTGAAGCGCACCGCAGTGATTCCCGCCAAGCTCCGTACTATTGCCGCAGTTTCCCCGTTCTACTGCAATGGGGTTCGTTTCAGTACGATAGGGGCCAAGGAAACGGTCCCGGACGCAATCGTAACTATCGGGATTCACATTGGCAGTGAAATAATGATACGTCCACGGTTCGTAAAAAAAATCATATTCAATGATGCCATCGCTGTAGTTCGAGCCGCTGGCATACAGCGACATCTGGAGATTCTGGTTATCGATCTCGATATGATGAAAAGAAAATTCTACGTACGAAAAGACGCTGAGATTCTTCGGCTTGCCGTTGTTATTTTTGATCTTCACATCCCATAGCTCGACGTCATCAGCGATCGGGATGAAGAGCGTTTGTTCCGCGTGGATGCCGTTGACATCGCTGATAAATTTCGAGTACGACAGGCCGTGCCTGCATTGATATTTCGTTTTCGAGAGGTCTTTTCCAACCGGCTGCCATGAGATCGACCAATACTCGCCCGTATCATCATCGCGGACATAGACATAATGTCCCGGCCGGTCCAGCGGTACTCCGTTTTGGCGGAATCGCGTGATCCGGTGATGTTCCGCGGTCTTATAGAACGAATATCCCCCCGCGTTGTGGGAAATGACTGTGCACAGATCTTTCACGCCAAGATAGTTGGTCCAAGAAACGGGCACGTCGGGCCGTTCGATCACATACTCAAACTTATCATTATCAAAATATCCGTATCGCATTGATGTCCTTTTTATTTTGATCCAGGATGAGATGAAAAAACCGCGTAGAGAGCATCCGTGAGCGGCGTGCTCCCATCCTCCAGATAATCGCCGGTGATCTCCCAGATGATGACGCCGCGCGCTTTATGATCGACGACATACTGAGCTTTGAGTTTTATCGATTCAGCGTCATCGAAGGAAACCAAGGTGTTAGTCTCGGGCAGGACAAGGTATGGCACTTTTGCTTTTTCATCCCAATGACGGTATTTGTACAGATATTGAACGATGGAATAGTAATTCACGTCGCCGCCGGGAAAGAGCGTCGTGTCGCTTCCGTGGCTCTCTCCGTTCAACGCTGTGCACTGCGCAAACGAGTGGCCATAGAAGGGAATTCCAAGATTGATCTTTGATGGAGGAATATGAAGGTCATGAGTAAAGAGTTTGAACGTCTCATCAATGCTGTAGCTGTTGTCGGCAGTGTTTGACGCATAGAGGGGCGAATTATGGCCGCTGCGGGGAGACCATGACCCATTGTAGTCGTACGTCATGATGTTGAACATGTCGAGTAGGTTTGACAACTTCCCGACATCATACCCCGAGAGATGATCCGCCGTTGCGGAAAGCGCGGCAGAGAGGAGAATTTTCTTGTCCCTCTGCAATCCGTACGCATCGAGACTGTCTCGCAGGATCTGGAGCAGCGCGGTTGAGTTAATCAGGTCGGCAGGTGTGCCGTTGTGATCTGTGTAGGCGGGATATTCCCAATCGATGTCGATGCCGTCAAAGTCGAATTTTCGGACCGCATCGACACACGCATGTGCAAAGGCTACCCGAAGGAGCTCCGTCGACGCCACTGCCGGAAAATTCTGTGAATCTTCCCACCCTCCTATCGACAACATGACTTTTACTTTGTATTCGTGGGCAAGCGATACAAGGGATGGTTTTCCTATCGTTCTGCATAGAATGAGGCTGTCGCCCGTAGGATTGATCCCTGCGATCGTCCCGTCCAGAAGAGGATGCCAGAAGGCATAATCGATGATCGTCAGCTTCTTGAAAGGAATTCTGTCAAACGTCATGTGGGAGTTCTTGTGCTGCCAATTCCAGGATGGATAATATCCAATAACTTCCTTCTGCTGACCCATGCCGGCGGCACAGACCACAATCATCAATAATATTAAAGAGGATAATATTCTCTTCGTGTTCATTTCGTTGTAAGTTTGAATGATCTTTCTTCTAACTGTTTACTGTTTACTGATTACTCTGTATTTGTTCAATCTCCCTGAACGGAACAAACCATGTCGCGAGAAATGACGGAATGGTCGCAACGATCACCCAGATGAAGAAATCTTTGTACCCGAGAATGTCGCTCAAGAATCCGCTGAGCATCGACGGGATATTGAATCCAAGCGCCATGAGCGCCGTCGCAAATGCATAGTGTGCCATCTTATACTTGCCGGGAGCGATCTGCTGCATCATGAACAGGGTCAGCCCGATGAATCCGAATCCGTAACCAAAATATTCGAAGACGACGGCTGATTCGATCACGTAGAAGTTGGACGGCTGGGCGATAGCGAGAAATGTATAGACGGCGAACGGGATATTGAAGAAGCAGCAAAGAACAAAGATCGATTTGCGCAATCCTTTGTTCGCTGTGAAATATCCCGACAACACTGAGCCCAGGATAAACGCGAGCGGCGGAAAGAAGCCGTACAACAAACCGATCTCTTCGGTCGAAAGTCCCAGACCGCCGTGGGATCGGGCAGCCCGCATGAACAACGGAACAATTTTGATCGCTTGCCCCTCGGCAAAACGATACAAAACTAAAAAGATAATTCCCCACCAGATATATTTTTTTTGAAAGAACGTTTTGACGACATCCTTGAAGGTAGCAAATGCTTCGTGGGTCGTCTCCACATCCCCCGATGCGCCCCCCGACGGAAGCACTTTCGCGTGATACAGACTGAGGACGACGAGAATGGCTCCAAACATTCCCATCACGATCCCCCATGCGGGGACAACTCCAAGAGTTATTTCAAGCTTCCCGGCGATAATGACAAAGACGCCCTGCGAGAGGATCTTCCCGACGTTATAGAATGCACCCTGCCAGCCGACGTATTGCGATTGTTGTTTGTCTGATAAGACGTTGACATACACTCCGTCGGCTGCGATGTCATGCGTGGCAAAATTGAATGCGATAATGGCAAAGAGAACAAGAGACCATTGAAAAAAGCTGGGAAGCTGAAGCGTCAGCACCAGCAGTCCGAACAGAACGCCCCCAGCAAACTGCGTAGCGATGACAAAGTATTTTTTCGTCTTGAACATTTCGAGAACCGGACCCCACAACGGTTTCAGCATCCACGGCAGAGCGACGAGCGTAGTAAAGAATGCTATCTCTCCATCCGACCTTCCCATGCTCTTGTACATCAGAACAGAAACGACGTTCACAGCAACAAACGGCAAGCCCTCTGCAATGTACAGCGTTGGTACCCAGAGCGCAGGGTGCCGCAGTTTTGCTTCGATGTTGTTCTGCATTGAGTATTTCCTATCGCATGTTAATTATACCGACGTCACTGCATCAAAATCATTTTTTTTGTTTGGACAAATGACCCTGCCTGAATCCGGTAGAAGTAAACGCCGCTGGCTGCGTTATGCTGCGACGCATCGAACCGAACGCTGCCGACCCCTGCACTCCGCTGTTCGTCGAGCAGGGTTGCGGTCTTCCGCCCAAGGATGTCGAACACTGTTATGTTCACATGCGATGCGCTGGGCAGTTCAAATTGTATGATCGTCGACGGGTTGAACGGGTTGGGATAATTGTTGCAGAGGACAAAGCCTTCCGGAACGACGGTCAACGCGCGCCCAACCGCAACGTCAGTCGTTGTCATCTGGGCCTCAATGGCGTCCATGAGCGGTTGATTCTGTCCTATCACATCCTGGGTGATCTCCCAGATCATCACTCCAGCCAGACCTTGAGTCTTCACAAACTGGCACTTGAGCGTTATCGACACAGAATCGTCGAGCGTGATGAGTTTGGCGGGAGACGATGACGTGTAGTAAGGGGCGTTCGATCCTGCATCCCATGAGTACGTCCATGCGCCGCTCCTGATCATGTTCATGATATCACTGTACGCGAGATCTGCTTCTCCAGAATACGTACTGTAGAGTGTGGAGGTCCCAAACGATTTTCCGTAGAACGGGAGGCCGAGAACGATTTTGTTTTTAGGAATGCCACGGGTTCCGGCGAGGTACTGAATGCTTTGAACGATCGAGTAGGCATCCGGGTCCGTGTTAGGATCGGTGCCGATCATGAGCGGTGCATTGTGCCCGGCAACCGAACTCCAGCTTCCGTGGATATCGTATTCCATCGCATTGAACCAATCGACATATTGCGTGAGCATCGCAAAGTTGTGCCATTGCCCCGACCAATCAGATGGGCCAATAGCCATCGTGATGAGCCATGTAGTGTCAATTGCTCGGAATGCAGAACGTAATTCTTTTACGAACGAAACCTCGTTGTTTTTCTGGGCAAGCGTCGACGGCCCCTCCCAATCCACATCGGCGCCGTCGTAGTGAGATGCCGAGAGGTGTGAAACGATGTTGTTGATAAAGGTCTTTCGCAGGCCTGAGTCCGCGGTTACGGCGGCAAGATTTTCGGTTTGTCCCGTGCCTGCCCCCCCGAATGATAGAAGTATCTTGCGGCCGGCGCGGTGAGTCGTGTTGATGAGCGCCGTATCGACAATATTATCGTCGAACGAGAGGCTTCCGTCCGGATTCGGCCATGCAAACGCATGGTTGATATGGGTAAGAGAATTATATTTTATTGCCGACGCCGGCATCACCGCACGCTCCCCCATTGGATAATACCCGACAACACGATATTGAGCTAGCGCGGCCAGCGAGGATACGAGCGATAGAAACAAAAGGGAGAGCGGAAGATGTCGAGCGGCGATTTTCATGATCATGTAGTTTACGGAATAATTTCTTCGGTTCCATTGTGCCGATCGATAGTTCTCAACATTGAACGATCAGATCATGGCTCAATGATTCCATCTGTCTCGCCTTCACAAATCGTTGTCCGCCAAGGTCTATTTCGAACTCCTGAATGATTGAACCTGGATTCACCGAAGGCGGTATCGACGGAACATTCACTGCCCCGATACGCAATCACAGAGGGCGCCACTTTGGCGCCCCCTGTGATAGTAGGAGAGGAGAAGAAAAGCAATTACTTCAGCAACATCATTTTGTGAACGAGACGATTGTTCCCTTGCTCAAGAGAATAGAAATACACGCCGCTGGTCACGTTCGACATGTCGACACGAACGGTGTATGTTCCTGCGTCCTGATGGGCGTTATCGACAAGCGTTTTCACGAGCTGACCGAGAACGTTGTATACTTTCAGGCTGACTGCTCCTGAGACAGGGAGACTGTACTGTACATTTGTGCTCGGATTGAATGGATTCGGATACGCTTCGGACAAGCTGAAGGTATGCGGTGCAGCACTCACATTCGATACGACGCGAGTCTGAGCGCCCGTCGTCCAGAATGGATCGCCATAGACCTTTCCATCTGAGGCTGTCAACGAAGCAGTATATTTCAAATCATTCGATGTTTGTTCCGGAAGAGGCCATGTCGGCGTCCAGTTTCCCGAACTGTAATCAGGAACTGCTGCCTGATATCCCCACAAGTGTGTGGCAACGTCAGCAAGTCTGAATTCGCGCAACCATGGAATTAATCCGATACCATCAGCTGCCGGCGGTGTTCCCGAAGCAGCGATCATCGTGGCGATGCCAGAGCCGAATCCCGGATCGACATTTTGGTTCGCCGTATTATGGAATCCGCTGTGATTTGAAAACATTGTTGAGGTAAAATCGTTCATCCAAGGGCACTGGTAAATCCAATTATGATTGTCAACGGTATCTGCATTCCATGCGGTTACCGCAGCGGTAATCGATGACGGCATATAATAAAGGTTATCATTGACCGTGATCTTTCGTGCCGCTTCCGCAAGTGTTACCCAATTTGCCGCAGTCGTATCGACAACCCAGGCAGCAACCGATTTGCTCAGCGTATCAAGATCGATGACTGCGCCGAGGCCGCCGGTCCAAATGCGATCCCACCAGGGATATTCGCCGTTGCCCATTCCACCCGCATAAGTCGCGAACAAAATATTATGCTGGAAATTCCAATTTGTCGCATTCATTGCAAAGAAAGGGTTCTTGAATACGCCAACGACAGTATTATGAGTAAAATCAAAGTACCTCATATACGTGGTGGTCACTGGAGCACTCACGTATCCATTCAGGCACAGGAAGGTATTGTAACGCATAACAACGGTGTCAGTCGGAAAATGACCGAGGTCGTTTCTATTTCTGAATGCTTCTCCGGTGTAGTCGCTTCCCGTGTTTACAAAGTTCCTGAATTTGCAGTTTGTGATCCAGAAACTATCCCAGTTCCCCGAGTAATTAATGCCGAACTGGCTCCATTGTTCGAACACGACGTTGTTGATCCAGGTCTTCACGCTATCGGCGGTGACAGTTATTCCAAATCCGTCTCCTAAATTGATAGAATTGTCGATGGAAATCCCGATAAGATAAAGGTTGGCGATCTTCACGACCGAACCGTTCTTCGTAAATGTAAACAGATGACCCGGAATTGAATTGTCCGTAAGCACGTTCGGCTGAATACATGGCGGCCGACCTTGTGCTCCGAGTACGCCCACAAAAGACACACTATTGTTCACAACCACGGATTTATTAAAAACGTAGGGTGTGTCGGTAGAGACAAGCTTATACACTCCGTGGGGAGTTGCGGCACGCTGATCCTGCGCGATGACGCTGTCAAGAGTGATCGTTATTGGCGTCGCATACACGACGAGTGTATCGTTTGATGCAATAGACCGTGCCGGTGCAAACAAAAGCACGATCATCGCAGCAAGTAGTGCTATGGTGAATACTTGTTTCATGATTACTCTCCTTGTAATTGTTAGGTGTAATTATGATTCTACCGCTTTTCCATTTCCGATGATTTCTGGGGTTCGAAAATGGCATTGCAACTGCAACTCTTGTTTATACCGTACAACACCTCCTTTCGGGCGACATATTGGATTGAGTGTGAAATTACCTGATATTGTTAGTTCAATTGATCACATGTAAATATTCGTCCCGGCATCTTGCTATAATTGATACCGAAGGCCTACTTCAAGCATATAATCATAATCCTGTTCCTGCGCGGGCACGCCCGTAGGAGCTGTTATCACGCTGACGTCGTTGGCATGATTAATATTATTCCAGGTGCAGAATACCTGGAGCCCTTCGATCGGCAGCTCCTGTTTTACTGCGAGATCCCATCGATTGTAGGCAGATGTGTAGGTCCGCAATTGCGTCCAGGGATTTGGACCTGTAAAGATCTTATCCGAATACAGCATCGACAAGCGGACAGAAAATCCCTTGTAGTCGTAGCCAAGCGACAAATTGAAAATATTATCGGGCTGGTAGAGCAGCGGAGCGGTATAACTGGAATCGATATATTTTGTCGGCCTTACACTTGTATTGACATACTGGAACGGATATTCGGCCTTCGAGAATATGTGAGTGAAGTTTGCGTTCACCACCAACCCGTCCAGCGGGCGTGGTAAGTACCACAAGTGTGTCTGCCAATCGAGTTCCATACCATAGTCGTTTATTTTATACGGGTTGTTAATGTATTCCGATACAGCGATGCCCGGAATCGGTGTCTTGTTGGTCACCCATGCGGGATAATATTTGGCCAACAGTGCAGGAGTAGCAGGAGTGAACGTTTGCTGATAGATGAGATTTGTAATTTGCTTCAAGAACCCTCCGGCAGTGAACAGCCCCAGGGCGTTGTTGTAAAAAGAAAAGTATGCATCGTAATTTGTCGATCGTATAGGATCCAATTTGAATCCGTTCCACGTGAGCGTGCCCCGGGTTTGCGCGACATCAATGATCGGCGCCAGAGAAGAATAGTCCGGGTACGACACTGTATTGGAATATGCCAGGCGAATATCGAACCAATCGACAGGTTTGTACCGGACCAGGACGTCCGGCAGCCAGTACGGATGGTATGCTGTGACGGTATCCAGCTGGTTCGCATACGTGTCGTATGGATTGGGGCCTTGTAATCCTTGTGCGCCGATATACACCGTTTTAAGCTGCTGGAAACGGACACCGGGAGTGATCGAGAGCAATGGCCCTACGTTGATCGTTGCCATGACGTACGCTGCACTGATGTCTTCTTTTCCCGAATAATCATTTGCTGTTGAGTTGCCGATATCATGATTGTAACTGATATTGTTGGGAAGTTGATTGGCATTCATGTAGTTTACCATGTCACCCAGGCGTGAATAATCGAGTGGATAGTTCATCGTGTAATCTCCGTTGAGAAACTTCCCGTAGCTGAAATGTGGATCCAGGAAAGGAGACATAAGGACGTTCAATGGATCTCCCGGTTTCGACGCGAACCACGGGAACTTCGCCGACAGTTGATTGATAATGGCGCCCCCGCTCGAATAGCCAAAAGCCTCCCCATCAAGCGCATCTAAATTATACGATCGGGTCTGATGCCGATACTTTCCGCCGAACTTCAGCGTAGAAGTTATCATATTCGAAATATCGACTTGCGTACTAAGATTAAGAGCCGCTGTCAGGTCTCTTTCATTCGTGAAACTGCTGGTCGACGTGATGGTTTGCAGCAGAGTGTTACTGATATTGTTGTTGGCAGATCTTGCGACGTCTTGTGGATTGAGGTTTGCAGCGTCACCATACTGTCCTATTCCGGCGGAAGAGTTAATAAAATTAACCGTCCAGTCATTAGGGTCTCGTGTTTCGGAATAGGAATGCGAGAGCTTTACGTTTACCTGAAAGCCCGATACTTGCTGTTCAACGTCAAGCACATTCGTAATCATACTCAAGGTGCTCTTTGAATAGATCGACGAAAAGGTCTGACCATTCGCACCCCTGTCGATATTAAAAAACTCCTGCCGATCCGACGTTCCGGTTACACCTTTACTGAAGAAGTTGGAAAGCGATATTGTCCCGAGCGGCAGAGCGTAATCTAGCGCAACGACGCCATTTTCGCGCTGCCGGTCCCTGTCGATATCGTCGATGCTGACGCTCTTGGTGAGGTATTGATCGGGGTATGCGCCGTTCGGCCCATAAGTTGCTCCAAGTTCATTTGACGAAAGGTTTCGCCGTTCAAACGAGCCCTGGACAAAAACGCCGAACCGATTTTCAAAGAACCGGTTTTCGACGCTCGCGACATATTTATAATTATTATATTTGTTCGTAGCATCCGGAAGACCGGTGTAGGAACCTTGCGCGAGCAAATTGATCCTGAATACCTGATCCTCTTCCCTCTCCGCGCCTCTTAACGTAAAGTTCACCGACCCGCCCAAAATATCCGCATCCTGATCAGCCGTTGCAGTTTTTGAAACCTCGATCCCGTTGAGCATTTCTGAGGAGACCATGCTCAAATCAGTGCTTCTGTCGCTGGCATTCGACGAAGCGATCTTCACTCCATCGATAAGGATCTCATTGTACTTTGGCGCGAGCCCGCGAATAACGACCTGTGCTCCTTCGCCGCCGTTCCTCAAGATGGAAACTCCCGGTAGTCTGCCGACCGATTCAGCTGCATTCGCGTCGGGGAGCTCCTGGATGCGCGCCGCCGAGACAACGTTCACGATATTTGTGTTCGAGAGTTGCTGGTTGATCGCTGCATTTTGACCCTGAGCCTGAGCAGTGATCACAACAACTTCGCCCTCGACACCGACGGCGTTAAGATTGAAATCTTCTTTGAGATTCTTCCCTTCCTCAACTTGAACGGCGGTCGATGTAGGAGTGTACCCTACATACGTTGCGCGAATCGTATACGATCCCGGCGGGACGTTGAGTATCACATATTTTCCGTTGACATCGGTAGAAGCGCCGAAGCCGGTACCGACAAGGGCAACATTGGCGCCGGGGAGAAGATCACCGGTCTGTGAATCCTTAACCGATCCGGCGATCGTCACGTTAACCGAAGCGTGCGCTGAAAGGCTAACCACGATGGAAACGACAAGGAGCGCAACCGAAAGATGAGTAATTCCTTTAAGCATTGTATTCTCCTTCAATATAGATTCTCGCTGAAGAAAAGATCTTTGGTCTCATTGAAGATGTGTGGACAGCGGACCGGAACAGTCGCTTGATATCGGCGTTCGGCCCGTCCAATATTCGCCGGCGAGAACATGCGTTCGCCCGTTGGTATGTGCGTTGTGTGGTAAAATTATCCTCGTCCCTCCAGCATCACATCGCCCGAAATGGGTTCACGGTGAGCAGGAGCGTCTTCGGGAATCGCAAGGCCATCGCGGACGAGTGAGCTTGCGCCAAGGATTGCCGCTTCGCCGTCTTTTAACTGAGACTTCAGGATGACGGTTTTTCCCTTGTGGAGTTTTAGAACATTTTCGTTAAATGATTTCACCGTCGGTTCGAGTATTAGACCGCCTGCGTGCATCAATCCGCCCGAGAGGATGATGGCCTCCGGGTCGAAAACCGCCACGGTGTTAGAAAGCACTCGTCCGAGAATATTGCCGGTAAATTCGAATGCTTCGATCGCGATCGGGTCGCCGCAGCGCGCAAGCTCGCAGGTTTTCTCCGACGTCAGCTGATTGTAGCTCACGTCCCTCAGCTCGCTTTCTTCGGTTGTGCGGGCCAGCAGTTCAAAGACCGTCCGCCTGATGCCCGTCGCGGAAACGTAAGTTTCAACGCAGCCCCGCCTCTTGCATCCGCACAAACGTCCGCCCGGTTCAATGGTCATGTGCCCGAGCTCTCCGGCTACTCCGTTCTCTCCGTACAGTAAACGTCCGTCCACCACGATGCCGGCGCCGAGTCCGGTACCCATTGTGATGACGACAAAATTCTTCATTCCTTTTGCAAGGCCGAATTTCATCTCTCCCAGGGCGGCAGCATTGCTGTCATTCGTCAGCACGATCGGAAGGCGGTAGTTCGGTTTGAGCAAATTTACGATGTCGATCGTCCCCCATTGGAGGTTCGCCGGACTCTGAATCGTCCCCTCCCGATGCCGCGCCGCGGGCGCCGCGATGCCGATACCGACAATGTGCTGCACATCGCCGAGATGCTGCGTGAGTTCCGTTATCCCTCCCACCAGCTTCGATCTGAAGTCTTCAATGGACAGGCAATCCTGCGTTAGAAATTTCACCTTCGCGACGCACTCTCCGCCGTCGACAAGACCCACGACGGTGTTCGTGCCGCCGATGTCGATACCGATCGTAAATTTTTGACTTTGCATTTCTTTCGTGATCATTTAAATGACAATTCTAAAATCAGTAAAGATCTTTCGAATAGAGAGAGCCGCGGCGCCGAGCAGCGGCGGATTATCGGTCAGCGAGGTCGGCAGTATGAACGTATTCCGTTCTTTGCCAAAAAATCCCCTCTTGTAGACAGTGTCCATGATGACAGGATAGATGATATCCCATACTTTGACGACCGATCCGCCGATGATGATATTCTGAGGGTCGATCGTGCGGATGATGTTGGCGATCCCCAGCCCGATGTATTCTGCCGACCTCCGCAGCGCCGCAATCGCACTCGCGTTACCTTCCTTCGCAAGAACGATGAGATCTTCCGTGCCGATCTTCTCGCCGTGGATTCCGCTGGTGCCATTGCGGCTCAGGAAAAAATTGACTGTCGCTCTATCAGACGCATACATTTCCCAGCATCCTTTGTTGCCGCATGAGCACGGTTCGCCCCCCTCGATGAGCGTCATATGTCCATATTCTCCGGCTGCATGTGAGCTGCCGCTCAGGATATGATTGTCGACGACGATTCCTGCGCCGATGCCCGTCCCGATCGAGAGAAAAATAAAATTGGAGGATGCTATCCCGTGTTTCCCGAGGACCAGTTCCGCAAGCGCGGATGCCTTAGCGTCGTTTTCAACGGTGATGATCTCAATTTCCGGACAATTTTCCTGAGCGATGGATCCGATGTCCAGGTCCTGCCATCCAAGGTTAGAAGAATAGACAACGCGCGAGTGAACAGAATCGACAATTCCTGCAACTGAAATCCCAATGCCCCGCAGTGAGCGAGAGTGGAATTTGAGATGCATCTTCTTCAGTGAATCAAGACAGAACGAAATGAACGCTTTCGGATCACCCGGTCGTGTTTCGATCATGACCTTGTTGATCAGCGTCCCGTCAATATCGACAATGGCGAGCGTCGTATGAACCGAATCGATATAGATTGCTCCGACGAAATTTTTTTCTCTTTTAATGCTGAGGTCCAGCGGATTTCTTCCCACAACCTGGTTCTTGACGATCTCTTCTTTGACCAGATCTTCTTCAAGGAGTGACGAGACGATATTTGAGACCGTGCTCTTATTGAGGCCGGTGATTTCAGAAATCCGGGTACGTGAGATCGGTTGTTTCTCGCGGACGGCGTTCAGGATTATAGCACGGTTAATATTTCGACCAACTTTCGGATTGATACTTGTAATTTGGTCGTATCTTTTTTTCATTCGTCCGGTGAACGTGCAATTAATTCATCGTTTCAACAAACTAATTATATCAAATTTAGCGTCGATTCCATCGTAAAATCACAAATAATTAGTTTGTTGTATGAACCAACTAATTCGAGTATAGCCCTTTCTTTCACTATTGTCAAGTACTTTCTTGTTTGATTTCAGTTTATTTTAGGGCGCGGGAAAAAGCTCTCGTGGGAGGATGAAGAGACAAAAAAGGCACCAAACAAAACCACTTAATCCGATATGGCTGAGTTCGGTCGGACGAAGGAGTACCTCCTGGAGGCTTGCAGGGAAATGGTATGGAGAGGCTCGAACATCTCATACAAAACAAGGCCTGTTGCGCCAAGTCCAACCGCCTCTTCTCCCCTCGTCGCTGCCCTTACCAAGACCGCCTCAGCGGGCACTGAGAGCAAGTCTTTATGAATGTTTTCACGGACTTGGCCAATGATTTCCGGATAACATTGCGACAGCTTGCCGCCGATAATGATAAGCTCGGGATTCAAGGTGTTGATGAGGTTAATGCTAAGGCTGCTGAGAAGCAAAGCGCATTCTTTGATGATCTGCATTGCCGTGTTGTCCCCATTGTGGGCCCTCTCAGCAATTGTCTCGACTGATATTTGCCCGTCGCCGGATCCGGCCTTATTTCTTCGGTAGCTCTCGATGATATTGGTATCCGTAAGAATTTGGCCGAAAATAGATTGCCCGTTGTACATCAACGGGAACTGCTCTTTATAGAAAGACGCCGGTTCTAATTCCGTGTAACCTATCTCTCCCGCGCTTGAGGTGAAACCTCGATGCAGATGTCCGTTGATCATGATTCCTGCACCGAGACCGTTGCCGATAAACAGATATACGAGGTTTTTGATCCCTTTCGCCGACCCGAGCAGGTATTCCCCGAGGGTCATTGCTTTTACGTCGTTTTCGACGTACACCGGAACGTTAAAATGAGCTTCCAGTTCAGTGCTCAGCGATTCCCCTTCCCACGATTTTTTGTTGTGGGAAACCATAAGCGTATTAGTCCTGTAATCGATCAATCCTTGAACGCCGACGCCGATGCCGACTAATTTCGTTTGGGAATCATTTGTTTCAGCCAGAAGATCGGTGATCGTATCGATGGCGCTCGATATGACTTTTTTGGCGGGAGTTTCGAGAGAATAGGCAAAAGATCTTTTGCGAAGAACGGTAGCGTTAAGGTCTGTAAGGACGATCGTGGAATGGGTCATGCCGACATCTACGCCCGCAACCAAGCCAGCCATAGGAAGAAACCGCAGGAGAATCCTTTTCCTGCCGACCTTGTCGTTTGTCGCGACCTTCCCCGTCTCTTCCAAAAATCCAGTTTGGATAAGCTTCGTGACAAGTTCGGAAACGTACGCTTTGTTGAGGTTACACGCTTTGGCGATCTCGATCCGCGATATTTCACCGCTGTCCCTTACGAGACGAAGAACACGTACTTCGTTCGGTTCCCGGATCAATAACGAACGCTGGTTAATGACTTCCCACAAGGAGGTGCCCCATGGTGCTGCAATTCAAGACGATGTGAGTTGAACGCCTCTAACCTAGTTTAAAAATCGATAAAAATCAAGAGAATGAACGTGATCACGTGATGAGAAAAACAAAATGCTGCGGATGGTGAATCTCCGGGCTGATTAACTCAGCGTAAGAGCAGCATCTTCTTAGTATCGACGAAACGCTTGGCGGGGTCGTTGATAGCGGCTGCTTCGATGCGGTAGATGTAAATCCCCGAGGAAACTTTGGCGGTCCATCGTACATTGTGATATCCCGCCGATTGCTCTTCGTCCACCATCGTGCTCACCACTTGTCCGAGAACATTATAGATAATGAGTTTCACTTTGCTCAGCGAGGCAAGAGAGTAGCGAATGGCCGTGCTAGGATTAAACGGGTTGGGATAATTTTGAGAAAGCAAGAACGTGCACAAAGTCCCTGCGTTATACGTTGCTATATTGGTTGTTGGCGCGCTGGTAATGAACACTCCTTTGGCCGTTCCAGCATAAAGAAAGCTGCCGTCGTCTACGGCAAGAGCAAATACTCTTTCAGACGTCAGACCTGAGTTGAAAGTACTCCAACTCGATCCGTTGTCCATCGAACGAAAGATGCCGCTGCTGTCGGTGCCTGCAAAGATATTCCCGGAAGCGTTGAAGGCAAAGCACTGCACAGAACCGTTCAACACTCCGCACACTGTCCATGTGGTTCCTTCGTCAGTAGAACGATACACCGATCTTTTGCCGCCAAAGTAGTCTTCCACTTCGGCATAGATGTCTCCGTTTGCATTCATGCCGACAGCATGAGAGACTTCCCAAACAACACTGACTAAGGTCCACGTCGCGCCATGATCGGTCGACCGATACAGTCCATCGTAGTCAGTCGCAACAAGAATGGCGTCGTTCTTCGTGACCGCCATACCATAGATGGTCTCGTTTCGAATGCCAAGAGCCGACCAGGTAGCACCATTGTCGGTTGATTGCATTAGGCTCGTGCCCCCCGCATAGATTCTTCCCTCA
>Ga0265319_1000565_pt1 | contig 25083 bp, 24 predicted proteins | sample 4824metaG_FD_192443 | JGI IMG/M metagenome (GOLD analysis project Ga0265319, IMG submission 192443) | Rhizosphere microbial communities from Carex aquatilis grown in University of Washington, Seatle, WA, United States - 4-8-24 metaG | ecosystem: Host-associated > Plants > Roots > Rhizosphere >...
CGCAGCCGGGCGGAGATGCAGCAATGGCTGGCCGACGCCCGCCTCGTCGAATTGCGCTTTACCCCGGAACATTTCTATACCGTGCCGGCGAACTTGGACGGCCTCTCAATCATCGAGGAAGTCATCCCGCCCACCTCCACTCCGCCCACCCCGTGAAACTCGCCTGGCACATCGCAAAAAAGGACTTCCGCCGCCTGTGGCCGCTGCTGGCCCTCTGGTGGGGCCTGCTGGGTCTGCGCGCGCTTACGCCCGTTTTGGATCTTGCGGCCAAGTTGCAGAATCAACCAGCGGATTCGCCTTTGACGCAGCTGAATAACATCCGGCCGGGCGCGTGGCTGGGCGCCGACGTCCTCTTGCTGATGATCATCGCCGCCGCCGCCGTCCAAACCGACTCGCCGATTAAATCAACCTCGCATTGGCGCATGCTGCCAATCTCTGGACCACGGGTTTTCGCCGCCAAGATCCTGTTTCTCACCCTCGGGTGCTGCGTGGGTGGAGCCCTCATCAACCTGGGCACGAAAATCGCCTACGGATTCCCGTTCGCCAACCTGCTCGCCGGGCTCGGTTGGTTTGAATGGAAGATTACGGCCTGCCTGGCGCTGGGCTTTATGTTGGCTTCCCTGTTCCGCCGCCCGTTCTTTGCTTTGGGTATTGGTCTGGTTGTTTATATCTGCGTGGTGGTTTTTTACGACCTCCCACCCATTTGGTTTGTCCGCCTCGACCAGTTGCCTTGGTACGATGAACACTCCTTGTTTCTGACGCGCTTCCTGGTGTGGTCGAATCTTCTCTTGGCTGCTCCGCTCGCTGCGGCGGTGTTTGTCTATTTTCGCCGAAAACGGGTCTTGGGCGGACTCATCCTCCTCGCCGGCATTGGGTGCGCGCAATGGACCCAAGGCTCGTGGCCGACATATGGCTTCTTTCCCGAACCGGAGGAAAAGGACGATTTGGCGCCGGCAGTAATGATACCCGATTCGAGCGTTCCCAACTTTTCCATCCAAATTTCGCCCCTCCGCTTCATCACTTACCGGCGCAACGGAGAAGACCTCTATTCCGTAATCTCCGGAGGCACAATCACCGGTCGGCAATATCCCCATCCCGGCGACGCCTGGATTATCTCCGCGGCCGAGTGGGACTTGCCTTTGACCGGGAACGGAAATTTTGTGCTCGGGGCGATGCCTGGTCCAAATTTCCTACAAGGATCCGGTCCAAATCTTCCTCTTAATTACGCCGATATTCTGCAGGCCTTCGGCATGAAGACGCTGATGCAAAGCCCGGGGGATGCCTTCATCCACTCGCTTAATCTCAATACTGACAAGCTTGCCAAGCTCCAGAACCTAATTTCCAACAATACCTTGCCAAAGATAAAGGGGAGCCTTTTTCTTAGTACGGGTCCCCTAACGCGTATCGGCGACGCCCCCCTCACTCTTGGCGCGCAATTTCCACACGCCCAGGATTCCATTGCCATCCAAAATATTCACGTAATGGATGGCGGGGCGCCGGATGCCGACCACTACCCCACTCCCTCGCTCGAAGGCCTGCCCCTAAAAACTGTGGGGATTGACCTTATCATCCAAACTTTGGACCCGGCGGGCGCCCCCATGCAACTGCTTGACCCCAATTGGAGTTGGCCCGGCGACCCCACCAAAATCCACGAGGTCCGGGATTACTATTTCGTCTTGTGGAATCCAAAGCGCCAGGAATCGATCCCGGCACAAAGTTTGGAGATTCAGCCGAGATGGGGTTATGATGACGAATATGGCCAAAACGAAGGCAATGGCCTGAGTATCCACACCAGCGCCCGGTCAATTTACTTCCCTTTCTTCCATCCCGAAGGCCAAGCGCCCTGGACAAAAGAGGAGGTTCAGCAATGGCTCAAAGACGCCCGCCTCGTCGAATTGCGCTTTAAGCCAGAACACTTCTACCGCGTCGAAGCGGACCTCGACGGCCTGACAATCGCCGGGCACATCCCCCTTGCCACCCCCACCCCACCCACCCCATGAACCTCTACTGGCACATCGCAAAGAAAGATTTCCGCCGCCTGTGGCCTCTGCTGGTGGCTTGGTGGGTCGTGATTATTCTTCGCGCGCTCGAGCCGGCGTTGGATTTCTCCGGTGGGGGGCGAAGCATGCTTCGTTTTTACTTCAATTTCTTCTATAGCTACGACCGGCCGACGGTCTTGCTGTGGGCTGATTTCATTCTTCTGGTCCTGATTGGCGTGGCCGCCATCCGCTGCGACTCCCCGATCAAACCTTTCGCGCAATGGCGCACATTGCCGCTGTCCGGCGCGCAGGTGCTCCGCTCGAAAATGTTGTTTATCGCCGTATTTTGCGGAGCGGCGGCAGCACTCGTGGATATCGCCGCCAAAATCGGCTATAAACTGCCCCTGGCTGAATACTTGGACGGTTTGGGATGGATTGAATGGAAGGTTGCCCTGTGTGTAGCTTTGGGCGCGGCGTTGGGGTCCCTGTTTCGCCATCCGTTTTTTACTCCGATGGTTTGGGTGATCCTTTACGGATGTGGTGCCATTCTTTTTGAATTTCCCGCCATTTGGTTTATCAAACTGGGAGGTGGCAGCCAGAGTCTGAATGGCGCTCTTTTCATCACCCGATTCTTGTTTTGGATCAACCTCCTGGCGGTCGCAGTAGTGGGCGCGGTGGTGTGGGTGTATCTCACCCGCAAGCGTGTGTGGAGTTGGGTGATGCTGGGCGGTGGATTTGCCGTGGCGCAGGCCGCCCAAGCCTACTGGCCGCTGGAACTGGTTACCGCATTTGGCCGGGAGGGCAGCCCGATGCTCATGTTATCGCGGGCGGATGTTCCAGGCTTTTCCCTGCAGTTCTCGCCATTACAACTGTTCATCAGTACCTCGGGATTTTCTTTCGACGATCATCTTTCTTGCGTCCTGCAAGGCTCGGCTACGATGACCGCCCCGCATTCCCGGGAACCAAGTGAAACTTGGATCTATAACGGGGGCAGATGGGCCTTTCCCGCAATCGGCGGTCAGTCGCTTCATTCATCACCCGGCGCGAATACTTGGCCCGTCAATTACGCCGAAGTTTTGCAGTCGCTCGGACTGGGGAAGCTGCGAGCCGTCCCCTTCGAACTTAAGCTCAGCGGACAATGGCTTAGCGAGGATCCAAAGAATTTCCTCGAGCCGGAAGGCCAGACAAAAACCCCGCGCCGCTTGCAGGGCGAAGTCCAATTTTGTGTCGGGCAAATGGAGCGCATCGAGGACATACCCGCCAAAGCAGAAGCCCGTTTTAGCCGCGGTCGGGATAATTTTTCAATTCTGAGCATGCGCGGCACCAGCGAAGGGGATTGGCTGAACCTCGAAGACCGACACAAGTTAGGCGGGATGAAGCCGATTGCTGTGCAAATGCGTTTGTTATGCCAGTCCGTGGATACCGCCGGCCTGCCCTTCTCGGCATTGATGCCGAGATATCAAGATTGGTATTCCTTCGACGGAAGGAGTTATTCATCGCGCACCTATTATTTTGTGCTCTGGAACCCAAAACGACAAGAGGTGGTGCCCGCTGATCGCAACATCTCGATGGGCCGGGGACTATCCGACGCGCTGGCCGCCAAGCGCAACGACAACCTGCTGTATTTTGATTTCACCGATTTACACGACGGCGCGACCCTCACCCCCCAGGATATGATGGACTGGCTCGCCGACGCCCGCCTGGTAAAATTGCAATTTGTGCCCAAGTACCTCTACCTTGTGCAGGTGAACGTGGACAACATATCGTTTCCCACCCATGCCACCCCCTACGTTGACGACAATTCCAACCCATGATGCTCATCCTCCACATCGTCAAAAAGGACCTGCGGCGCTTCTGGATCCCCATCGCCCTTCTGGGGCTGGCCTTGTTCATCAAGGCCGAGTTTTTGACCTTTGCGCCCAACTTGCCCTCCTGGATCAACCTATCCGATGGCCGGGTCGCCCACCCCGGCCAGTTGGTGACCCTCAACAGCGCCGAAGCCCTGGAAATGATCTACCAGATTGACCTCGGGAACCGCCTCAGGACAATTATGCTGTGGATAATCGCCTTCTTCGACTATGTGCTGCTCATCGTTTTGGTCCTTGGGGTCTTGCTGGATGACCCGACGCTGAGCGACCGCGCGTTCTGGCGCACCCGCCCCATCGCCGGCCTGCAAATGGCGGCGGCCAAGGGAATTTTCATTCTCCTCATCGGCTGGCCCATGCAATTCGCGTTGCAGGTATTGATAAATTTAGAACGCTGGCCGGGCGCGGCACATTGGTATGGGTCGTTTGTTCCGCTGGCGTGGACGCAAGCAGCCTGGATTAGCGCGATTGCGCTGGCAGCGGTATTGTGGCGCAATGCGGTGGTGGGGTTGGCCAGCATGGCGGCCATCGCTTTTGCTTACGTGACGCTGCTGAACGTGGTCATCACGACGATGCTCAACGTGCTCCAGCCTGTCCCGCTTCGTCCCAACACCGTAATCGCCTTTAACTATGCCGATACCCTGTCATTAAGCATCCTCTTCGGCATGGCCTTGCTCGTGGCCGGGGTGATGTATGCGCGGAGAAATCGGAAGGTGGGGTTTGCAATCTTTGGCGCAGGGCTCGTGGCCATGTTCTTGGAAGTGGTGTATCTGTCACCGTGAGAAAAATGGTAGGGCGGGGCCTCCGGACCCGCCTAGCTCCCATTCGCCATATCCTATCCATCCTGATCATCCCTGTTGGATAATCGGCTAGGCGGGTCCGGAGGCTCCGCCCTACCGTTCATTGTCTCGCTGTTGGCTTGCGCGCCGACCTCCCTCGCCATAATCTGCATGGTTTAACATGGCCTTCAATCTCACGGAAATCGTCAATTCACGCCGGGGGGAAAACTACGACCTCCACGAGCGCCACCTCAATCGCACCCTCGTTAAGGTGCTGCGTACCATCGGGTTCGACAAGGTTTACTCCCGTGCCGAAGGCGCCTACCTCTACGACAAAGAAGGCAACGACTACCTCGATTTCCTCAGCGGCTATGGCGTCTACAACATCGGCCGCAACCACCCCGTCGTCAAACAGGCCATCAAAGACGTTCTCGACCTCGATTTGCCCAACATGGTCCAGATGGATTGCGCGCTACTCAGCGGTCTGCTCGGCGAGGCCCTGGCCAAGCACACCGGCCCCGGCCGCGATGCCTTCTTCTTCTGCAACAGCGGCACCGAGGCCGTCGAAGGCGCCATCAAGTTCGCCCGCGCCCACACCGGCCGCGCCAAAATTCTCTCCCTCGAAAACGCCTACCACGGCCTCACCTATGGTTCCCTTTCCATCACCGTCAACAAACATTTCCAAGAGGGCTTTGGCCCCTTCCTGCCGGGCGCGGAAAAGGTGCGCTACAATGATCTCAACGAATTGGAGGTAAAATTACGCGGTGGAGACGTGGCCGCCTTCATCGCCGAGCCCGTCCAGGGCAAAGGCGTATTCATCCCGAGCGATGACTATTTCCCGCAGGCGCAGGCGCTGTGCCGCCAATACGGTACCCTGTTCATTGCCGACGAAGTTCAAACCGGTCTCGGGCGTACCGGCAAAATGTTCGGCTTCCAGCACTGGAATCTTGACCCCGACATTATCACCATGGCAAAGACGCTCAGCGGCGGCTACGTGCCTGCCGCGGCCATTTGCACGCGCCGCGACATTTACCAAAGCGTATTCTCCCGCATGGACCGTTGCGTCGTCCACTCCAGCACCTTTGGACGCAACAACCTCGCCATGGCCTGCGGCCTGGCGACACTGGCCGTGGTCGAATCCGAGAACCTCGTCGAAAACGCGGCCAAGCGCGGCGAACAACTCCTGACCGCCGCCCGCGGCCTGATGGCCAAACATGAGTGGATCAAGGAAGTTCGCGGCAAGGGCCTCATGTTCGCCATCGAATTCCATGAGCCCAAGGCCCTGATGTCAAAAATGGCTTGGAAAGCCCTCCACACCGTGGACCACGGACTTTACGCGCAGATGATCGTCACCTCGCTCATGCAAAAGCACCGCGTACTCACCCATGTCGCCGCGCACGGGCTGGATGTTGTCAAGGCCCTGCCGCCCCTGGTAATCGGCGACAAGGAAATCACCCGCTTTGTCAACGGCCTCGATGAAGTCATCGGCGAATCCGGCTCCGTCACCGGCCCCCTCTGGCAATTCGGCGCCAGCTTGGTTAAGGCCTCACTGGCGCAGAAGTCAGGCAAGGCGGAGAAGGTGACGGCGTAATTCCGGGAAGCTAGAAGCTGGAAGTTAGAAGCTAGAGCGGGACCAGCCACACCTACAACACGCTGAATGCAACGAGATAAAAATAAAAATCCAGACTCAGCGAAAATGGGAATTGAATTCCAGCTTCTAGCTCCTAGCTTCTAGCTTCCTGTTTATTTCAAATTTCGTAATTCAAAATTCAAAATTCCGTGCCCATGTCCCTCCCGTTCCGCGTCGGCCTCGGTTACGACATCCACCGTCTGGTGGCCGGGCGGAAGCTCGTCCTCGGTGGCGTAACGATTCCCTCGGAGGTCGGCCTCGAGGGGCATTCCGATGCCGATGTCCTGACGCATGCTCTGGCGGATGCCGTCCTCGGCGCGCTCGCCCTCCCCGATATCGGCCACTTTTTCCCCAATACCGACCCCAAATTCCGGGGCATGGACTCGCAGGAGATCCTCCGCCGGGCCGTTGCGGAAGCGAAAACGCGCGGCTACAAGGTGGGGAATGTGGATATTGCGGTCCTCGCCGAAAGGCCAAGATTGTCGCCCCACATCAACGCCATGAAGGTGGTACTGGCAAAATCTCTCGAGGTAACTGTCGAGGAAGTCGGCATCAAGGCGACGACCAATGAAAATTGCGATGACGTGGGCGCCGGCGAGGCAATTGCCGCGCACGCCGTGGCGATGCTGGTGAAAGCGTGATGCAAATGTGAAATAGACATGATGCGGGCGTCGTCCAGACGTGAAGAGTCGGCAAACAAATGGACCGCGTAGCGGTCAAATGATAATAGCCGTGGACTTCAGTCCACGGAAAAGCCACCCACAGAAACGGCAGCGTCGCGTAGCGACGCTTGAATGCGGATTCCCTCAACGTTCTGCACCCAATCGTCGCTACCCGACACGGGTAAACGTGGCACGCGAATTTTCGCCCAGGCGGGCAATACCCCATAGTGGAAGTTGGGGACAAAGAGTATAGTGCCGGAGTTGCAATCAAAACGGTTGCACATAACCGCTGATAATCTCAAAAAGGACTAATATGATATTCTTAATTGCCGTTGTCGCCGTGGCCGTCGTCGTGGTGTTGGTCATTCTCTAATAAGCAATGCGGGGCTGCCTGGTGCTCGCCCTCGTCTTGAAACCTGAAACCCGAAAAGGATCAAAATGATTTTTCTCATTGCCATCATTGCCGTCGCGGTTATCGCGACGGTGCTCATCGTGAGGTAACTCCTCGCGGCCGGGGTCATGGGGCGGTCAAACTTAACCTGTCTTGGAAAGAAATTTCATGATCTTCCTTATTGTTGCAGTAGTGCTCGTCGCCACGGCCGCAGTGCTGGTGTTGCGGGCGTAAGGGGCGTGGCCTAAGCCATGGATTCCGAAATTCACGTCCCTTACTTGGGGTCCCTTAGCAGTGTCCATGGCTGCTTTGGATGAAGTTCGGAGTCGGCACGGCGTAGTCATTCCGCCCGGCCGACAATTGGCTGGCGGGTATAAAGGCGGCGAGTATTTATATAGGATGCAGCATTGCCAAGGGTGGTCCGGGTTGACATAGAAATGACCCGGATGATCTCCCTCCAAAACTTGACCAAGCGGTTTGGCCCGCAAGTGGCCGTGGATAACCTGTCTTTTGACATTGGCTCCGGGCAGATTGTCGGTTTCCTGGGGCCAAATGGCGCGGGAAAAACCACCACCCTGAAGATGCTGACCGGCATGTTGGCGCCAACGAGCGGTACGGCGACAATTTGCGGGTATGACTTGTGCACGAACCCAATTGAGGTCAAGCGGCACGTGGGTTTTGTCCCCGAGTCGGGCGCCGTGTTTGAATCACTGACCGGGCTCGAATATCTGGAAATGATCGCGGCGTTGTATGGAATTCCGCCAAACCGGGCGCGCGAGCGCATCCAGCAGTTTTTGGCCTTCTTTGATTTGGGATTTGCCACGCTCACGGACAAACTGCTCGGCGCATACTCCAAAGGCATGCGCCGCAAGGTGGTCATCACGGCGGGGCTGCTGCACAATCCGCCGGTGGTGTTTTTCGACGAACCGCTGGACGGTCTGGACGCGAACGCGGCGGTGGGCTTCAAGGCCCTGATTCAAACGCTGGCGCGCGAAGGGAAAACGATTGTCTACAGCTCCCACATCCTCGACGTGGTGGAGCGCATGTGTGACCGGGTCATCATCATTGACAAGGGCCGCCTGCTCCTCGATGGCAAACCGGACGAATTGGTGGCCACCCATAAATCGGGAACGTTGGAAAAGCTTTTCACCCAACTGACCGGCGGCGGGGAACTTGAGCAGCGCGCCGAGGACTTTGCCAAAACCTTTCGGCCGTGAGCGAAACGACGCCCATCCCCATTCCCCCGCTTTTGCCGGAAGGGAACGCCGCGGCGCCGGAAAAGGTGTTGCGGAAACTTTTCCTGACTTTGTTTCTGCGCGGACGCAGTTCGCGGGGCCTGCAAAAGACCGGTGCCCCCACGTCAGTGGGAAAGAAGCTCCGGGTGGTGCTTATTCTCTATGGTTTGTTCGGATTGCTGGCTTTGATCTTTGTTCATCAATCCGTGTTTGCGATGTCGGTGTACCTGCACGGGATGAGCCTGATGTTTTTGGGGATGTTTGTGGCGTCATCAGCCGGGGAAGTATTGTTCAACAAGGAGGAAGCGGACATTTTGCTGCACCGGCCGGTGACGCCCAAGGAATTGCTATGGGCCAAGATCCGGGTGCTGGTGGAGGTTTCGCTCTGGATTGCCGGGGCGTTTAATTTGGTGGGGTTTTTTGCCGGAATGTTTACGCCGGACGGCAGCTGGCTGTTTCCCCTCGCCCATATTTTGTCCACCACCCTGCAGGCGTTGTTTTGCACGGCGTGCGTCGTGCTGGCGTACCAACTGTGCCTGCGGTGGTTTGGGCGGGAGAAGTTGGAGGGCTTGATGACGAGCGCCCAGGTGGTGGTTTCCATTGCCGCAGTGCTGGGCGGGCAGATAGTGCCGCGGGTGATGTTCCGGATGGAGGGCATGGTGCAGTTCAGCGTGAAGTCCTGGTGGATTGGACTGCTGCCGCCCGCCTGGTTTGCCGGACTGGATGACACGGTCGCTGGCGCGCGATCGGGAAGCTCAGCGGTGCTGGCGGCCATCGGCGTGGCCGCCACGGCGCTGGTGCTGTGGGCGGCGTTTGGAAAGCTGGCGGAGGATTATGAAGTGGGCCTGCAAAAGCTCGGCGAAACGACTTCCCGTCCGAAAACCCAGCGCGCGGGGCGGCGGTTTTTGGACCGTTTGGTGAGCCTGCCGCCGCTGAGTTGGTGGCTGCGCAACCCAGTCGAGCGAGCGTCGTTCTTGCTTACGGCGGCGTACCTGGTGCGGGACCGCGATGTGAAGCTGCGTCTTTATCCCGGTTTGGCGCCCATGATGGTGATGCCGGTGATTTTTCTGATACAGGAACACGGTCGCCACGACAGCGGCTTTGGCGTGGCGTTTGCGGCCAGTTATGTGGGATTGGTGCCGATGCTCGCCATGAGCATTCTCCAATTTTCGCAGCAATGGCAGGCCGCAGATGTGTTTCGCATGACGCCGCTGCCCGGGCCGACACCGCTGTGCCACGGCGCGCGGCGGGCGGTGCTGCTCTTTTTGACGTTTCCCTTGCTGGTGGTTTTTGGACTGGCTGCGTGGCTATTGCACCGCGATGACCCACATATACTGCTTTTGCTGCTGCCCGGGCTGGTGGCGCTGCCGGTCTATTCGCTGATTCCCGGGTTGCGAGGCCAGGGCGTGCCCTTTTCGCGGCCCACGGAAGAGGCGAAATCGGCGGGGCGCGGAGCGAGTATGATGCTCATCATGTTTATCTCCATGGCCCTGTCCGGAATTGCCTTGTGGGCGTATTTGACCGGATGGTTTAAGTGGTATCTTACGGGCGAGGTGGTGGTCGCCGCCATCGCCTATGTCGCGCTGCGGTTGAGCATGGCGAACGCGCCATGGCCGGCGATGGAGTAAGAGGGGCTCAGGTCAATTTGGATTGCACCAGCTTGCTCACCGCACCGAAATCCAACAACGGCGCTTCCGGGCGTTGCTTGAGCGCGCCAATCACCTTGCCCATGTCCTTTTTGGATTGGGCGCCGGTGGCGGCGATGGCCTCGACGACAAGCTCTTCGAGTTTCGTGGGATCGAAAGCCTTGGGCAAATATTTCTCCAAAAGCGCAATTTCAATGGTATTGGCCGAAACCAAGTCGGCGCGCCCGCCTTTTTCGAATTCAGCCTTCGCGTCGGCGAGGTTCTTCACGGCCTTGCGGAGGACGGTGACGACGATGCCATCATCAATCGGTTTGTTTGCGTCCATCGCAGCACGTTGGATGGCGGCATCGGCGGTGCGGAGACTGAGGGTGGAGACGGCGTCGCGAGCCTTCATCGAGTTCACGATGTCGGCGCGAAGAGTTTCGTAGAGAGAGGGCATGAATGACGTGAAGGTACTTAAAGAGTAAAGCCAAGGCAAAATCTAAATCCAGACATTTGCCGCAAACGACGGGTGCCGGAACCGATTGGCCTTTTGGTCGCAGGAAATTGCCAGAACGTCCCGCAAGATTGCAAGGGAGGAAGGACTTTAGGGTTTGCTTAATGCAGATTGGGGAATCTATCCGAATTGTAACTCTTTTACGGCCTGAAACTTATGCAATATCCGTGCGCAAGATCAACACCGGCGCACGTGTGCAACCGGGTGCTGGTTGCCCGATCGCCTTGAGGCTTTAAAAAATTAAAACCCGTTGGAACTTTCGTTCCAAACGGGTGTTTAATCTGGCATCAGGGTGCAAGCCCTGAACCAAGGAATACGGTATAATAAAGCAACCAAGCAGCTAGGCAGTGACCCTTGAGCAAGGCCTGCCGTTTACAAGGCCGGCCGCCGGGTATAACCCGGGGCCGGCCTCTTGTTTGGCAGAAATCCGCGCTGAATGCAAGAGCGGGATGTTGCCCAGACGAGGCCAACAGGCCAGACGAGTCCGACACATACGACACATCCGGCACGTCCGACACGTCCGACAGGTCGGACTAGTCCGACTTTGAATGCGGCATCAGACCGGCGCCAGCGGCGACCCAGGGTTCGTATTTGGCGCGGAATTCGGAACTCCAGCCGGTGGGCGCATGGGATTGCAGGCCGAGTTTGCAGACCGTGCGCTCACCACGGGCGTGCAGAATTGCACCATCGTCGCTGCGGAATTCGAAGGCGATCGTGAGCCCGGCTTCACGCAAACGCACCCCCCACAAAACCACCATGAACGGCGTCACCCCGCGCAACGAAACCAAGTAATCAACCTCCAGACGCTGAACCACGACATAGACATCCGGGTATTTTTCTGGCGAAAACTCCTTCGCGCCCATCAGCTCGTCAAACAACGCCTGCTGCGCCCGCTCGACGAACTGCAGGTACCGCGAATGGTGCAGCACCCACAACGCGTCAATTTCGTAAAAATGCGCGCGTGTGCGGTAGACGAACAGGCCCGGGGGCGGGTGATGGTAGTCAATGGCGGACATCGAAAGGAAGGGTGATTTTGCCCGAAGTTGGAGCTTTAGGCAAACTCTAAGCAGGTTGGGCAATGCTGAATGCTGAGTGCTGAATTCAGGCCACATTCCGGGCAATCTGGACGAAATTGAGGAATGGAAATTAGCGGTGGAAGCAGTATGCTCTGGACAGCGATCAGCATTCAGAATTCAGCAATCATAATTTGCCCATGCCCCCCGACCGCCATCTGCTCGTGGACGCCTTTAACGTCATCCACGCCTGGCCCGAATTGAAGGCCGCGCTCAAGACGTTCGGCCCGGACGCTGCACGCACGCAACTCGCTGATGCCCTGCGATCCATCCACGATATTGAGGGCTGGAGGGTAACTATAGTATTTGATGGCTCCGGGGACGACATCCGGGTTGAGCGTCCGGGCAAGGAGTTGACATTCTCCTATGTCTTTGGTCCGAAAGGCCTCAGCGCCGATGCTGTCATTGAGCAATTGGTGGCCAATGCCACCCTGCCGGAGGCCGAGGATCGCCGCCCGCGCAAAAAAAACCGCGAGCCCCCGGAAATCGTGGTCGCCACCCGCGACAACCTGCTCAGCGACTCCACCGCCGCCAACGGTGCCCGCTTGATGACTCCCCCGCTCCTGCGCGACTGGGCAGAGCAAGCAGCTGCGCGGCAAACGCGTGAAGTCCTCACCAAATCAAGAAAGGCTGCAAATGACTGGCACGCGGGTGCATCCCCATGGGACGCCCTGAAGCCGAAATAAGTCTGATGGAAAATGGATGATTCACACACCCTCCGGACCGTTCTGCCATCTTCCATTTTCCAACTTCCATTCCCCCTCCGCGTTCTCCGTGCTCTCCGTGTTTCAATTATTCACCGTAAAAACGCTTCATGCAACCCACCGTCCACCGCCAGCACCTGGCCAGTGGTTTTGCTCAGACGTTCGCTAACGAGCAGGAAATACCCTTCCGCTTGATCTTCAGGTGTAATGGGCGTTTTCGTCAACGTCCGGTCGGCGTAAAATTGCGCGAGCTTTTGCACGAGGGAATCCGTGGCTTCGGTTTCCGAGAAGGGAATATTGTATTTCGCCAATGAGCCGATAACCCGATCCCGCGGAAACATCGCGCTCCCCTGCACCACCGTCGCCGGTGCCACCGCATTGACCCGGATCAACGGCGAGAGCTCAATCGCCAGTTCCCCCACCAAATGGTTCGCAGCCGCTTTCGAGGCGTCATAGGCGATGGATCCCTTTTTCGAGACCGCCGCATTCGCGCTGGTCGTAAGCACCAGGCTCCCGCGCAGGCCCTGTTCGCGCCAGGTTTTCGCGGCTTCGTCGCCAACCAGATAGCTGCCCGTGACGTTGATCGCAAAAGTCAGCGCCCATTTGTCGTCGGGTATATGACCGGTCGTGTCGCTGGGGACAAAGATTCCCGCCGTCACGCAAATGGAATCGAATCCGCCATAGGCAATCGCCACGTCGTCGAGCATGCGGCGGATGCTCTCCCGCTTCGTGATGTCCGCCCCCAGGCCGATGGCCGGACCGCAATTCGACAAACCGGTCCCCGCCACCCCAATCCCCGTGCCCAGACGGTCCGTGATTTCCTTCGCCGTCGCCTGCGCGGCCCCTTCATTCAAGTCCACGCAAACCACATGGGCGCCCTCGTTGGCCAGACGTATCGCGGTCTGTTTGCCGATGCCGGAGCCCGCGCCGATGACGATGACGATGCGCCGGGCGAGTTCCTTCGGCGGCGGCATGCGCTTGAGCTTCGCCTCCTCGAGCAACCAGTATTCGATGTCGAACGCCTCCTGCTGCGGCAGCGAGACATAGCGGTCCATCGCCTCCGCCCCGCGCATGACCTCCACCGCACAGTTGTAAAATTCCGCCGTGACCCTGGATTCGCTCTTGTCCTTGCCCCACGCCACCATGCCGAGCCCGGGAATGAGCACGACCGTTGGGTTCGGGTCCCGCATGGCCGGCGAGTTGGACCGCTTGCACTTCTGATAATAGGCCGCGTAATCGGCCCGGTATTTCGCGATGCCCTCAGCCAGCTTCTTCTTCAGCGCCGCGGCATCCTCGGCCTGCGGATTCCAATCCACGTAGAGCGGCTTGATCTTCGTCCGCAGAAAATGGTCCGGGCAGGACGTGCCCAGCTCGGCCAGACGCGCGGCGTCGCGGCTGTTGACAAAGCGGAGAATCTTTTCGTCCTCCTGCACCGTGCCGATAAAACGTTGATGCGAGGAAACCTGCCCCCGCAGCCACGGCAGGATGGACGCGAAAATTGGCCGCCGCTTTTCGGCCGCAAGCGTCTGATACTTCGCGCCCCCAAAGGCCCCGGCATCCCCACCCTTGGCCATATATTTCTCCTCGATATACGCCGCGGCGCGCTCGATCAAGTCGAGGGTCAACGTGTAACAGGCCTTGTCGTCGTCCGCCCAGGAGATGAACCCGTGCTGGCCCATCATGATCGCCCGGATTTTCGGCTGTTGGCGGGATATCTCCTGCATCGCGAGCCCCAATTCGAACCCCGGCCGCATCCACGGCACATAGGCCATCTCACCAGCAAAAATCTCCTTCGTCAGTTTCTCGCTATTCGCCGAGGCCGCCACCGCGATGATCGCATTCGGATGCATGTGGTCCACCTGCGCGCCCGGAAGAAACGCGTGCAACGGCGTGTCAATTGACGAGGCCCTCGGGTTTAAATTAAACGTGCAGTGGTGGTATAGCCCCACCATGTCATCCTCCGCTGGCGACTTGATCCCCTTGTCGGCCCGCGCCGCATACAGCTTTTGCAGCGCGTTGAGCTTGTTCAGGTAGAGCGACGAGAAAAACGCCCGGGTGCTCGTGCGCAAATCGCCCCCGGAACCCTTGACCCACAAAACCTTTTCGTCCGCCCCCGAAAGCGTGTCCTTCTCGACTACCTTCGACGATGTGTTCCCGCCGCCGGTGTTCGTTATCCGCTGGTCGCTCCCCAGAAGATTCGACCGGTAAACCAGCCGGGCGACGGGGTCGAGCGACGCCGCTTTGGCGTCATCCCAGAGGAAATTAACATGGTGGTAGGTTTTCATGAAGCCTGCCCATTCTGCGTCAGGAAAAATTGGGTGGCAAGGCGCAAAGGGCAGAGACGGCAATAAGGCGCTCAAGCATCAAGACATTGCTTTCCTACCCTCCAGCACAATCACTCAATTCCCTCTCGAGGAATTCCTCCCGCCAATTTCCGATAATCTCGGGGCTGTTGCGGACACCGCCAGTCACAAATTTTTGAGCCAGCGTCGAAGGTCATTGTGGTTGCCTACCATGACCACGACCAAGTCTTGCCCGTCACGGATCAGCGCTACCCGCACGTCCAAACCGACCCGCACTTCGAAACAGCCGGGCTTGAGTTGGCGCAATCCAACCCCACTATGGACATGCGGGCGGCCAAACACTGCAGGCAAATCCCGCAGCTTGGCCAGCAGATCAGCGCGGGTGCTTGTCAGCAGAACGGCGATTTGTGCGGCGGCGCGGCGGGTTTACAGAATCTTCATCGGGAAATACCGCTGTGAGGTAACCCGCGGCGCGCTCGGCGGCGATTTCATGGCGTGACCGGCCAACCGCCCCATCCACGTCGGCGGGAGTCGCGCCGTATTCCGCCAGCGCGTAATCGGCGGCCATGACTTTCACCTCCCGGATGGCATGGATCCGCGCTCCATCAATGATGGCGATTTCCTTACCCGCCTCGGCCCGGCGAATCCAACCGGAGAGATTCTTACGGGCCTCGGTCACCGTTAGCGTCTTCATGGCGTCTTTATAGGGCCTAAGTTGGGGAAGGTCGAGGATCTTGGACGGAACCCGGAGGACGTAGTTGGCCCGCCACTGCGTCGTGTCAAAAACGCCCTTGCGAGTGATACTGAAACCACCCACTTTAGTTGCGAGCTGAAAATATTCCTGCGAGTGGCGTGGCCTGTTTTCGTCATTCGCAATTCATTATTCATTAATTTCCCGTCTTTCCCCATGTTCGGTCTCTTACTTGCCTGCATCGACTCGGTCATCAATGTGCTGACCGACGTGGCGCGCAAGAAAGTGCTGGACCAGAATTTTGACGTGGGGCTGGTGACCGTTTGGGCCAAGGGCATCAGCTGTGTGGTCTTTGCGGTGGTGTTGGTGGTACTGAATCTGGGTTGGGGCACGCGGCCGGAATTGCCGGACATCGGCCACAACTTTCATTTGTCGCCGGCGCTGTCGTTTCTGTTTTACGTCACGCTGAACGCAGTGGTGGAAGGGAGTGCGATTCTGCTCTATTTGCGGGCGCTGCAAGTCTCGCCGATTTCCTATTGCGTGCCATTTCTGGCGTTTACCCCGCTCTTTTTGCTGCCGACGGGAATTTTCTTTTTGCATGAATCGGTCTCGGGCGGAATGGTGACGGGCGTCGGCCTGGTGGTGGTCGGGGCGCTGGTCATGAACCGGCAAATGTTTGCCCGGGGGCCGTTGGAGCCGCTCCGGGCGATTTTCCGTGAACGCGGCAGCCGGTACATGCTCATCGTCGCGCTGCTGCTCACCATCACCAACTTGCTGGACAAATGGTTCCTGCTGTCCGGCGGCGGCACCGCGACCTTCGACGTGAAACTGGCCCGGTCGGTGACCTTGTCGCTCGGCAAATGCGCGATGCTGTCGGCGTTCTTTGCCGGGCTGACGGCCCTGCGGATGGGCGACCGCACGACGCGTGAGGAGCAACCGGCTGGCTTTTGGCGGCTGGGCCGCAACGTAACTTGGACGGGCTTGGTGCGCACGGCGGGAGTCTGGGTGCTGCTGGCGGGCGTCCTCGACTCAATGGTCCTCGTCCTGCAATTGACGGCGATGCAGTTCACCGTCGCCGCAGTCGTCGTCTGCATCAAACGCGCCGGCCTCGTCCTCGCCGTCATCTTCGGCTGGTTCGTCTTCAAGGAACGCGGAATCACCGATCGCGTCATCGCCTCGCTGGTGATGACGACGGGGGTGCTAATCTTCTTCCTGACGAATCCAGATGCGCATGGCCAGTCAATCCTCGGGACCAATGGCGCCCTGTTGGTGGCGGGCGGGGCGCTGGCTGGGATGGCGGTAGCGTTGTACTTTACCCGACATCGGAATGCGCTGGGGGATGGGGCGAAAGGTGTTTAGTTTTTGGTTTCTAGTCTTTGGTTTGAGAATTTAAGCGCCAGGCATCCAATCAATTGTTTTGCCGATTCCTCCAACCACTTGAGTTTACATACTCATCGCTGATTTTTGAGAGCAGTTCACGCACCTCATCGATTGACGACCCCATTCGGGTCTGAAATTCAGGAATATCAATCCCGCTGCAAACTTCGTTGAGCGCGTTGTTGATGACTCCGAGTTCGGCCTGACTAAACTCAATGATGAACGAACCAGGGCCGGATTTAATTGCTTTCATGGGATGGAGAAGATGTACTTTTTGGGATTGTCGCAAGGGCAAATTGACCTAGAATAACACCATGTCCACCACTCTCGAACTTGACCGCATGACGCTGGAGGAAAAGCTCCAGGCGATGGAGGCCTTGTGGGCTGATTTATCCCGGAATCCGGAGAATATGCCTGTCCCCGACTGGCACAAAGAAATACTCGATGGGCGGGAAAAAGCCGTCAAGGAGGGCAAGGCCGCGTTTTTGCCCCTGGCAAGCGTCAAGAATCAGATTGCCGATGAAATCCGCAAATATCGAATATCTTGATCTGGCCAAGTCGGATTTGCTGGCAGGTTATTGGTTTTACGAAAAGCAGCAGACGGGCTTGGGTGAATATTTCCTGTCCAATATTTATTCCGATATTGAATTGCTGCGCACCTAGGCAGGTATCCATCGGAAGGTCTGCGGGAAATATTGCCTATTATCGAAGCGGTTTCCCTTTGCCATTTATTACAAGATGGCGTCTGGCATCGTTTATATTTACGCCGTCCTGGACTGTCGACAGGATCCGGCGCGGATTGGGGAAAAGTTAATGTAAGCAGAACAATCAGGCCTCCAGCGTATGCCGCGTCACCTCCGGCGGGCAGAAAAACCTCGCCGGCACCCGGCATGCCCCGGCGCCGACGCTTGTATATCCTTGCATCCCCTTGTATTCCCAAGCGCCACGAATCGCCCAGCGCGGCGTATCGCGCGCATTATTCAGCAGCGCGAATCCACCGGGCAGACACATTTGGCCTCCATGGGTATGGCCGCAGAGAAATCCCGCAAACCCGGCGGCCGCTGCAAGGGCATACGTCGATGGCGTGTGCGAAAGCAGGAGCGCACACGCTCCAGCCGGACAGGCCGCTCGGGCGCGTTCGACGTCAGCCGTGTGATAAGTATGGTCATCATCCACGCCGGCGATCCATAACTCGCCATCGCCCCGGTGCCAGGGCAGCGCCTCGTTGAGCAGCATGCGCCACCCGAGCGCCTCCAAGCCGGGCACCATTTCCAGCGGGTCATGGTTCCCCAGCACGGCAAACTTCGGCACCTCCGGTCGCAAGACCCGCGCCACTTCCGCGCAATAGCCCAGCGCCGTGTCCCATTCATGACGCGTGTGGGCGCGATAGTCTCCGGTCAACACCACGGCATCGTATTCCCAGCCCGTAATGGCGCGGATGACAGAGGCCGCCATCTTCGGATCAATGTCGGCATGCAGATCGCTCAAGTGCAGCAACCGCGCGCCGCGAAAGGCCGCCGGCAGCCCCCGCAGGCGCAATACATTCTCCTGGCGTTGCACCGCCAGCATGTTGCGCCTTCCCCAGCCCGCCATCCCAATCGCCCGCAGAAAACCGGACAGCACCCGCATCTTTCGCACCATCCGCTGGACATTCACCGGCCCGGCCTCGTCCGATTCGGGGTCCACTTCAATCTGCCGCTGAACTTCCACCCGCCGCGCATAGACCTCCGGGCCCAAGCGCGCGGAAAGAGCCGCTTGTTCAGCGGCCGAAAGGCTGGTGGCGAAGGGCGGCGAAGCGGTCATACAAGCCGGGGATGGGGAAAAGTGCCAGCCAATCGGGACGATGCCAATGGAAAAGCGCGCATTTTGGCCTTGCCGTCGACGGGGAATTTTCGGCTATTCCTATTTATGCTCCAACCGCTTCCATTTCTCGCGCAAACCAGCGGGTTTCATTTCTCCCAGTACTACGACAGCTTCATGACTTACCTGCCGAAGTTGGGGCGGGCCGTGGCCATTCTGCTGGTGGGATGGTGGCTGACCGGGCGGATCCGGGTGATACTGCGCAAAGTCATGCAAGCGCGCCACGTGGACACCACCGTGACTTCTTTTCTCTCGAAGCTGTGTTATTGGGTGCTGCTTATTCTCGTGCTCATGATGGCCGCCCAGACGGGTGGATTCATTGACACCTCTCCCTTGACCGGGATGCTCGCCGCCAGCACCCTCGCCATCGGCCTCGCCCTCCAGACCTCCCTTTCCAATTTTGCCGCCGGCGTCTTAATTATCTTCTTCCGCTATTTCCGCGTCGGCGACAGCATCGAGGCCGCCGACGTCAAAGGTGTCGTCGAGGAAATCAGCATTTTCGACACGCACTTGCTCACGGCCGACAACCGCAAGATTATTGTCCCCAACGGGAAAATCCTCGGCTCCCCGATCATTAACTCCAGCGCCAAGCCCACCCGCCGCCTCGATTTGGTTTTTAACATTAGCTACGAGTCCAACCTCAAGCAGGCCAAGCTAATCATCCTCGCCGCCATGAAGGCCGATATCCGCGTCCTCCCCAACCCCGAGCCCGCCGTTCTCGTCACCAACCTCGGCGAAAGCTCCGTGGACCTCACCATGCGCGCTTGGGTCGCCATTGCCGATTTTGAACCCGTGCGCAGCCACCTGCTCGAGGAAGTCAAACTGCGGTTTGACGAAGCTGGCGTCTCCATCCCCTACCCCCAGCACGAAGTGCATGTGCGGCAGACGAAATAAAAAAATCTCCGGCGGGTCTTCAATTGGGCCGCGGCGGGGTCTTGACCAACTCCGCGTCAATTTTCTTTTCGAGCGAAAGCAGCTGGTCTTTGTTCTTTTGTAAATCCACCTGCATGAACTCCCGGTCCAACGCGCTGGTATTGGGATTGGCAATCGAGGCCTCCAATGACAGGTTCTTCTTTTCCAGTGTGGCAATCTGATTTCGCAGGGCAAGGACCACCGGCGACTCCGGCGGCGGCTTGGGTGGGGGCAGCCCCAAATCGCCGGAGGAATAATTTACCGGCAGCAACGTGAGAAATTCCTGATCGTGCGGTGAAAGTTTTGCCATGGGCAAAGTTCCCACCGCGCCATTGACCAGCCGGTACTTTACCGTATCCACCGTGCGCCCGAGAATCTGCGCCTTCAGCACCTGGCCCTCCGGGTAATTTAGCGCGTAATCAAAAGGATACCCCAGTGAATAGTTCACAGGCAGCAATTGCAGCACCTTGGCGTCTTCAAGCGAAAACTCCGTCAGCAGGCGGAATTCGGTGGCTCCGGTCGCTTCCTCGGTAAGTTTGACAAATTTGGCCGCCCGACCTTCGATGCGCACGCGCATCGCCTTGCCCGAAGCGTCGGCCATAGTGCATGCGAGCGGCAGCGCCAGATTTAGGCGCGCTGGCAGGATGTGGACAAACTTCTGGTCCGACACTGACAGGTCGGCAATGGGGAAATATCGGGTGGATCCGTCGCCGGGCAGTGCCAGCGCCACAAGGGCGCTGGACACCGCCTTGATGGTGCCGGCCAGGGGTTGGCCGTCCAGCGCGGTCAAGGTGTGAACCACTGGCAGGTCCACGGACAGGGAAGGTGGGAGTTCGCGGATAATGGCTTGATCCGCAGGCGAAAAATTGACCAACGGTTCGTAACGAATAATATTATCGACGGGTTGGGTGAATTGCACGAAGTCCTCGTTATGGCCCAGGAGCTTGATTTTCACCCCCGGGGCGGGCGACCCCGTCAAAACATATTCCATGGGGTAGGAAAAATAGAGCTTGGGTGGAAGTAGCCCGAGCACCGCCTTGTCATCCCGGGGAAAGCTGGCAAAAGGAACATAGCTTTCGGTGCTGGCGCCGTCTTTGACGAGTTTTACCCAATCATCACTCCGGTCCACAAACGTAACGATGCCTTCCGTGCCTCCGGCATCAAGCAGCAGGCACACGAGCGGCGGTTCCGGGGTGATATTGGCGGCGAGGTGGTCGACAAAGGCCCGGTCATTTGACGCCAGGTTGGCTATGGGAATGTAGACCGTCCGCTGCAGTTTGTCATCCAGCCAGTCACATTTTAAGACCAGCGCATTCCGGCCCTCGATATTCACGTGGAGCTGCCGTCCATGCCGGTCCGTCAGCAGGTGCTCTTGCGGCAATCGGTAAGTCCAATAATCGTAAGCATACCATCCTGCGGCAACCAAACCCACGAGGATTAAGATGATTTGTCCCCACGGGACGCGGAACGGCTCCCGGGGAGGATCCAAACGCGCTTGCAGGCGCTCCCGCACATCGGGTGGCAAAGGGTCTGACATGGGGAAATAATTTTGGCCAAATTTTCGCCAAGATCCAACGTGGATGCCCGACACCCGTAAATTTTAAGCCCCGGTTCAGGTTGCGCAAGGCTATTCCTGGCGGATTTGGCCGCGGGGAGGAATTGTTCGCCGGTTGCGCCCGACCTCCGCTGCGATCAAAACTCCTTGTGCATGATGGTGATGATTTCCTTGGTGGAGTTGGTGAAAGTATCATCCAAAAATCTCTGAATCTCCATTTGCTGATCGACCAGCAGCGCATGGTAGGCCGCGAGTTTGTGGTCGGTAAGACTGCGGATGGAGGTGTCCACCAATCCCCGCAGGTGACCATTGAGGCTTTGGAGGGCCAGCGCGAAATCCTGGCGGTTCTTGTGATCGGCGGCGTTATTGGCGGCCGCTTGAAAGTTCACCAGGAGCCGGCGCACAGCGTCATCATGGACGGCCGCGGGACTCACACTGCCGGTGACGAGGGAAAGTATGGTTTTATACAATGCGTCGACTTTTTCCAACTGGATGCCATCAGCGCTGAACCGCGCCCAATCGAGTTTTTGCCAGCCTTTTTGCGGGTCAATATTGTCCAGGCGGCAACCGAACCAGCGGGTGCTTTGGGTGACGACGCTGTTTTTCAACTTCTCCAGGTTGTAACTGATATGCATCGTGGCAATCCCCACGACCTTGCCCGAGGGGCGATCAATAATGGGACTGCCGCTATTTCCCGGCTGGAATGGCGCATCCACCTCAATCATCTCCGGACCAATGCCAATTAATTTCCCCTCGATCTGCACGGGAACTCTCGCACCGAGATTGTTGCCCATCACCGTTACCCGGTCGTTGACTTTGGCATTCGTTTGCGGGTCATCCAAAATTTCCAGGGAGTGCTTGGCCAGGTTGTCCGGAATTTTCAGCAATGCGACGTCGTAGTTAACGGCGCCATAAAGTGTGCCATTGGTGGGCAGCTTGGAGCCATCCGCGGCGGTGACGGTGAACTGTTTGTTCCCGGAAAGGACATGTTGATTCGTCACCACAAAATACTGGCCGTTTATTTTGGCAATAAAGCCGCTGCCGGCCGACTCGTCGCCCTCGATATAAACCAGGGCTTTGATCTGGTCGGCGGATATCCCGTGGTCGGAATTCACCGTCTCCGCCGCCGGGACCACCGCCGCCGCCGGGGCGCCGTGACCATCCCCGAGTGGCGGCGTGGCCGACGGATGGCTGGCATCTGGCATGTTCGCCGGAGTTGCGGTCACCAATATTTGGGGCGGCACTGGCGAATTTGGATTCACAGCGGGCGGTTCACCCGGCAAATTTACCGGCAGGGCGCGAACAAAAGCCTGGTCGGCCGCGCTGAGGACCGAAATCGGGGCCGTGTAGGACTTGCTTTCGGCGATGGCGAGATACTTGAAGGAGTCGTCGCTCCGGGCCACAATCCGGATTTTCACCCCGGGCGATGGGGGCCCGGTAAACGCATAATCCACCGGGTAATTAAAATAGAAACTGACCGGAAATTGCCGGATCAGGAGTTGGTCATCCGCCGGGAGGAGGGTAATGGCGGCATAATGGGTGGAGCCGTCCGTAAGCAAGGTGTACTGCACCCAATCGTCGTTCCGCGCCACCAATCGGACGGGCGTTTCCACCCCCGGGCCCGTCGGCAACAAATAATCGAGCGGGAGTTTGAGTTGCAATTTAGCCGGCAAATGCGCGACAAACTCCCGGTCGGCGGGTGCCAGGCTGGCGATGGCCAGATAACGCCCCGCACTTGAATCGGGCAGCGTGTATTCAAGCAGCACATCATTTCGCGCTTCGAGCCGAACCGGACGAGACACGCCCTGTTGGTCAGTAAGGTCGCGAGTTTGCGGCATCCGGTATTTCCAATAAGGATAGCCGAATACGCCCACGCCAACCAACCCCACCACGACGAGCAGAACTTTTACCCATGGCACCCGACGCGGTTCCTCCGCCGGGTGCAGGCGGGCCTGGCTTCGCTCCAGTGCATCAGGTGGCAAATTAGCGGGCATAGGGGAAAGGTTTCACCCAAAGCATCGGCCAATAAGTATCGGGTTAAGCGCGAATGGCTATTCTGCTTCAGGAGATTTCGTCCCGCAAGATTTAATGTTAATTGCAGGGCGGAAGGTGCGGCTGCTTTTCAGTTTTGGCCCCACGGTGCCTACCCCGCCAAATCCGCGCGACCCGTGGCCCAAACATTGAACGCCAGCGGTTGGCCCGCAACTGGCTCGACGCGGGTATATCCGCCTGCGCCCTCAATGAGCGCCAGCCCGGCGGCGATATCCCACAATTTGATGCTTTGTTCGAAATAGGCATCTGCGCGACCGGCCGCGACATAAGCCAGCGCCAGAGCCGCCGAGCCAATCATCCGGATTTTCTTATACCGCTCAACATGGTTGACGAATTTGCGCACGGCATCCCCTCCCCGATCCACGCCTGAAGGAAAACCCGTGCAAAGAACTGCATGCGGCACGTCCGCGGCCCACTGCGGCTTGAGCGCACGCCCGTTCAAGGTCAGGCCAAGGCCTGCGCCACCGGCAAACATCTCGTCGCGATAAAAATCGTAAATCACTCCGACAACGGGCCGCCGGCCGCGCCACAAGCCGATGCTCACGCAAACGCCGGGAAACCCGCGCAGGAAATTGTAGGTGCCGTCTATCGGGTCCACGGCCCAATACAGTTCATCGCGACCCAAGAGGCTGGCGTCGCCCCCGATTTCCTCGCCGATAACGGGGAGTTTGGTGCGCAGCAGCCGCTCGCGAATCAGGGTCTCGCTGTCCACGTCGGCCTGCATTTTGACATCATGGCCGATTTCGGAATTGATGGTGCGGTCAACGCGCTTGGTGAGGGCCGCACCCGCGGCGCGCGCGGTGGCGATGGCGAGGGTGAGGAGTTCGTGGGTGGGAGGGGAGTTTTTCACGGCAAATCGGGAGCGTGCCGCAAGAACCGGCGGCACGCAAGCCTGTGGCGGGAATTCTCCCGGAAAACATCGTTTGCCAATCGCCTCGCTTTTGATAACGGTTGGCGCGAACCCCCCCATGCAATTCGAAGCATCACCCCACTTGCCCCCTCTGCCGACGCGCCGGGATTTTGGCTGGGCGGCCTGGCTGGTCATTGTCATCATGGTGGCGTTTATCGCTATTCGGGTTCAAACCAACGCCAGCCAGGTTGGAACCAACGATAACCCAATGGTGGCGCTGCAACTCAATCTCCAGGCGAGGCTGGCGGTCGGGAGCAAGGCAGCAATGGCCAAAGCCGGCAAAGGCTTGCCGCCGGAGCTTGCTGGCAAGATGGACGAATTCCTGCAAGCCATGGAGAAAATGGCCGTCTCGCCCGAAGAAAAGTTGGACGTTGCCATAATCGCCGGCGAAATCAAGGGACCCGATCAGGCTTTGTCCCGACTGGATAACCTCGCCAAATCAAGCCCGTCCCCAGAATTGGCGAAGGATCTGGACACCCTCCGGCAGATTTACGCGGGGACCGTCGGCAGCCTGGATGCTGCCGCGCACGCGGGTTTCGCCGAACGCCATGGTTTCTTTGGGCAAGTGGCCCTCGCCTACGGAGTGGCGGCTGACGCCGAGCCACGAAAATCCATGGAGGAATCGGCCCTGGGTTTGCTCCTCCGGGTGGGGTTTGCCGGCGGAATAATTTTTCTCGTATTTCTAGCCTCCGTGGGGCTGTTTATTGCGGCAATTGTATTTGTTGCGACCGGGAAGATTAAGCGTGCTTACATACCCGAACCGTCAGCCAATACGGCGTTTTTGGAGGGATTCGCCCTTTACTTGGTGGCCTATATCGCGCTGGGCTTTCTCTTGCGTCAATTCAACGTTAGGACCCTGGCCGGGTCATGGCTGTCCCTGCTCATTATCCCCCTGGTCATGTATTGGACCGCCCGGCGAGGCGTGGGTCGGCCACAGCGCAGCATGGCCTTTGGCTGGCATCA
>Ga0265319_1000566_pt1 | contig 25062 bp, 45 predicted proteins | sample 4824metaG_FD_192443 | JGI IMG/M metagenome (GOLD analysis project Ga0265319, IMG submission 192443) | Rhizosphere microbial communities from Carex aquatilis grown in University of Washington, Seatle, WA, United States - 4-8-24 metaG | ecosystem: Host-associated > Plants > Roots > Rhizosphere >...
GACTGTGTTCTCGATCGTCCGTCAGACGACTGCCGGGTCAGGCACACCAGGCACAGCGGTGGCCATGGAAACAACCGATGCATTTGGCGGCATCGTCCGCATCCCCGGGTCCACCGGTGGTACCCTTGGGGCAGTCCTCTACCAGTTCTCACTATGGACTCCCGCCGCGGTGGCCAACTTCACCCCCTTCGTCATCGACTTCACCAATGGTGGAACCAAGAAGGGTATAGTGATCCTCCCGGGCGTCGCCAACGGCATCTACTTCAGGAATGAGACCGGCGGAGCTGGGTACAGCGCCTTCGACGCTACCTTCGAGTTCACAGAGGAGTAAGAGGATGATTCTTGTCAGCGCCACCCTCAGCAAGGCCGTTGCCTCAATGAAGAACCACGACGCCGCCTTCATCTCAGCCGAGATTGGAGACAGGGTTCAGACACCTCAGTTCCAGCGCGGTCCTGAGCATGAGAAGCGATACCAAGAAAAGGCTATGCAAAAGCTCTCCATGGACCTCAGGTCTCTCGGCTACAGCTTCACTGCGGTCAAGGGGGGCTGGTCAGAGAACTCCGGAAAGTTCCACCCAGAGGACAGCTTCTACGTGGTCGACCTGGATGATACCGGAAAGTTGAAGACCGACATGTCCGAACTTGCCCAGAAGTACTACCAGGATGCCTTCCTGTTCATCCCAGCCGGCTCAGAGGATGGACAGATGGTTGGAACCGCTTCTTACAAGAGCTGGGGAAAGTATGGGTGGGACAAGGAAGGGGCCACAGCCTACCACAAGGGCTGGACCAGCGAAGGCCGAACCCTTGGCAAGAAGCGCCAGTTCGACACCAGGTTCAGAGGCCGTCCCATGGGCTTTGGAGGTGAGGGTAGCAACACCGTCCTGAGCCAGTCTTTCCTGGTCGAGGATCTCAAGGCAAGGTTGGACTTTGACTGAGGGGCTCCTTCTGTTGTATAATCCCCGTGGGGGATGAAAACCTCCACAGGAGTCCCACATGAAGACACGAGTTTACGAGATTCTCCAGATCCCCCCCGGTAGGGACTTGTTCCCCGCGGCTTGCTACTACCTGGGTCTGTTCACCACCTACAGGAAGACCTTCTTCCCAAAGGCTACCCCACTCCTGTTCGACCCCCTAGGAGTTGGAAAGGATGCCACAGACCTCGCCCGGAGGTTTCCCCTCAAGTATCGTCCTCTTCTTGAGGAGGTCGAGTACCCAGAAGGAACCACCCCCTGGCTACGGTACTCGGTCAGGCCTAACGAGTGGACCCTCTCAGGACCAACCATGATGATCTTTCGTCATGCAGGTCAGTTTGGGGTTCAGAAGGCGCACATCGAGTTTGAAGCCCTCATGAAGAAGGAAGGCGGGACGGAACGCTGGAAGAGCCTTTTTTTCGTCCTTGAGGACTGGCACCGTCAACGAAAGCTCATCAAGGAAGGCATCAAGTGACCAAGTTCAAGACCCTCAATGATCGCATCGACATCGCCCGTCTGGACGGCGACTATCTCATCCAAGAGGACAACCGAAGATTGCTGACCGCCAAGCTGGCGTACTGCGGTCTCAAGGCCAAGTTCTGGAACTATCCCAAGAGCTCCAAGTACCTTGGCGTCATCTTGAATCCAGTATCGATAGCTGCCTTCGACATCCTCATCTACTCTGCGCTGTCCGGACTGAACCAGGGGACCATCACCAGGACTATCTTTAGAAAGGGTGAGGCCAATGAGTTTGCCCAGACCCCCTACCTCCCCGACGACTTCAAATATGCCTTTGGAGACAAGAACTTTGAGCAGTGGTTCGATCACACACTACCATCTCCCGACGAAATTCCAGCCAAGGATGACCGTAGGGGGATGTACCTGGGTTTCAAGGTCGAAGGTTGGGATCTTCCTGAAGGGAGGGTCATCGTCGACGCTGCACGGAGACCCTCCAAGGGCTTCTCTTTCTTCTTCCCATCGAAGCTCCAGAAGGAAGCCGCAGCAACTGGGAAGGTACGAATTCCTGTACCTCACGACCGCCAGTCCAAGACAATGGAGATCGGCCCAGTCGATGCTCATATCGATCCAGTCACCGGTCTGTGGATACCCAGGAACCTGACGTATATGTCCGAGGCGTATCGGGACTGCCTTGACGCTACGACAACCTATGCCCGTTTCCGATACCTGCAGAGGAAGAAGGAAGAGTTTGGCGGGTCTCTGTGGCAGGGTCAGGCTCTGATCGATGTCTACACGGGAAGGCGCTGATGGCCATCGTCGTAAAGGCCTTGCCACGCCGTTCTGGCAGCACCCCAAGTCGAGATATGCCCAAGGGACTCAAACAATGCTGGCTGGAGAACTGGACCATCCTGGAGACCCCTGAGCTGAAGCTACCCCTAGGTATCAGCGGCAACATCAGCGGAGACCCTCACGTAGCTACCGGGAAGCTGGTTTCGCTGTATAATCTTCGTAGGGTGCAACTTCACCAAGGGTGGGTCAGCACCGACACCCGGCTTTACATGCTGGGAAAAAGGAAGGAGGCTCTCGATGCCCGACAAAGTTCTATTCAAGACTGACTGGGTCTCGCTGAGGGATCGCGACGGCTACCATTTCCTCCACGAGGATCGATGCCAGGGGCGCATCGTGGCCTTCCTGGGAATCCTTGAGACTCCATCTGAACTCAAGATCCTTGCACGTAGGGAGTACTGTCCAGCCTGGGTCGAGGGCCGAGCTCGTACCCCACTTCTCTGCTCCTTTACGGGGGGAGTTGATGAGGGAGAAACTACCAACGAGGCAGTCCTCAGGGAAGCGCAGGAAGAGGCGAGTCTCAATCCTGCTACCGTCGAGATCCATCACATCAAGGACATCCAGTCGACCAAGAGTTCTGACACCGTCTACTCGCTCTACGTGGCAGTTCTCAACACCGAGACAGACTTCGAAGCCAGCACTGAAGGTGACGGCAGCCAATCCGAGGCCGAAGCCGAGAACGTCCTGCTGTCGATCGAGGAAGTCATGGACGAGATGGTCGATCCTATCGGGCTGTCGATCCTTGCCTTTGTTCTTCAGCACCAGAAGGAGTAGCTCTTGAACCCCTACGAAGTTCTAGGAGTCCGCAAAGACGATCCCATAGCGTCTATCAAAACACAGTACCGACTACTGTCTAGGAACTTTCATCCTGACCGCGGTGGAACACATGAGAAGATGGCTGAGTTGGCTGCCGCCTATGCCATCCTGAGCGACCCAGTCAAACGACAGCGCTACGATGAGACGGGACAGACTAAGCCTGACGATCTCGAAGCTGAGGCACGGGACGCCCTGCTGGGACTGTTTCAGCAGATGTTCATTCAGCAGGCTCCGGGTCAGGCCGATCTTGAGACGGTCGACATCAACGACGCCGTGGTGAGGAGCTTTGAACAGACCCTGCTCCAGAACCACAACACCGTGGCCCAGGCTCAAGCCTTGGTCAACAGGCTTGAGGAGCGCAAGAAGCGTATCATCAAAGCCCCCGCCACCGACTTACTGACGTCCATGATCGACATCGAGGTCAAGAAGCATCTCGAGAACATCGAGGCTATGCAGAGAGCCGAGGTCGTCATCCTCAGGGCACAGGAGATGGCTAGGGAGTTTGAGTTCTCTCCGCCTACCCGAAACCGTGTAGTTATGGGGACGTCAGCAACTAGCCAGACAGGACTGCCTCGCGGGTTCTTCGTTGACTAGTTCATCGACCGATGACGGCCAGCTTCGAGCCGACCAAAAGGATGTGATCAAGAGGGCTTGGGGTAAGCGCCGAGCCATCGTTGTGGCTCCTCCGGGCTGGGGCAAGACACGCACAGTCCTAGCCCTCTACTACTTCTACAAGAAGACCAACCACGTCCAGAAGTGCCTGGTGTTGGCCCATACCAAGGGCTGGTCTGGCTACCCCAAGGACAACCTCTTCGGCTTCAAGATGAAGGTCTTCAAAGAGCTCACCGACATAGCCTACTTGGTCGCCCACCCCAAGGAAGTCTTCGAGGTCTACGACATAGCAGTGGTTGTCACGAGCCAGCTCGACGAGTTCCACGCCGGCCTATTCCCCAACGAGAAGGCCCAGACTCAGCGAGTGGTTCTAAGGCCAGAGCAAGCCTTCTCTCGTGTGGCAGCTCATGTCGACCTGGTGCTGATGGATGAGGTCCACCGTTACCGCACCGATGTGGCCAAGGTCAATCACACCCTGGCCCAGTTCTTCCGGGCATACCCTAGAAACAAGCTAGCCGTGTACATCACTGCAACCCTATTCTATACGAGCGCCCTCGACACCTTCCAGATCATGCAGTACGTCGACCCCCAGATCTTCCCAAACTACTGGGCCTTCTACGAGGAGTTCGTCGACTACCAGTGGAAGAAGCTGAGGCAGAAGAAGCTCATCAACAACCGTCTGGTCTGGGTGGTAAACGAGGTCCGCGAGAAGCTCGGCAACAAGAACATGGGGAGGCTACGGCAGATCCTCGAGCCCTTCCTGGTCGAGACGGTAGACAAGCGCTGGACCTTCCATTGGAAGATGCGGCCCTACGTCCTCACTGACACCGAGAACGCCACCTATACGAGCTTCGTGCAGGGCCTGGGGCTAGAAGACAAGCTGCTGAGGTTCACACTCTTCAGCCACGCCGGCGGGAAGCCGAAGTCCCTGACCGCGGCCCAGAAGGAGTTGGTCGAGCTCTATGACACCTCTATGGTCGAGGCCTCCGAGATCCATGTAGGCTGGATGGTCAAGCTCAAGGGTCAGAACATCCCATGGATCGTCAAGAAGGTCGAGGAGATCGACGACGAGGCTGCGATTACCAAGCGACTGCCTGCCCTGCAGAAGTTCCTCTCGACCACCGCGGACAAGCTCGACATCCTTCGGCAGATCCTCGAGAAGGATGGGTGCTTGGTCTACTGCCAATACCACGAGACCGCCAACAACCTTGGAGAGTGGGCGAAGAAGCTCTGGCCCCACAGGAAGGTCTCGGTGCTGACTGGAGCCACGACCAAGGTCCACAGCAAGATCCTGGGCCACGACCGCAGCGAGATCATGTTCTGCACCCGGGCCATCACCGAGAGCTTGAACTTCTACTTCCGTCAGGTAGCGATCTACGAGAGCATCACCAACCCAGGGATGTTAGAGCAGTACCTAGGCCGCAACACCCGCAGCGATGCTGACTACTCCGACCTCGACGTCTATGTTCTACTTGGCAAGGAGACCATCGATGCTTACTTCTGGGAGAGACTTCTACTCAACATCAACTCACTCGACGGCAACACTTTCCAAGGCGTCCTCCCCCACAGCCCCGACTGGGAGTGGATCAAAGACTACGTCATCGGCGGCAAAGTCACTTTTCCCGTGCTCAAGAAACTGCTGCTTTGGAGAGGAACCATGGGCATGGTTGAGGACCTCGAAGGCGACGATGGATGGAGCCGAGAAGGCTTCTAGTATCGAGCCGAGCCGTGGTGTAAAATAGTGGTAATGAACGACCCACTGTCGCTGCCACAATCCAACCTAGTGACGCTCAGAACAGAACCTAGGACGACCATCTTGTTCAACGGGCCAACTCCCAGCATCACTCTGCAGAAGCAGGACATTGTTCTGGATCTCAAGAATAAGTACGCCAGGTACCTAGGGATCTTCAATGTGCCGCCGCCTAAGGATCTGGCTAGATGGAAGCCTCTCATTGAGATGTTCGAACAGAGGCTTCCCTATTATAGCCTGCGCGTACCCAGCGGCGTGGGCCTTCTGGAGATGAAGCAGGCCGTTCGGTACTTCCTTCTGAGCCGAGCTGAGGCCCTGCCCTGGGAGTGGTACACAACCCAAGAGCTAGTCGAGCAGCACTTCGATAAAGAAGCCAGCATGGACTCACTGAGCCAATTCAACAGCTTGGTGATCATTCACACTGGCAAGGAGATCCAGCATACCTACAACCTCGAGCTGACCCAGCAGATCGTCGGCTTCCGGCAGTTGACCACTAGCCATGCGACACTTTTCATCTGCCCCTCAGAGTCAGCGGTCAGTAGGGGGATGAATGCGATCAACCCTTTCAATGACGAGGCAATCCCTTCGGCAAGTCAGATGGTAGCTATGTCTGGGGAGTCCTCTGAGACTCCTGCAGAGCCTGTAGTGCCCGCCACCGAGGGCAGCGCCCCGAAGCCCGATGACCTCCCCGCCTACGAGCCCACTCTCCAGGGGCCAAAGCACACCCCATCGCCCAAGAAACCTGATCCACTCGCCAACTAACTAGAAAGGGAACCCATGCTTATTGAAGTGCTCCAAGGCCTATATTTCCTTTCCAACTGCCCTGACGCTAAGCAGGAAGTTGACTACCTGAAGAAGAAGGTCGGGTACCTGCAAGACCCCCTGAAGCCCTGGGTCGAGGCATGGATCGACAACTACAACTCCCAGGGGGTTTTTCCGACCTTCGAGACCTATATGGCTTCGGTGCCCGGTGCTGGGGACTTCCTGAGCTCCTGCGGTGTCAACCCCGATGTCCTGACTTCCTTCACCCCGGACCTTCTGGGTAAGTACCAACAGACGTGGAGCCAGTACCTTGGGAGCTTCGAGGTCAAACACCTCGAGCGGCTCTTAGTCGAGGCTGGTAGCGGTGACGAGAAGCGCAAGATCACGGAGAAGATCCAGGCCCTCTTGGTCCGCTCCAGCAACATCCACGACAGCGTCCTGTATGACTCCCAGATGTCTGTTGTCGACGATGTTAGATCTAGGTTTGACTCTGACATCGATGGTGTCATCTGGCCGATAGACCGTCTCAACGAGCGACTGTCCCCCTTGCAACCAGGGATTGTGGCTGGGCTCTTTGGATCGCCGGCATCTGGCAAGAGTACCTTCGCCCAGAACATGGTCTACCTGAACTCGATCAAACGACCGAAGCGCTCCTGCTACTTCTACATGGAAGACATCCCGATTCGATACAAGATGAACTTCCTGTCACGGTTCAGCAGGGAGCTCGAAGACCCGGATCTGTGGATTTCCTCGTCGGTTCTGAAGAGGACCATCAAGAGAGGCAACCCAGACTCAGAGACTATCGTGAAGAAGATGGACGAGATCGAGAGGCTCTACAAACAGGAGATGCAAGGTGAAATCATCTATCAGTCAATGCACGGGTTCTCCAACGACCCAATCGTCTTCGGACCCCAGCTTGCAAGGTACTGCGACAAACATGAGATTGACTTTCTTGTCGTTGATCACATACTCCGTTTCGGCGGCTTCCGACACCCCGACTACCCGCGTGTCGAGTACCTCAACCTGATGATGGGATGTCTGGCCAACGTAGCGATCGGGCAGTACGGGAACCGTCAGCTTGCTGTCATGCCTCTGGCCCAGCCCAATCGTGACGGCGAGGCCCGCGGGCTCAAGACCAAGGGTCATTTCCAGATCACCGACATCAGTGACATCAGTGCGATGGAGAAGGACTGCATGATCGTCCTGGCGGTCCATAGCGACGAGACAATGAGAGAGGGAAAAGAGATCAACACGATGGTCCTGAAGTCCAGAGACGGGGGTGCTGATAGCCAGCCCCAGTCCTGCTACTTCGAGCCAGCCTACGCTCTGATCGGGACGGCCAACGGCTTCAGCGACCGCAGGACGGTCAGCATCGCCGAGGCCGACTCGGCTTGGCAGGACAACAGCTTCCAGTTCTAATGCGTTGCTGTATCATCTAGGTAGGAGCAGATCATGAACAAAATCATCGAAAGGGTTCTGGCGATAACAACCGCCTTGATGGTGCTGGGACTTATAGCCTTCTTGATCATCTCGCCGTCCACCAGATCACAGGAGGTCAACCGACAGATCGTAGCGGCCTTCCTGCACTCCAAGGACTTGATTCCTGTCCGCATCGTCAGGATGCAGGGAGACGTATCCAAGGGTAACCTACAGGCGTGGGTTGCCGTAGCCAAGGACCCATCGGAAGAGCCTCACACGGTCCTGATAGAAGAGACCCTGACCCGGGACTTCATTATGACTCAGAGCCCATTCCAGAAGCAACCATGATCGACGGCGATGGTGTCGAGTGGCTAACGCAGGCTGAGTGGCAGGCGTCAGGGTACTTCCTGATCGAAGGCGAGAAATGCGGCAAGCGCAATCTTCTCGGGATAGCTCTCTACAGCGACAGCCAAGTCGAAGCCGATGACCTAGAGGAGATGCTGAAGTGACACCCACGCGACCCTATCGAGTACAGGTTCTGTTCCGGGTTCCGATGACCTTGTTCTTCCTGGTGCGCTACCAGTTAGAGTCCTACCCTAGGAAGGAGTCGAAGAGACCAAGACCCAAGAGGTTTTTTGGTATCGCCTACAAGGTCTGGACCGGTAGAGAGCCTTATTACTACTGCTGGGCTCTCCAGGGGCCCTTTGATCCCACTCTTCACTCGGATGTGACTTTCCTATGACCCTGAGGGTCTTGCTCTACCAGAAGGGCGTCATCGGCGACATGAAGCAAACACAGGTCCGGTGCCCCTTCCACGATGACCACAACCCATCGGCCACCTTGGATACCAACACCTTGAGGTGCTGGAGCAGGTGCAACAAGACCTACCACCTGATCGACTTCGTGAGTCTGTATGGGAAGGAGGCCTTCGCGCTGGAGATGGCCCCTGAGCTGATCCGAGAGGAAGAGGCTGAGGACGAGCAGAAGGTCGTGATGTTCATTGGACCCGCTGACTGAGGAGGATGAGATGATCATCGAAGAACCTGACGACTTTGTATTAGGTGGACCACAGCGAGGCCCGGACCTCTTCATCGGAGGCGTTCAGGCCTCGGCACCAGAAGAGCCCGTGAAGTGGTGCCCCAAGTGCGATCCGCCGCGGTTCAAGCCCATCTCCCAATTCTTCCATTTCAGGAGATCTGCGGACGGTCTGTCGCCTTACTGCAAGGTCTGCATGACGGCCTACAACATGCGCTACCGAGCAACTGCCCGAGGTGCTTTCATCCAGGAAGCCGCCAGCAAGGCCTCGAGAGTCCGAAACAAGACGACCCTCTTCAAGGACATGCGCTCGGCCACCCTCGAAGAGGCTGAGAAGGCCCTGGCGCTATTCGGCTTCGACCCCTCAGGCCGTCCCCTCAAGAAATCCTAGCTCCGACCAGAGTTGTATAATCCTCCCGTGAGAGGAGAAACTCTATGATCAAGAAGGAATGGATCACAGCCAAGAATGGCTTCAAGAAGGGGGAGCTGTGTCTCTACCTTCACCCCGACAACCCGGCCCTGGGCGCGGTCTTCATCATGGGTGAGTTGGGGTCCGTAGTCGAGACGGCACCCCCAGGACTGGCTGACGGTCGACGAGTTCTCAGCGTTGCTAGCATCAACCCCAACAACCCCTACCCGGCCCCCATCTACTGCGAACTCGATGGCGACCTCTACCCCATTCAGAGCCGGCAGTGGAGCATCTGGAACACAGGCAACCCCGACAACGGCAGGTTCATCGGAGCGGTCTTCAACGCGGACTCCCTGACCGACAACAAGACCGAGCTAGTGGTGGCAAGGGATGGCTACAGCCTCAACCCCCACCTCGGCGAGATCATCGACCGCCCAGATTGGGCTCCAGGGTTCAAGCTGTGAGCGGGGCCAACGGGTACACCCCCAAGCCCGTGATCTATGACAAGCAGTTCTGCCTGTCGGTAGCCGGCACCAGCAAGCACTACGTGGCCGAGGGTGAGGATGTCAGCAATCCCTCAGTCAAGACCAAGTGCGGGGGAACAGGATTCCCCATGAGAGAGAAGACCTACCCCAACATGAGGATCTGCGCGAAGTGTCTGAGCGTGGTCTACCCCACCGAGGGGAAAGAGGAGAGGAGAGGAAGGGATGAACTTTAAGAATCACAGCACGGTTGAGCTGATCGACCACATGGGTGACGATGCCCGTATTCTGGAGTCCGCCAGGATCAGCACCAAGAGGGAGGCTGGGGACTATGCCGCAGACCGGAAGCTCATGCTCCACCTCTGGTCGAAAGAACATGGCTCCCCCTTCGAAATGGTCTACTTCACCTTCAAGGTCAAGATGCCGATCTTCGTCATGAGGCAGCTAGTGCGCCACCGCATCGCCTCAATCAATGAGGTCTCCGCTCGGTACACCAAGCTCCCCGATGAGTTCTTCCTTCCGGAGGTCTGGAGGTCACAGAACGTGTCGGCTCCCGGGGTCAACAAGCAAGGCTCCCACATAGATGCTGACCTGAACCAGGGACTATCTACAGACGTCGCAACAGTAGCCTACACGAAGGCCTGGGCAGCATACGAGGTCCTTCTGCAGATGGGAGTAGCTAGAGAGCAAGCCAGAATGGTTCTGCCCGTGGGCATCTTCACTGAGATTGTCTGGACCCTGAACCTGAGAAGTCTTGCCAACTTCCTACACCTTAGATCTGACAGCCATGCCCAGCCCGAGATCCAAGAGATTGCTACTCAGATCGAGGAGATGATCCGCCCCCTTGTCCCAATATGGTACGAGGTCTTCGTCGAGTGTGGCAAGACCACGGCCTAGGAGGTCAGTATGACTGAGGCAAGAAAACTCGACACCCCCTGTGTCCCCTCGTTTCATCCTTACGGGAAGTCGATGACCCTGAGAGAGTACTACATTGCCTTGGGTCTTCCAGGAGATCCGACGACTTGGACCGCGCAGAATGAGCAGGCATACATTGATACCTTTCCCTCCTACTGTCCTGATTGTGAGAAGCAGAAGTTCTCCTTCTTGGAGAGATGCCCTCAGTGTGAGACGAAGCACCGAGAGAACCAGCGGCTCTTTGGGCTCGAGGCTGAGAACAAGATACTCAAGGAGTTGGTCCTAGATCTGACTCGAAAGAAGGTGGAGATATGAACCTAACCCTGATCGCCGCCATCAGCGACAACGGAGTCATCGGCCTGGATGGAAAGATTCCCTGGCACTTCATCAAGTATCTCAAGCGGTTCAAGGACCTCACGATGGGTGGGGATCTGATCATGGGTCGCAAGACCTACGAGTCGATAGGGGCACCTCTCCCAGGCCGTAGGACGATCGTCATCACCAGCAAGTCACTGGAACCCCACGAGAATCTCTACTGGGTCAGGTCGCCGGAACTCGCGATCGAGCTTCTGAAGGCGATGTGGCTGGTCCCTACTTCGAAGGGAGCCTTCGTCTGCGGGGGTGCCCAGGTCTACCGGTACTTCCTTCCACTCTGCAACAGGCTTGAGATCACCAGGGTCCATCAGAAGATGCCCACGGATCTCAGAAGCGGGTGGGTCCTGTTCCCCGTTGAGATCCCAGAATACGGTGGGCACGACTGGGAGCTGGTCCACAAGGAACCAGGCGAAGGCTACGACTTCCTGACCTACAAGAGGAGAGAACATCCATGAACACCCAAACAGCAGGGCCACCACAGTCTCCGCTGATCTACCCCGCCCCGATCTACGTCCCCAACACTGAGGGCTACACTCTCAGGGTAGGCGATGAGGTTACGCTGGAGTTCGAACGCCAGGCCAAGGAAGGTTACCTCCCTGTTATGGAGTACCTCAACACCAAGACTTCGCTATGGATGAACTTCGGCGGACCAGACACGCCCCCCAGGGGCTACAGCCTCTACATAACCCCAGAATCAGGGAGAACCTGTGTGGCCAACACCGGCAGAAAGACAGCCATCATCAGGGTCAGGTTGTGGAAGGCTCCCAACGTGCTGACACCGTGCGAAGAAAAAAGGGAGGCCACCGTGCCAGAGCTGATTTTGCTCACTGCAGATAACGTCGAGGAAGCTAAGCGCTACCTCGGAAGATCGGGGATGTTTACCGACACCTACCAAACAGCCCTCTTCACACTCAGGACGCCAGAACGCTTTGGTACCGACGGGACGCTAATCTCGGTAGACCATAGAAGTTCTTATCCCTTCATAAAGAGCGTGTCTGCTGCCTTCGCTTACCAATTCTTCGTCACCGAGAAGCTCAAGGACCCGGAGTACGTTCCCTTCACCTGGGAAGACCGAGACCTGCTCAAGGGTCGCTGGGTTGCTAATACGAGACAGCCAGATGTACATCTGGGACAGATTATGTCCATGACCATAAACGGGGTGGGGTTTCAAGGGCCCTCAGGATTCAGCTTCTTCCTCTACTCCGTGGCCATGGTCGATCTCGTCTTCGATGACGGTACACCTTTCGGGAAGCTGAAGCCCTGACCCTGATAGATAACAAGTTCAATGAATAAGGGCCACGAGCCCGAAGGAGTTTCTATGTTTCAGAATCGTTTCAACAAGACCATCGCGTATGTGGTCAGCCTAGGTGTCGTCCTGTCGATCCTAGTGATCCTAGCTGGGCAACTGCTGTCCGCATCTCCAGAGGTCGGAGGTACCCCAGGGACGGTTGTCCTCGGGCTCTACCTCCTTATCATCTGCCTCGGACTCGGACTCTGGGTCATCGCCTATGGGGCTACTTGGGTTATCCGCAGGGTCGGCTACCTGATCAGAAATCGACGGTCGATCAAGATCAAGGTCTCAACCACCAAGGGCATATCTGACGCAGCAGTCCTTCCCACTAAAGGCTACCTACACAGCCGCTGGCTCAAGGAAGAGCAGATCATCACCAAACTCACCGAAGCTCAACGGGATGCCATCTACCCGTATATGGACGAACTCTACTCGTTTAACGACACCTATGGACGCAGCTACGGTTATCGCAATGAGACAGGCCGTCCCAGTGCTTTCTTCAATCTCTGGCAAGCCCTGGACCTCTGGTACCCCGATCTCAAGATCGGTGAGGGTGATGAGGACATCAACAGTCTCGAAGAGAGGCCCCGAGTCAACGCACTTCAGCTCTGGAACGCTGGCAGGACGGTTGTGATCATCACCACTGTCCGAACCCCCAACCCCGACTACGGTAAGCTCTCCGAGGGAACCTCCGAAGGTATGAGCATCCATTGGAACCAAAGCCCAACCGTCCGAGGATAGAGCCCCAGGCCCCCTGTTGTATAATCCCAGCAGGGGGCCTTTTCTATGGCAAGCAAACAAGAGCGTCTGGGAGGCACCGTCCAGTATACCTGGCACCCAGGGCATCTGAGCATCAGAATGGCGTCTTCCCGTTTCGGGTTCAAGATGCCGCACGACATCGTCCTGGCAGCCAACTTCGAGAAGGTCCTGGCCCAGGTTAGGGCAGCACCCACAATAGCGATCGACACCGAGACCACGAGCCTCAACCCCTTCAAGGCCAAGCTATGTTGCGTGAGCTTCTGCTTCGGAGGCCCGGCCTACGTGGTCTACGCCCACCATAGCGAGTCGGGAGCGATCCTCCCAAGAGACTACCTAGGCACCCCAGGAGAGGCCGCTCCCACAGCTACCCGCGAGGATGGCACCCCACTGGCCTTCACGCAGAAGATCGAGGTCGCACCTCGGGACCTCTTCCTCGAGCTGATGCAGGCCATCCATGACGTTCCAGGCATCTTCTTCTTCAACGCCAACTACGACTTCAGGATCTTGAGGAACACCATCCTCGAGATCAACTGGCGGGACCTTGATAACCGCATGGTCGACGTCCAAGGCCTGATCTTCATCAGCGACACCAACAACAGCCGCTGGTCGCTGAAGTCCGCGGCCAAGTACTTCCTTGGAGTCGACCCTCCGGAGTTCGACCAGGAGGCCACTGGCGAGAACATCTTCATCCAGGACATCAGGGAGCTGACGTTTTATGCCGGCTACGACGCTTGGGACACCTACTCCTTGGCCAAGCTCTTCTACCCCGAGATGAAGAAGCTCTATCCTTTCATCATCAGCCTCGACAACAAGCTCCACCTGCCCATGATCGACTTCGAAGAGAACATCCTCCCCGTCAACTGGGACATCATGCAGGCCTATGCCGAGCAGACCGAGAAGAAGATCGAGCTGACCAAGGAAGAGTTCTTCTCGAAGTACGGCATCATGAACATGGGCTCGAACAAGCAGAAGGGCGACCTCCTGCAGAGGCTAGGCTTCGATACCGGGGAGAAGACCCCCGGCGGCGACATGGCCGTCGGCATCAAGTTGCTGGAGAAGATCAAGGATCGCTGTGAGGCGGCGTCCCTTCTCATCAACTACTCGAAGCTCATCAAGAGCCAGAGCACGTACATCAGCCCCATGCTGGAACGCAGGGCCAACGAACTGCCGATACGTTTCAAGTACCGGCAGTACATCGTGCCGACATACCGACTGGCCGCGGGTTCCCCCGATGGCAAGAAGGTCAAGAAGAAGCTGAAGAACATGGGCTTCTGGGTAGGAATGAACGTGCAGTCAGCGCCCAAGCCCAAGCAGGCCGAGCGCTACGCCGACTTCGACCCAGTGGACTTCACCTGGAACTTTCACCCCAAGGGCCGCTACAAGATTGAGACAGGTGCTGAGGGCCTGAGCTGGAGAAAGGCCTTCGAAGTCGACGAGGATGAGGTGTGGCTGAGCACTGACTTCAGCGGTCAGGAGATTGTGATCGTCGCCAACGCTTCAGGTGATGAGACCATGATCGCAGCCCTCCTTTCCGGAGAGGACTTCCACAAAGAGATGGCCATCCAAGTCTGGGGCAAGGAGAACTACGACAAGAACAAACGCAAGACGGCCAAGACGGTGATCTTCGCCTGCCCGACGAAAGATGTTCGCCTCAACACCTCGCGAGGCCTCATCTGCCCACAAGAACTGACTGATGGGGATCTAATCTTCGACAAGCATGGCAATCTTCAAGACTGGAAGATCGACGAGGTTGACGACCAGGACGTGTTTGAGCTCCAGTTCTCCACAGGCATTATCGAGAGCTATCATGTTGACCATAAGTTTCAGTGCTTCACCCCAGACAGGTCTCTGGGGTGGGTAGCCGCCAAGGATCTGACTCCCCAGCACGAAATCATCACCTCCACTGCCGGCCCTGAGTTCTATCGACCTGAATCAGCCAAGTTTCTATTCAATCCCCATGGCCAGCGAAGGAACTCGCATCAATACATCTGGGACACCTCCGACGAGTTCCTGGCCTATTTCATCGGGCTGTTCCTAGGTAACGGGAACCTGAGTCCAACCGACTCTACCGTCCGTCTAGTCGTAAAGAGTGAGATCTTCTCTGGGGTAGCTCAAGGCCTACGTTCTCGAGGGTTTAGCGTTGTTGTACTGACCAACATTGGAGACTGTGTCGAGTTCCGGACTTATTCAGCAGCTCTAGCCCAACTACTGCGAGACCACTTCCCAGGTAAGACCATGCCTAGAATCCTGGAGTATATGACGACCCCCGTTCTGAAGGCCATTCTCTCGGGACTGCTAGACTCCGACGGTGGTCAGAGCCAGGGGCGCAATGTCTTCTACAACTCTAATCCGGTCTTGATCTCGGACACAGCTCGGCTGGTGGCAGTCCTAGGCGGGACCACCAGGTTGCAAAAGACCTATGCTGGGATAACGCTGTCATCAGGGGAGCGTCGGTACCACGGGGTAACAGGAGCCCCCTACAAGGAAGCCCTAAAGATAGTCATCTACCTCAACGACGAACTTCCAGTAATGGTGAAGCATAAAAAGATCTCTACTACTAGGCTTCGACACCCCAAGCTTGGATTCAACAACATCCCCATGGGCTTCTATGAACAGACCTATCGATCTCGACTTGCAAAGAAGGGCTACCATGGCAAAGATGTATTTCTTCTAGACAATCTCAGAACTGGTCGTCAACAGAAGCTAACCCCCTATGCAATGAGCTTCATGGCGGACGAGTTCACTGCCGCGTTCGAGCTTCCGTCAAAGATAGTACCTGTGACTGTTGTCAAGAGCACACCCAAGAAAGACAATATCTACGTGCTGGAGACTGCTAATCACGAATACCTTTCCTCCTACATGGTGTCACACAACTGCATCTACGGAGGGGATGAGCATACCGTGGCCAAGAACGCCGGCATCACACTCGAGGAAGCCAAGAAAATAGTTGAAGCCATGAAGAAGCGTCTGCCTACGCTGTTCAAGTGGATCGAGATGATAAAGCTCAAGGCCCGACAAGAGGGTACCCTGGTCAACATGTACGGGCTCCCCCGGCAACTGGCACCCTATTACCGCATGGGCAAAGCCTTCTCAGCCTTTGCCGACCGATCGAGCGTGAACACCCTGATCCAGAGCTGTGGTGGCGTCATCATCCGCATGGTCCTCCGAAAGCTGTGGGAGCTCCTGGCGATCCGCTACGGCGGGGTAGTCAACGTCACCAACATGAACGGCGACCACGTCGACATGACCAGTGAGGCGTCGTTCCTCGCGACGATCCACGACGAAGTCAACGTCAGGGTGAAGAAGCGTGTCCTGCTGGAGTTCCTAACGGACTTCGACAAGCTCATGCTCAGCGCCAACATCCCAACGTGGAAAGTGAAGGCTGGCGTCGAGCACAGCATCGGCAGGAACTGGGCCGAGGTTGCCGCTGTGACGCTGCTACGGGACGACGCTGGCAATGTAGTGGGGCTGGAGCCCAAGGGTGAGCTGGCCGACCACAGCCGCGAGGAAGTGCTGGAGAAGCCCGCCGCCGATGACCTTGAGGAGGTCACGTTCCATTGGTCCGAAGAAGAAGGAGAAGATCAAGAATGAGCATCAAGACGATGAACCGTAAGCGCAAACCCTACAGGCTGACCTCGGACGGCAGGAAGAAGCTGGTCTACTTCTGCAAGACCAAGAGACGGTACTCGATCAACGACTGCTTCTTCGCCCCAGGGGTACTCGACGGGTTACCAATAACTACCCAGGAGTTCCTCAAGGACAGAGCGCTCATCGATGAGATGGTTCCACTTACTCATCCCCCAGAGTTTCTGATTGGATGAACCGTGAGGTCATACGCCACATCGCCAGCAGGCACTCAATGGCACCCCGTGGGTACGTGGACGCTGAGGGGAACCTGAGGGTCACATCCTTCGACATCGTCGGTGTATCATCTCTGGGAAAGGAACAACAGTGAAGACAAACCTCAAGAAAGAAGGTCCACAGGTCATCCTCGTAGATTTTGACGGAACCCTCTGTCGGCATGAGTGGCCAGAGATTGGGCCTATGATGAAGAACGCCGACCGAGTACTCCGCAGACTGCACAAGGCTGGCCACATAATCGTGATCTGGACTGCCCGGAGCGGCGATCTAGCCATCTTCGAGGCCCAACGATGGCTCACGAACAAGGAAATCCCATATCACGCCTTCAACCAGTTACCCGAGCCCTGGAACTCTATGTATGGGCCCACCCAATCGCGCAAGGTCCATGGTGACATCATCGTAGATGACCACGTTTTAGGAGGTCTTCCAGAAGACTGGGAAGAGATCTACGACCTTATGGTCGAGCATCACGCTATCGAGAACACAAGAGGAGACGACGAATGAAGTTCACATTGAATTGGTTCAACCCCAAGCCCAAGGAGACCCCCCTCCCCGAGCCGACACTGTTCCCTGGCCGCGGCATTCCCGCGGCAGCAACTCCGCCCCATGTCCACGACTTCCAGACGTTGCTGCCTCTGAACCTACTGTCTGACCCCAGATTCACCGAGGCCAGTGCCGCGGCGTCCTTCCCGATTTTCATCCTGAGCCAGAACTGGGAGACCTTCCTGGGGCTCGTCAGGGTGAGCTTCCCCACGGGCAAGCTCTCGGAGTCGGTAGTTGACATCTGGGTCAATGGCGGTAAACTAGACCCAACAGAGGCTGACGGCTGGCTGCCCATCGACGGCTCCCAGGTTCCGAGGCTTCTGACCAAGATGAAGGAGCTGGGCAAGGCTCCTGAGAAAGACTGGATCAAGTCGTAGGAGACTGACGTGGCTAGTGTCGCTGATCGTATCCCCAAACTGAACTTAGTATTCGAGAAGGTTCCCATGTCTGTGTTTGACCCCGACCCAGAGCTTGACGATGACGACGACTTCGAAGACGACGATGACGATCTGGACGATGACGAGGCCCTGGATGATGGGGACTATGACTTTGACGACGATGACGAAGGTCTAGAAGACGGTCCGGTCGATGACGATGACAGCCTAGATGACGACTTCGATCCAGACGACGAGTTTGACGACTAACAGGAGCAACAACATGCTTGACACCAAAGTCCAGGGTTATTCCTACTTGAGGGGCCAGCCAGAGGCCCCTCGCTTCCTCCCACGCGACAAGGTGGCAGTTATCTTCAAGGACGCCCGAGGCCTAACCAAACGGGCCGCTGGCGAGGTCTCGCAGGTAAGCGTAGAATATCTGCCTAAGATAGGTGACCCCGATGTAATCCTCTCCAGGGTCACCTATACAGTTCTGTATCGGAAGAAGCCCGGTGGGATCTTCCTGCTGGTGACGGCATCTGGCGACAACATCATCGCCGACCCCTCGGGTCCAGCCTCATGAATCAAAGCCAACTACTTGACAGCACCGACGAGCTGCTGGAGATTGAGACCAGCGCCTCCGAGCACGAATCCCAGCCCAGAGTGGCTTCAGTCTCACAGCAGTACCAGCAGGCTGAGGAGAGACGGCTTCTGATCATGACGGCAGCCCAGATCGCGGGAGCCGCTCTGAACCACAACTGGACGGGCAACACCAAGAGCATCATCGAGAGATCTCTGACCGTGGCCAGGGGGCTGATAGCCGCTGTCGACTCCCAGTCCGACATGATTCCAGGTCCTGCGCTAGATTGAAGTAGAAGGCGGTGACGAGATGCGCGGAGAATGGACCTACGACCAGGCAGCACGGCAGTTGGAGCAACCACCAGAAGACGACGTCGCTGATCCTCGGATGGACATTGTTCGGGACCGACTCCAGGCCGGCTCTTGTCCTGCTTGTGAGAGTCCGCTGTCCGTTGACACCGATGGTTTGAGATACTGCGACAACCCACGATGCTATGGCTACTTTGAGGGGTCTGCTCCCGATGAGGTACAGCTTCAGCAAGCCGCGGACAAGATCCAGCCTGATATTGGTCCCTGACGACTGCTTGGTGTATTATCTTGGTAACCCCATAGGGGAATCTTTACCAAGGAGTGACTATGTCATTCATCAAGAACATCGAGAATGCTTTCAAGAAGGAAGTCGGTGCTTTCAAGGCCTTTGCCACCAGGATCGAAGTGGCTACCAAGGCCCATGCCGTCCACTTCGCCGCCGCCGTCGAAGCCAAGGCCAAAGACTTCGACGCCCAGGTTGTCACGGGGGTTGATGCCGCGGGTGTCGCGCTGACCAAGGATGCAATCGCACGCCTCCAGGCCCTGAGCAAGGACTTCAACGACCTGGCCTCGCACATCAAAGCCAAGGCTGGGGTCTGATCTATGGCCAAGCGCTACCAACCCCTGGGCGATCGGATCTTGGTGCGCCGAGATGTCGTCGAGTCAGTGACCGCCAGCGGCCTCTTCATCCCCGACGCCGTGGTCGCCAACACCAAGCTCTTCGAAGGGACTGTCGCAGCGATCGGTGACGACGAGGTCATCAAGATCAAAGTCGGCGACCGCATCCTGTTCGACCAGCATGTCGGCGACATCGTGAAGCAGGACGGCCTCGAGCATGTCGTGATCCAGTTCCGCGACATCCTGGCCGTCATCCACAACAACTAAGTTACTGGAGCCCCTTGAGGCGGTCGTTGACTGCCGGAAGACAACCCCTTCCATTGGTCTTGGGGCTCCAGTTCTTTCTTTCAAAAAACTGCTTGACACTGCTTTTAATAGGGTCTAGTATCATAGACATCGGGGCTGAAAACCTCGAAAGGAGTTCACAATGGCTACCAAGACCAAGAAGCCCACGTTAATCCATCACCATCCAGACGGTACCGTTAGTACCCGTCAGACCTTCCGAAATTACAAAGCAGTCGTTGAGGTCCACTTCCTTCCAGGCTACGAGCTTGAAGCCGCTATTGAGAACTTCGATCGAATTGTCGGGTACCGCAACGAGATCGCCAATGAAGTCAAAGCCCTTGAGAGCATCTTGGCCAGTCTCGAAGAAGGCAAGGAGGTTATTTCCACCCCCTCTCGTAAGGGCGCTCGGCCCAACTGGGCCACAGGCTTGTGGGCATATTTTCCTGACTACGAGAGGCTTATCCCTCATGGGGTAAACCTTCGACCTGAAAACACCGGAACCTACATCCCCCTCGAGCAGCAGACCCCCATTTCAATCAAGGAAGGGGTGATCAGAGCTCTGTCCGAGAACAAACCCAGACTCGAGTCGCGGGAAGAGGATGTTAAGCACTACGGTGAGTCTGTGGACGAGGCCCGAAAGAATCAGGCCAAAGACTTGGGCAGCTACCGGGTCGGGTCCTGGCACAGCACCCTGGCTCTGGCCTCCCGTGAAGCCAACAAAGCTAGAGAGCTTTGGAACTCTGCAACTGTGACGATCACCCCCGTCAACATCAACATCTGAATAGTGGGGGGCCGTGAACAGGCCCCCCCAAAAAAAGGAGAACATCATGGCCGCAAAGAATACCTTCATTTGGAGTACTGCTCCCAATCTCTTCAAGACCCCAGCTGATCTTCAGTGGAAGCTGGACGCCGACAAGCTCATCGAGCTCAAGGGACAGATCGCCAACCTCGAATCCGAGGCCAAGACTCTGGGCCAGAATCTTCTGGACGAGCCCAAGGCTCAGGAATACATCAACCTCACTCTCAAGAAGAAGATCAGCTTCTTCATCGGCAACGTCGATACCAAGATTGACGTCGAGAAGGCCGCGGCCCTGCTGACCAAGGCCGAGCTCTTGAAGGTCATCAGCATCTCTGCCAAGGCCCTTACCGAGAACCTTCCCGAGAAGGCCAGCAAGATCATCCTGAAGGCCAGCTACACCACTCCCAAGGCCGACTTCGTCAAGGTTGGCGACGTCGCCAAGGACGACACCGCTCGGGTCCAAGCCGCGATCAACAGCGGGTCGTTGGGCTTCGATGTCGGGGTCATTCCGAAGAGCGCTGACGACAAGAACGTCCGAGGAGGTCTGATCAGCGCCGTCCGAGAGTTCCACACCAAGCGCTACATCGCCACCGTGGAGCCCCACGGCAACGGTGCCAAGTGCCTCCTGTGCGGCCACACCTTCCCTGGCGAAGCGGCTGACAACGGACTGTGCCCGGGTTGCGGTACCCCGATCATTTTCGAGAATCAGTAGCCTACCAAGCCCCCTGTCGACCGGCTTATCAGTCCTGATGCTCGGGGAAGCACCTAGGCCTAGCCTGACAGGGGGCTTTTTACAAGGAGAAAAGCCATGGGTTCCTTAATTTGTCATAAATGCCATAACGGCACAATGAAGTGGATCGACTCTCTCGATGACGATAGCATCGATTTGGGCGACAAGCGGACGAAGTGCGAGACCTGTGGTAAAGTCTGGACGCTCAAGACGCTCGACAAGAAGCTCAAGCACGACGAGAAGCTGAGGAAGCTCTTCGCACCCCTGGCCCCCGCCCGGACCTTCTTCTTCCTAGTCCATCATTATGGACTCATCAATGCAATTCGCTGGGGATACTTACCCCGCAAGGAGAAAGACCATGCCAAAACAAACACTTAAAGGTTGGTACCTCTTTAACCTGACGTCCAACCTCCTTCTCTCTGAAGTCCGATTTAATGCCTCAGGACTCGTCTACGGCTACGTCAAGCCCGAGACTGTGAGCACTGACCAGAACAACCCCGCAGTCTTTGATGCAAGCGCTATACGCTTCGATAGCAGGGCTCAGGCAGAGAGCGCCCTTGACCGCTTTGTCCTTGACGTCCAAGCGTGGGAAGCCGTCCCCGGTCTCAAGGTTGTCGTGATCAAGAATTCGCTCTCTCCCGAGATGCAGGAGAAGCTGATCAGCAAGCTCGTCGATGTTCAGGACATCCTAGACTCTGATGGGTATGCTCAGCTATCCAAGGAAATTGCAGAGCTCATCAAGGAAGCCCGGGAGGCCCAAGATGCCGAGTAAACAAGAGATCCTAGACAGCCTAGATGCCTTCACCAAGGGCTACCTTGAGTGCGCCCTGTGGACCGCCGACAACGAAGATGGCGACAGCCTCCTCAATGCCGGCAAGACCTTCGCGGACTTCAGCGATGAATCCCTGCAGAAGGCCAAGGCTATCTGCGAGAAGTTCGAGATCGACAACGAACCCAGCCTCTGCAGCTATTATGATGCGGGCTTATCGGCTGACTACGCTGGCCACGACGCATGGCTCGACCGCAACCGCCATGGATCGGGCGCGTGGGACCGAGGCCTAGGGGCCATCGGAGACCGGCTCACAGCAGCGGCCCAGGCTCTCGGGGAGCAGGACGTGGTCGTCGGCGATGACGGAGAGCTCCACCTCGAAGGAGGCTTATGATGGGCACCCAGGAACGGATCGATACCCGGCCATCCCCAGAGTTTTGTCTCCACTGTGGAAATCTTATAGTAGCTCATCACCCCACCTCTTCTGCCTGCCCTAACGTAGACGCATACATCGATGGGGAGGACGAGGTCAGCGGTGAGCCTACCTGGTCAGAAGATCCCTGGCTGGAGACCGTATGGTCGCCCGGACCCGTTGATCCCGAAGGTAAGAATTGGAGTAAAACATGAAACACTTGACGACCGATGACATTACCTTCCTCGACACCTTCGCCAAGAGCCTCAGCAGGCAGCTTGTATGGAACACTGACCATGGCACCACTGCGACCCTGAGGAAGCCCCTGAAGCAGGCCATTGCCGATCTGATGGGAGTTGACCTCGCTGACAAGCGCTCCTCGGATCTCGAGGGTCAGATGAAACTCTTCGAGCCCTGGAACGGTACCTTCCTCGAGTATCGCCACCAGCGCCTGCTTCTCCGGGGGCTGATGGTCTACTGGTGGACGGACCTCTACCGCGGCACTGCTACCTGGAGCAACGACCGCTACCAGCACCTGATGACTGAGATGGCTGCCTTCGGGCAGGAACTACTGGAGGACAGGAAATGACCATAGACCCAGAAGAACGGCAGTGGAGATCTGAACTCATCCGTATCCAGAACAACGTCAGGCTAGTTATCAGGATCAAGTCAGAACTCCTGCATCTTAGAGGGATGCTTGCTACGGGTATCTTCTGGAGTCTGTTCTCGGTGGCCAGCTTGGTCTTCGGCTTCAACAACGACTACCTGTTCCCGCTATTCCTGATCATGGGGGTTATGGTCATCGCCGCGTCCTTGTGGTTCATCCAGAAGCCTCTCAAAGAGAGGAGGGCCCTGGGCATGACCCGAAAACAGTGGAAGGAGTTCTGAGATGATAGACCTCGACTGGGATGAACTTGATCGGATGAACCTAGCAGGCCAGTACCGCGGCCAGAATCCAATCCTCATGAAGGACGGCACCTCGAAGAGAGCCTTCCTTGTGTGGTCTGACAGGAAGCTTGCTCCCGGGCTCACCACCGTGGTGTATGACCAAGAGGAAGGCACCTGGCTGTTTAGTGGAGCGCAGAACAGCTTCGCCAATGTTCTGAAGGTCGAAGAAGTAGTGAAGATAGCCCTGCCTGTGTGGCCGACTGTAGGTGGCTCAGTCAGGCAGATGGTCAAGGACGAGGGCGAGATGCCGCATCAACAGAATAGGTTTTAAGAACGGTTCATAGTGGAGGACGACTGCGATGAAATGCCCTATCTGCGAGGAACTCTGTGACAGCCTTGAGTTCAGCCAGTGGTTCAGCAACCAAGCCTGCCCCGAGTGTTTCGCTGAGGGGGAGAACAACTTCGCCCAGCAGGAAGATGAGCAGAAGTCGGCGCTAGATGCCATGCTGGAAGAGGAAGACTGGGAGGATGACGATGATGAGGATTGAGGATCAGATCCATCTGCCCATGATCAAGTCCGCCGCAGACTTCCTGTTGAGGGAACTCAAGCCCTGGGGAGCCTTCGTCTTCAATGAGGCCGACACTGGGTCGACGTACATCAAGTTCCCGCACTGGGCTCTGGGCAGCATCCAGATCCGCACCCACGACGGGCTCAAGCACAAGACCGGAGCCCAGCGCTACAGCTACAAGTGGACGGTAAGAGTAGACCTTCCGCCCCAGGGTTCCTGGGCGCTGTATAATCCAGACGAGCTGGAGAACCTAGTCAGGAACTTCCTACGGAATGCTGACCTGAAGGGTATCCTACCTGGGGACAAGCAGACCTGGCAGGAGTTCAAGGGCATACCGATGCCCGACAAGATGAAGAACCGCTACCGGCGGGCAGGAGTAAAACTATGAACATCAAATCACACACGATCTGCAAGAACTGCCAGAAGCCGCTGAGGGACCACAGACCTAGTGACGACCATTGTCCCCACCCCGAGAAGCGTACCGAGTGGCTGGAGACCGGATTCGAGGCTGTCGAGGCTGAACCAGTCCTTGTCGACTCAGCTTTACTGGAGCTAATCAAGCAGTGGGATCGCGACGACATCCACCACGGTCTGGACGGAGTCGCTGGGTGCATCGAGCTGACCCAGCGTATTACCGCCGCTGGGTATAGGAAGGTGCCATCATGATGATGCGCGTCAGGGTCCGAGGCCTTGCTGATAAGTTCTTTCTGGAGAGCTCCTACCTAGGTCTCTGGTGGCGAAGGCTGCCTAGCATCGATCATTGGGTCAAATGGCCAGGTCTCAGACGCCACCACGAATATGTGAGCTACTATTCGAAGTACGAGGACGCCAAGAGGGTTGCCGCAGACTATCTGAAGCTAACCCTTGTGGAGATCGCCCTGGATGAACCGCAAGCCTCCGAGGTTCCAGACACGAAGCCACTTGTTCGAACTCATCTCCCTTACGAATCCTCTATGCTGGGCCCGGGGTGGCTTCGGTGTGTGGGCTGTGGACATGATTCAGCTATCCCCGAGGAAGGGGGCTGGTCCTGTCTAAACCCAAGCTGTCTGTTGAAAAGGGCTAAATCATGAACAAAGTCACCGATCGTTTTGACCTTACCCAGGATCAGCTCAGCCGACGTGTTGACAAGGTCCTGTTCCTCAACACTTGTGCCGGATACCCTGAGCGGTACGACATCTACCTCGAGGGTAACCAGATAGGCCATTTCAGCCTCAGGCATGGCGCGGCTAACATCAGTTGTCCTGACGTGGAGGGAGCTACCGTTTTGAGGTTGGGCCTCACCGAAGAGTTTGGCAAGGGCGAGTTCGACAACGAAGCTGAGCGCTCTGATGGCCTAGCCCAGGCAACCGTGGCTGTCCTGACCTGGGCCAACGCAAACCCAGGAGTCTACGGAAAAGGAGCAAGTATATGAAATCCGTTCTACTG
>Ga0265319_1000567_pt1 | contig 24971 bp, 22 predicted proteins | sample 4824metaG_FD_192443 | JGI IMG/M metagenome (GOLD analysis project Ga0265319, IMG submission 192443) | Rhizosphere microbial communities from Carex aquatilis grown in University of Washington, Seatle, WA, United States - 4-8-24 metaG | ecosystem: Host-associated > Plants > Roots > Rhizosphere >...
CGACCCGCGCAACCCCGGCGTCATCGCCGACTGCACCGGCGACAACGCCGGCGACTCCGTCGGGCCGACCGCCGACGGCTTCGAGACCTACGGCGTGACCGGCGTCGCGCTCATCGCTTTCCTCGCCCTGGCGCTCGCCGTCAATCCCGCCCTCTGCGGCACCCTGATCGTCTGGCTCTTCGCCATGCGCATCCTGATGATTATCACGTCGCTCGTCAGCTACTGGGTGAACGACGCCATCGCGCAGGCCATCTGGGGCAGTTCCAAGGATTTCAACCTGGAGCACCCGCTCACCAACCTCGTCTGGATCACCTCGATCATCTGCATCCTGGTCACCTACGCCGCCAGCTACGCGCTCCTCGCCCATCATCCGGCGTGCGGTCCCGACCTCTGGTGGGTGCTCTCCACGATCATCTCGCTCGGCACCATCGCCGGTGCGCTCATCCCCGAGTTCACCAAGGTCTTCACCTCGACCGAGAGCCGCCACGTGAAGGAAGTCGTCACCTCCTCGCGGCAGGGCGGCGCCTCGCTCAACATCCTCTCCGGGCTCGTCGCGGGCAACTTCTCCGCCTTCTGGACCGGCCTCTGCATCCTTACCCTGATGTTCGGCGCGTACCACTTCTCGCAGCACGCCGCCGTGCAGGCGATGATGCCCCCCGAGTTCCGCTTCGCCGCGCCGATCTTCGCCTTCGGCCTCGTGGCCTTCGGTTTCCTCGGCATGGGCCCGGTTACCATCGCGGTCGACAGCTTCGGCCCCGTCACCGACAACGCCCAGTCCGTCTACGAGCTCTCGCAGATCGAGGCCAAGCCGGGCATCGCCGCCGAGATCCAGCGGGACTTCGGCTTCAAGCCCGACTTCGAGGGCGGCAAGCACCAGCTCGAGAAGGGCGACGGCGCCGGGAACACCTTCAAGGCCACGGCCAAACCCGTGCTCATCGGCACCGCCGTCGTCGGCGCCACCACCATGGTGTTCGGCATCATCATGATGTTGAAAGGCATTTATCCCGACACCATCGAGAAGCTCTCGCTCGTCCATCCGGAGGCCATCATGGGCCTGCTGATGGGTGGCGCAGTCATCTACTGGTTCACCGGCGCCTCCACCCAGGCGGTCGTCACGGGCGCCTATCGCGCGGTGGTTTACATCAAGGATAACATGAAGCTCGACGCCGCGACCGCCGCGACCGAGGCCTCGAAGGAGGTCGTGAAGATCTGCACCCAGTACGCGCAGAAGGGCATGATCAACATCTTCATCGTGATCTTCTGCTTCGCGCTCTCCCTCGCGTTCTTCGACCCGTTCTTTTTCATCGGCTACCTCGTCGGCATGGCCTTCTTCGGTCTGTTCCAGGCCATCTTCATGGCCAACGCCGGCGGCGCGTGGGACAACGCCAAGAAGATCGTCGAGGTCGAGCTGAAGATGAAAAATACCCCGCTGCACGCCGCGACCGTCGTCGGCGACACCGTCGGCGACCCGTTCAAGGACACCTCGTCCGTCTCGCTCAATCCCGTGATCAAGTTCACCACGCTCTTCGGCCTGCTCGCCGTGGAGATCGCGGTCAAGATGCCCGACACCCTGAAGCACACCGTCGGCGGGCTGATCTTCATCGTCGGCCTGGTCTTCGTCTATCGCAGCTTCTACAACATGCGCATCCCGGTCGACGCCAAGGAGGCCTGAACCGTCACGGGGATACGGCTTTAGCCCAACCCGCTCATTCAAGGGCCGCGGCCAGCGCCGCGGCCTTTTTCGTGACGCACTGCCCGGCTCGCGAATACCCGGAAACATGGCCAGCCTGCACTTGCGCACGCCGCCGCGATGCGCACATTCTCCCGCTCCCACCCGGTACCCACCGGTGCCCCGATAGCTGCCGCACCCAACCGCCCGCCCCATGAAAATCCGATCCTTGCTCGCTTGCGCCGCCCTTGCCGCATTGGCGGGCGCCCCGTTCCTGCACGCCGCCGACAAGCCCGACCTCAAGACCGACCTCGCCGCGCTGGTTGACAAGATCAAGGCCAAGTTGGCGACAGGCGCCTCCTCCGAGGATCGGCTCGCCGACGAGCTCAAGGGATTCGACACGATTCTCGCGGCCCACAAGGACGAGAAGACCGACGAGGCGAGCGAGGTCCTCGCCATGGAGGCCGGCCTCTACATCGAGGTATTCCACGACGCCAGCAAGGGCATCGAGCTGGTCAAGCGGATCAAGAGCGACTTTCCCGAGACGGCCCTCGGAAGGCAGGCCGACGAGATCATCGCGGGCCTCGAGAAGCAGGCGGCGGGCGAGCGCATCCAACGCGATCTCGCTGTCGGCGCGATGTTTCCCGACTTCAACGAGAAGGACACCGCCGGCCACGCATTGTCTGTCGCCAACTACAAGGGCAAGGTCGTGCTGGTGGACTTCTGGGCCACCTGGTGCGGACCCTGCCTCGCCGAGATGCCGAATGTCGTGAAGACATACCAGCAGCTGCACGACAAGGGCTTTGAAGTGATCGGCGTCAGTCTCGACCACGAAGGCGACGGCGAGAAACTCGCCGCATTTACCAAGGAGCACGAGATGGCGTGGCCACAGTACTTTGACGGCCTGTACTGGGCCAACAAGCTGGCGGTCAAGTATGGCGTGAACAGCATCCCCAACACGTTCCTCCTCGACGGCGAGGGCCGGATCATCGGCAAGGACCTGCGGGGCGACGCGCTGCCGGCCGCCGTGATCAAGGCGCTTCTCGCCAAGTAAATCCGGGCCGACCGCAGTCCCGTCTGCGAAACCTGGAACCCCCGCCCTTCGTTCCGATGAGCCGCCGCGCACTCTCCCCGCGGGGCATGCTGTTCATCCTCACGGGGCTGAACCTGTTCAACTACCTTGATCGCTTCGTGCTGCCCGCGGTGCTGACGCGGCTCCGCGGCGATCTCGGGCTCAACGGTGACCAGGCCGGCACGCTCGCCACCGCGTTCCTCGCCGGCTACTTCGTCACCTCGCCGTTCTTCGGCTATCTCGGCGACCGCTGGCCGCGGAAATGGCTGATCGCCGCGGGCATTTTCATCTGGAGCGTCGGCACCGTGATGACGGGCTTTGCGCACAGTTACGGCGAGATGCTGGCCTGGCGGGCGCTCGTCGGCGTGGGAGAGGCGAGCTACGCCACCATCAGCCCCAGCCTGATCTCGGACGTTTTTCCCGCCAGCCGGCGCAACAATGCCCTGACCATTTTCTATGTCGCCATTCCCGTCGGCGCGGCCCTGGGCAACATCCTCGGCGGCTGGGTCGCGGCTCACTGGACCTGGCGGGACGCGTTTTTGTGGGCGGGCGCACCCGGCCTGATGCTCGCGCTTGTGCTGCTGCCCTTTGCCGAGCCCCGCCGCGGCGGGGCCGAAGCCGGGCCAGCCGCGCCGAGCCCGCGGGCCCGCGACGTCCTGAAGCTGTTCACCCTCCCGTCCTACCTCCTGGTGGTGCTCGGCTACACCGCCTACACCTTCGCCCAGGGCGGGTTCGCCCATTGGGCTCCGGCCTACCTGCAGGAGGTCCATGGCGTGCCGGTGGATTCGGCGGGGCTGTTCTTCGGCGCCACCCTCGTTTTTTCCGGGCTGGTCGGCACCCTGGTCGGCGGTTACGCCGCCACCGCGTGGCAGCGGCGCCATCCCTCGGGCTACGCCCTGACCATGGGGCTGTCGGTGCTGATTTCCGTGCCCTTGGCGTACGCGGCCTTCCACACACCGGATAAGACGCTCTGCATGGCCGCCCTCGGCGCGTGCATGTTCTTCACCTTCATTTCGACCGGGCCCACCAACACTTTGATCCTTGAGACCGTGCCGGTGAACCTGCGCGCGAGCGCCATGGCGATGTCGATCTTCATGATCCACTTGTTCGGCGACCTGTGGTCGCCCAAGCTCGTCGGCCGGATTGCAGACGTCTCCGGACTCGGTCGCGCCGTCCTGATCCTGCCGGGGGCATTGCTGGTGGCCGCAGCCTTCTGGCTCGTACTGGCCGGACGGACCGCACGAGACCGCGTTCAACCCCGCTGATCATGCCTCGAACGGCGATTTTGCCGAACGTAGGGGCGTCCCTCGCGGACGCCCGTTGAACGCCGCAAACCGGGCGTCCGCAAGGGACGCCCCTACATCGACCCGCATGCAACCGGCTGCTCAGGTGCGGCGGGAGCCCCCACGTCAGGCCACGGCTGCCGGCACCGGCACAGCCGCGCACATCACCTTCACCGGGCCGGCGTTGACCCGGCCGAAGATCGTCGTCAGGGCCGCGTTGGCGGCATCGCGGCCGCGGGCGATGATCACGATGTTTTCCGGGGCGATGCCATCACTGGGATCGAAAAGGTACCAATGGCCGCCGAGGTAGACCTCGAGGCAGGCATGGAAATCCATCGGCTCGAGTCCCGCCGCATAGCCGCCGACGTAACGTGCCGGAATCGAAAGCGCCCGGCAGAGCGCGATGGCGAGGTGGGTGTAGTCGCGGCAGACGCCCTTCCGGAGTTGCCACACGTCCCAGGCCGAGGTGCGCGAATCCGTCGCTCCGGGAGCGTAGGCAAGGTTGGCGTCCACCCAGCGGCAGATTTCCCTCACCTGCTCGGCGCGGTTCTCAATCTTGCCGAACAGCTCCCATGCCACGTGGGCGAAACGATCGCTCTCACAGTACCGGCTGGGCAGCGTGTAGGTGAGGACGGTCAGCGGCAGGCGGCCGGGGTTGTCCGATTTCAAATCCAACGGCACCGGTGGCCGCACGACCTCGACCGTCGCCGCATAACGCAACTCGAACGAACCCGTCGGAACCTCGACCCGGTACACCCGGTTGCCCTTCGAGGTTGAAATGCGCTCCGCCGGCACTTCCGGCACGCAGACGACGCTCTCGTTGAGCAGTTTCTGCTGCGGATCGGTGTTCGCGAGGATGTTGAACGTAAAATTGGCGGTGGGCGCCACCACTTGGTAGGCAAACGTGCAACCGACGGAAAGGATCATGACCGCCCGAATGTGGCAGCCGGGTGACAGGCCGCAATCCCAACCTCGGGGCCGCGATGGGCGATTGGTGATTGCTTATCCCTCATTTTTTTAATGAGCCGGACCCGATCAAATTTTAGCCACTGATTACACGGATCGCACGGATGATGCAGGTGTTATCCGTGCCCATCTGTGCAATCAGTGGCCAAAATCTCCGCGGATTGCAGGATCAGGCTGGAAGTCCGGCCTGCTCTCCATCCGGACTGACCAACCCCGCTTGCTTGACCAGGCTCATCGCCCGGCCTCTGCTCGGGATCATGCCCGCCACCGCAATTTCGATCCGGCCGGCAAACGTCGGCGACGTGCCGCTCATTCTCGCGTTTATCCGCGACCTCGCGATCTACGAGAAGTTGCTGCCCACCGTGGAGGCCACCGAGGAAAAACTCCGCGTCACGCTGTTTCCCGCGGACGGCACGCCGGGCGCGGAATGCGTGCTGGCCTATGCGGGCGACATTCCGGCGGGCTTTGCGATCTTCTTCGCCAACTATTCGACGTTTCTCGCCCGGCCGGGACTCTACCTCGAGGACCTTTTCGTGAAGCCGGAGCTGAGGGGCCGCGGCATCGGCCGCGCCTTGCTCGTCCACCTTGCCCGTCTGGCCAACCAGCGTGGCTGCGGGCGAATGGAATGGTCGGTCCTCAACTGGAACCAGCCGGCGATCGAGTTCTATGAATCGCTTGGCGCGCAACGACTCCATGAGTGGACCATCTGCCGGCTGACCGGCGAGGCGCTCGCCCAGTACGCTTAAGCCCGCCCGGCTAATCTTTCTCTTTCCTCTTTATCTTTATCTTTCGTCAGTGCTCCAAGCGTCGAGCGGGAGAATGATTAAGAGAAAGATTTCCAGCGACAACCCTCACACCTTCACCAGCCCGTGCTGGATGCTGTAGCGGGTGAGGCTGGCGACATCGCGCACGCCAATCTTGTCCATGATATTGGCCCGGTGTTTTTCGACCGTGCGGACGCTGAGATCGAGTTGCGCGGCGATTTCCTTCGAGGAGTGGCCACTGGCCACCAGCTGGGCGACCTCGATCTCGCGCGCCGACAGCGGATCCGAACCGGGCACCACGGGCGGCGGGCTGGCGGGCGGCGTCTTGCCCGGGGTGATCCGGGTCTTGGCCGCAAAATAGATTCCGCCGGCGGCCACTTCCTGCACCGCCTGCACGAGGTAATTGAGCGGCTTGGTCTTGTCCACGTACCCTTGGACGCCCAGCGAGATGAACCGCCCCGGCAACTCACCATCGGTGCTGCCGGTCAGCACCAGGATGCGGATGTCGGGCAATTTCTCGCGCAGCCCGCGGATCACGTCCAGACCGTGCATGCCCGGGAGGTTCAAATCGCAGATCACCATCGCGGGCTTGGTCCGCAGGCAATACGCCAGCGCCTCGCTCCCGTCGCCAAATTCCGCGAGCACAGTGAGCCCGCCGGCCTTCTGAACCGTGGAGCGCAGCATGTGCCGAACCAAGGTTTCGTCTTCGATCAGTACGACATTCATCGCAGGCATGGTGAGGAAGATAGCACGGTGACGCGGGCAAGGTTTTCAACCTTCACGGCGCACCGCAAGCTCAGGCCGCACGAATTTGTCCCCGGACGAACACGCGGAGCGCCCGGAAATCCTCCGGGAGAAAAATTTCTTGGTGGCCCGCAAATTCGTCCTTCCCTCCCGACACCCAGGCCCGGGCGAGCAGGCGCGCATGCTGTTCGGGTGACAGGGCGGTCCAATAGGGGCAGTCAACGCAGTGGGATCCGCTCATGCGTTCCCGGACGTGGCCAAGCTCCTGGCGACGGCAGATCCCGGCGACAACCTCCCGGTACGAATCGCGACACTGACGAAACTCCGGCTGCAGGCAGGCCTTCAGCAGCTGGCGCGTGGGTGTGTCCAGCTCCGCCCGCCTTCCGGAAAGCTCGGACCCCGCAAAGACTTCTGCCATGAGGCCCGCGACACGCTCAGCCGGCATTTCTCCCGGCGCTCCCGCTTCGGCCGGCCGCAGCGGCCGGGGCCAGCCCGCGCCGTTCACTACCGTCCAAAGCCGCGCCGTGTAGTCCGCCAGCAATCGCTCGGGCAGGGGCGACCGGCCGTTCTGCACGAGGAATCGCTGCAGGCATCTTCCCGCCAGCGCCGCAAAAGCCAGCGCCGGTCCGCCAAGTTGGGCCAGCCGGCGCTGGTGGGCTTCTCGACTGAACTCTTCGCTGATCGGCATGGACGGCGCCCAGCACTTCGGCGGAGGCCGGACGAAAGTCAACGCGCGCCCGGCACCGCACGATCCGGTGCCATAAAATTGTCATGGTCACAGATTCATATGTCCGACAACTGTACTGGTATCAAACTCCCGCTGCTGGCCCTGCCCTCCTGCCGCGGTTTTCCCTACACTTCGCATTCCCGTCATCCACTCCCGCCATGATCCAGACCCTTGCCACGCCCAAGCCGACAGCCCTTTACGTCACGCTCGCCGACGAACTCCAGTCGCTGGTCGCCCAGGGCACGCTGCGTCCCGGCCACCGGGTGCCCTCGGTGCGCCGCATGGCGCTGCAGCGTGACGTGAGCATTTCCACAGTCATCCAGGCCTATACGCTGCTCGAGAACCGCGGCGTGCTCGAAGCGCGGCCCCAGTCGGGCTACTATGTGCGCGCCCGCCTGCCCGGCGATGCGCCGGAGCCGCGCATGGCCCGGCCCATGGCCAAGCCCAGCTATGTCGGGGTGAACGACCTCACTGCGGATATCATGATGTCCGCGACAGACCCTGCCGCCGTGCCCCTCGGGGCGGCGCTGCCCGACCACTCGCTTTTTCCGACGCGGAAGCTCGCGCGCCTGCTCGGCGCCGTGGGGCGCAACGACCCGGCGCTGCTGGGTCGCTACGCGATGAACTGGGGTTACGACCCGCTCGCGCGGGAGATCGCGCGCCGCTACCTGCAGACCGGCGCGCCACTCGCCCATGACGAGCTCGTGATCACACTGGGCTGCGCCGAGGCCATCAACCTCTCCCTGCGCGCCGTCACCAAGCCGGGCGACACCGTGGCGCTCGAGTCGCCCGCCTACTTTGGCTTCCTCGAGACCATCCAGAGCCTGAACCTGCGGGCCCTGGAGGTACCCACGGACCCGCGCACCGGCATCTGCCTCGACGCCGCGCGCGACGCACTGGAGCACAACGACGTGAAGGTCGTGCTCGTGATGCCGACCTACCAGAACCCGCTCGGCTCCTGCATGCCCGACGAAAAGAAGGAGCAGCTCTACCGCCTGCTGGCCGACTTTGACGTGCCGGCGATCGAGGACGACATCTACGGCGACCTGCACTTCGGCGAACGCCGGCCAAAGCCGCTGAAGGCCTGGGACACCGACGGCCGCGTGCTCCTCTGCAGCTCGTTCAGCAAGACCCTGGCGCCGGGTCTGCGCGTCGGTTGGTGCGCGCCAGGTCGCTACCTCGAACGGGTGCGCCGGCTCAAGTTCACCAACACCCTCGGCACACCGGTGGTGCTGCAGAAGACCGTTTCCGATTTCCTGCGCAACGGCGGCTACGACCATCACCTCCGTTCCATCCGCCGGGCCTACCAGAACCAGCTGCACCTGTTTTCCCAGGCCGTCCTGCGCCATTTTCCCGAGGGCACGCGCCTCAGCCGTCCCCAGGGTGGATTCGTGCTCTGGGTCGAGCTGCCGCCGGGTATCGACACGCTCCGCCTGCACCGGGAAGCGCAGAAGCACCGGATCAATATCGCTCCCGGCGCCCTTTTCTCCGTGAAGGACCGTTATCGGAACTGCCTGCGCCTGAACTGCGGCTTGCCCTGGAGCGAGCTGATCGAGGACGCCGTGCGGACGTTGGGCGAACTCGCCCGGAAGCAGGCGGCTTGAAGGCGGCCGCTGCACCCGCCCGCCTCTATCGCATGGCTTCCCTCCACCCATGAACCGCGTCGACGAAACGCGCGGGCTGCTGCTCGGCGGGCTTGGCATGCTGGGTTTCAGCCTGACGCTGCCGATGACCCGCCTGGCCGTGGCCGAGCTCGACCCGGTTTTTGTCGGCCTGGGCCGGGCACTCGTCGCCGCGGTGCTCGCGGCGATCATGCTCGCTTGGCGGCGAGACCCGCTGCCCGCGCGGCGCCACCTGCCCGGGTTGTTCATCGTGGCGCTCGGTGTCATCGTGGGCTTCCCGTTGTTCTCGTCGCTGGCCATGCGGCATGTGCCCGCCGCACATGGCGCCGTGGTCATCGGGTTGGTTCCGCTGGCGACCGCGGTTTTTGCCGTGCTGCGCACCCACGAACGGCCTTCACGCAGGTTCTGGGTGGCCGCGTTCGCTGGCAGCGCGGCGGTGGTGGCATTTGCCCTCGTCGAGGGTGGCTGGCACCTCCAAGCCGCCGACGGCCTGCTGCTGGTCGCGGTCATCCTGTGCGGCCTCGGTTATGCGGAAGGCGGACGCCTGGCGCGTGAACTTGGCGGCTGGCGCGTCATCTCATGGGCCCTGGTGCTGGCGGCTCCCTTCATTGTGGTGCCGGTTGCCATGGCCGCGGCGGCGCACGGCCTGCACGCATCGGCCCGGGCCTGGGCCGCGTTTGGCTATACCGGGGTTGTCAGCATGTTCCTCGGGTTCTGGGCCTGGTACCACGGCCTCGCCCGCGGTGGAGTGGCGCGCGTCAGCCAGGTGCAGTTGCTCCAGTGCTTTCTGACCCTCGGCTGGGCGGCCCTGCTGCTCGGCGAGCAGGTCTCGACCCTCACGATGGTCACGGCCGTGCTGGTGGTCGCGATTGTCGCGCTCGGGCGCCAGGCAGCCATCCTGCGGCCGGCCGTGGAAAACCCCGCGTGAACACCTCGACCCCGGCGCCGTCCCGTTCCGCGCTCGTCCTCGCCTTCTCCGCGATCTACCTGATCTGGGGCAGCACCTACCTCGCCATCCGCGTGGCCGTGGCCACCATGCCGCCGTTCCTGATGGCCGGCGCGCGTTTCATTATCGCGGGCACGCTGCTGCTCGCCTTCCTGCGTTGGCGCGGCACCGCCTGGCCCAACGCCCGGCAGTGGCGAGCCAACGCGGTCATCGGGACATTCCTGCTGCTCGGCGGCAATGGCCTCGTCGTCTGGGCGGAGCAGATTCTTCCCTCGGGCGTCACTGCCCTGCTGATCGGCGTGAGCCCGCTGTTCTTCGTGCTGACTGAGTGGGCGTGGCCCGGTGGCCTGCGCCCGTCCCCATTGACCATGTTCGCGCTGATCATGGGGTTCGCGGGGGTCACGTGGCTCGCCGCGCCGTGGGAGAACCCGGCGCAGGGAGGCCTGAACCTCGGCCGTGTGGCCGGCGTCCTCGCCTCGGCGGCGTTCTGGGCCTTTGGCTCGATCTACTCGCGACACCAAAAACACGGGGCCGATCCTTTTCTGGCCTCATCCCTTCAGCTCCTCGGCGGCGGCGCAGCGCTCGTTGTCGCGGCGCTGGTCCACGGCGATTTCTCGCGGCTCAATTTTGCCGGGATCTCGGCCCATTCCTGGATGGCCTTCGCCTACCTGGTCACCGTCGGCTCCCTGGTCGGCTTCTCCGCCTTCGTGTGGCTGATGAAGCACAGCACCCCGGCCTTGGTGTCCACCTATGCCTACGTGAATCCGATCGTGGCCGTCTTTCTCGGCTGGCTGGTCCTCGGGGAATCCATCGGGCCGCGCACGCTGGTCGCATCGGCCATCATCGTGACCGCCGTCGCGATCATAACCGCGCAGAAGAGCCGGCCGGCCGGAACGTGACATCCGTTCCTGGCGGCGTCACAGCCGGAACGGCGGTCCAAGGCGTTTCTTTTTCGATTTGCGCCGCCCCGGGCCGGGTGTCGTGGGGCGGGCTCCTGCCGAAGTTAGGAAAAAAGGCAGACGGAGAGGAACGATCGCCCCGACCCTGCGTCATGCTGGGTTTCAAATCCGACTTCCGTGCGATTGAAACACCGGCAGCGCCCCGCGCGAACGCAAACGACCTGTAGAAATTCCCCACCCGCGGGCTTGCGCGGTGTTTTCCAAAAGCCAAGCTGACACCCCATGCCCACCACCCCACCGCCCCATGATGACGTGGTGCATAGCGAGCCGTTCCTCCGTTCGCTCATGCGCCGCCAGCTGAGTCTCTCGATCGCCTGCGCCGTGACGTTCCTCGTCGTGCTGCTCGGGCTGCCCCTGCTCAATTACTTCGCGCCCGGCCTGATGGCCACCCGCATGGGCGGCTTCACGCTCACCTGGCTGATCCTCGGCGTGCTGTTCTTCCCCTTTGTCTGGATCATTTCCTGGACCTTCATCCAGCGCTCGATCGCGCTGGAGGAAGACGAGGTCAAATCCGCCAAACGCTGACCCATGAACCTCCCCTTCGCTTTCCTGAACGGCGTGGATCCGTGGATCTTCGCGTTTTCCCTAATCACCGTGGTCGCGACCATCGCCATGGGCTTCTGGTCGGCCCGGCAGTCCAAGACCGCGAGCGACTTCTTCGTCGCCGGCCGCTCCGTCTCGGTGGGCTGGAACGCCTCGGCCATCTCCGGCGAATACCTCTCGGCCGCGTCCTTCATGGGCGTCGCGGGCATGGTGATGTCCTCCGGCTACGACGCCCTCTGGTACCCCGTCTGTTATGCCTGCGGCTACCTTTTCCTGCTGCTGTTCATCGCGGGACCGCTGCGGCGCTTCGGCGCGTACACGATTCCCGACTTCGCGGAGGGCCGGTACGACTCGCCCGTGTTCCGCAAGATCGCGGTGTGCTTCGTGCTGTTCATCGGCTTCTTCTACACCATGCCGCAGATGAAGGGCGCGGGCACGACCCTCGCCTATATTTTCCCCGGCATGCCTTACTGGGGCGGGGTCGTGGTGGTGGGCGCCGTGATCACGTTGAACGTGGCCCTCGGCGGCATGAAGGGCATCACGCTCGTGCAGGCGTTCCAGTACTGGGCGAAGATGTTCGCGATCTCGGTGCCGGTGTTCGTGCTCATGGCAGTCTTCGGGTTCTACAATGCCCAGCTCGCCGCTAACACCGCCCCGGGCGAAACCGCCGCGGCCGTGCAGGGGCTGGATCGCAAGCCGCTCGTCGCCAAGGCCCCGAAGGACGAGGCCTGGATCGCGCCATTCGGCCCGCTCACCACCAAGGCGGTCACCGCCGCCGCCGCGACGATCAAGGACGAGAACGAGCGCAAGGCGTTCCTCGCGGAGCATCAAAAGCCCTATTCGCTCCTTTATACCTACTCGCTGATCATCGCGCTGGTCTGCGGCACCGCCGGCCTGCCGCACATCCTGGTGCGCTTCTATACCAATCCCGACGGCGCCGCGGCCAAGCGCACCACGATGTGGGTGATGATCCTGATCGGCATCTTCTACGTCTTTCCACCGGTCTTCGGCCTCATCGGTCGGAATCTCATGCCCGACCTTTATTCCGGCATCGGGGCCAAGGGCACGGACAAGGTCGTGCTCGAGCTGCCCACGCTGCTGACCGCCAGGTTCGGGATCCTTGGCTCGATCCTCAGCGGTATCACCTGCGCGGGCGCCTTTGCCGCGTTCATGAGCACGTTCAGCGGACTGCTGGTCTCGATGACCGGCGCCCTCGCCCATGACGTCTACGGCCGCATGCTCAAGCCCACGGCCACGCCGGCTGAGCGGATGCGGATGTTCAAGTGGTGCGCCGTCCTCATCGGCGCCGTCGCCATCGTGCTTGGCACGTTCGTCGAGAACCTCGAGATCAACTTCATGGTCGGCCAGGCCTTTGCCATCGCGTCCGCGAGCTATTTCCCACTGCTCTTCATGAGCGTGTGGTGGCGGGGCATGACGATGAAAGGCGCCGCCACCGGCATGCTGGCCGGCGGTCTGTGCGCCCTGATCGCCGCGGCGCTGACCAACGTCAGTACCCTCGCGCTCGACCCGGGCCCGATGGGCAAGGTCTTTGCCGGCTTCAAGCCCTTGAACGTCTTCTGGGCCGCCCATCCGCTGCTGCGGATCCTCTGCGAGCAGCCGGCCATCTGGGCCGTGCCGCTGGCGATCGGCCTGATGATCGTCATCTCGAAGCTCACGGCCGACCAGGTGCCCGGCGACATCCGCATGAAGATGCTCGTCCTGCACGCGCCGGAAAAACTCGGGCTCAAGCAGGAATATATCCAGGAGCATAGCGCCGGCGCGGGGCACTGAGCCGGGCCGATTTGCCGACGCATGGGGCGTCGCTTGACGACACCCCGACCGACCCAGCAAACCCGGGCGTCCGCAAGGGACGCCCCTACATTCAAGGCATCGGTTCAGTACCCGCGGTTCCGCACAGCGCGGAGTTCGTAAATGTAGGAGCCTGCCTCAAACGCCTGCAAGCGGCGCCAGGCTCTCGCGCTTCAGCTCGCGCGTCATGAGCGCAGCCAGGGCAGCGGCCGGCTTCTTGCCGGCAAAGAGGATGGCGTGCATCTCGCGGAGGATGGGCGCATCGATCTTCTTTTCCGCGCAGAGGCCGGCGAAGGACTCCGTGGTGTTGTAGCCTTCGACGACCGTCTTGCGATGCGCGATCAGATCCGCGGCGCTCCCGCCCTCACCGATGAGCTGGCCAAATTCGCGATTGCGGCTCCAGCCACCGTGACAGGTAGCGACCAGGTCGCCGAATCCACTCAACCCATAAAAAGTCTCCGGGCGCGCGCCCAAGGCCGCGCCGACCCGCACCATCTCGGCCAGGGCCCGCGTGAGCAGCGCCGCCTTCGCGTTGTCGCCGAGGCGCAGTCCGTCGCAGCAGCCCGCGGCAATCGCATAGATGTTTTTGAGGCAACCGCCGTACTCAACCCCCGCCGGATCGTCGCTGGTATAAATCCGGAGCGTCGGACCGCTGAGAGCCGACTGCACCCCAGTCATCCACGGGTTGGCCCGGTCCGCCGCGAGGACCATCGCACCCGGCAGGCCACGGGCCACTTCGGCGGCATTGGTCGGTCCGGTCAGCGATCCCACCGGACAGCCCGGCAGCGTTTCGGCGAGGACCTGCGAGGGCCGCAGGTGCGTGCCCAGTTCCAGGCCTTTGGCCAGGCTCACCACCAGCCTCACACCAGGGGCGGCGCCCAAGGCCGCCTGCACCCGTTTCCCCGTCTCCCGCAGCGCGTGGGACGGGCAGGCGATCAGCACCACCTCGGCGCCATCCAAGCCCGATCCCAGATCGGACGTGATCCGCAGCTCCGGCGGCAGGCGAAACCCCGGCAGGTAGTCTGTATTCTCACGGGATGCCGCCAATGTCTCCGCTTGCGCCGCGCGACGCGGCACCAGCACGACCTTGTGGCCGAGCCGCAGAAGGTGCAGGGCAAAAGCCGTGCCCCATGCTCCGGCGCCGACGACGCAGAAATTCATGGGAAAGTATTAGCCCACGGAACACGCGGAACACACGGAAAAAACACCAACCCGATTCCTTCGGCCACGAAGAGGCACGAAATGCCACGAAAAGAAAACGCTTTTGATCCCGGAGTTTATAGCCACTGATTACACAGATGGGCCCAGATGGCCGCATGCGATATTCGTGCCCATCTGTGTAATCAGTGGCTGAAACAATCCGACTTTTCGTGGCATTTCATGCCTTTCTTGTCCGCCGCAGGCTTGGCGGAGGAGGATCGCTTCCAGGAAATCCGTAGTCCGGATTACTTCAAAAACGCCGGAATCTTCTCGCCCGCAATGATCTGCTCGAACGTCTCGCGGGCGTTGACGAGTTCGAACACGGACCCCTTGACCAGCACCTCGGCCGGGAGCGAGCGCGTGTTGTACCGGCTCGCCATGACGTAACCGTAAGCCCCGGCGCTCATGAAGGCCAGCAACTCGCCCTCGCCCAGTTCCTGGAGCTGGCGATCCTTGGCGAAGCAGTCGCCGCTCTCGCAGATCGGCCCGACCACGTCGGCGACCAGCGCCCGGCGGGCGGTGTCGCGGTGCAGCGGGACAATCTCATGGAAGCTATCGTACATCGCGGGCCGCACCAGGTCGTTCATCGCCGCGTCGACGATGAGGAAATTCTTCCCCGCGCCGCGCTTCATGTGCTCGACGCGCGCCAGCAGCACGCCGGCATTTCCCACCATGAAACGCCCGTGCTCTAGCAGGATCTTCAGGCCAAGCGGCTTGAGCAGCGGGACCAGCGCCGCGCCGTAAGTCTCCGGTGTCAGCGGGCGCTGGTCGGCCGGCTGAGCGTCCCACCAGGCCTGCTGGCCGCTCGCGAGGGCGTCGCGGTAGACGATGCCCATGCCGCCGCCGATGGAGAAATAAGTGATGCCGTACTTGGCCTTCAGTTCCGCGACAAAGGGCGCCACCTTTTCGACCGCCTCTACGAACGGCGCGACCGAGGTCAGCTGCGAACCGATGTGCATCTGCACGCCGCGCAGCAGGAGATGCGGGTACTTGGCCGCGGCCTCGTAGGCGGCAGCGGCGTACTTCAGCGGGATGCCGAACTTGTTGTCGCTCTTGCCAGTGGTGATCTTGGCGTGCGTGTGCGCGTCGACGTCCGGGTTGATCCGGATCGCGATCGGCGCCTTCACGCCCAGCTTGCCGGCCACATGGTTGATCCGGGCGAGCTCGGGCTCGCTCTCGACGTGGAACGAAAAGATGCCGTTTTCCAGCGCCAGCTTGATCTCGGCCTCGGTCTTGCCGACGCCGGCAAAGACACTCCGCTGCACGTTGGCGCCGGCCGCCAGCACCCGCCGGATCTCGCCGCCGCTCACGAGGTCGAACCCGGCCCCGAGGTTCGCAAAGTGCCGCAGCAGCGCCAGGTTCGAGTTGGCCTTCATCGCATAGCAGATCTGCAGATCGAGGCCGGACAAACCCCTGGCCAGCCGCGTGTAGTTGTCGGTGATCGTCGCCGCGCTGTAGACGTAGGTCGGCGTGCCGTAGAGCTGCGCGACCGCGGCGAGGTCGACGGATTCGCAGTGCAGGTTCTGTCCGGTGTAGTGGAAATGATGCATGGGGAAGCGGAAAAAAGACGTGAAAACCCGCACCCTAGCGAGTTTCCCCTTGAAAAAACGACCCTAAACTTGCGAAGTGGCCGCTGTGCTGCGCGCCTTGAAAAACCTCTGCCACCGTCCGGCCATCCGTTTCGGACTGGCACGCGACGGTCGCAGCCACCTGCGGGACCCGCGGTTCGTGAGCTTCGTGGCCCAGAGCAACCGCAAGGTTCTCGACACGGATTTCCACGACGCGGTCTTGCGCGGCCGCAAACTGGCCCGGAAGGCTTTTGTCGTGCTGCTCGCACTTGGTGGCGCCTGGATCGCCCTCGAGAGCGCCCGGGCCTTGTCGGTGTTTTGAATCCGGTTTGTTTGGGGGATGATGGCCGACCTTCCGCGGTCGCCAAACGATCACGGCGGCCGAATCATCGGCGTGGCAGTTGACGCAGGAAACTGTGCCCCCTCCGTCCTCGACAGGCCCTGAGCTGGATTCATGCAGTTGATGATTCCCGCCAAGGCCGAAATGGGAAATCGTTCGGTTGTTCTCGATTTAGGAGCCTGCTTGCAGGCGATTTTGCCTCGGTCCACGCCGCTCATCGCCTGCAAGCAGGCTCCTATAACGGAATGACTCCGGCCGAGCTTAGCCGAAGGGCCGGTCCTCCTGTAAAACATCCGATCTGTCGCACAGGAGACGACCCGAGGCCAAACCGAGTGGTCAGACCGCCAGTCGGAGATCGTGCGAGCCACGGATCGCAACCGGCTGCAGCTGGATCACGACGGTACGACGGAGGCGGCCGTAGTCGGCCACCGTGATGGCCATGATTCCGATCAGGACGAAAAGGCTGATACCGGCTTCGAAGCTGAGTACAAACGCGATGCCGACGGCGATCGCGGAAAAAAGGGCGATGAGTGAATTGGCCTTCATGGTATGCAGGGATTGTTATCAAGAATACCCGGCCGGTCGTGAAAAGTTACAAGGGAGCGCCTGGGCAGGATGTAAATGACCCAGCTCTGATGGTCACCGCCAATTCCTTCGTCTCAGGGTTCGTTGTCCCGGCTTCGGTCCGAAGCCAAGACCGGCTGAACCCGGGACTACGAACACAAAACGTAGCCAACCCCTTCCCCAACGACTCAACCCGCCCCGCCGCCCGTGCTGGCAGAGGCCGGTTTGAAGGCGTGGCGAAAACTGGCCGCGAGATAGTCGCGGTTCATCCGCGCGATGAAATCGTGGCTGATCGTTTTCGGACAGGCCGCGCTGCACTCGTACTGGTTCGTGCAGTTGCCGAAGCCCAGCGAGTCCATCGTGCCGACCATCGCGAGCACGCGCTTGTCGCGCTCCGGCTGTCCCTGCGGGAACAGGCCGAGCTGGGAAACCTTGGCCGCGACGAAGAGCATGGCGCTCGCGTTTTTGCAGGCTGCCACGCAGGCGCCGCAGCCGATGCAGGCCGCCGCGTCCATGGCCAGATCCGCGTCCTCCTTCGGCACCGGCACGGAGTTCGCGTCGGGCGCGGAGCCCGCCCGCACGGTGATGAATCCGCCCGACTGCATGATCTTGTCGAACGCGGAACGGTCGGTGACCAGATCCTTGATCACCGGGAACGGCTGGGCCTGGAACGGCTCCACGACGATCACGTCGCCGTCCCGGAAGCTGCGCATGTAAACCTGGCAGGTGGCAACGCCGCGGCCGGGGCCGTGCGGCTTGCCGTTGATGGTGCAGGAGCAGGTGCCGCAGATGCCCTCGCGGCAGTCGTGCGCAAAGGCAATGGGTTCCTCACCCTTGGTGGTCAGCTCGTCGTTCACCACGTCGAGCATCTCGAGGAACGACATGTGCGGGCTGAGATCCCTGGCCGGATAGTCGACAAACTTCCCGGGCTGGTCAGGACCGGCCTGCCGCCAGACGCGGAGGGTGACGCTGAGGGGGGTGTTGGAGTTGTCGGCGACCATGACGGCGGAATTTACGAAGGACGAGTTACGAATTACGATTGGAGGATCAGCAGGATCGCCCTCACTTGTAGTTCCTCACGCTCATCTTCACGAACTCGTAGTTGAGCGGCTCCTTGTTGAGCAGGGGCGCCTTGCCGGCGCCCTGGAACTCCCAAGCGGAGACAAAGGCGAAGTTCTCGTCGTCGCGCTTGCACTCGCCGTCGGGATATTGGTGCTCCTCGCGGAAATGGCCGCCGCAGCTTTCCTCGCGGGTGAGCGCGTCGAGACAGAGCAGCTCGCCGAGCTCGATGAAATCCGCGACGCGGCCGGCGCGCTCGAGCGACTGGTTGAGCGTGGCGCCCGAGCCAGGCACCTTGACCGTGGCCCAGAACTCCTCGCGCAGCTGCGGGATTTCCTGCAGTGCCTTCCGCAGGCTGGCGGCGTTGCGCGCCATGCCGCAGTGCTCCCACATGATCTTGCCAAGGCGCTTGTGGAAATGGTCCACCGGCACGCCGGTCGGGTTGGCCAGCAGGCGGGCGTTGAACGCCTTCACGCTGTCCTCGGCCGCCTTGAACTCGGGCCGGTCGGGCGAGGGTCGCGAACCGGGTTTCTGCGAGGCAAGGTAGTCGCCGATCGTGTAGGGAATCACGAAGTAGCCGTCGGCCAGCCCCTGCATGAGGGCGGAGGCGCCGAGGCGGTTGGCGCCGTGATCGGAGAAGTTGGCCTCGCCCAGCACGAACAGGCCGGGGATGTTGGACATGAGGTTATAGTCCACCCACAGGCCGCCCATCGTGTAGTGCACCGCCGGATAGATGCGCATCGGCACCTGGTACGCGCTCTCGGCCGTGATCTCGTGGTAGATGTCGAACAGGTTGCCGTAGCGTTCGCGCACTCCGTTCTCGCCGAGGCGGCGGATGGCGTCGGCAAAATCGAGATAGACGCCGAGTCCGGTCTCGCCCACGCCGCGGCCCTCGTCGCACACGCGCTTCGCGGCACGCGAGGCGATGTCGCGGGGACAGAGGTTGCCGAACGCGGGGTACATGCGCTCGAGGTAATAGTCGCGGTCGGCCTCGGCGATGGCGCCAGGCTCCTTGAGGCGGTCCTCCTTCTTCTTCGGCACCCAGATGCGGCCGTCGTTGCGAAGCGACTCGGACATCAGCGTGAGCTTCGACTGGTAGTCGCCGCTCACCGGGATGCAGGTCGGATGGATCTGCGTGTAGCAGGGATTGGCGAGGCAGGCGCCGCGCTTGTAGGCGCGCCAGATGGCCGTGGCGTTTGAGCCGCGCGCATACGTCGAGAGATTGAAGACGTTGCCGTAGCCGCCGGTGGCAAGGATGACGGCGTCGGCCGCGTGGCGCTGGATCTCGCCGGTGACCAGGTCGCGGACGATGATACCCTTGGCGTGGCCGTCAACAATGACCAAGTCGAGCATCTCGCTGTTGGTATGCAGCTCGACCGCGCCGGCACCGACCATGCGCGAGAGCGCGGAGTAAGCGCCGAGCAGGAGCTGCTGGCCGGTCTGGCCGCGGGCGTAAAATGTCCGGCTGACCTGCGCACCGCCGAAAGAGCGGTTGGCAAGCAGGCCACCGTATTCGCGCGCGAAGGGCACACCCTGCGCGGCGCACTGGTCGATGATGTTGACCGAGACCTCCGCGAGGCGGTGCACGTTGGCCTCGCGCGAACGGTAGTCGCCGCCCTTGATGGTGTCGTAGAAGAGCCGGTAGACGCTGTCGCCATCGTTCTGGTAATTCTTGGCGGCATTGATGCCGCCCTGCGCGGCGATCGAGTGGGCGCGGCGCGGGCTGTCGTGGAAGACGAAGCTCTTCACCTTGTAGCCGAGGTCGGCGAGGGTCGCGGCCGCCGAGGCGCCGGCGAGACCGGCGCCGACGACGATGATGTCGTATTTCCGCTTGTTGGCGGGATTGACGAGCTTGATCTCCGCCTTGTGCTTGCGCCACTTGTCGGCCAGCGGGCCGGAGGGGACTTTGGATTCAAGTTTGGCCATGGCGGAAAATCAGGGACGGACCGACGCCACGGCGACGGGAGCCTTGTACCCTTCGCGCAATCCCTTGGCCCCGATCAGGACCGAGCCGGGAATGATCAGGTTGCCGAGGAAATAGACGACACAGAACACGAGCACGATCTTGCGCAGCGTCCCGGACCATTGCGCCGAGCGCCAGCCGATCGTCTGGAAGAAGCTGTCGATCCCGTGCAGCAGGTGAAAGCTGAGCAGGCCCACCGCGACGATGTAGAACAGCGAGACCAGCGGGCTTTGGAATCCCAGGATCACCATGCTGTGCACATCGAGCACCTCGGTCCCCGCCTTCACCACGGGAAACCCCGCCACGCGATAGTCGGCGGTCATCGTGTAGGGCGGCAGGTTCTCCTTGAAATGCGCGGCGCCAGCCACGCCGAGCGTGAATTGCGCGAGATGGTAGACCACGAAGGCCAGCACGACATAGCCCGTCCAGCGCACCATGCGCGAGGCCAGCGTCGCACGGATCCATTTCTTCGCGCTGCGCGGGCCGTTGCCCTCGCGGGCCTGACGGTTCTCCAGGGTGAGCGCCGTGGCGGCCCAGATATGAAGGCCGACGCAGACCAGCAGGACGATCCGCGCCACCCACAGCAGCGGGCCCATCTGGTGGAGGAACGCCGCATAGCCGTTGATGTGGTCGGGCGACTCGAAGATCTGCAGGTTGCCCACGAGATGGCCGATGACAAAGCCGACCAGCACCAGTCCGGTCACGGCCATCAGGAATTTCCGCCCGATGGAGGAGCTGAAAAGATTACCAACGAGACTCATCTTGGGGTTTCTGGATCAAAGTACACCGGGCCGGGCAACCGGCCGCGGGCGTTGTTGGTAAGGGAAAGCCCCCCGCCATGTAAAGGCCCGCTCCGGCACCACTGCACAAGCCCGGCGCATATTAGCGAGCCTAACCCGTTTCAGAAGCACTCACTTCGTCAGGGGTTTCAGCAGCGCGAACTTCCCGCTGGCCGCCGGGGCGATGAATTTCCGACGGAAAGCGTTCACCCGGGCCCCGGCGCCCAGCAGCGCGGCCAGGGCGGATTCGACCGCGCCGTGCCCGGCCGCCTCATCCGCCACGTAATGGAAATCCCAGCGCATCTCACCCGTCTGCACCAATGAGTAATGCCAGCAGGCAAAATCATCCGGCAGGGCTGCGTCGACATCGCTCGGCGAGACCAGCGATCCGTCCGGGCGGAAATGGAGATTGCCCTCGCGGCCCAGCAGGCGGAAGCCGTGCGGAAACCGCTGGACGATATCACCGGTGTGATAGCGCAGCAGCGGCATCGCCTCGCGATCGCGCGTCGTGACGTAGATCTGGTAGACATCGGGCAGGTTTGGCCGCCACGGCACCAGCTCGATGAAGGCGTTGGCGTCGATCACCTGCGAATTATCCTGGAACGCCTCGCCGACGAACAGGTAGCCCGCCTCGGTCGAGCCATAGAGGTCCACTTGCGGCGCAGGAAAGGCCTCCGCGATGCGCCGGCCGTGCTGCCGGCTGGCCTTGCCATAGGTGAGGATGACCGCGCGCAGGCTCGGCACCCGCACGCCGCGTTTCTGCGCCGCGCGCGCGAGCAGCGACAGGTAGACCGGCTCGCCCTCCAGCACTTCCGGCTGCGTGGCCTGCAGCTCGAGCACGATGCGGTCCCACTCGCTCTCGGGGAACACGAAGGGATCGCTGGAGAGATTCAGGTAGACCGTGCCATCAAAATAGCGGTGCGGAAACGGATGATCCTCGTATGGACAGAGGTTGCTCGAGCAGCCGATGGGCGCGAGGACACACTTGCGGTACGGGCGCCCCGTAAATTGGCGGAGGATCGGTGATGCCTGGTAAGCGCGCTCGGTCTGCGCGTTCCACCAGCCCTCTTCCATGATGACCGTCATCGGCGACTGCGTGGTGCCGCCGGTCGATTCGTACTCATACCGCTTCGTCTGGAAGCCACGCTCGATTTCCGCGTAGTCGGCGAAAAACGCCTGGTGGCCGCGCGTCACAATTTCTTTCTTCGAGAGTGTCGGGATCTCTCGATAACAGGCCCACTGCAGCGGATCGGGATGGAGCGGGAAACGCTGCGAATAAAGCGGGCTCCGCGCGTAGATCTTCCGGATCTCACCTTCTAGCGGCGCAGGCACGAACTCCCCCGTGATGGATCCAAGGGTTCCCGGGGGATTGGCGAAAGTCGGCGCAGGCATGAGGTTTGAGAGGGTCAAGTAAGTGTCGCGGAGTCCGAAGTCAAACGCCACGCCCCTTCAGTTCGGCCCAAACCGGCTCGAACAGCCAGAGCGCGTTGAGCACGAGGGCGTGCGTGATGCGGCCGCTGCGCGCCCATGCAAAGACTTCCTCGACCGGCGCGGTTGTCACCGCGATCTCCTCGTCGTGATCCCACGCCGCTTCCCCAGTCCGAACGGCGGCCTCGACCAGCACCAGGTGGCAGCGATTGCTCTGGATGGCCGGGTTCGGGTGCACGCTGCCCAGCAGGCGGGCGGCCGGACCGGCATAACCTGTCTCCTCGCGGAGTTCACGCGTTCCGGCCACCACCGGATCCTCGCCCCGCTCGATCACGCCGCCGGGAATTTCGAGGGAGAAAGCGTCGATGCCATAACGGAACTGTCGCACGAGCACGAGGTGCCCATCCGGCGTGAGTGCGATGACATTCACCCAGTCCGGCGCGTCGACGACTATGAATTCGCGTTCGGTGCCGCGCACCGGATGCCGGAACTGGACCGCATAAAGATCGAGGACGCGGGTGCTAGCCACCAAGCGCCGACCGTGCTTTTCCCAGCGTGCGGGATCAGGCGTCGGCGGATTCATGGGTTAAAAACAAAAATGCCTCCCGGCCGTGAAGGCGAGGAGGCATTCAAAATCAAAAGTGCGAGGCCGCGCTTATTTCTTCGGGAGCTTGATCTTCTGACCGGGCCGCAGCTTGGAGGAATCGACCCCGGGGTTGACGGCGCTCAGGTCACCGATCGAGCAGCCATGGGCACGCGCAATCTTTGCAAAGGAATCACCCGCTTTGATGACATATTCATCAGGGCCGGCCACGACGGGGCCGCTGCTTTTGCCGGCGGCGGCCGGCTTCTTGGTGCCTTCCTCCAACTTGGCGATCTTCTCATTCGCAGCCGTGATCATGCCGCCGAGCTGGGTGACCGCGGACTGCGTCTGGGTCATGAGCTCGGTGAAATTCTTGGCCGCCTTGTCAGCCGTGGCCTGGGCGGAATTGGCCGTGGATTCGATCGCGTCGATCTTCGCGACTTTTTCCTCGTGGGCCGCCAGGGTCTTGTTGGCGGAGGAGACCTTCACCAAAGCTACGGCGGAGAGCACCAGCGCCAGCAGGCCGACGATCACGCCGGCCACGGGCAGGTAGGAGCTGTTATTATCACGGGAAATGGTATCCATGGTTAAATAGAGTAGTCGCGGAGAAGTAGCGGAACGGCCCTGCGAAGCAAGCAGAGATTATTAACACTTGTTACGGGCGCATTACTGCAAGCTTCGTGCCGTGGAATGCGTTGACAGTGCCGTCCAATGCGCGTGCGCTCGGCCCGGCCTTTTCGGGGTGTAGCTTAGCCTGGTAGAGCGCCTGGTTTGGGACCAGGAGGTCGCAGGTTCGAATCCTGTCGCCCCGACCAATTCCGAGTTTCGGCGGCATCCAACCGCCGGAACTTGCGGAAAGCTTACTTTGCGTCCGGCTTGATCGAAATGGTCGGCAGCGAAGGCGCCGCCCCTTCTTTTTTCACATCGGCCGCCGCAGTCGGCGCCGGCAGGCGGGCCCGCAGCGCCAGGCCTCGCTGGGTCCAGGGGCTCGAAGGATCGATCTGCATCAGGGTGTCGGAGAGCTTGACCACGTCGGCCGTGCGGCCGGACTCGGCGGCCAGGCTGGCAAGATGATAGGTCGCCTCGGCACGGAGGCCCTTGAGCTGGGCGGCATCGGCGGAGATCTGCTTCAAGGCCGCCTCGCCTTCCGTCGTCTTGCCCAGGCCGAGTTCGGCCATGGCCGAACCGAGCCGGGCACGGGCCGCAAGGGGTCCCGATTTCAAGGTCGCCGTCGCCGAATCGTAGGACGCGAGGGAATCGGCATACTTGCCGACCGTGTAAGCCTCGTCCGCCAGGCGCAACTGGGCCAGCCCCGCCAGCGGATGTCCGGCATTCGCGGCCGCAAAAGCCTTCAGCTTGTCCGACGTGGAAGCAGCCTCGTAGTCCTTCTCAATGCCGGCCTCGCGCTGCCCGGCCGCAAGATCCCAGCCGCCCCAGGCCAGAATCGCGATCAGCACCAACACACACGCGGCGATGATGGTCCGGCTGTGATTCTTCCAGATCTGGTGCAGCCTGTCCTCCAAGCTCAAGGCAACGTAGTTCTCGTCAACGGCGACCAGATTGCGGTCGTCACCGGTGGGTTTGGAATTGGATGGAACGGCAGGCGTGGTCATGAAAGCGTGGGTTTTGTCCTAGGGAACGAGAACGAGAACAAAACCCCGCCGCGGTGTAAATGCAGGAAATCGCCCGGTAGTGCATCAGTTTCGCCTCGTGGGGCGCCTGGTTGCAGGCGCAATCAGGCCGCGAGCAAGCTCGCGGGCTGCAAAAATCCTTCAAACTGACCCATCACCAATTGCCTTTCCCCGGTCGCACCGTAGGTCGGCGGTCGCGCATTCCGGTGCAACGTATGCGATTTTGACCCGTCAAGCCGACCCGGTTCCAAAACCTCCGCGCATTCCCGGCCGTTACCCCCAATCCCGTCAGGTCGCGGTGGCTGCACCCGGCCCATCCCAACCCTCACTCCTACCATGACCACAATCCCCGCTCCGCTTCGACCTTCAGCCGGGTTCCGCCTCAAGCTGGCCCTCGCCTGCCCCCTACTCCTCGTGCTGAGTCCGTTCGTGTCCGCCCAGACACCAGGTTCCGACTCGGACGCGCCCGTGTTTTCCGAGGATTTCGAGTCCGGCACGTTGAATCCAAAGGTCTGGCATTTGGCCCAGGATGGTGACGTCGAAATTACCGTCCAGCAGAAGCAGGTCGCGCACGGCAAATCCGCCCTGATGATCCACACCGCCAAGGGCGCAAATCGGGCGTTTGCGTCCATCGTCGCCACGCATCTGCCGGACTCTGTCCGCAAGCATTTCTTTGGACGTGCCTACATGTTCATCAGCCCTGACATGCCGGCCGGGCACGATGCCTTGCTCAGCGCTGGGCGGCCGGGATG
>Ga0265319_1000569_pt1 | contig 24907 bp, 27 predicted proteins | sample 4824metaG_FD_192443 | JGI IMG/M metagenome (GOLD analysis project Ga0265319, IMG submission 192443) | Rhizosphere microbial communities from Carex aquatilis grown in University of Washington, Seatle, WA, United States - 4-8-24 metaG | ecosystem: Host-associated > Plants > Roots > Rhizosphere >...
TTTGGGCGGCCGCCTGCATCCAAAGGCCTCCCACGGGATGTTCCAACAGGCAAACACCCGCCGGATTCCCCGAAGCGGGGTCGTCGGTAAAGGCGTTGACGGTGTAAATCGTTTGCGGCACTGATTTTTCTCCAGAATTAAATATTTACAGCCGTTTTGATGCACCGTCAGTGATAGAGGTAAACCGTGATATCCTCAGGAAGATAACCCTTTACAATTTTATAATTCCCTTTGGACCAAACCCTAGCCTTCTCCCCCAACAATTTCGGATGGGCGTAAAAAAGCTCCGGGTCTTCCCAGCCAGCCTCGGCGTTGAGAAGATTAAAGGCCAAACCCTTTTCCGCCATGGCGAAAGAAGCCAAAACCATCGCCTCAATCCAGGCCCAATTGTCCTTCACTTTATGGTTGAGGACTCCATTGATCAGGACATAATCCCATTTTTCACTGGTTGGATTTTTGAGAATGTCCCGTTTTTCAAATGGAACCCCCGGAAAACGGCGGCTGGCTTTGCGGACCATCAGTTCCAGGATATCTATCCCCTTATATTCACCGGCCCAGCCCTTGGTCTTGAGGAACCCATAAAGGCATCCCAAGCCGCATCCCAAATCCAATATTTTTCGCCCCCCGAGTTCGCCTATCCCCGTTAAAGCCTGAAATCGGGCTTCTTGGTTTTGGCGGGAACGCCAGCCGACTTGGTTTTCAGGAAGATCATAACGAAGGGACCGGACAAAATAAAAAAACCAGAGAAACAGCCGGTCGAACCAACTCACGGGATTGGACAAGGGCTAGACCCTTTCGGCGAGAGCCGCTCCATGGCGGGCGCCGGTAACCTTGACCCGAGCTTCTCGTCCCAACGATTCCTCCAAGCCTGGAAAAAGAACCCTTAAACCCTGGTCCGTGAGGCCGGCTTGGAATTCCCCGTTATGGCGCTCCACGATCACCCGGAAAATTTGCCCCGCCGCATTTTCCGCGGACCGGGCCAGGCATTCCTTTTTGACCTCCAGAAGCCTTTTCATCCTTTCACGGGTCACCGAAGACGGGACTTTCGGGGTCATTTTTTCTCCCGGAGTGTCAGGCCTATCCGAATAGGGGAAGGGATGAAAATCCACAAAACCAAACTCTCTAATCCGGTCCAAGGTATTTTGGAAGGCCTCGTCTGTCTCGCCGGGAAAACCCGCGATCACGTCCGAAGTCAGTCCCAACTCCGGGACAGCCGCCCTGATCTTCAGCACCGTTTCCCTGTAACGCTCTAGGCTGTAGGGCCTTCTCATAGCCTTCAACAATTCCCCATCCCCGCTTTGGAGGGGCAGGTGAAGGTGGGCGCAAAGGCCTTGGTTGGATTTCCAAAGCGGCAAGAGGGCGTCCTCAAAATCCGCCACCGCGTAGGAGGAAAGGCGCACCCTTTGGACGCCCGAAATCGCGAGAAGTTTTTCAATCACGGGAGCGAGGCGTGGTTCGGAAGAGGATCGACCCCAATCCCGACCGTAAGAAGAAAGCTGGATACCGGCCAAGACCAGTTCCTTGACCCCCTTTTCGGCGAGCCTTCTGCCCTCTTCGATAATGTCAGCCTCCGGCCTGGAAATCATCTCGCCCCTTACCCGGGGTATCAAACAGAAGGAACAGCCGAAGTTACAGCCGTCCTGGACCTTGATCGTGGCGCGCTGGTGCCCGTCAAAGCGGGAAATACCGGCGCCCCAAGGCGAAGATGAAAAGTGAAAACGTGGAAAAGGAGCAAGGGTTGAATCAAAGCCTGGATAACTTTTAATGATTTTTTGAAGGAGCAGGGATTTTTCGGTATTTCCCACCACCAAGTCAACCCCAGCGAGGGCCGCCACTTCCTCCGGCCGGTCTTGCGCCAAACAGCCAGTCACTACCACGAAGGAGCCGGGGTTTTTCGCCTTGGCCCGCCGGACCAATTGCTTGCCCTCCGAATCCGCCGCCGCCGTGACGGTACAGGTGTTGATCACATAGATATCAGCCGGCTCCTCAAACCCGACCGTGGACAGGGAGGCTTTTTCCATCTGTTCCTTCATGGCCTGGGTGTCATATTGGTTCACCCGGCAGCCCAGGGTCGTGAAAGCGATGGTTGTCTTGTTCATATCGTCGTCCCAATAACGTCCGACGCGAAGACAAGAAGACTCAAAGAAAATCTTAAATCCGTTGCCGACTTATTTGTCCGTTGCATCACTATCCGTCCTTAGAGGCTTCGTGTCTCCGTGTTGGCTTTTTTTGTTGGTGATGTCAACATCCACATTGAAGGGCGCCGTCGCCACAATCCTGAAAGAATGGGCCCAAGCGTCCTCAATCCAATGGGAGCGGATCTCGAAATCAAATATAACACCGGGGTCCAGAGCAACCGAGTAGCGGATGCCCGCCTCCTCATAATTACGGTCGCTCTTGTAAAAAACGCCGTCGTAGCCGAAGGAATTGTAGTTACCGTCCCCCTCCTCCGACATGAAATCCTTCCCCACCCAGGCAATGCCGAAGGCTTCCCAATGGTCGAGGGGCGAGAATGTTCCTTTGGCGTAAAAACCCGCGCCGTTGACAGGGCCGGGATAGGCGGGACGGGCCGTATCGTTGCTCAAGAGACCGAATGCTTCCAGGGAACTTTTTCCCAATAACGGGATTTGGGACTCCAGAATGAGTCCCACCCCCCCCACGAAATTATTCCGGACCACCCCCCCGTAAGAGGCGCCTCCCACATGGTAGCAATGGGCTTGGGCTCCCAAGGCGACTCCCGGAAGGCAATAGAGGCGCGCGGAGCCGCCATAGTCGAAAATTTCACGGCTGGAGGCGGTCAAAAGATGCTGCCAATTGAGGAATAGATCCGCCTGAACCGCCTCATCGTCTTGAATCCATTGCATTCCATACTCGATGGGCCTGGTAAGTTCCAAAATCGTGATTTCCATAGGCTCGATCAGTCCATGTCGCTTTACCGGCAACAGAGTTCCGAAAATTCCTTCCGATTCGGGAGTCTTATAAATGAAGGAAAGAATGGGAAGAACCTCGGTGGAAGAATCCAGGGCACTGCGGTGATTTGCGAATATTCCGCCCCGAACCGAGGTATGGATCCCTGTTTCCGCCTTTAGGAAACTCTCCAACTGCTGTCCCAGGTTGGTTTCCCGCAAGCGGAAGGGCTCGAAGAATTCCGTATTGTCCCCATAGAAGGTCAGGTTGTTTTGAAGCGTGAGATTGCCCGCGGCCGCCGAAAGGCGGGATGCCTCGAATAATAAAGCCACCGCGGGAAGCAAAAACTTGAGCCTCATGAAAGCCGCCTAAAACAAAAAACGGGCCCGAGTCGGGCCCGTCTCAAGAAATTTTAATAACGACCTGGTTTAGAACGAGAAGGTCAGGTCCACTCCGCCGATAATCCCGCTGAAATCCAGCGTGAGGGGCGCGATCGGATCGCCCAGGGGAATATTGGAGGGGATCGACTTGGACGCGACGCCCACTCCCGGAACACCCACCGCGCCGGTCTTGGTATCCACCGCCAAAGTGGCCCCTCCCTTTTGGAAATTCGTGGCGTTCAGGTAGCGGAAGCCCACATAGGGCCCCAGGGCCAGTCCCTTGCCCAGCGAGATGTCCATGCCCAGCATGGCCTGTCCATTGATGGCCATGGTGGTATAGTCCCCCGTGCTGTCGTCCTGGGCGACGCGAGTGCTGTTGGTGGAGTCCATGCTGTACTTGCTGAAGGTCATGCTGATGGGGGAAATGCCCCCGCTTAAGCCCAGATAACCCGTCACGTCCTTGTCCCCGAAAAGGATCTTGGCGCCAAGGTCCGCGGTGATGATATTGGTGTTAAACGTGTAATTCCAAACATCCGGGACCAAGCCGTCATTAGGATCCACCCGGCCGAAGTCAAAGGTCGTATAGGACAGGTTGCCCACGGGGAAATAGCCGAAGGCCAGGTTGATCTCAAAGGCTTTCGCGATCTGGATAAAGGGCTCGATCTCCGGGAAGGGGATGATATTGGGCGTCAAGCCCGTCAAGGAGACGCTTCCGGCGGCCTTCACCACATCGGTGATCTGCGCCGGGTCGGCCAGGATATATTCACCGCCCATCCGGATATGGAAGCCGAAATCAATGTCGCTCTTCTTGTTGGAAGGGGATCCGGCCATCGCCGTCCCGCCCACCGTGTACTTGGAAACCATGTCATCTACCCATTGCTGTCCCTCGGGCTGGAGGGCGGATTTGATGCGGTCCGCGTAGGCTTTAATGGAGGCGTTCGGCTGTTTGGCGTTGGCCACTCCGAAATAAAAGGCGGCGTAACGGGCGTTGCCGGTCATGTAATAGGCGTAACCGGAATAATAGTAGCCCCGGTAGTCGTTGGGGTTCTGTTGGATGGCGGCGCGGAAATAAGGGATGGAGGCTGCATATTGCTTCTGCTTGAAGAGCTGGGCGCCGTAGCCAAGGTAATCACGGGCCGCGGGAGCGGCGGCCGGAGCGCCGGCCATGGGGGCCGCCGGAGCCGAATTCACTTGGGCGCTTAAGTTCCGGACGAATTGGGCCAAGGCCGCGTTCGCCGGTTGAAGGGCGGAGGCCCTTTGATAGTAGGCCAAGGCGTATTTTTTATTGCCCAGGGCGTAGTAGCAATTGCCCGTGACCTGGTAAGCGGCGGCATTGTTGGGGTTCATCTTGATGGCGGCGTTGAAATATTGGACCGCTTGGGAATAATTCTTGGCGGCGTATAACCTATTGCCGTATGCCAGGTACTGGTCCGCGCTGGGGCTTTGAGCGGTCAGGGAATAGGGCGTCGCGATCAACACCACTGCCATCAGAAGCCCAACCACTCGATTCAAACCTCGCATTGCCGCCTCCAAGTTTTGGTTGTAAATGAAAAAGGGAACGTTTTTAGTTCCGAAGCAACAGACATTATAAAGTTTAAAAGAAACCCGTCTAGACAAATGATTCCCGATTTGCCCCGCCAGGTTTAAGGTGATTTTAACTATTTTTAACGCTTTTTCGGCGATGGGGCTTGTGGATAACCCGCCTACACTAAACCGCGGTTGAAACCACCGCTTCCACTTCCCTAACGCCGTCCTGCGGCTCGTTGATAAAGGCCTGGGGGAAAATATTGACCTGCTTTTTATACTCGCCCTGGACCCTCTTCACGAAATCCTCCGCCTCCGCCGCCTTCACGAGGCACACCACTTGCCCGCCCCAGCCGATGCCCGACATCCGCGAGCCCAAGCAGCCAGGTTGGCGGCGGACCACGGCGGTCAGGATGTCCACTTCCTGGCAGGTGACTTTCAACTTATCCGCCAGGGAATCATGGGATTCGCTCAATAGCTGCCCAAAGGCCGCGTAATCACCCTTCGCCAGGATGTCCTTCGCCCGGCGTACCCGGCCGTTCTCGTAAACCACATGATCCAGGCGCTTGCGCAGGATGATGTCGATGTTTTTCCTGGCCGAGTCATAGACGTCCTGGTCCACATCCCGGAGGGAAATGACTTTCGGGACGAATTTCCTGATTTCCTTCAACAGCTGCCCAAACAATTCCAGGCGCTTCTTAAACTCATCCTCCCGCTCTTTTTTCCGGACGCCGCTATCCACCACGACCAGCTTGTAATTCTTGGAGTCGAAGGGCAGATAATCGGGCTTGAAACTCCGCGCGTCGAAGACCACCAGCTTGTCCTTTTTACCGAAGCAAACCGCGAAGGGGGAAAAGTAATCCCCGCGGATGTTGAAAAATTGGCTTTTCACCCTTTGGCAAAGCTTGGTCATGGTCGCCCCGTCCAAGGGGTTGTTTCCCAAAAGGTCGCAAGCGACCGCCGTGGCCACCGTGATGGTCGCCGCCGTTCCCATGCCCACGCCCTCCGGGATGTCGCCAGCCAAAACCATTTGGATGCCTTCCACCTTCCGTCCCGTCCTCTCGTAAAAGTAAAGGACGCCCTTGGAATAATTGGCCCATCCGTCCGCCCGGTCAAATTTCAGCGTGGACATGGAAACTTTAATTTTTTCGTCGTATTTAAGGGAGTGGATGAAGGCCATCTTGTCGGCCCTGCGCTGGGCCGCCACCACCATGTGATGGTTTCCCGCGGCCACCAAGGAAAAGCCGTCCACCGCCTCGGTGTACTCGCCTCCCAATAGGGTGATCCGGCTGGGGGCCGCCACGAAGGTCACTTTTTTAGTCGGGTCTCCCCCGTATTGGTGCAGAAATGTCGAATGGGCTTTCTTAATCAGGTCTTCCAAAGCCATAAATCCTCCAGGCTACTTATGAATGAGAATCCAGTAATAAAAAAGAACCGGGGCGTTGAACAGCAAACTGTCAATGCGGTCAAAAATGCCGCCGTGGCCGGGGAAAAAAGAACCTGAATCCTTCGCCGACAGGCTCCGCTTGATGACCGACTCGACTAAATCACCCACCTGCCCGAAAAACGACAGCGCGAGGGACAAGAGGATCAAATCCATCAGCCGGTAGGTTTGGGAATAAAAGGGCACAAACCACCACAACAGGCCCAGCCCGGCGCCTACCAAGACCAAGCCGCCCGCGCAGCCTTCCCAGGTCTTTTTGGGCGAGGCCAAGGGCGCCAATTTGCGCTTCCCCCAAAACTTCCCCGCGAAATAGCCGCCCGTGTCGTAAGCCCAAGTGGCGGTATAGAGCCACAGCAAATGCCAGGCCCCGTTCGGCAATTCCCTCAGGCGGAAAAAATAAACTCCCAGCAGCCCAAAATAAGCCACGCCGAAGAAAGTCACGCTGACGGAGGAGATCATCTCTTTCACCGGCCTGGAGGACCACAAAAAAGAAAGGGTGAGGATCCACATCCCCATCAAGAGGGCGCCCTTCCCCTCCCAGGTGACCGAGGGCCGGAGGATCCAAGGGAGGAGGACGAATCCCAGGGCAAGAAGTCCTTCCACCCGGAGGGTTTTGAGCTTCCGCGCTTCCGCCAGACTTAAAAACTCCCAAAGAGCCAGCCCCAAAGCCAAAACCCATAGGGTCTTGAACAAGAAGGTGTAATCCCAGAATGTGGCGAACAACAGGACGAGAATTGCCGGAATTGCCACTAGGATTCGCTTGGTCAACGGGCCCATGAGATCACGCTCCCCAAAACGCTTTCGACCCCGCCGAAACGGCGCTGGCGTTTTTGAAAATCCTTAAGGGCCGCGATGAAATGAGGGGTCCTGAAATCCGGCCAAAGGGTTTTTGTCACATGGAACTCCGAGTAGGCCAGTTCCCAGAGCAGGAAATTCGACACCCTCATTTCCCCGCTGGTGCGGATCAAGAAATCAACTTCCGGAAGGTTCCCCGTCGAAAGCTCCCGGGTAATCGTCTCTTCCTGGATCCGGTCCGGTTTCATTTTTCCCGCCGCGACCTGCCCGGCGATTTTCCGGACCGCCCTGGTGATGTCCGCCCTTCCGCTGTAGGACAAGGCCAGGATCAATTTAAGGCCCGTGCAATGGGCCGTGGACTTCATGGCTTTCTGGAGTTCTTCCTGGATTTCCCGGGGCAGGTCCTGCGTATTGCCGATGGTCCCGAGCCGGACGTTGTTTTTCTTGAGTTCCTCGACTTCGCTGCGCAAATATTGCTTGAGCAGCTGCATCAGCAGGCTGACCTCCCGCTTGGGCCTTTTCCAGTTTTCGGTGGAAAAAGCGTAGAGGGTCAGGGCCTCGATCCCCAGCTCGCCGCTCAAGCGCACGATTTCCCGGATGGACAAGGCGCCGGCCCGGTGGCCCGCGACCCGGGGCAGGTGGCGCTTCTTCGCCCAACGGCCGTTGCCGTCCATGATGATGGCAACGTGGCGGGGCAAGTGGGGCTTCAGGCGGTAGCGCTTCAAGTAGGGGGCGTTATTCATGGGAGGATGGAGGTCTCTTTACTTTAAAATTCGAGGATTTCTTTTTCCTTATGCTCGCTGAGTTTGTTGACTTCCTCCGCGTAGAGGTCCGTCATTTTTTGGATGCGGTCGTGGAATTTCTTGAACTCGTCCTCGGCGACATCCTTTTTCATGTGGTCCAGGGCCTTATTGGCGTCCTGGCGCACGCCGCGGATGGCGACCCGCCCGCCTTCGGCGAACTTATGCACCATCTTCACGAATTCCTTGCGCCGTTCCTCGGTGAGAGGAGGGATATTCAAGCGGATCACTTTTCCGTCGTTGTTGGGGGAAATGCCAAGGTCGCTTTTCTGAAGGGCCTTGTCGATTTCCTGGAGCGCGTTGGCGTCCCAGGGCTTGATCTCAATGGTCCGCGAGTCAGGAGTGGAGACGTTCGCCACCTGGTTCAGGGGAACGAAGGATCCGTAATATTCCACCTTGATGTGCTCTACCAAAGAGGTGGAGGCGCGGCCCGTGCGGACTCCCTGGAAATCCCTCTTCGTGGACTCAATGGTTTTTTTCATCTTGGCTTCGGTATCCGTCAAAATCTGGTTCGCGTCCGCCATTTGAAACCCCTTTTGCCGCAAATTCGCGCAAATGAACGCAAATAAATTATTTTTTTCTTTTCGACTTAACCGCGATAATTTGCGTCCATTCGCGGCCGGTTTAGTTCTTAACAACCGTCCCGATCGGCTCGCCCCACACCGCCCGCCGGATATTGCCGGGCTGGTTAAGCGCGAACACCACGATGGGCAGTTTGTTTTCCATGCAGAGGGTCAGCGCGGTCGTGTCCATGACCCTGAGGCGCTTATTAATGGCGTCAATGTAGGTCAGGTCCTTGAACTTTTTGGCGTTCGGGTCTTTTTTAGGATCCGCGCTGTAAATGCCGTCCACATTGGTGGCCTTGAGGATGGCGTCGGCGCCCATCTCAATGGCCCGAAGGGCCGCGGCGGTATCGGTGGTGAAATAGGGATTGCCCGTACCGCCGGCGAAAATCACGATCCGCCCCTTTTCCAGGTGCCTCATAGCCTTGCGGCGGATGAAGGGTTCGGCGACTTTGGACATCTCGATGGCGCTTTGGACCCTGGTATGGGCTCCGATTTTTTCCAAGGCGTTCTGGAGGGCTAAGGCGTTGATAAGGGTGGCCAGCATTCCCATGTAATCGGAGGTGACCCGGTCCATGCCCATGCGCTCGCCGTCCGCGCCCCGGTAGATGTTGCCCCCTCCGATGACGAGGGCGATTTCCACGCCGCTCTTTTGGACGTCATAAACGGCCTTGGCGATCGACTGAACGACCTTTTCGTCAATCCGATGCTCGTTGTCCCCGGCCATGGCCTCGCCGGAAAGTTTGAGCAATACGCGCTTATAGGCTGGTTTGGACTTGGAACTTTTGGAGGAAGCTGGAGCCATTTCATTTCCCGAAAAAAGTCTTAAAAAAGCGACCGAAAGATTAACCTCAAACCTATTTCGCACCCCCCGGTTCATGATTCTATTCGAATCATAGGGGGTAGCACCGCCCTCTTTTAAAATTTTCAACTGAGGGGCGGCACACAGATTAACACAGATGAACTCAGATAATTCTTCTAAAAAACAATGCTTGTCCGTGTTTATCCATGTTCATTTGCGGCAAACAGACTTGGTTTTCTATTCCCCGAGCTGGAGGCGGGAAAAGCGCTTCACGACCACGTTTTCTCCCACCTTGGCTGCCACATCGGTCACCAACTGCTTCACGGTCTTCTTGGGCTCCCGGATATAGGGCTGTTCCATGAGGCAGACCTGTTTATAGTAGCTTTCAATCTTACCTTCTGCGATTTTTTGTTGGACGGCTTCCGGCTTGCCGGATTGCTTAGCCTCGTTGAGGTAGATGGCTTTTTCCGCCTCAAGCTCGGCGGCCGGGACTTCCTCCCGGTTCACGTACTTCGGGGAGGAGGCTGCCACCTGCATGGCCAGTTCCTTGGCGAGATTCTGGAAATCGTCGGTCTTCCCCACGAAATCCGTCTCGCAATTAACTTCCACCAGCACCCCCACCTTGCCGCTATGCACGTAGCTTCCGATCACGCCCTGGTTGGCGCTGCGGCCGCTGCGCTTGGCGACCTGGGACATGCCCTTTTCCCTGAGCCAAACCACCGCTTTTTCGAAATCACCCTGGGTTTCCGCCAGGGCCTTTTTACAATCCATCATGCCCGCGCCGGTTTTCTCGCGCAGATCCTTCACCGCCGTTGCCGTGATTTCCATTTTAAAGCACCTCGTTCTTTCGTCTTAGGGGGTTATTATTTATTCTGGTTCCACCGGTTCAAGGTACGCGCCCCGGCCGCCCGCGGAGGGCGGACAGCGGAGGCGGCCGTATTATTTTTGCGGCTTGTCGTCGCGGACATGCTTGGTCTTGATGCGCTCGAACTTCTCGTTGGCCAACTCGTCGGCGATGGCGCTGACCGTGGCGGCGTCACCGGCCAGGGTCTCCACGCTTCCCACCAGCAGATCGGCTTCCACTTTCTTTTCCTCGGCAACTTCCGCCAGGGTTTCTCCCTCGGACGGGGTCGCGGCTTCCTGCTCGGCGGCGGCCAGCATCTCTTCGCCCACTTCACTGGGTCCGGTCATGCCGTCGGCGGAAACTTCCTTGCCTTCCAATTCCTTCGAGCGGCCTTCCAATATAGCGCTGGCCATCACCGAGGTCATGAGCTTCACCGCGCGAATGGCGTCGTCGTTGCCGGGAACCACCACGTCCACCTCGCTGGGGTCGCAGTTCGTGTCCACCACCGCGATGACGGGAATGCCCAGCTTTCGGGCTTCCTGCACGGCGATGTGCTCTTTCTTGGTGTCGATGACGAAAATCGCGCCGGGCAATTTTCCAACGTTCTTAATTCCGCCGAGGGAGCGCTGGAGCTTCAGCTTATCCTTGTTCAATCCCGACTGCTCCTTTTTGGAGCGGGCGGCCATTTCGGTTTCGGAGATGCTTTCCAACTCCTTCAAGTAGCCGATGGACTTCTTGATGGTGGCGAAGTTGGTGAGCATGCCCCCCAACCAGCGGTAATTGACGTAGGGCATTCCGCAGCGCTCCGCCTCTTCCTTGATGGCGTCCTGGGCCTGCTTCTTGGTGCCCACGAACACGATGGTCTCGCCCGAGGCGGCCAGGTCCTTGACGAACTGGTAGGCTTCTTTGAGTTTCTTGACGGTTTTCTGGAGGTCAATGATATGGATCCCATTGCGTTCCCCGAAAATATAGAGGGCCATCTTGGGATTCCAACGGCGGGTCTGGTGTCCGAAATGCACGCCAGCTTCCAACAATTGCTTCATCGATACAGACATCATGGTGCGGCTCCTTTAAGTTGTTCCACCGCTTATTCTTATCACCCCTGGGTGAATCCTTTCCAACTTCTATATATAGAAGCCACTGAAAGGAAATTCGAAAAGCGTGAGAAATAGGCCGCCGCTTGCGCGCCGTGCCTCCCCTAATAGGAAAGAAACTCCTTCGGGGGGTATGGTTATAGCATAGCGGCCTTGGCGCAACAAGGCCCTAATGCCCCCCCACCATTGAAAATCCAAGGAATTGTATTGGAAAATTGAAAGCCACAACCCAGGGCGTGAAGATATTTACTGGTTGTCCGGTATTGTTATTTTCAATTCAACCCGGCGGTTAAGGGTCCGTCCCCCGGCGGTATTGTTGGAAGCGATTGGTTGGGACTCGCCCATGCCCATTACCATGATATTGGTGGAATCCATACGGGTTAGCATTTCCGCCTTAACGCTGTTGGCCCTTTGTTCCGAAAGCTGCTGGTTATACTCGCCGCTTCCTTGGCTGTCCGTGTGTCCCATTACCACAATCCTGTCGTCGGGATACTTGGCTAAAATGTCCCCGATCCGGTCGATTTGATTGGCTGAATTCCCTTTTAAAGATGAGTTGCCGGAATCAAACAAGATGTCGCCTTTCAAGCTCACCAGAATTCCCTCGTTGGTCCTTCGGGTTTCGGCGACCTCAGCCAGATCCTGGGCCTGACGGTCCAAAATGTTGCCGGCCACCCCCCCCGCAACAGCCCCGACCCCCGCGCCAATGAGTATGCCCCGTCCAACGTTGCCGTCTCGGCTTCCAATGAAGGCTCCAACACCAGCCCCCAATAACGCCCCTCCTCCGGCTCCAATGGCTGTCCTTTTGCCCGGCGTCGTAGTACAACCCGAAACCAACAGACAACCAACGACAACCCCAACGATGGTCCTTTTCATGATTTTTCTCCTGGGTTTTCTTGAATGGGGACTAGTTAAAACAGCCGAAGGATGAAGGGAAACAATTCAAGCCCCGGATAACCGGAGCTTGGGCTTCGGGCAAAACCTCCCGGTCAAAAGTAATCGAGGGGAAGCGTCTTTCTCGGTTCGTCATGGTGCTTGAAGGCCGGGGTGTCGCTGGCCAATTGCCTGGCATGGCTGACCTGGTCTTCCGATTGTCCCTTGGGGATCATCAAAACCTGGCCCGGGGTGATCTTATCCGGATCTTGGATCTGGTCCCGGCCCGACTTAAAAAGCAGGGGCCATTGGAAGGAATCGGAATAAATCTCCGGTTGATGCGAGATCGCCCAGAGGGTATCCCCTTCCCGAACCACGTACTTCTGCATGGGTTCCGGCGTCGGCTCCGCGGCTTCCGCCTTCACCGGCTCATTGGCAACCGGCTCTTTCGGAACTTCGGTGGTCTCCATTTTTTTCGCGCCGCAGCCCCAAACCATCAAGGCCATGATTCCCAGCAGCAGGAACATTCCGTCTTTCTTCTTCTTTTTTGCGATCTTTTTCATTTTCTATTCCTTTCAATTTCCGAAAAAGAACCGCGGGTCCGGCGCTTCACCCAAGCCGCGGTTCCGGTAAATCTCAAGTCCCCCATCCTACGGGGTGGGATCGGTGATGGTGTTGGACAATAAGGTGACGTTGCCATTTTCGCCGAAGGCACGGCCATTCAATGTGGCGAGGGTGTTCAGAGTGACCGAGTTATAGGCCAGGATCGTTCCCACGAAATGGACCGTCGTTCCCAGCGAGCAATAATCCGTTACCTGCCAGAAGACGTTCTTCGATTGCGCCCCGGTATTCAAGAAAACCTGGCGGCCCGAGGTCACGTCAAGAATGCCCGAAACCTGGAAAATAAAGATGGCGTTGGGGTTGCTGAGCGCGTCGAGGGTAAGATCCGCGGAGGATATGCTGAGGTTTCCATCACAGGTATAGAGGCCGGGATAAAGCGTCAAGCCTCCGATATCCGTGCCGCCCGGCAAAAGCACGCCCCCGGACCGTCCCGCGATATTGGTATAGGCGGTGCTCAAATCCGTTTTAGCGGTAAGCGCGGCGCCGTTGGCCACGTTTTTAACGCCGCCGCAGATATTCACGATTCCTCCATCCACTGAAGACCCCGGATGTAATCCGAGGTTCCCGCAAAGCGTCGTAGCCCCTGAGTTGGTAACCTCAGCGTAAGTCAGGACCGCGTAGCTCGCGGCCGACCCAAGATCCACCGCGGCTTGGACCGTCGGGGTCACCGTGGGAGTCCTGGTTCCCACCGGAGTATCGGTGGGAGTGGAGGTCCTGGTCCTGGTCCAGGTTATCGTCGTGGTTTGCGTTATGGTTCTCGTCGAGGTATTGGTCGGGGTCGCGGTTGAACCGGGCGCTCCGGGACTGGACGGCGTCGATTTATCCCCGCAGCCAGCGATAAAAGCCGCCGGAAGCAATGTCACCATGATTAACCAACCTATAAGCTTTTTCACTTTTGCTTCTCCTGAGAATATTTTTTTAATTCCAATTCGGCGGTGGAACCAGACCTTGACTAGAGCAAGGAACATGCCGCGCGAAAGACCAGGGAAGGCCCGGCGGAAACTCCCCCAGCCTCAGGAAACGAACTTTTCAAGTCATCGGCGGAAAATTAAAACGCCCTTCGCAAAAAAGACAATCAAATTGATCGGCCCAGGCCCTCATATTGATTCCCCTCGGCGGCAGCAGCGCCCATCAGGCCTGCTTCAATTTGGGGCGCAAAAAAGAGGACGGGTTTTTCCCGCCCTCGCCCTGATCGGTCTTGGGTCCCTGAATCTTACGGAGTGGGTTTGGTAATCGTATTCGTTAATAAGGTGACATTGCCGTTCGAAGCCAATGCCCGGCCCAGAAGAACGGCGCCCGTATTAAACGTAACCGAGGTATAGGCCATGATATTTCCAGCGAAGGAAACGGTTGTGTCCAAGGAGCAGTACCCCGACACGGCCCAAAAGATATTGCCCGATTGGGCGCCTCCTGCCAGGATGACCTGCCGGCCAGGATCAACCACGAGATTGCCTCCGGTCTTGACCTGGAAAATAAAAATACCCGTCGGATCACCCGAGGCATCAAGGGTTAGATCCCCCGAGGATAAAAGAAGGTCGCTGTTAATGGTGTAGACCCCTGGATAAAGGGTTAAGCCGCCTAAGTCCCCCCCGGGAGCCAAAGTGGCGCCCGTGGGTCGTCCCATGGCATCAGTGTAAGCGGTTCCCAAGTCCAATTTCGCCGTACCAGCGGTGCCGTCCCCGACGTTTACCGCCCCGCCGCAGCTTTCCACAATCGCGGGTGATCCGGTAATGGAGGTCAGTCCATTAGGAGATAAACCGTAACCACCGCAGGTAGTGCTAGGCCCGCTGTTCGAGATCCCCGTATAAGCCAAAATGACATAGTTTGCGGCGGACCCAAGATCCACCACGGCCGGATTGGCCCGGGGGGTTGAGGTGGGGGTGGTGGTTGGAGTCTCGGTTGGCGTTGACGCAACGGTATTCGTCGGAGTTTCGGTCGCAGTCCGGCTTGGGGTTCCCGTAGAGGTCTCAGTGGCTGTCGAAGTGGTGGTTAAAACGGCTGTCGCGGTTGGCGTTTGGGTCACCGTTCGGGTCGCGGTCGAAGTCGGCGGAGCCGGAAAAACCGGTATTGAAATTTGCCTGGTGCATCCCGGCATAAAAAACGCCGGCAACGAAGCCATTAGGATCAACCCGCCCATCATTTTTTTCACTTTCGCGTCTCCTCATTCATTCCGAATCCCTTCGCCTGGAATTCGTAGGAGAAGCTAAAGCAAGGAACATGCCCTATAGGAATGTGCTTATGAAAAAAAGAACATCCCACCAGGGAAAAAACGGCCATTCCGGCCGCCAGGCCTTCCCGGCCGAAGCCCGCTCCTGGGCTCCCGATCAAAATGAGGTTTTATCCCTCATAATGATTCCGACCGGTCCGGCGATCCCATTCAATATTTCCGCCGCTTCATTTTGGCCGACGGCTCCAAATCCCTCTCGCCCTTAATCGAGTTGGTTGGTTTTCGCCATCGATTTTCCGGCGCTGCGAAGTGATTCGGGACAATCCATGCGTCCGGTATGAATTTCGATAAATACCAAGCTGTCCGCTTTAGACGCCTTGTCCAAAGCCTCCTCCAATTGCCCTTCCGTATGGACATCCAGGCCCAAGCCGCCGCCGAAAACCTCAACGAGCTGGTGATACCGCCAAGGCTGGAGATCATTGTAAGGGTGGTCCACAATCACCCTTTCAATCGTATAACCATCATTGTTTATCAGGAAAATGATTGGTTTAAGTCCCTGCCGGATCATCGTTGAAAGATCCTGGCCAGTGACCTGGAAAGCGCCGTCGCCCACAAACAGGACCGTATTCCGGCCCCCCGCCGCCAGGCTCGCGCCCAAGGTCGCCCCAACCGTATAGCCGATGGATCCATAAAAGGTCTGGCCTATAAAAGTCGCTCCCTCAGGCATCAGCAACTCCGCGGCGCTGAAGAGCGAAACACCCGTCTCCGCGAGAACGATGGAGTCGTTTTTCAGAAAATGGCTCATCCGGTCGAAAAAACGCTTGATGGTCAGGAGTTTCGGCGGTTCCGGGACATAAGATTCCGAATAACGGTGGAGAAAACCTACTGCGGCGGACTCTATCTCCAGGGTGGCCGGATCCCGGCGGGAAAGTTTTTCGCCCACCCCCCGGATAAAATCAGGAAGATTCACGTTGTCGTAATAGTGGTGTTTTATTTTTACGGTCCGAACATTGGCACTGATGGTTTTGGAATCATCAAAGTTGGCGGTAAATCCCCCCGTGTTAAAATCGGTCATCAGGGGTCCCAGGTGGAGGATGCAATCGGCGGATTCGACTCTTTTCCGAACATAGTCGCGGCTCCGATCCCCCTCAAAGAGGCCGATGAATTGGGGGTGATGTTCCGAAAGGACCGTCTTCCCCATCATGGTGGCGGCGTAGGGATAGCCCGTTTTGCTTAAAAACTCCTCAAATTCCTTTTGGAATTTGAACCGGATCAATTCCACGTCGCCGAGGACCACGGGTTTCTTAGCCGAGGCCAGCATTTCCACCGCCTCTTGGACCGCCTCCCTCAATGAGTCCTTGTCGCTGGGCGCAAGACTCGGGAAGCGGAAAGGATTCGGTCGGACGCATTTCATCATCACCACGTCCGAGGGGAGGCTGATGTAAACCGGCCGCTGGCTGGAAAGGCAAACCGACAAAACCCGGTCGATTTCGGCCGGGGCCGTTTCGCCGGAATAAAGCTGGGTAGAGGCGGCGGTAATTTTCTCATACATTCTCAGGGGAACCTGGTAATCCCCTAAAGTATGGTGCAGCAGGGGTCTGGCCCTGAAATTGATCGTGGAGGGGGAGCCGGTAATGACCACCACCGGAACCCGTTCGGCGAAGGATCCGGCGACCCCGTTGAGGGCGCTCAGTTCCCCGACGCCAAAGGTCGAGGCAAAGGCGCCGATGCCCCGAATCCTAGCGTAGCCATCCGCGGCATAAGCCGCGTTGAGTTCATTGCAGGTGCCCACATATTTCAGGTCGCTTTTTAATACCTGGTTGAAAAAGCCAAGGACAAAATCCCCCGGAACCCCGAAGAGGTGGTCCACCCCCACTTCTTTCAGACGGAGAAGGAGGTACTCCGCCACCGTCATTTCCGTAAGGTCCATAAAACGGCTTTCCTCTCCCCGAAAGGGGCCTTTTTTTACCGGGTTCCAAAATCCGGAGTCCCGAGCCGGTTACTTCTTGGGAAACGGCGCCGGATTCAGCTTATCCAATAAATTAGCCATATCGCTGGCGTGTTCCTCTTCCGAAGCGAGAATGTCCTCCAGCATCCTACGGGTGGTGACATCCTCATCCCCCACATAGCGGACCATTTCAGAATAGGAATCGATGGCGATTCGTTCCGCCACCAAATCCTCCTGGATCATCTCCGTTAAGCCCTTCCCCTCCTTATATTCGGAGTGGCTCCGCTCCGCGAGCCCGGCCGGGTTGTAATTAGGCTCGCCGCCCAATTGGGTAATACGGAGGGATATCCTATCCGCATGGACCTGTTCTTCGGCGGCGTGCTGCTGAAATTCTTCGGCGGCGTTTGCCGAGTCAATTCCCTGGGACATGAAAAAATGCCGCTTATAACGCAGGACGCACACGATTTCAGTCGCCAGGGCCGCGTTCAGGATTTCGATGATGACTTCCCGGTTGGCCAAATAGCCGCTGGTGACAGCCCCTCTTTCCATGTGTTCACGGGCTCTTTTTCGGATTTCCTCCAGGTGATTCACAAACGGTCCTTTCGACATAAATCCTCCTTTTACTTTTCTTTAATTCTTATCCAATTAAAAATGGATTTTTGTTGGAATTTATTCCCACGGGCTACCGGTTACCGCCTTGGGCCATCTCGGCCCTGGCTTCATCAATAGTGGAAATCACGGGATAAATTGATTCCTTTAACTTTTCCCCATCCTCAATGGCTTTACGGACGACCGGCGTGATGGACTCGACGCCTTTCGGAGTGAGATCGGTCGATAGGTAGGTCTTGATCTCTTCCAAACCGGACATATAAGCCTTGAAGGAGCCTTTTACTCCCACGCTGGCCTCGGATATTTTCACGAAGGAACCACTCAAATCCTCACGGCGCTGCTCACTCAGGGCCTGTATTTCCGGGTTGGTATAGGCATTCCCTTGTTTACGCCATTCCTCGAAATATTCCTTTTGCTGGGTCCTCATCTTGTCCGCGTGCCCAAACAACCTTTTTCCGATCCCCTTCATTTTTTTGACATTGTCCGAATATTTCTCAAATGCTTTTTTCTCATCCGTCTGGTCCATTTTGACCAAAGTCTCCAATGACGCGTTGGTATCGCTCACCCGGACAATAGCTAGTTGATAATCGTCCTCCACTTCCTTCATGGTGGTTCGGGTGTTCGTGGATCTCTGCATTCCGGTCGTCGCGCAGCCCAATTGAATCAGCGCGGCCCCGAAGATCATGGCGTTCAATATAACGGGCGTCTTAAATCCCAACTTCATGGTATTTCTCCTTTAATTTATGGACATGTACACATCAACGATCAGGAGGGAAGTTAGAGCAAATATCGTGCCCTGATTGGGTTTCATCTTTTCGAGACAGGGGATAACTTTTTCGAAATCACAAAGGAATCAAAATGATACGGCGCCGATCATTTCGATTGAGTGAAAAGGCACAAACATTCAAGAGACCCGTTACCCTTGGTTGAACTTGATAACTTTCTCCCCTTCCTCCAAATGGATCACGGGCGCGAGCGGACGCCTGGTTAAACTTTTTCGGGTTTTCCAATTGACCCAAAAGGCCGCTCCGGAAGCCATCAAAGCCAATAATGACAAGAGGTATAAAACCCCAAAACCTTTTTCATTTTCCCCGAAACGCCTTTGATTAGCCGCGTCCCTGTCATCCGACTTGCCCACGATTTCATCCAACCGATTCAAATTTTGGGTTTGGCCAGCAATCATGACGCGATATTTTTCTTGAGAGTCAACGGAATTAAGGAAGGAAACGATTTGAATCCGGCTTTCCAATTCCTGCAATTTTCCAAGACCCAGGATGGCCGTGATAGGCCTTTGGCTAATCCCTTGCGTTTGCACGTCTTTTCGCTTTCGAATTACCCTGGATTTCCCTCCTATCCATATCTCCGTTTTGGGAGTCCAACCCATTTCCGAGGTCAAAACACTGAAAAGAGCGTTGGCCTTGGGGTGGGACGGCTCCAACTCAAGGGATTTCGAGTCCATGCTAAAAGCCTGGTCAAAATCCCCTAAAAGATAGGCCTGTAAAGCCATCCCATAATAATCATCCGCGTTGCGTTGGTTTGGACCGCCCGCCAGCAAAAATACCGGGATCCAAAAAAACCATAACCACAAACCCATTGTTTTTAATTTCATCGCGTCACCTCAAAAAATTATTTAACTTCCAATCTTCGTCTTGCCCAATCCACGTCTCAGAAAGGCATTTTCGGCTTGTTTCCCTCCGGCACCAATCCACCTTGATCCGGAGACTCCAGCCTCAAATGAAAATCTTTAAGTTCATAATCACGGGGGTCGATCTCCTCAGCCTTCCGGATGGCCGAAAGCGCCTCCGACATATGTTTACGGCCAAATTCAATCATGGCTTTGTCATAGAATTCCTTGGCTTCCGTGGCCATGGGTCGGGCCTTGGCGATCAATTCATTGGAGAGGTATTTTTCCTTACCCTGAACAATCGAACGAACATAGATATGGTATGGGAGGCCATTGAGAGCCCCCCGCAGCAGGCAACTATCGCCCTGCAAAGGATCAAGCCGGGCCCGGCGAAACTCTTTGTCGTTATCGGTTCGAATCCAAATCATGTATCCGTCCGCGAGGCTCCCGCGAGGAATTTCCCACTTAAGATAAATTTGCCCGTCTCCCGGAAACGATTGAATAATGAGAGGCCGCGGTACCGGATTCTCCGGACTATCCTTGTCCAATAACAATCCAAACGAACAACGGTAACTGTCGCCTAATTGGGGATGACTTGAAAAAGCGAGATCAAACGACAGGTTGGACGCCCTCAACCCCGCGCCAACACTGAACTCGGCTGGCAGCGTTAGAAAACTAATGACTCCAGCTCTTAACCCAAGCCCGCCATTGAATAGCCATTGCTCCGCTCCCCCGCGAAATCGCACATTTCCCCAGCCTTGGCCCCCTAATACAATATCGTTGTTCAACATCCAAGGAATATCGAAAGAAAAGAGGGTGGAACGCCCCCATTGATAAGCCAGGCCGGCGGTTAAGATCGGAGGAACGGCTTGGTCCAGACCATTCGCGTCAAAATGCACCGAAGTTGAGATGTCCGTAAGGGTCAAGGCGGCTTTGAACTGGCTTTGAACCGTTAATGGAAGCCGCAAAAGCATTCCCAGGTCCGCCGCCGCGCCTTGTGCCGTTCCATTGCTTCCGCCCTCACGCGCGTAAAGGTATCGAAAACTTCCGCCCAGCAAGAACCGCTTTTTCGGGATAAAATCCGTAGGAATGGCCACGGACAAGGTGAGTTGATCCTCTTCTATTCCCGGCGCCTCAGGAAAGAAAGAATGATCCACGCTGAAAGCCGCGTGAATTTCATTTGGAAAGGGACAGTGGAAAGATAAATACAAATCCTGATTCAATCCATTCAAATAGGACCCATACATCCCCAAAACCTCAGGAGTCTCCATTTGGGCGAGCCCCGCGGGATTCCAATAAGACGCGCTGGGGTCATCGGCGACCGCCGTAAAGGCCCCGCTGAGGCCCATGGCCCTGGCTCCGACGCCGATAACGCCGCCACGGTCAAACAGGGCGAAGGATGGTGAAGCGACGATTCCCCAGAGAACAACCCCCAGAAAAGCCCGCCTGGTCAAGTGATACCCTTTTTTATAATCGCGTTGTTGAGTCGTTTTGATACCGAGCATTTCTTCAAACTCCCTTTTAATGAATAACCATCACTTTCACAATTTTCCTTGCCCCCACTCCAGTTCTGGGATCCATCCCATCGAGGACCACCAAGTAAGTACCGGAAGCCGCAAACCAACCACTCTGGTTTGTTAAATCCCAAGCCGCGGTTCCCGCGGAAATGGTGAGAACGCGGACTAATTCCCCGGAAACCGCGTAAACCTTGAGACTGCTTCGATCATCCGCCGGCGCGGCCCCGAAAGAAGCGAAGAAATAAATGGTTTCGCCTGGATGCCCCACATTGGGCATGGCCGTCAGCGAAACCGCTTGGTTGTGATAAGTCATCACGAAAGCGACTCGTTTGTGGATGATTTTTTTACCGGCCCTATCGGTCGTTTCGATGACGAAGTAATAAGTTCCATTCGGAACCCAGCTTCCACTTTCATTGGTCGCGTCCCAGGCCGCGACGACCTGGCCGTTGAGGTTGATCTCGATAATTCCACCTGGTCCGTTCAAATTGGGAATGAAGCTTGAAAGCGACATGGAAAGGTCGGTTCCAGGCGGGAAAGAAGTCAAAGCACATAAAGATTTAACCCATTCCCCACGGTCGTCATAGATGGTGATGACCTGTCCCGCGCAATTGGTGACTCCCATCGGTGTGGTTGTGGAGGTAACCGTAGCTGACTGGGTGGCTGTCGGAGAGAAGGTTGGTGTCAACGTCAGCGTCGATGACGGAGAATTCGTAGAAGTGGAAATTGGCGTGTCCGAAAGTGCAATCGTTGGAGTTTCGGACGGAGTATCACTAGTTGTCGAAGTGGGAGTATTTGTCGAGGTGGCCGCAGGCGTGTTTGTGGATGTGTTAGTGAGCGTGTCAATAGGTGTCTGAGAAGGCGTATCAATCGGGGTTGAAGTTGGAGTGTTCGTCAGTGTCATGGTTGGGGTATCTGTCGATGTATCAGTTGGAGTATTAGTCAGCGTATCAGTAGGCGTGTTCGTTAGTGTCGCTGTTGGCGAATTTGTAAGCGTAGCCGTTGGTGTTGAAGTGTCAGTCGGAGTGTTTGTCCACGTATCCGCCGGCGTGTCAGTAGGTGAGTTAGTTGGCGTATTCGTCGGAGTGTTTGTGGGCGTCAAAGTGGGTGTATCGGTGGGTGTCTGAGTAGACGTATCCATCGGGGTTTCCATGGGTGTATTCGTTGGCGAAGGTGTCGGCGTGTTAGTCGGCGAATTCTTGGGTGTGTCTGAAGCTGTATTGGTTGGGGTGTTGGTAAGGGTATCAGTCGGGGTGACAGTTGGAGTATTAGTCGATGTGTCCGTTAGAGTCAGTGTCGCGGTAGGCGTATCCGTAGGTGAATTCGTGAGTGTGTTGGTTGGGGTGTCAGTAGGTATATCCGTTAAGGTGGCTGTTGGTGTGTCGGTGGGTGAATTCGTGGACGTTGCCGTCGGAGTGTTCGACGGCGTGTCAGTAGGTGTATTGGTAGGCGTGTCCGTAAGAGTCGCAGTGGGAGTGTTGGTTGGCGAATTCATAGGTGTGTTAGTTGGTGTGTCGGTAGGAGTCTGGGTAGGCGTATCCGTTGGAGTATTTATAGGCGTTTCAGTTGATGTATTTGTCGGTGAATCCGTTGGTGTATCGGTCGGGGTGTCGGCAGGTGTTTGAGTAGGCGTATCTATCGGTGTCGAAGTTGGAGTATCGGTCGAAGTATTGGTCGGAGAATCCGTTGGCGAGTCCGTCAGTGTCGCAGATGGCGTATTCGTGGGAGTCTGCGAAGGTGTAGCGGTTAGTGTGTCGGTGGGTGAATTCGTAGAGGTTGCCGTCGGAGTGTTCGATGGCGTGTCGGCAGGTGTATTAGTTGGGGTGTTTGTCAACGTGGCAGTTGGCGTGCTCGTGAGTGTATTGGTTGGGGTGTCTGTGGGCGTCTGGGTAGGCGTATCCGTCGGGGTTTCCGTAGGTGTATTCGTTGGTGAATCCCTTGGAGTATTTGTAAGCGTATCGGTAAGCGTATTGGTCGGAGTATCTGTTGGTGTCCAGGTAGGCGTGTCGGTTGGCGAATTCGTAGGTGTATCCGTTGGGGTGTTTGTCAACGTGGCAGTTGGCGTGTCTGTCGAAGTATTGGTCGGCGTATCAGTGGGCGTGTTCGTTAGTGTCGCGGTTGGTGTGTCAGTAGGTGAGTTAGTTGGCGTATTCGTGGGTGTCTGTGAAGCTGTATCAGTCGGTGAATCAGTTGGCGTATTCGTCAGAGTGTTTGTAGGCGTCAAAGTGGGGGTATCCGTGGGTGTCTGAGTAGACGTATCCGTCGGGGTGTCGGTAAGGGTTTCAGTCGGGGTTTCTGTTGGAGTGGCAGTAGGTGTTTGAGTAGGTGTATCTGTTGGTGTCCAGGTTGAGGTATCAGTCGGAGTATTGGTCAGAGTATCCGTTGGCGAGTCCGTCAGTGTCGCGGTTGGTGTGTTAGTAGGTGAGTTAGTCGGCGAATTCGTCGGAGTTTTTGTGGGCGTCAAAGCGGGTGTATCGGTAGGTGTCTGAGTAGACGTATCCGTCGGGGTTTCCGTGGGTGTATTCGTTGGCGAAGGCGTCGGCGAATCCGTAGTTGTGTCTGAAGGCGTATTGGTCAGTGTGTTGGTTGGTGTATTCGTGGCCGTAGGTGTCGGAGTGTCAGTCGGAGTATTCGTTAACGTGTCGGTTGGGGTATGAGTCGGAGTATCAGTTGGTGTCTCTGTAAGTGTCGCGGTGGGAGTGTTTGTCGGAGTTTTTGTCAGCGTGGAAGTTGGCGTGTTTGTGAGTGTATTGGTTGGGGTGTCTGTTGGCGTCTGGGTAGGCGTATCTGTCGGGGTTTTCGTAGGTGTATTTGTTGCTGACTCCGTCGGAGTATTTGTCAGCGTATCAGTCGGCGTATCGGTTGGCGAATTCGTAAGGGTATCTGTTGGGGTGCTTGTCAACGTGGAAGTTGGAGTGTCTGTAGAAGTATTGGTCGGCGTATCAGTGGGCGTGTTCGTTAGTGTCGCGGTAGGAGTGTTGGTTGGCGAATTCGTGGGCGTATCCGTTGGAGTGTTTGTCAGTGTGGCAGTTGGTGTATCAGTGGATGTCGGAGTAGACGTTTCCGTTGGGGTATCGGTTGGCGTGTTCGTCGAGGTATTGGTCGGGCTATCCGTGAGAGTATTTGTTGGTGAATTTGTAGGTGTATTAGTAGGAGTATCAGTGGGCGTGTCCGTAAGTGTTGCGGTGGGAGTGATGGTTGGCGAATCCGTAGGCGTATCCGTTGGGGTGTTTGTCAACGTGGCAGTTGGCGTATCAGTGGGCGTTTTCGTTAGGGTCGCAGTTGGTGTGTCAGTAGGTGAGTTAGTTGGCGTATTCGTCGGAGTTTTTGTGGGCGTCAAAGTGGGTGTATCGGTGGGTGTCTGAGTAGACGTATCCGTCGGGGTTTTCGTGGGTGTATTCGTTGGCGAAGGCGTCGGCGAATCCGTAGGTGTGTCTGAAGGCGTATAGGTCAATGTGTTGGTTGGTGTATTTGTCGGAGTATTTGTCAGCGTGGCAGTTGGCGTGCTCGTGAGTGTATTGGTTGGGCTGTCTGTGGGCGTCTGGGTAGGCGTATCTGTCGGGGTTTCCGTGGATGTATTGGTTGTTGACTCCGTCGGAGTATTTGTCAGCGTATCAGTAGGCGTGTCCGTAAGTGTCGCGGTAGGAGAGTTGGTCGGCGAATTCGTGGGCGTATCAGTTGGTGTGTTGGTGGACGTCAATGTGGGTGTATCCGTGGGTGTGTCTGAAGGTGTATTGGTTGGAGTACTGGTAAGGGTATCAGTTGGGGTGTCGGTAGGCGTCTGAGTAGGCGTTTCAGTCGGGGTTTCCGTGGGCGTATTCGTTAGCGTTTCGGTAGGTGAGTCAGTTGGCGTATCTGTGGGAGTATTCGTCAGCGTAGCAGTTGGAGTGGCCGTAGGTGTTTGAGTAGGCGTATCGGTTGGTATGTCGGTAGGTGAATTCGTGGACGTTGCCGTCGGAGTGTTCGACAACGTGTCGGTAGGCGTATTGGTCGGAGTATTAGTCGGCGTAACGGTTGGGCTATCCGTGAGAGTGTCCGTTGGTGAGTTAGTCGGTGTATTGGTTAGAGTTTCCGTAGGTGTATTCGTTAGCGTGTTGGTGGGTGAGTTGGTCGAGGTATCTGTTGGAGTGTTCGTCAGCGTAGCAGTTGGAGTGGTAGTAGGTGTATCGGTTGGTGTCGAAGTTGGAGTATTGGTCGGGGTAGCTGTTGATGTGTCGGTGGGAGAATTCGTGGACGTTGCCGTCGGAGTGTTCGACGGCGTGTTGGTCGGTGTATTCGACGCGGTGTTGGTAGGCGTGTTAGTGGCAGTAGCTGTGGGAGTGTTCGTTGCCGTGGATGTAGGTGAATTTGTAGCTGTTGGAGTTGGCGAGTTGGTGGCTGTTGCCGTAGGTGTGTTGGTAG
>Ga0265319_1000571_pt1 | contig 24821 bp, 64 predicted proteins | sample 4824metaG_FD_192443 | JGI IMG/M metagenome (GOLD analysis project Ga0265319, IMG submission 192443) | Rhizosphere microbial communities from Carex aquatilis grown in University of Washington, Seatle, WA, United States - 4-8-24 metaG | ecosystem: Host-associated > Plants > Roots > Rhizosphere >...
AACCAAACCTTTATTGTCTAAGCTAAAGTGTTAGTTCACTTAACAGGATGTAAAGAATAGAGGTTCAAGGGGTTACGTATCCCACCACCCAGGGGTACGGGGAGGGGTGGCCTTTTAGGGGGGGGGGTGCTACATGCAAAAAATTTTTAGAAAAAAATGATTTTAGAAAAAGTTTTATTTATAAATATCTGTTTTATAGTTTTTTATAAAATTCTATAAAAGTTATACTTTAAGATAAATCCTAAAATCTCACAAAAAATTTTTGGAAATTTTTAGGTTTTGAAAAAAGAAGGTTTATATATTTGATTATTATATAAACACCTTCGTACAAAGAAACACCTAGTTATTTATAATTTATTTTTCATCATCAATATTAATTTTAGCATTGTTATATTTTTCAATAATATTTAATGCTTTAAGGTATTCTTTTTTTGTAATCATAACTATGTGTTTTATTTTAAAATCATTTCAATATATCCATCATAAGAATTGTTACCATTTTCATTAAACCCTAAATGTTTATATAATGATAATAATGTTGGCCAACATTCAAGCACAATACATTTGTTATATTTATACTTAATGTTATATAATATACGTCTTGAGTAGCCTCTGTTTCTATATATAGGGTTTATAGAAAATGAATGAATATAAATAACCTCATCACAAACATCAAAATTTATATTATATATTTTATTGCTTATTAACATCTATAAATTGTTTAACATTAGTATATGCTTGCATCATTGCATTAATTGCAATAGCACTATCGCTAGTTTCCATATTATGATCATTAAGCATACCAATAACAACTTCACAGTTTTTAATTAATATATTAAGTTGATTAGATAATATATCATTATGTATAGGAAAACCCATTGCTTTATCTTCAATAGGGTCTTCGCTCCATATAATACTATTTGTTTCATCATCTATTAAATTCCAATGACTGTGTTCGCCATTATCAGTAAAAACTTCATTGATTATTGGTTTTTTCATAATAATATTTAAATTTTAAGTTTTAATATTGATTCTTTATCCACTCTAACTTTATTTCCATCAGAAAATCCTTGAAAGAAATAATCATTAGTTTTATTATCATTAATATCGATAACTTCAAGTAATACTTTTTCAGCAGCAATATCTAATGCCATATTATATACTTCAATATATGTTTCTATTAATTTATTATAATATAATGTTGATGGAAGAATTGTTTTTATGTGTTCAATATCAATCTTTGATTTAAGTATCTCTTCAAAATTAATGTTTGGGTTCATAATATTATATATTATTGTTGTTTATTTACCACAAATATATGATTTTTATTTTATATTGTTGCATAAAAACATCAATTTTTATTTAACTGGAAACATTTTAGGTTTTTTTATAGTGCTAGATGTTTTAAATGGGCAAACTTTTCTATCTAAATAATATGGCACTAATTCCATACAACATCTTGCGCCAATACCAAATAAACTTCTTTTAACATTTTTATTTTTACACCAAGAAACCTTATCACTATATTTACAATCATTTTTTATTGTTATCATAATATTATATTTTAGGCTTTTATAATAATTTATATTTTAATATTTTTTAAACAATGTTTACAGGTAACTTCAGATAATACACCCGTAATATAAACATCTGTGGTGAAGTATCTATTACAATTTACTTTACTACTACCCCATTCTCCACTTGGTGCATAATGTATCATTTTTTATTTTTATTGTTTTTCATAAGATATGTATTATAATTGATTAATCATTTTATCTATCAACCTCTATTATACTATCAGGATATAATATACAAGCATCAATATAGTTTTTAACAAACAATATTAAGTTTTCATATATTCCCCAACCATTAATTGCATTAAACATAATATAATAATCTGGATCATCATTAAGTAATTTTAAACCATTTTTTAATGGTATAATAAGTTCATCAGCATACTTAATATTTATTTCATCAGGTCGCCAAAGGTGTTTATATATTCCTGCTTTTTCGGCCATAACGTTTAGATTATGGGTTATATTATCGTGATATAATATATTATGATCATTGGGTTTATAACCTTCATAATATTGTTCAATAATTGGTATTAAGCCAATCATGCTTCCGGCTTCATTTATTGATATTGTTTTCTTATTTTGCCAATCAATATGTTTATCATTAATGTTTTCTATAAGAAATATATCTAAACTCATATTATAATAATTTATATTTTTTTATAATTATATAAAGGTTCGGTAAATTATTTCCACACTGTTTTTTTATTTAACTTTTTAGCAACAGCTTCAGCAATACTATTTATTGAACATCCTAAAAATTCTTTAAATTGAGTATTAGGGTTCATGATGCAAGAATTATTACCATCAGTTAATACAATATATTCATCATCACAATCCACATTAAAATAGTCTAAAACTTCTAGGTATCTTATAAGTTCTTCATCAGTCATTTCCCTCATAATATTTCTTTTATTTTATTAATATATCCATAATACCAGTCTTTAAACATTTGTGGTAATATTCTTGAATCATTAAATCCGTAGAGACCTATGGAGAAAAAATCATGACATTCAATTATAAAGGTATTATTATCATTACTATTAATATAGTTATTTATTCCGACATCTAGCGTATATGATATCGGAGCATTTTTATATTCCTTTATCATTTCATTGATGATATTAATATTTGGGAATATTGTAAAATCACCAGAATAATTTTGTAAACCCACAAGTTTTTTATTATATATAAAACATCTATATTCAGAATCGATATCTATAATATCGCTTATCATATATTTATCATCTGGCACATCTTTTAATTCATTAGGATGATATATTATGTTTGTATATTTTTTTATTTGTGTATCTGATTTAATAAAGAATGGGTACTTAAAATTATTTTTATTAAATATTACTAATTCACCATTTTTAATATAATCAAAATTAATATTTCTATGTAAATAATAATCATACATTAAATCATTTGGTATATTTATGGGTTTAGGAATATTAATTTCACCATAATATTTCTTAATATAATTACAAACAAATTCGACACTACCAATAGGTATATAATTCTCTAATAACATATCGCCATCTGTTGTAACATATGTTATATCATTATTTCTATTATACCAATTCTGATATTTTATTGCTTCTATAAGAGCAAATGAAAAATCATGAACAATATTACCATCCACAGTTTGAATTAAAAATTTCATATATTATTTATTAAAACCAATTTTTTCTAAATGTTATATAATCATATCCAACATATTTACAATATTCGTTTTCAGAATCTAAAAATATTGTATATCTTTTACCATTTTTTGAAACTGATAAAACTCTTTCTGTTATATTATCATGTTTATTTGTAAACATAATGCCACGCCATGTTAATGGATGCTGTTTTAATATTTCATTCACATTTTCCAATGAGTTGGTTTATTATTGACACCAGATATTAAGTTTTTCCAAGTATTGTTATCAATCATTATTTTTTGCTTTAATGACCAATTACCATTCTTAGTAATCCATCCTTCAGTTTCCCATACTAGTTCTTCAATATTCCAATCTATTATTCTAACATTAGCAAGTTTAACACGAGTGTTTGGTTCTGGTAATAATGTATAAATATTTATCCAACCTAAATCTTCTTCATAATGTGAATGATGTATTTTCATAATATTATATATTATTTACCAGCATGTAATGTAACAATATCAAATTTTAAACCGCCCCAATATCTTATAATATGTTCTTTATTTTTGGTATATATTGATATTGATTTCCATCTAGTATTAAAAATTCTAATTTTAAATTTCATATATATCATATATTAATTTTTAAATAGTACAGGTGGTTCATATGCACAGCCATTAAGATAATAAGTACCGTCATTATAATGATACCACTCATTAGATTGATCACTTATACTATAATTATTTTTATATTTGTTAATCCAAACATCAAAAGGGCATCCAACAATCTCAAAGAACTTCTTATTAAAATTCTCATTACTCATTTCTTTACCATCTAATACTTTTACCATAATTTATTAAATATTGAGGTTTCATCCAACCCCAGCACATCATTAGTTAAAAATGATCTATTATATAGTCTAAAAATCCTAAAATCATTATTGTATACATACTATTGTTTTTTAAATAATATAATTTCTTTTTTTTATATTCGGAAAAGTTATATGTGTTGCTAAATGTGCGACTATTGGCACTAAAAATGAAACAATTAAATTAGGAATTTCATTTGTTGTTAAATCAAAATATTGCGTATATCTATGTTTAAAAAACCAAGCACTATGTAATCCTAAACAAATATAGCAAATTATTATTAATGTTGTTATCATATTATTTAATATTAGTTTTTACACATGTAGGGCAAAGACAGACATTATCGATTATTCGCCATCCTGCATTATAAAATTTTTCTAATGCATATAATGCATCAACTCTTACTTCCGCATCTCTATTACACTTAGTACAAGTGATCACAGTAAAAGTAAATTCTTCACAATAATCATATAATTTATCAATATCAACACTATTATCTTTCTTCATAGTTATTTAGTTAAATTATTTAATTCATTAATCAAATTTTCATCTATTATTCGTTTACTCCATTTTTGGGTTGCCTCAATAGATTTTAATTCTAAGTCAGCATTACTAAATATTTGAAGTTCTTTTGCTATTTCAACTCTTTTATGAAAAGGCAAATCAAAAAATTTATATAATGTTTCTCTTATTAAATCCATGATTTTATATTTTTTATAATATAATTATTTTAAAAATATTTTGATTATTACCTAAATTACTAGGCTGAGACGCTGTTGTATTATTTATTATGACATAAAGATTATTATCACAATTAAATATTTCTCCTGATTTAATAATTTTAAATTTTTCCATAAATATTCATTATTTTTATAAATTATCTTTGTAATTAGTATACCATTTAATAAATGATACTACAGCTAACCATGTTGCTTGTATTTTATTATCGCCATAGGTTTCATTAAAATATGCATAACATGGATTTTCTGGATCAGTTCTTAGATTTGTCCCTTGAATACTACAAGAATTAGAAGATATATGTACACCAAAATATCCATGAAAGTTGTCATATATACTTTCTATTTTTTCAACAACAGACATTAAATCATTCCACGAATAGTTATATTTTAATGATGTAAGAACATTATCATAAAATATTTTATTAATAGAATAATTACCACTATGCGATTTATCTTCATCACTATACCATACTGGTTCATTCATAGGTAACCAACATTCATAGGCATATTCACTACATTTTTCGCTTGTTTTTAATCCTACAAACTCAGCAATGATACAATTATATTCATTTATAATATTTTCTGAGATATCATTCATATTCTGGTAGATTTTCATATTTATTCATTGTCAATTTTTGTATTTTGATATTAACAATAAGTTCTTCATCATGTTCATTCATGTCATCAATCATATTATTAATATATTCTTTTGCTTCATCCTTAAGCATCCCCGTATAAATATTTTCATCATCAAATGAACTATTTTTAATAAAGTATACATCTACTTTTTCGTCATTAATACCAAAATCATCACACATAATATTTTATTTTAATAATTTAATTAACTTTTCATAATTCTTATTGAATTTATAAAGATATGGTTTTATATTTGGTGTTATTAATAGTATATAAATTATTTCATGTTTTTTTAGATAAGAATTTATTGTTTTATCTGAATTATTGTTTGTAAATTCAATATGATATCTAATATCACTATTCAATGGCCACATATAAATTATAATTTAGATAATATTATAATAATTAGCATTATTGTTATAATTATTTCAATATAATATTGAGTTCGTTTATTGAAAATCATAATATAATATTTTTTTAAAACCATTCTCCAGCATCATATGTTTCAATGCATTTAACAACACGAAACAATATATTTGGTGTTACTGCTTTTTCAGCTTTAGCAAGATTTAAAGCTTTTTTTCTTTCTATAAATTTATAATATTCTTCATTTGTTTCTTTATCTACAGAGTGACAAACAATAAAGTTATGAATTTTATCTTCTGTTCCTTGAACATAATAATGTGTCATTGAGTGCTTCATATTTTTATATATTAGGAAGTTAATAAAATTTTTGCTTCTTTTGTGGTAATTTCAATAATATTATCGTTTTCAACATCAATACTTTCATCCAAATATAATATAATTACATCTCCACAAATTTGAACAAAAGGAAAAGTAAAACGACCGCATGGATGTTCTAAACCAAGATTATAAAAAACATCAGAATAAAAACCTCCATTGAGTTCATGATTTAAAAATTTATACATCTCTTTTCCTAATTTTGTTTTTCTATTTGGAATATAAATATCATTATATTCTGGATGTTGAATCCAAATTTTAGAATTAACTTTTTCAGGTTCAACAAATTTAAAACCAATATATTGTGTAACTCTCCTAAGGTTTTGTTGGCCTGAATGGCCTAAGTATGCATCCCACTCAAGTCCAGTTTTTTCTGTTATTTTTTGTTTATTTTGTCCTTCAATGTTAAGTTCATTAATTCTCATTTCATGTAACTTCTTATAAACTTCACATCCTTTATTTTCAATTTTGTAATACATAATTATATTATTTTAAATACTTCGTAAATATAATATTAATTTTAATAATAAACAAATATTATATATTTATTTTTTCCTTAATTGATATAATTTATAATTAAAAAATCTTCTAGATAATTCTAATCCTTGTTCGCCATTTTGAATACGAATTAATGTTTCATTTAAGCACAATCTATATATTATTCTTAAGTAATATTTTTTAATATTCATTTTCATTTTTTTCTATGTGTATTGGAAATTCTTCAATATTAATAACATATACATCTATCCAGATATTAATATCAATTAGTAAATCATAAAACATATTTCGTCCGATTAATTCATTTGTCTCAGGATCAAAATATGCTGGAATACCTCTATAATATGCTCGTTTCATAATTTATTATTTTTGTTTTTTACAAAAATACTATATATTTTCTAAATAATTAGATATAATTTTACATATTAATACATCTGGAAATTCATACATCCCACATGTTTCACATGCTTCATCAAACGTATCATATGTTTTAATTTTTCCTTGTTCATCTTTCATATAATCACTAAAATTAAGATCTTTAATAATTACATATTTATTAACAACATCTTTATTATTCATATTAAATAATTTTATTAATTCTACTTTTCAAAAGGACTTTTATGGTTACTACAATTATTCCTTGGGTTCATTGTTTCTTCAAAGAATTTTTGTTCCTCAATGCAATCAATGCAACGTCCATCATCAATTAATATCTCATTCGACAATTCGCCACACGATCTACACTTACCTTTCTTAAGGTCATAATCTGAGTACGTTGTTTCTGTTTTCATAATTATATTATTTTTTTACCACAATTAGGACAATAATTTTCTTTATTAGTTTTTTCAGAATCATAATTTTTTCCACAAGAAGTAACATATTCATAATCATGAATACCCATCATTCCAAAATCACAACATTCCCATTTACAATAATCATCATTAGTGATAACTTCTAATTTATTTTTTTCTTTTTTCATATTAATTTATCTTCTTTGATTTCATGCGATTTACCACATTTACTACATTTCTTTACTACATAATAGATTTCAGTCCAATAATGCCAAGGAGAAAAATCAGAATGAAAATTCTCATGATATGAACTTCTATTTTCAGTTCTTATAGTAGCATTATTTTCTACTATTTCATTATCACATTTATGTTTTATTGTCATATTATTATTTTTCTAATTTATTAAACATTTCAATTGTTTCATCAGATGCTTCATCTTTACTACAAATACTAAAAGCAAGTATAGGCGTTTTTCCAAAAGCAAAATGGCCAATATCTCCTTTTCTTTTAAAGGAATCAGCAGCAAACTCAAATGTTACTTGTTTTGCATTTCTTTTTTCAATAACTTTAATAGTTTTACCTAAATCTCCTGTGATTAAAATAATATCATCATTATTAAGTTGTTTATCAAGCATGTCAATAAACATTTTTTATTTGTTATTAATGTAGGCATAATTATTTTTGTATTAAAAAATCTTTTAAATTATATTTAACATTATGTTCTAAAATAGCTTTTTGGCCACCTCTGCTTGAAGTACCCCAAGGAGAATAACCCCAACCATTTTGAGTTTCTTTAATATATGTTTTAGCACATTCATCACAACATTGCCAAGTACCCATAAACCATTCAGCTATATTACTACAATTACTCATAGCACATTTAGCATATATATTTTCTGATATAATTAATTCACAATCTTTATTTTTCATTTTTTTTTGTTTTTATTTTATTGTACGAAAATATTATGTATATTGTTACAATATTTTCATTAAATAATCAAGACAAGCTATTCTATTTTTCCAATTATAATTATTTACTAATGCATGTTCATACATTTTATCATATATTTCACCGATTTCTTTTCCTTTTAAACTTGGTTTTAATCTTATAATATCATCACCAGTAAAATTAACATCGCCAAAATACATCGGAATTTTACCCATTTCCATTAGATTAAGTATTTTACTTTCTTTATTAATAAACCATTTAGATTCTAATATTAGAGATGATGATTTAATCATTTTCATAATGAATAATCTATTTTTATCATCATTATTACATCCTTTATCAGCTTCGAAAGTTTCAATAGTTTCTAATGTAGATAATGCTTTTGTCATATCGGAATTACCCTTCAATCTTTCAGAATAAAATCTACTTGGTAGAACATTAGCAAAACCTAACATTAAATAATAAAATGAAAGCTTATCATAACCATCAAAAATTTTAAATCTAACATTAAAAAATTTATGTTCAAATAAGTGAAAGTCAATATTTGTGTCGTACATAAGCTGCATTGCTGTAGATATCTTACCATGCTTATTAATAATCTTTTCAAATTCTTCAAGTATACGTTCTCCAGAAATTTCATTTATTAAATGTGCATTTTCTTTCATTAACGATTTAGTAATAGGTTCTACCCTAAAATTAAATCTTGATGAAAATTGCACAATCCTAAAAAGTCTAAGAGGATCTTCTATAAATGCTGTTGGATCAGTAGCTCTAATAGTTTTGTTTTTAAGATCTTTTAATCCATTGAAAGGATCTAACAATTCCTTTGTTAAGATATTTATTGCAATACTATTAATAGTTATGTCTCTACGTCTAAGATCATCAATAATACTAATATTTTCAGTAACTACTTCAAAACCTTTATGACCATCGCCTGTTTTTCTATCTTTACGAGGCACAGCAATATCAAAACATTCGCCATCATAATCATCTAATGGTTTAAATTTAATAACAGAAAAAGATTCACCAACTAAATCTACTTTACCATAATTTTTTAAGAAATCTATTAACTTATCAATACTAATATTTTCAACAACAATATCGATATCTTTTATTGGTTTTTCTAAAAACCCGTCCCGAACACAACCACCAACAATATACATATGATAACTTAATGTTAATGATTTAATCCATTGCTGTGATTTTAAATTATCAATAAGTTTATCTAATTGTTTTGTTAATTTAATCATGATATTAATTTATAATTTTTGGCTGACCTATAAAGATTCGAACATTAACTAACAGAACCAAAATCTGCTGTGCTACCATTACACCATAGGTCAATAAAATAAGAAGTATAAATATAATTATACTTCTTATATAAAATTAATCTACCTTAATTGGCTTTCGAGTTCTTTAATCGACATACCTTTCAATGAATCATCTTTCTTTTCAGCGATCAATGTTAGAATCTTTTGATTATGAGCCTTAATTTCAGCAGCGTTTCTAATTTCTTCTGCTTCTTTTTTCTTAGAAAGATATACATCTTTTAATATATCAAACCTAAGTTGATTTTCAACATCAACTACTTTAGTATCTTCAAGAAAGGATAAATCATCGTCATCATTCTTTTTCAATACTTTTTTTACTGCTTTAATAGCATTAGATAATTGAGATTGTGTTAAATCCCAAAGTTGTTCTACAGATAGCAAACCGACATTAGTTTGGAATCTTAATTTCAATTGCGATACTTGTTTATACATAATTTTTAAATTTAAATTGTTAAAATCTTATCTTTATTATTCGTTTAAATGAACCTTGTAATCTAACTATAAGTTCGTCATTAATAGTACTATTAAAACCTAATCCTGATAATTGTTTATTTGTTGGTTCTATCATAGTAGTATTGCCTAATACTTCAAGAACTTTACGGTGTTGTGCTAATTCAGGAATTAAATTTTCTGCATGGAAACTTCTAATACTTGTAGGACATTTACAATTATCCAACATAAAAAAATAATGCTTATTACCCACATTATTATCATCCCAATGATTTGGACTGAGGCACACTAAATTAACTTTGTGAAATTCATTTGTCTGCAAACCATATAGTTCTTTAGATGATGAAGCATTTTCTGGTAAAAAATGTTTAATCGTAAAATTACCATTAGTTAATGTAACTTCAGCAACTAATACATTACCATAAACTGGATTATTGTATTCATAACAATAAATTTCATTATCAAATTCAATTTCAGCTTTAAATCCTTTAGAACCTCTATTTGCAAATTGATTTATCCAAAATTTATAAGTACCATTCTTCATTTTATTAAAATCAGACCAAGCAATATTTTCAACAATATTTTTATTACTAAAACTATTTGGTTGAGTTATATCAATATCTAATTGACCAGACATGCTTGTTTTTCCATTTCCTCGATCTTTTCTATATGGTGAAGAATAATAAATATGTGTTCCATTTGGTTCCTGTGCATGAGCATCTAAATCAGAATTATCTGAAGGATCATTTTCTCCCCACATAATAGAAAATCTTAACACTCCATCGACTTTTCCGCCTTTAGTAGCAACAGCATCTTTTATCATACTTTTACCTGCTAGATTACCATTAAAAGTCCAAGAATAATTATTATTCCATTTAAAAATTGGTTTACTTTCTTTATTATTTGCTGTCGTGAGTGATACCATATTACCCACAAATTTATTAGATAAAAATGCTTCTACAGAAGTACATGAAGGAAGTATATCTTTCATGAACTTTTCTATATTTACTTCTTCAACACCATCAAATTCACTTCTTTTATGTCTTGTTGAAGTAGATTTAACGTTATCAAATATAGAAACTGTTTTTAATTTACCATCACCTACATTAATATGCTTAATTTCAGATGCTTTAATATCATCAATATTAGCAAATCTACGATCAAAAGATTCAACATAATTATTTTCCTCAACAAATTTCTTAGCATCTTCAATTTGCTTTTTTGTTATAGGAGCTTTAGCTTTCATATAATTAGCAGGATCAACTCTTTTATTCCAAGATTGACATGCCTCATTCAATTCTTTACCTTCAGCAAGTTCAGTACATAATACTCCAATAAGTTCATTTTTGAATTTAGCGAATTGAAGTTTATAACTATTAACCCAGCACCATAAATCTTTTTTATTTAAATCAATTTCATCATATTTTTTCTTTAGTGGTATAAATTGTTCAAGTTTATATAAATGAGTCTGTCCATCTAATAAACTACCTTGATTGATCAAATCTTTAACTAAGACTAATGTATCTAATGATATTTCTTGCATTGCCCTTTGAAATACATTTTTTGCATCTCTATATTCTGCCATTATTGAATCAATAGATTTACCACTTAGATCAACAAATTGTTTCGGTAAAGATAAGTGAAAATGATTAAAAGTTACTATTTCATTAGGTTTTACAACGCCAAATTTTTCAGCCTCTTCTCTAGTGTAACGTTTTACGTTTTTATCAATGCCTAATTTATAGTTTGTGTTATTTTTATTACAACTTTCATATGGTAACGAATTCAATTCATTAAATGTTTCATAAAAAACTTCACTAATACCAGATTTTTTAAGAGTATTTGATAATATTTTAGAAACTGAAAAATACTCATTTGAAGTTTCAACATCAAATATTGTAACTATATTATAATTTTCATCAACAGAAACTATATTACCATATCTACGAATAAAATTTTTACATAAATTACAATTGTATGTGGAACTGTCTGGATCTCTAAAAATAGGATTCTGATATTTTGTAAATCCATTTATATACAAATTCCATACTTGTTGACCACTCAAAGAGCTTCTAAATAGTTTACCAGTAGCACACATTTTATCAAATTGTGCTTGAATTAATTTTGTAAATTCAACCATTTTAATTTAATTTTTATTTTCGTTAATAAAAGACAAATATAAATTATATATTTTAATACTACAATATTGTACGAAAAGAATATAAATAATGTTACAAATATATTAATATTCTTTTATTATATTATCTTGTTTATCAAAATATTTTATTTTAAAGTTTGGATGACAATTTAATACTTGACCAGCATATTCGCCATCAACAAATAACACATTAAGATTTGCACAACTATTATGTCCAACAATAAATCCATTACAACCTGAAACACTTACTTTCATTCCGCAATAAGCAAATTCAATATTACGATATTTAGCATTTCTAATAAATTCACTTGATGTATAAGGATATTCATTACTATTAATTTTACATTTAATATCAGTATATTTTATCCAATCAGCATCTAATTCTCTATAATATCTACTCTTAGCTTTTCCTTTAGAAACTGAATTTATTGTTGTCCAATGCTCATTGTCAATTGAGCAATCATACGATTTTAATTCCATAGTTATATTGTTTTTTTAGGTGGTTTATATTCACTTCTTGCCTGTTCTAATATTTTTTCTCTTCTTCGATCTATCAATAATTGTTTATCTGTTATCCATTCTGTGTCAATATTCCAAAAACCACCAGATGTTTTAATATAATTAACATATTTATATTCATTATTACGTTGATAAATAACATTAATGTCTCTAATTTTTCTTAATAGTTTTGTTTTCATAATTCTACAATTTAAATATTAATCATTACTATTTATATAGTCTTCAATAATTATTTCATTATTCTTTTTTATATAATATCTTAATTCACGTATACAACCTCGTACAAATGTTTCATATTGTGATACCCATAGTTCAAATGATTCATCTTTTATTTCATTTTCTAATATTCTTTTTCCATTTCTTTCAATAGATAAACTAACATGGCTGTCTTCATCTTGTTCAATATTATACATAATATATGTTGCTTTATCGGTTATAATAGTATGAAAAATTTTTAATTTTTTCAGAGTTTTTAAACTAAATTTTAGTTTGTTTCTTCGTTTTAATTTTTTAAATTTTAATATTTTTTTTATATTAAACTCATCTATTGCTATTATTATAACTATAACAAATATTACAAACAGTAAATACAACATAGGAATTAAAGGATATTCATTATTCATTATAATAATCATAAAATTTATTTTTTTCTTCAGTAGTTAAATTATCACCAATCCAATCTAATATTCCTAAATCACTATCAATTTTCCATTGTCTTTTGGCTGACAATTTAAAATAATTTTTTGGCCTTTCGAAACTTTTTTCAAACATTTCTTGCTCATTCATATTAATATAATTTTTTAGGTTTTAAATCACCTTTTAAATATAATGGATGTTTAGGTTGACCTGATTTACATTTATCCAAATAATATAATTTATTTTCTGGAATAATATTTACAACATTACTAAGTCTGACTATTTTATCATTTCCCCATGCACATATTACTTTATCACAATGTGTAAACATTTCATATATATTAGCTTCATTTGGAATACCATTTGGATCATCTACTCTTTTTAATTCTTTTGGGTCAGTTGCCCTATACGCATATAAATTTCCAACATATAAACCGCCATAACCCCATGATTTCGCAAAATTAATACAACGTCTTATTGTAGGGTCATCTTCAAATGCATCAGCAGTACTTGGGTTTAGCATGATAAATAAAACACATGGCTTATTATCATCCCAAATTCTCCATAGTTTATATCTGTATTTTCCATCATCAGATATTAATGCACCTTTTATCATAATGTTTTTTATATTTTAATAATTTAAGCCAAGCGTATTAATTATCTCTTTATTTATTTTTTTAAATAAATCAAGTAATGTATTTTTTTCATCATCATTTATTTGAGCATTCATATATCTATTTGCAATTTGCTTTCTATATTCCAATAAATGATTTACTGCTTGATTTCGAGGATTTGGGCCTTTATAATAATTATCATTTAAATATTTTAATTGAATACTTAATTCAGTTTTATCAGCAAAATTTATTGCGTTTCTTAATCTATAATATTCATCAAATACACAACTTTTTTCTTCCATAATATTTAATATTTATAATAAATTTTTAGTTCGCTTGTTTTCTTTTTTAAAATTCCACCTTTAATTAATTCAACAGTAATATTAAAATCATTAAATATTTCATTCTTTTCAATAATTTTTCCATTATGCGAACTATTATCATCGCATATGAAAATAATATTATCACCAATATTAAGTGTCTTGGGATCTAATGTCATCTTATTTATTATCTTTTTTAGGTTCTGGTTTCCAATCTCCATCAGCATTAAGATGACTTGGTGGCCAACCATGCTTACTAATATTTATTTTTCTAGCATGTATTCTATATAATTTTAATATTGTATTACATAAAAAATATGCAGCACCATTTAAAATTATTATTACACCACAAAATATCCAAAATCCTGAACACATAAATTTAAAAAATTCTAACATAATAATTATATTTTATTTATGAGTTTTATTATATTCTTTTTCTACGCAATCTAATAAATGTTTACAAGTGTGATCCATTTCATAATCAGTGCTATACAAACTAATTTTTTGTCTTGTATATACAGCAGCATAGTAACATTGAAGTTCATTTAATGTCGAATTATCCCAACAAACATCACAGGTTGCAAATGTACCTGAACTGTCAGAGTACCACACTGTTTTTTCTTTGCAAAAATTCCAAGGAAGTCCGCATTTTTTACAATGAGAAAATCCTGGACTAAATAATCTCAATAATTTTGGAATACCAAAACTACGTTTAATACTTTGTAATATTTTATTCGTTTTCATTACTAATTATTTTATTATATGTTTTTTCAAAACATGATTCTAATATTTTCATAACATTTGGCATTGACATATAATAATATGTTTCGCTAAGACTACCTTCACTACTGAAATCAATGCCTTCAAACATTGAATTATATATTGGTTTTAATTCTGCAATTACTTCTCTTTTTATTTCTTCTTTAGATTTATGATATAGAATATCAAGTAACTCATATTCTATTTTTTTATTCGTTTTCATATTATTATATTATTTATCAATTTTACCGTTTCCATCACATAATATGCATTTTACTTTTTTTGTGAAATAACCACATTTATCACACCTTAATTTATTTTTTTTATCTAATTTCATTGTCCATGCACAACAGGAACTAACATATCCTTCTCCATCACATAAGGTGCATGTTATTTTTTTTTGTTTTTCTTTACTTTGTTTCATGATCATGCATTATTCTATATTCATCGCCATATATTCCATATATTTTTTTAATTAATGCTGTATCACCAATATTCTTTAAAGAATCTCTTTCTAAAATTTGCATTTCTTTATATTTAAGATATATTGGTTTAACAGTATATAATGTTCCATTATTTTGCTTAATGGTATATGTAATAATAACAACACATTGTTCTGGATAATGATAAGGTTTAATTATTGAACAAGAAGTAAATAGCATTAAAGTATAAAATATTAATACTAATACTGCGATTATTTTTTCTTTTGTTTTCATTGTAATTCTTTTTTAATTGATAATAAAAATTCTTTGGGACAAATATCTGTTATTTTATTTGAAGGTAATATTTGATGCTCACTACTTAACATTAAATCTATTGCAGTTAAGATTCCAATTTTCATATTATTAACGATATATTTTAATATACCTATTTTTATTTCAAAAGGAACATTATCATAATCATTCTTAAATATTAAATCACGACAATATCCATTTGGTGTACTAAAATTAAAACGAATGTCTTGATTAAAATAATGACTAACATAATAATCCCAATCTTTAATAGGCTCTTTTATTATTTTAAGTATTATTAATCCAGTGTTATCATTAACTAAATCAGTATACTGTTTATATGATTCGTCAAATGTATAACCATCAGGAACTTCAATTGGATATGAAATAATTTTTGCCATAATATGTTTATTTTTATAATTTTACATGTACTCCATCACATAATACGTGAAGATAATAACTATCACGATCTAAGCCATCAGTAAACCTACTGTTTGAACAATATGGATGCTCCCAATAATATTTACCACAAATTTTACAAACACATTCTCCGCCAGCTCTAATAAATGCTTCATTTCCATCACAATCAGAATGGTAAATCGTCATCAGCTTTTTCCTCATAATGAAAATTTCTTTTAATTTCTATTAAATCATTAGTATGTTTATCTTTATTTATATGATTTTTATTGCTTTCCAGATATTGCTCTTTAGCTATAATTGCTGATTCAGGATTTTCTACTTTAATTGATGATCCATAAAAATCAATAACACTATATTTTATATTATATGGATCATCTCTATACATAATATCAATATCATAATTATTAATAATTTCGCTATATCTAAAAATTTCTTTATCATCAACAAAAAAATGTCCAGATCCAAAATTATGTTCATCCATATTTATTGGCATATTACCATAATGATTATCTAAAGTAAAACAATCAATATCATGAATTTCACGATTAATTAATCCATTTAATACCAAACCAAAAGATCCACAAAATATAATTCTTTCATCATATTTTTTATTTAAATGAATTATCGTTTTTATAAGATCTTCAGAAAAAATTTTATTTTCCATATAATTATCCAACTAGTTTTTGAAGTTTATCTAAAGAATTTTCCAAAGAATTGTTTTTTTGCCTAAAGTCATCAATAATATATTGTAATTTTTCAATAATTCCTTCAGGTGCTTTCATCGGAAAATCATCACCATTTTTTACTGTTTCTGGTTCAGATCTAAATTTATCTAATTTAGAATAAAACGAACAAGAAATTTTATCAGTTCGATCTAATTGATCTTGTAATGATAATATAATCCGCTCTAATTCGGGAAGTTCAACTTCTACTTTAAAACCACCCATATTACTTGAATTTGTATTCATAATTTTTATTATTTAAAATTGTTTAATATTATTTTTAATGAAACAAAGATAATGTTAATTTTTATTATTACCAAATAAATTTTAGTAATAATCAATTAAATCTTTAGTTTTTCCATATTCTGTTAAATACAGCACACTATTTTCTATATAAAATTCTTTTATAATACCTTTATTTAACCAAGCATATATACACCCTTTAGCACTAGTTATATTACTCCAATGAAAATCAATATTATTTAAGCAATCTTTAAGTTTACAATTTGGGTGCCTTCTGATATAATTTACCATTCTATCTATAGTAATCTTATATGGTGTGATTCTATCTGTTGCAGCACCTGCTTTCGATAACTTCATATAAGGCTCTAAATTTAATCTATAAAATTTATTATATAAATGTCTATTGACATTAGGCTTAATATATTCTTTAATTTCATTAAAATTACCACTTTTATATACTAAAACTCCAATGCCTAACATTTCGCATATCTCATAGCCAAAATGTTTATGTTTAGGCTCTGGTACTGCAATATAACTATAAGTACAATAAAATTTATTCTTTTTAGCTTGTTCTATTACATCAAAATTTAGACTAAGTTTAACTTCAACAGCAATGGTTATATTATTAAATTTTGCAACAAAATCTATAATACCTTCAGCCGGAACTTCTTTGAATATTTCATATTTATCGTCAAAAAAATCAATAAATTTTTGAGCTAATTCAGTTTCCTTCATAATTTCTTAAAAAGATAATATGACGTTTTCGCCTAAATCAATGAAAGGATTATCTTTATCTAATATATATTTTATTTCGTGCTGACTCCATCTTCCGCTATATTCATTAGTTTTTTGGTTATATTCTTTTAATAATAATAAATCACCAACCTGATAATTTCTATCATTCTTTCTAATTTCAAATCTTTTTTTATTATAATAAATTTCCTGAAAATATTCAGGCCAACACTTTAGTTCATGTATTGTCATAATTATTTATTTTTATACCTTTTCGGGTATTATTTTATTGTTTTTTCTTTATAAACACCTGATAGGGTATAATATCTAATTCAGATATTGAACCATTTTCGTTTCTTTTATTGTCTTCATATGGAACAATAACTGTTCTATAAAACTCCATTTTAGAACAATCAAGTGAACCCATAAGGTTATTCATGTTTTGATAATTAATGCCTCTTTTAATTAATTGTTTATGTAATAATGATGATATTACATAATTAAGTTCGCCATCATTATTAATTAATTCAGATATCTTTGATATTTTATCATTTAATTTTAATCGATCTTCTTTTTTTATATACGGCATACTATATATTATTAATTAATTTTTATTTCTAACCATTTATTATTACACATTCTTTTTATTTATTCAGCTTTTCTTAATGCTTCTTCTATAGTATCAAACCAAAAAGTATGTGTATATTCAGATGAAAAATCAATCTGACAAATAATTATTTTTTAGTTCATTTAATTCATTATATGATAATAATTCCCAAGATAACACTTTTTGATACCAACCACCTCTTCTAATTATCAATTTTAAAAATTTCTTCTCTGTAAAATATTTAAAATTATTATTTAATATTCTATCATTAATACAAATTCTTATTATCTTATCTAAATTATAATTTACATTTTTCATATTATATATTAATTAGTCTTTGTTTCTTAAAGGAGCACCATCTTTTTTCCATTCCTCAATATATTTTAACAAGCATTCTAGTTCTTTATCAATATTACCAGAATATTCTCCGTTATTCCAATGTTCATAATCTTCAAATTGTAAATGAACTTTTAATCTAGTTTCTAGTGGTATACTTTTCCTTATTCTTTCAGCAATTTCTGATTTCATAATTTTCATGTTACTTTTTTAAATTAAATAAAACCATATATATTCTATTATTATAATCTTTAACAAAAGCTTTTTGAAATCCAAATATAGCAACAATTTCTTTATAATACAAATTATTTTCATCTGTTTTCAACAATAAATGTTTTTTATTAATCTTATTAAATATTGGGTATACTATACCCCATAATACATATTGTAGTGGTAAACAATAAAATTGATTTTTATAATTTGGATTATATATTATCGGACAACTATTATTATTCATTTTACTATAATTTATTGAATTATATATTAATTAAAACAATGTTTTTTAATATTTGAATGTAATAATTTATTTACTACAATAAAATTATCATTACTGACATCTTCTATCGTAGCTCGGTATCTGAGTCCCGATGTTTTCACTTCCATGAAAATATCACGCCAATTATTGTTATGATCTTTTAAAAATAAAACATCCCTCAGCGGATTCCGCTTACTCATGGTGTCCATTATAGTATCAATATTTATTGGTGGATAAAAACCATTATTTTTAATATATTTAAATATTCCTCTTCTTCCTATTTCAATAGCTGCGTTTACCGGATCAATATAGTTATATTGAAGGTTTCCAATGAATGAAGTATAAATAGGATTAATCTCAATCTTAATTATTCCTAATAAATTACAATATTTATTTATTAATTGATCTGATAAGCCTCTATACCATAGATTATTTATTTTTCTATTAGCTTTTTTGTTTTCTAAGTCTTTATTTTTAAGATTTAAATCTTCCAAGACTAAATACCCACAATTATAATATTTAAATGTTTCAAAGATATCTTTCCAAATATGACTTATTCCATGTTTTCTTTTATTATTATAATGTAATCTGTCCTTATTTGTTAATTCTTTGGGTAGTTTTAAATTATTACTAGTTAAGTCATAGCAAAAAGTATGAACTATTTTAATATTATTATCTTCAATTTTATCTAAAATAGAACATCCAATATAATCTGGATTAGTATCAATACTTAAATATCTATAACTTAGCTTATTATTTAATTTTTTTTGTTTTAGTTCTTCATGATATTTATTATAAACTGCTTTAATTAATTCTGTTTTAGTATCATTATCTATATGTTCTTCCTTAATTTTTTCTACTTCTTTTCTTCTTTCAATAAGATTTAAATTATATCCATTTAATTTTTCATCATCAAAAATAATTGAAACATAATCCTTAGATAACTGAACTGTTATTGCTACTTCTTTATTATTTATTAGTTCTTGTAACTTACATAGTTCATTGTTATAATTCTTATAATTATATAACTCAATATTAATTTTAATATTCTTGTTAGGTTTATATATTATTTTATGATTGATAAAATCAAATTTGAAGAATCTATTACCCTTTTCATTTGCCTCGCCTAAAACATATATTGGTAATGTTCTATTATTAATATATTGTTCTTTCTTTTCTAAAATCTTATTTTTGTTATTTAGTTTATCATTATTTAAAAATGATATTTCAGATAATAATTTTCTATTTCCAAAAACAATATCCTGTGATAAACATTTATTTTTATGAGATAATTTTTGATTTAATTTAAATATCTTTCTGGTAACTTTTTTAGTTCTTTTTTTAGATTTTAAAATTAATATTTGTTTTTCAATATCTAATATATCTAACTCAACTTTCTTTTTATTTGTTAATGTTTGTTTATATTTTGTTTGAACTTCATTTATTAATGACCTTAATTCAATGTCCGTTAAATTAAAATTATGTTTAAGATATTTAAAGTATTCAATATTATTAATTCTATCAATATTTTTCCACAATTTTCTAAAAGCATAAGAATAATTGTGCTGTTTATTAATTACATAATCAATATCTGATATTTCTTTTATTTTTAAGTTAAATGTTTTCAATTATATTATTTCTATTAGATTAAATGGTACATTAAAAATATCTTTATATAGCAATCCAGATTTATATATTTCTTCATCATCTTCATCGTAAAGCCAATTCACAGAAACTATTGTTTTTTTTGAATTATGTAAATCTTTTAATATTTTTAGTATATCAGACATAACCTTACATGATCCAGTATTTAAGTATTCTAGATTAATATTAAGTATTGTTAATTTATCTGGTTCATTGGAATATTTTTTAAGCCATTCAATAATTGGTTTATAATATTCAATTGAATCATGTGGATATGATTTTCCAGATATTTCAAGTATACCATTAGTTTTGAAATCAATAATAGGGGTTCTTCCACCCTTGCTGGGTAAATATAAATCTTCAACCATGATATTGTTATTTATGTTTTATATTGTTTTACGAAAAATATAAAAGAAAGTTTCAAAAAACAATATAAATATTATACTTCAATATTAAAAATACCATTAGTTAGCATCGAAGTATTATGTGCCACACCACTATCATAAACAGATGTTTTGTTTGTACCATCACATGTAGTTCTTGGATAATTAACATATATTGGATAATTAACATATATTTGATCACCAGTAGTAGGTTGATACCAAGGATAAACTGGATAAACTGGCCATATTATTGGTTGTTTCCAATCCACTATTGTCGTATTTGTTTCTAATGTAAATTCTTTCCATTGTTCATTAGGCAACATTTGTTCTAATAATTCGAATAATTCTTTAAGATTAATATTTTCATCAATTTTAATAATCTTAGCAATTGTGTCCATTTGAAATTTCATAATATTATTTTTTAAATTTTATTCTATATTCTTTTTTTATTTTCATTAAGTTTGAGCATTTTTCATATTCTTCAGTATTAGTAAAATACTCTATTGTTTCTCTTAATAAAAGAGTATTAAAATAGCCAACATTTCTGTTTTCAAAGCTAGGAGTCTTATCAAAAAACTCATCTTTACTCATTTTTATTAAGTCCTGATAATATAAGTTATATATTGAATGTTTTATATCAGGTGTAGCTTCGGTAAAAACAATATTATATGCCATAATTAATATATAATATTATCTTTTATAATTTTCTATTTTTTCAATTTCAAACTTTATAACATCAAGATTATCTTCGATATACTCTTTAAGTTCGCCATAAACTTTATCATTCATATAAAGCCAGAATAATAATGATGCTGGTACATTTGCCATTTTTTGTCCTTTATATTCGCCAAAAGGCATTAATGAATTATCATCCATAATAAATGTGTTTAAATTATTTAAATATAATATTTTACAGTATATGCCTCATAGTCATATAATTTTGGGCTATATTGAGGTTATTCTGAACTAACAGCATAATTAATTTCATCATTAGTATTAACATTTCTATTTTTCCAATTCCATAAACCATTATTATCTTTTCTTGGAAGTGTTAATACTTCAGACTTAATACCATAATCATAAAGATATTCATACTGAATGTCACCAATCTTAATATCTTCAATAATTATATTTCCATTTGTTTTTGTTAATGTTTTTGACATAATATTATTTTTTATTGTGTTTATTTAATATATATTAAAATATCATCATTTAATATTACTGGATTGTTTTTTAAAAAACATATTTTTTTCATTACATTTATGATCTTTATCATATTCCCAACAAATAAAATTATCACCATAAACAGGTGCTTCAAAAGGTTCCTGTATTTTGCGTATTGCCTTAGCAATAATTTTTTTACAAAATGGACATTTAGGGGGTTCTCGATATACTGCCATGATTATTTCAAATATTTTTTATCAAAAAATAATCTTTTATACCAAGGTAAGTTTTTAAAAGATTCAATGGTATTGTTTTCACCTAAAATTTTACCATTATTTATAAAATTAATTGCCTTAGATTTAAGTTCATCATTTAATAAATTAATTATTTTATATATTTGAGCTTTAATATTATTAGATACATCAATATTACCTTTATAGATAATATTAATTTTATCAGTATATAAAAAATCTTTAGAAAAATAAATATTTATTTCAACATTATCTGGTTTATTTGCATCCGCTTTATCACACAATTCTCTATATTCTTTTCTTTTTAATAGAACACATTTATCGATTTCCTTGTTTTCCATAATATAATTATTTTAAATTAATGTACAAATATAATAATTAGTTTTTATTTATTTCAAATTATTTTTTAAAATTTTATAATTTATTTTACTACCACAATTAGGACAGTAATTAAATAATCTACTAAATCCCTTCCTCCTGTCAAGAAAATCTGAAGATTTTAATATTAATGTTCCATTATATAATATTTTATTAATATTATTAGATGTCTTAACTGTTTCGTTAATTTTATTGATATAATCATCTAAATAAATATTATTATAACCTTCACAATCATATGAATTAATTATACCAATAAAGCAATTGCAATTAATATTTTTCATATATCTAATTTTTCTCTAAATTCTGTTTCAGGAATAATAGTACATTTAGAATAATTTCTTTTTGCATAAATTATTGCATCAATAATTTCATTCTTACTAAATCTTGGCATATTATCATCTTTATATTTGTCTCTGGCTTCCTTGGTTGAAAAGAATTTCCAGGAACTTTCATTAAATGATGAATGTTGATTATCTCTTCCTCTTTTTAATTTCCATACAAGATATTCACCAGTTTGCCAATTCGCTTTTGTACAAACACCATAAATGTATTGGTTACTATCGGTTATTTCAACATTATTATCTGTAATAAATTTAAATGGTTTATTATCTTTAACCCATTTTTCAGCAATTTCTTTAGTAGAAAAGAATTTTAATGAATTATTATAAGATTTATTAATGCCATTAATATTTCGGCCTTCATCCCATTGGTATATTTCATAATTATTTAATATAGATACTACCCAAGGAAAATCTCCTTCATAAATATTTACACCATCTTCAGTAATCCCTATTATTCTATAATCATGTTTTTCAATAGTTGTTACATCTTCAACCATTAAATTATCTTTACTACGTGCAAGTAAAACATTATCATTTCGTAAAAAGAAATTATCAATTACAAAGCCAACATTACCTAATTTATATTTTACATTATCTCCCAATGTATATATTTCATTTTCAGAAACTGCCACCTGATAAATTTCAACATAACCATCTTCAACCGAAGAATAACCAAACAACATTTTATCTAATGTGTAATATATATCTGGCGTTTCATAATATACATATTTATTATTACTAAGAACAAATAACTCATCACTTCCTAATATTCTAAATGTAATAATTTTAGGAAAATCAGATTTAACATCAAGTTTTCCTTGTTGCTCATAAAATTTATTAGTATGCTCATTCATTTTGCTCATTTCTTTTTCAGAATAAGCAAAATATTTTTCATTATCAATAATTATTTCTTTCATAATATTATAGTTTTTAAATTATTACCAATCAATACTATTTTGTTCAATACAGGCAACACCGAATAAACATGCAACAGCAACATCTAATAATTCATGTCTAATTTCAGAAATATTGTTTGATTTTTGAGCATCAACTAATTCATGATATTCTTCTGTTATAATACCCAATATTTCATGAGTTGAAGCAAATGAATGGTAACCTTTTTGCTCTAATCTATATTTTAATTTATTTAATAATTCTTG
>Ga0265319_1000572_pt1 | contig 24802 bp, 13 predicted proteins | sample 4824metaG_FD_192443 | JGI IMG/M metagenome (GOLD analysis project Ga0265319, IMG submission 192443) | Rhizosphere microbial communities from Carex aquatilis grown in University of Washington, Seatle, WA, United States - 4-8-24 metaG | ecosystem: Host-associated > Plants > Roots > Rhizosphere >...
CGACCTCACGGACAGCAGCGGAATCAACGATGCAGGAAGCGGCATTGGGCACGGCCTCGAGGCATGGCTCGACTCAGATACAAAAAGTACTGATCTGACGGATTACTATACCGGTGCTAGAGATAACTATCAGGCTGGAACCATTCTGTACCAGTTCACCGCGCTGGCCCCAGGCCGCCATACCCTTACCCTTCGCGCGTGGGATGTATACAATAACTCTACGACAACCGAAACTGAATTCACCGTCGCTTCGGGGTCGTCCCTCGCGCTGGAAAATGTCTATAATATACCCGACCCGGTACGCTCAGCTACGACCTTTACGTTTCAGCATAACCAGTTAACCCCGATCAACGTTGAGATCAAGATCTATACCGTTGCAGGAAGGTTGATCCAAACTCTTTCGAGCAGCAATTACCTGGATAAGTTCGTCCAAATTCCATGGGATTGCCGCGATCACGACGGGTCCAGGATCGCAAACGGGACTTATTTCTATAAGGTAGTGGCAAAAACAATTGACGGAAAATTCGCAAACGAAGCATTAGGAAAGCTGTCGATCGTCCGGTGACGGAGCGCATACGGTCAGCGTAGTATATTGAACCTCAAAAATAATTACTGTACATTAACATATTGAATTTTTTGCGGAGGCTGTTTGAGTATGAAAACACTGAAGTTCTTGTTTGCGGGACTGGCAATCGCCGCCTTTGGTTCAGATATCGCATTCGCCCAAGGCGGAACCTCAGCCGTGCCGTTTCTCCTCATCTCCCCCAATTCGCGCGCAAGCGGAATGGGCGAGGCCGGCGCAGGACTCGCTGACGATGCGGGCTCAGTGTATTGGAATCCCGCCGGGCTGGGATTCCTGAGAGGAAGCGAAGTCAGCATCACTCACGCAAACTGGCTTCCGCAGTTCCACCTTGCCGACCTTTTTTACGATTATCTCAATTTCCGGCAGGATGTTCCTGAATGGGGAGGGACTGTTGCCGCCAGCGTCACCTATTTGAATCTGGGTACGTTCACGATCACGAACGAGTCCGGTCCGATCGGTATCGGAACATTCAAAGCGTTCGAAGTTGCAGGAACGGTCGGCTACGGCACGGCGATCACCGACGAGTTTGGGCTCGGAATTAATTTAAGATTTATCAATAGCAGCCTTTCACCGATCGGTGCGGGCTCTGAATCGGGGAACGGCATCGCGTACGACATGAGCTTTGACATTGCGGCACTCTACAAGCCGAAAGCTCTAGTCATCCCGTTCACCGACGTCGACCTCGGCGATTTCTTTAGTGTTGGTGCGGACCTTTCGAACCTGGGACCGAAGGTGACGTACATCGACGCCGCGCAGGCAGATCCGCTCCCCACGACTCTGCGCGTCGGGTTCGGTTTTACGCCTATCAAAGATGAATTCAACAGCTTCGAGATCGCGCTGGATTTCAGCAGGCTTCTGGTACAGCGCAATGGGGTAAACTCCGATCCGCTTCCAAAATCCCTTATCACCTCATGGACTCAACCCGGACTGAACGGCGTGCTTCGCTCGACGCAAACATCCGCCGGGTTCGAGTATTGGTACAATAAACTTATCGCACTTCGGATGGGGTATTTTTACGAAGACCCCGGCTACGGCAACAGAAAATTTATGACGTTCGGCGCCGGCATCCGATACGATATTTACGGTTTCGACTTCAGTTACGATTCAGCATCAGATATCGACAGTCCACTCTCCGATACATTGCGGTTCACTCTTCTCATTATTTGGGGCGCCGATAATTAGTCTTGGTATAGTGTCGTCAATTTCTTTGCACATTCATTCAACGGACTAATTCATCATGGCGAAGTTCCGCCTCGCGGCTGCTCTCGTACTCATTACTGCATTTCAAGGGATCGCTGCGACTCAACGGGCACCCCAAAAGATGAACCATCCTTTTCGCGCAGAAGGCGGCGTGCTGCCGTTGAGAGGTACAGCAACGCTCAACGCCTTTCCCGACACGCTGAGAATTCTTGCAATCATGGTGCAATTCCAGCCCGACAGCGACCCGCTCACGAGCGGCAACGGTCAGTTCGACCTGTCGACGGCGCCGCAACGGATCATCGACGCTCCGCCCCGGGATTCATCGTATTTCGCCGACCATTTGATGTTTGCGAAAAATTATTTTCCCAAGGCATCCAACGGAAGGCAGAATATTTCGGCGACGGTTCTCGGTTCGATTTTGACGCTGTCCAAGCAAATGAAACAATATGCACCGGTCAACTCTAATCTTCCCCTCGGCGAAATGATCACCGAAGCCTGGGGGCTGGCAGATTCGGCATACCCGCAGTTCCCGTTCGACGCATACGACCTTTTTGTCATATTCCACGCCGGCTCGGGGAAAGACATCGACTTGCAGTCATCGATCGGGTTTGATCCGACGCCGTACGACATTCCATCTTTGTATTTTAGTCTTGATGGATTGAAAAAAATCTTCGGATCGACGTACACCGGAATTCAGTTGAAAAATCATCCGGCTTTCTCCGTTCCCAACTCTATTGTACTTCCCGAGACGGAAAACAGGTCGCTGCCCTCATCGACCGGAGGCGATTTTCTGTATCAACTCAGCACCAACGGACTCCTGGTTGCGAACATCGCCAGCCATCTCGGCTTGCCCGACCTCTTCGACACGAAAACCGGCGGGACTGCTATCGGACGTTTCGGATTGATGGACGGCCAGGCAATCTTCAGTTTCTCCGGATTATTTCCCCCCGAGCCATGTGCATGGGAAAAAATTTACCTCGGATGGACGTCGCCGATCTCGGTCGCCCCCGGAAGCGTAGCGCTGCGCGCGCCTGCAGTTGAAACAAGCCACTCCGGTTTATACCAAACTGTTGGAGATACGATATACAAGGTCCCGATCAGCGCCAAAGAATACTTCCTCGTAGAAAACCGAAACCGCGATGTGCACAAGGACGGCGAGACGCTGACAATCCGATGGAACGGCCGGCAGTTTACCAAAACATACTTGCAGGACGACAACGATTTTAACGCCTTCAATGTGGATTCCATCTACGGAACCGTCATAGATGCGGACGATCTCGATTGGAGTCTTCCCGGCGGAGTAGGGTATCTTGGTGGAATTCTCATCTGGCATATCGATGAAACTGTCATCGATGACAATCTGGCGACGAACACGATCAACGCCGACCCGGTTCATCGCGGCGTCAATCTGGAAGAAGCCGACGGTTCGCAGGACATCGGGCAAACATACGGATTGCTCGACCCGGGGAGCGGGAGCGAGGACGGCTCTCCGATCGACTATTGGTTCAAAGGCAATATCTCTCCGGTATATACAAACGAGTTCAGCGAAACGGGTCACCCGAATTCGCTCAGTAACACGCGTGCCCGTTCTCACGTTATGCTGAATAATTTCAGCGATGCGGGACCCGTGATGACATTTCAGGCAAATGTGGGAGATGCAAACCTTTCATTGCAGACAACTATCAAACGGAAGAATATCAAACTCAGCCAAAACGACTCTCCGTTGTTCGCCGACATCGACGGCAACGGTTCAGACGAATTGATCTATACTTCCGGAGATTCGATCTATGTGCTGAAGCACGACCTTACCCCCTTTCTCAGCAATACGAGCGGACTGTTCTCTCCGTTCGGAGGTAAATTTCAGCCTGCGCTTGCCCGGTCTGCGAGTGTTCCGGCATCGTCATTCGGTCTCGCCTGCTGCAAAGACAGCACATTCATGATTCTCGGGAGCGCCCATCCGAACACCGACAATATTGCGGGAATTCTCGGCGGTTTCACCGCAGGTGCCCTCATCTCAACGCCGGTCAGTTCGGCGGCTCCAACGGCTGTTCACTATTATATGGGCGACCAAAAAGGAAATTTCTATGATTTTTCAGGCGTGAATACTCTGCTTCAAGATCATCTTGCCTATTCTCAGATCACTTCCTTATCAGTCACCCCTCTGCCATTCTGGACCGTGGCCACGCGTGACTCACTATATATTCAGAACTCCTCAACGCCGCTAAGCGGCAAGAACATTCTGGGTTTCGGCTCCGCCCGAATTACCGCGAGTTCACCCACTAGCTCTGTTATCGTGGTATGCGATGATAACACATTCACTGTCTTTAGCGATGACCTGACGAAACGGAGTGAATACCATATCAACGCAAATGTTACCGGCGCGCTGGCGATTGCCGACCTTAACGGCGACGGGCAGGAAGACATTCTCATAGGAACCGACAACGGTTTGTATGCCTATAACTGGAACGGCGCGCTCCTGGATAATTTTCCGCTAAAGACTCTCGACGGTGGAAAGATCTCGGGGAGCCCTGTCGTTGTCGGCCTTGCCGGATCGACGAGCGTCGGGATAATCTTCGGAAGCTCCAACGGCCAGGTGTACGGTTATGACGGAAATGGAAAAACTCTTAACGGATTCCCGCTTCAGACAGGGGGAATTGTTTCGTCGCTCGCATATTCCGGCGGCTTGTTGGCAGCAGCGTCCACCGATTCGTCAGTATACGTGTGGCGCGTAGAGGGGATTTTCGATTCCTCAAAAATATTCTGGAAAGGATATCTCGCAGACGAGTACCACTCGAACTATGTAGCGGGTACTACTGCGGTTATTGCGAAATCGACGGAGCTTCTTCCCCAGTCACTGGCCTATAATTGGCCCAACCCCGTCTACGAAAAGGTGACGACCATTCGCTATTATCTCAGCAAGCCCGCGACGGTCGACATAAAGATCTACAATATGGCAGGCGAGTTGGTCGACCATTTTCCCGGCCCGGGAGCGGGCAATATCGACAATGAAGTGCAATGGAATGTTTCAAAAGCACAGAGAGGAGTGTACTTTGCTCAGATCCGTGCGAACGCTGCCGGCGAGCAAAAGAGTGTCGTGGTAAAAATCGCGGTTGTGAAGTGATGAAGAAAGCAGACTGGAAAAGCGACGACAGCGGACTCATCGACCTCGGCCGCCATCACAGCCCGCGCAGCATGAGCCGCCAGAGCATTATTTTTTTTCACCTCCTTTTCATCTCCTTCGTATTGTTACTCTCTGATCCAACCCCGCTTCGCTCCCAGGACGAGTACTTTAATCACACCGAACTGAACTGGTTCACGATCGAGACGCCTCATTTCTTTGTCCATTTCCACAATGGGGAAGAACGGAGCGCGCGGGTTGTTGCAAAGGTCGCCGAAGATATCTACGGACCGGTCACTTCGCTCTATCATCACGAGCCCGATCAGAAGGTGAGCATCGTCCTGAAAGACTACGACGATTATTCAAACGGCGCCTCGTATTTTTACGACAACAAGATCGAGCTATGGGCGCCTCCTCTCGACTTTGACTTGAGAGGTACGCATAATTGGTTCCGCAACGTGGTTGCGCACGAGTTCACCCACATCATCCAGATCCAGACATCCATGAAGTTCGGCAGGCATGTTCCTGGAATTTATTTACAGTGGCTCGGCTACGAGGCCGAACGCCGCCAGGACGTTCTGTATGGATACCCGAACGTCATTGTGTCATATCCAATCTCAGGCTTCATCGTTCCGAGCTGGTTTGCCGAAGGCGTCGCGCAGTATAACCGCCCTGAGATGAGCTATGATTATTGGGATTCGCATCGCGACATGATCCTTCGCATGTACGCGCTTGACGGAAACATGTTGACCTGGTCCGAAATGAGCGTCTTCGGGAAAACAAGCCTCGGCAACGAATCCTCGTACAATGCCGGCTTCTCGATGGTGAAATATATCTCCGAAACGTACGGTCCCGACGCAATACCGAGAATTGCAAAGAACCTCTCCGATTTGACCGAGACAACCATCGACGGGGCGATCCAACGGGCACTGGGAATAAGCGGAGAGGAACTGTACAAGGAATGGCGCACACACACCTTGGCACAGTACCGGGAACGTACTGAACCGATACTTCGTCACAGGGTTGAAGGGGAGACGATCGGTTCGGTCGGTTTTGGAAATTTCTATCCTGCATTTTCTCCCGATGGGAAGAAAATAGCCTACACGTCGAATAAGACATCCGACTATTTCGGAATGTCTTCGGTGTACATTTATGACATCGAATCGAAGAAGGAAACAGAAGTTGACGAAAAAGTTCTTTCGTCCGTTTCCTGGTCCCCCGACGGATCGAAGATCTATTATTCGAAGATCACCCGCGATAATCCCCATTGGTCAGGAGTCGGAGACGTCTATGTGTACGACCTCGTCAGGAAAGAAGAAACGAGGCTGACGCATGGTCTTCGCGCGTTGAACCCGTCACTGTCGCCGGACGGAAAATCGATCGCTTTTACAAGAGAAGGCGATGCCACGATGAATGTCGGCATCATCGACAGCGACGGGAAGAATTTCCGCCTCCTGACGCACTTTAAGAACGGCGAACAGGTGTTCACCCCAAAATGGTCGCCCGACGGAGCCTCCGTCATTTTCGGCTGCGCGCTGCGCGAAGCGCAGGATGTTGCCCGGGTGACAGTGGCCGACGGAACGTTCGAAATGCTCCTTACCGGAAGTGAAGACCAGAGGAACCCTTCCTATTCGCCGGACGGCAAGAAAATTTATTTCGTCTCGGACAAGACCGGGATCTTCAACATCTACACATACGACCTCCAAACAAAAGCTGTCGAACAGGTGTCTAATGTGCTGGGGGGAGCTTTTATGCCTGCGGTCAACCAGTCGGGCGATCTGGCCTTTGCATCGTATACCTCCGGTGGGTTCAAAATGAATCTCCTTCGCTCCTCCTTGCCTCAAAGCTTTGTCGACAATGGTTACGTGCCCGGGCCTGTCAATCCTCCACCGTTATCTGTTGCGGCCGCCGGCGACAGCACGATGTACTGGGGCAAACTTCGCGCGTACGACGATATGCAGCTTCCGCAGAGCGAGGCGAAGCCGTACAAAAATATTTTCACGAGTCTTTCTATTGTCCCGTTTATCAGGATCGACGAATACAGCACCGCTAACAAGGGTATCGACTACATTAAACCCGGATTCTATTTCACTTCTTCCGATGTGGTCGACAAGTACAGCATTTTCGGCGGGGCGGCGATGAATCGGCAGTACGAGAGGGACGTTTTTTTTATATTCGATTACAGGGCAAGGATACCGGGACTGTATCAACTGGGACTCTCGCCCGCAGTATCGCTCGAACTCTATAATATAACGAGGAACGCAAAAGCCGTTCAGGGGGTATTTGGGCTGGATACGGTGAACTTCGATCCCAGTTACGGACTTCTGGAATTTGACATTAACTTTAGACAGAACCTGTTCACTCCGGCAGACGTGTTGACACTGGGCTTCTCTAATTCGCGCTACAGCCAGGACATCGCTTCGACATTTTCTCCGTCGCTGAACCAGGATATACCCGGCTCGACGGATCTGTATTTTAAAGGGAATGACGTATCATTGACATGGGAGATTAGAGCCGTTGAACGTTCGAGAGACGAGGAAATAAATCCGGTCGGGCGCAAACTGTTTCTTCGATTTGATTATGAATTCGATCATTTCAATTACAACAACGAGTACGCAAATACGGAAACCGGTGTCTCGCCAGTTCTTTCGCCATTCAATTTTCCCAAAGCTGAAGTAAAATACAGCGAGTACCTTCAGCTGCCATGGTGGAAGCACACGCTCACGTTGTCGCTCCATGGCGGAACGATCTTCGGTCCCCAGATACCGGACTTTTTCGATTTTTACGCCGGCGGTTTAGTCGGGATGAAAGGCTACCCGTTCTATGCTCTCGGCGGCAACAAAATGGCGACGGCGAATGCGACATATCGTTTTCCCTTGTGGGATAATATCGATATCCACTTTCTCCCGTTGTACTTCGACAAGCTGTACGCTTCGGTCCATTGCGATTATGGCAATGCGTGGAACGGGGATCCCGTGATCGCTTCGTTCAAGCGGGATGCCGGCTTCGAATTCCGGTTGGAATCATATTCCTTCTACGCCTATCCCACACGGATATTTTTCAACGGGACGTACGGATTTGATTCGTTTTCCTTTACCGGCACCGACGGAACTTTGGTGCCGTACGGAAAAGAATGGCGATTCTATTTCGGAATTCTTTTCGACTTCGACCTTGATTGATGATTGCGCCCGAGGTTGAATCGGTGCAGGAGAGATGCTTGAGCAGTAAATGGGTAATACCGGGATCATTTTTTTAAGGAGTGCTACGCATATGAAATCGTTCCTTGTTGCTCTCTTATTTCCGTTCGCAGCTTTCGCCGGCGGTAATTCACTCACCGGGAACGCGAGGATGGATATTGTCGCCGTTTCACCTATGGATTCCCTCCCTCAACCGGGGAGCGTCATGTCCCAAAATCAGGTCGATCTGTCGAAGTTGAAACACCCGCTGCTCGGCGGGGCAATGTCGCTCCTCATTCCGGGCGCCGGTCAGTTGTATTCCGACCGCTACCTCAAGAGCGGAATCTTTTTCGCGGTCGAAGTTGCCGCGCTCACCGCTGCGATCGTGTACAACAATAAAGGAAACAGCAAGACTTCCGAATTTCAAGCGTATGCAAACCAGCACTGGAGTGCGGTCGATTACGCGATATGGATCAACCAGAATGGCGCGAACTACGAAGTGCCCGGGACGACGTATCCCACTATCACCATCAACCCCAATACTTCTCTCCCTTCATGGCAGAGAGTCGACTTCAACCAAATTAATGATTGGGAATCGCTCCCTCACAAGGTTGGCTTCTCGCATGAATTGCCGGTATACAATACCCAACAGTATTATGAATTGATCGGAAAGTACTCTCAGTTCAAGTACGGATGGGATACCTACGTTGGGCCCGATGGTACTCGATACGGCGACGACGGGTACACCCTTACGTATATACCCCAGCAGATGCTTGACTATGCACACAATCGGGGGAAGGCTAACGACTATTATTATACTGCCGGGCTGGCCACGATATTGGTAGTGACGAATCACGTCATCAGCGCTCTTGATGCAGCCTGGTCGACCTCAAACTACAATAAAGAGGTCACCTCTTCGATGGGAATGCGTTTCCAGGATGTCGGCGGGGGAGAAGTGGCGCTTGTAACGGAGCTGACCGTGAAGGTAAGCTTGTAGCATTGTCCGCGGAGGACACGAAGAACCACGAAGGACATCTGTCTTCAGATATTTATTTTAATCCTTCGTGTCTTTTCGTGCTCTTCGTGGATTTTTATTTTTGAATCCGGAAGATGTTCACGATTCCGCCGACCAGGAAGATCAGGTTTGCGAGCCATGCCGTGAGCAGCGGCTCGAGGTCTCCGTTGTATCCGAACACCTGGCTGGTTTTCATGAAGATCAAATAGATGAAACAGATTGCCACTGAAATTCCGAACTGTACCGCTAAACCGCCACGGCGCTTCCCGAACGAGAAGGGGACGCCAAACAAAACTACAATGAAACTCGCAAACGGGAATGACACCTTGCTATAGAAATCGACCTGCAGACGGGCGACATCGGTTCCTGTCCGCTGCTGCCGTTCGATAAATTTCCGCAGCTCGAAATAATTCATCTCGTCCGGATTTTCTTCTTTCTTGACGATGTCGGCTGGTGCAAAATGGAGCGTATCCATAATGAGCCGGTCCGCCGTACTCATTTTTTCTTCATTATGGTTGAAGGTCCGTTCGGTGACGCCGATCAGGGTCCACTTTCCCGAGGCCGTGTCCCATCGGATCTGTCGCGCATCGATCCGCTGCGAGATGCTGATGAGATTGGAATCGCTGAAGTCCTGGATCGAAGTTCGTCCGCCAAGATTGGTTGCGCGGTCGAAAAAATTGATGGAAACGATCCGTCTCATGCCATCCTGGATATAGATATTTGAGCGGGCGGTCGATTCGTAGTTGCGTTGAAGATAGACTCGTTCAATATTGAATTTTCGCTGGTTCGCATAGGGAACAATCCAGCCGTTGAAGTATACCGAGGCCACGCTGATAATGAGTGCAAAGATCAACATGGGAGCCATGAAGCGGTACATACTCACGCCGCTCGATTTCATTGCCGTCAGTTCGTTGTTGTTCGACAGTTTCCCCGTCGTGAAGAGACTGGAAAGCAGAATTGCAACGGGCGTCATGAGCTTTATCATCTCCGGCGTGAACGCGATGTAGTACTGGACGATGATCATCGCTTCCGCCTTACGGTCGAGAAAATCGTCCAGCTTCTCCATCAAGTCGATCACGATGAATATGACCGTGAACGCTATGATGCCGAAGAGCGCCGTGAGAAGGAATTGCCTGACGATATACCGGTCCAGAAGCTTCATGTATGGTCTGAGAGTAAAGAACTGTTACAGTGTATTGCGGAGCCGGTGCGGCACGAGCCGTTTGATCCAGTCGAACCGCAATTCGACGTTCTCTTTTGCGATGCGGTACGTGAGAACAACCCCGAGCACGCCGATGACGATGTTCGCGATCCACATTCCGAGCCATGGTTCGATAAGTTCTCTGTCGGCAAGTTTTTCTCCGCCGATGAGCGATGCCCAGTACAGGAGAAAAAATCCGAGGCTCAACGAAGCGGCGACGCCGAACCCGCCGCGTCGCGACATGACGCCGAGCGGCGCGCCGACGAGGACGAAGACGAAACATGCGACGGGAATGGAATATTTTTTGTGGATCTCCACCCAGTACTGTTTCATGGTCCGGTCGATATAAGAATAGTTCGCAAGCTCGCCGTCGATCGCGTTGCGAAGCATCATCAACTGGCTCGTGATATTGGTGAAGGGTTCGATCGCCCTCCAGGAGGCATAGGAATCCGATTTCTGAGCAATGGAGCCGGTGAACAATTTCTGCTGGAGGCCGTCGGTAAGAGCGTTGATCCGCCTGCGCGATGCGGAGGCCTGCTCTTCCAGGCTGTCGACAATGTACAACATTTCGCCGGCGCTCAGTTCCCGGTTGCCCCGAATGAAAGTGTTTTCACCGGAGCGCTCGAAGTCAAACCCTTCGGCTTGCGTTGTGAGCACCTGGCGATGAAATACAATATTGCGGTACGACATGTTATCGGTCGTCGTGAGTTCATGGATCTCGCCGTCGTACAGGTCCATGATGAGGCGGCGATAATCGGAGGAAAAGGAAAGCATTCCGCGCTTTGCGGTTATCACAACGTTCTTGTTAGGGTTTGTGAAGTCATAAATGATCACTCCCTCGAGATTGTTCGATTCTGCAAATGTCTTCCGAACGAGCATGCTGTATCCGGGCATATCCTGCGAGAACAACCCGGGGACAAGCGTGAATGTCGGTTTTTTACGGCGGATATCCATCGTAAGCGTTTTCAGCCGGTGGTTGGCTTCGGGGAGAACTTTGTTGTCGAACTGAACCATAAGGTATGTCAGGAATCCGGAAACAATGAGGACGGGAAACATCATCCGGTACAGACTTACGCCGCTGGCTTTCATGGCAGTGATTTCACTGTTCGCAGAGAGTCCGCCGAAGGCCATGAGCGTTGCGACCAGGACGGCCATCGGAACGGCGAGCACAACGATCCATGCGAGGTTGAGCACCATGAGTTCAACGATGACCGCGGCGCTTAACCCTTTGCCGGCAAGCTGGTCCATGAACTTCATTATGAATTGAAGAACAAACAGAAACATGAGTACAATGAAAGAACCGAGGAACGGTGCAAAGTGTGCTCGGAGGATATGGCGGAAGAGAATCATGATGCAATATACAAAGAGCGGCTGTTCCTATCAACGTCTAATCGAAGAAAGAAACTTCCACGTCGAGTAATACTGAGAAGCTACGGATCTCTCGTCGGATATATCACGTATGCTCAATTGCTCCTAAACAATGCACTGTGAGGGGATTTGACTGCCGAGCGTGAAGTCGCGAAAAATTGGGTAGTGTTACAGTTTGAGAATTTCCATTCTCGCTCCCAAACTCTGTTTGGGAGCGACTTGCATGTCTCGTCTTTTCGTCTGAAGACATCGAGCGGCAGGATCACAGCGTTCCCAATCGGAGATTGGGAACGAGAAAAACCCTTCCGCCAAATGCGGCGGAGCTGAAACTGTAACACGACCGATAATTGAGATTGCTTGCAATTCTTTCGGCTTTTTTCTACTTTAATGTACCATTCGTTAGTGTCCCATCATATAATGGAGAACAGTCAGCGGATAGTTGCTACCTGATCAATAAACGCTCGTTACGAACGAATTCCTGTCCGTGTTGAGCAAATGCCCCCAGGCAATTGACTGTTATCTCTATTTCAAGTAGTGAATCCAATAAGTACGTCCATATCACGCAGAGCCGCTTCGTTTTTCAAGGGGCACCTATACCCGGGTTCCGTTGCCGCGGCCCTGAGTGTACCGTTTTTCTTTGCCGGCTCCTCTCTTAACTTGCCTTATTCGTCCAGCCCGCCCTTCATCCATGAAAGCGATTCTCTTGGTGTGAAGAACTCGACACTCCGGGTTCTCCTCGCCCCCATCGACTCGAGCAAATTCAAGCCAGAAGTTCGCGATACGTCCGCCGGGAAGGTCAGAGTAAAACTACCTCCGTTACCAGCCGACTCGGTCAGTCGAAATGTTTCAGTGAAAGATACCTCGGGCAACAAGAACGCTTCACTATCCGGGAGCGCAGCGTCGACTGACTCAAGCAAGCCCGCTGCGATTACTCATGATGCACGTGCAGGCAGTGACCTGGTCGCTCTTCAACTCAATCCGCTCGGTTTTTTCCGTCGCAACGGTTCATTCGTTGATTCGCTTGCGACAAAAGCATATTTGTTGGAGAGAATGGAGAGTGGGAAGGGATCAGGAGGCTTCAGACACATCGACCTTGATTCCCTCATGAAAAGAGATTCGCTGCTCCGTCTACCGCAGAAGACAAGGGACTCGCTCGCCCGGGCAGACTCCATACGAAGGGTCCCCCGCGATTCCACTGCCCGAGTCGCGCAATTCCTGTACCATCGAACTGACGAGCCGATGGTCTCGTACTTTAACCAGCGAACATATGCGATGTTCGGCAAACCTCCTTCGCTCATCACCCGCAGCGTCGATTTGGATTCGACGGGCGAGTATGTCATCATCAGGGAAAGAGTCAATGGTCAGGATATAAAGATCCCTCAAAAAGTCCCATTGAGCGAATACATCAAGCTCCGCTATAAATATGAAATAAACCGCAGCATTGAAGATCAGGTGCACAAGATTGAAGCGGGGAAAAAGAGAAACGATCTTGGCGATGTGCTTGGCTCGTTCACCAATATCGACATCCCTATTCCGGCGAACCCCGTTTTCAGCATCTTCGGCCCGCCAAAGATCAACCTCCATATTTCAGGCGCGGTCGATATCCACGCCGCATTTACGAACACGACCACCGATCAGGTGACGCTGTCGACTCTCGGGAGCACCACGAACCAGCCGGACTTTTCGCAAGAAGTGCAGATCAACGTGAGCGGCACGATCGGGGACAAGCTCAATATCCTTGCCGACTGGAACACGCAGCGCACGTTCGAATATGAGAACCAGCTGAAGATCAAGTATACCGGGTACGACGATGAGATCGTTCAGAGCGTGGAGGCCGGCAACGTTTCGCTGGCAACAAATTCCTCGTTTATTTCCAGCAGTTCGGCCCTGTTCGGAATAAAAGCGGTCTTCCAACTTGGTCCATTAAAGCTGACCGGCCTTGCATCTCAAAAGAAAGGGCAGATACAGGAAAAGAATATCACGGGCGGCAGCTCGGAAACAGATTTCACGCTGCATGCATACAATTATAATACCGACCACTATTTTGTCGATACGAGCTATATATCGTTGTTTGAGGATTTTTTTAAGAATAAGCAAGGGCTCGCTGACAAAACGATCATCCAACAAGAGGTCTGGATCACAAGCCAAAACCCTGCCGACCCGACGGCGTTTCAAGGAGTTGCATATATAAATCTTCCCTTTGTTAGTCCAAGTCCAAGTGATACGACGTTGTATTCCAGCTATCGCGCCCACAGCGATACAGCGTCAACTCCGGGAGTAAGCGAAGTCGGCCGATGGCAAAAACTGACGTTGACAAAAGATTATACGATACAACCGAACGCCGGCTACATCACGATGAACAGATCGCTTCAGGACGGGCAGGCGCTGGCGATCGCTTATCGCGTACAAAGCGGGAACGGCAATCACGACCAGGACAAGGTTTTCGGAACGTTTACCGGGTCAGGTCAGCCATCAAACGTGCTCGTTTTGAAACTGATCAAACCCAAGAAGCTTGACCCTCAATTCAGACAATCGTGGCGCCTATTGATGAAGAACATTTATTCTCTTGGGGGGAGAGACATAAAAAAGGCAGGATTCCAGCTTAATATTTATTACAACCTTCCGGGGCAGCCTCCGATAGACAATATTAACGGGACCAAACTCCTTCAATTGTTCGGGTTCGATAATTATAAGGATGATAATTCCTCAGGCTCGGATAACGTCTTTGATTACATACCACCATGGACCGTTGATGAATCGCGCGGCGAGATTATTTTTCAGACTGTCGAGCCATTTTTAGGGACTCGGCCCGACACTTCCGGCGGCAGGCCGCTCTACGGCGGGTTGAAAGAAGCGTTTGATAACGCCAAAATAACAATCCCGGCCGATTCGTTCAGCTATCCCGAAGTGTACGATACTCTCTCCTATGCGGCGCAAAATAATACTCTGCGCGACAGGTTCACGATCGTCGGAAAGACAACGGCGGGAAGTTCGAACATCATCAATGTCGGGTTCAATATTGTCGAGAATAGTGTTCAGGTCTTACTTAACGGTCAGGCGCTCACACCGAACGTGGACTACACTGTTGACTACATCGTCGGCCAGATCATCATCAAGAACCAGGCGGCGTTGGTTCCCGGGGCCAACCTTCAGGTAAAGTACGAGCAAAACGATTTGTTCCAACTTGCATCGAAGACTCTTCTTGGTACCCGGGGCGAATTGAAGCTTTCCGACAGGACGATGCTCGGCTTCACCGTGATGAACCTCAACCAGCAGACGTTGAGCGAAAAAGTCCGCCTCGGTGAAGAGCCGACGAACAACACGATCTACGGATTGGATGCGCAGACCGGCGCCAACCTTGATTTTCTTACGAAGGCCATCGACGCTCTGCCGATTGTCTCGACGAAGGCAAAGTCCGACTTCACTCTTCGCGGAGAAATGGCGTACATGTCGCCGGATCCCAATACCATGAAGAGTACTATCGGGGTTGACAACGGAAAATCTATTGCTTACATCGACGATTTTGAAGGAGCGAAAAAAACTATTCCATTCGGCGTAAGCTACGGCACCTGGCACTACATGAGCCCGCCGGCCTATATCGAAGGAGTCGATCCAAGCCCTGATCCTAGTCTGGCAATCGCCGACTCAATCAAGATGTATACAAAAGCAAGAACATATTGGTACACAATTCCGAACTACATTGCACAAACCAGCATCTGGCCGAACAAGTCTGTGGCCCAGGCAGATCAAACGACGTCAATCTTTTTTGTTGATTATGACCCTGCAGGTCGCGGGGAATATAATTATGCTCCGCACCTGAAGGACTCATTAAGCCATCCTCTTAAGAATTGGGGGGGGATGCAGCGGCTTCTCTCCTCCGGCGTGGTCGATCTTGTTCAGGAGAATATTAATTTCATCGAAATTTGGGTGAAGGTTCTCACGCCTTCCTCGATAGATACTGCCAACAACAGAGTCTATATAGACCTCGGTGCAATCAACGAGGATGTAATTCCCAACGATCCGGGGAGTCCCGGCGGTGGGATTCATACAGAAGATGATTGGCAAGTGCCGAACGGAATTATCAACAACGATAAGGACAAGGGAATCGACCGCCAAACTGATCTTGACGAGTATAACCTGCATCATGATTTTGTCGAGAACAACAAAGCAGATTTTCCTGATATTGCCAACGACCCTGCGGGAGATGATTACGTAGCTCCTATTGTCAACGTTGATTACAGTCATGTCAACGGCACGGAAAATAATTACAAGCTGCAAAGCGAAAACGGCCGAACTCCAGATGCAGACGACTTGAACCACAACAATGTGCTGGATAAAACGAATAGTTATTTTGAGTATCAGTTGAATCTTGATACAACCAAAACGGCATCAGGTGCTTATGTCAATCCGCAGCTCGTCGGCGGAGGGGCAAACGGCTGGTACCAGTATAGGATTCCGTTGATCAATTGGAAGAATAAGGTCGGATCACCCGACTTCTCTCTGATTGAGTACGCGCGGATGTGGTTTACCGGCTATAAGCAAGAAGTACGTCTTGGCATCGCGCAATTCGACCTGGTCGGAAATCAATGGATGGAATTGGCTCAGCATGACAGTACATTTTCACTGGCGGTTGTCAATATCGAAGACAATCCCGAGTACATCAGCCCTCCGGGACTTGCCCGCGCACGCGATCTTACAAAACCGGACGAGCAAGTGTACGAAAACGAACAAGCGCTTGCAATGAACATCCGTAACCTGAAACCGGGCGACAGCAGGCAGGCCATCAAACAGTTCAGCTCCAAGCCGCTGGATGTCTTCAACTACAAAGAATTAAGAATGTTCGTCAGCGGAGACCATTCCTTCTCCGGCAATCCGCTGGGTGCAGACCGGCATGAGCCGAGCGCAAAGATCTTCTTGCGTCTGGGATCGGACAGTCTGAATTATTATGAGTATCGGGAGCCCATTATCGGCTCCTCTCTCCTTCCCGGCGTATTTCCGAAAGGGGGAGACGAGGCGGGAGTGTGGAACCCTCAAAACAACATCGACATCTTCTTTTCAGACCTTGCTGCGATCAAGCAAGCAAGAGACTCTGCGCAAATTAACAGGGTCTACACTAAGCCCGTACCCGGCGGTCCGCCAGGATCAACCTACAGCGTTATCGGTAATCCAACGTTGACGAACGTCCAGTACATTTCCATCGGAATAGAAAATCCGGATACGATCTATCGCCGCATTATCGATTCCGCAACCGTATGGGTGAACGAACTACGATTGATCGACGTCGACAACAGCAAAGGCCGGGCGTACAGCGTGAGCACGTCGCTCAAGCTCGCCGATATCGGCAGCGTTTCTTTTTCGTACACGGACATCGACCCGAATTTTCATCAGCTCGAGTCGCAGTTCGGAAGCCGAACGACCAACCGCAACTGGACGATCTCGTCTGGTTTCGCCCTCGACCGATTTTTACCGCCGACCTGGGTAGGGACATCTCTCCCCTTCAGTTATTCACACTCGGAAGGGAGCTCTGCGCCAAAATACCTTCCCGGCTCCGATGTTGACGTTTCGAAGGCTGCTCAGCAGCAACACGACCTCATTCTGGCATCAGGCGGATCGATTCAGGAAGCCAATGCCGCACAGCAAAAGCTCATTTTCGAATCTCAAACTCTGACGACCACCAGCACGTACGCGATGCCGACATTCAAGATCGTCCTCCCCACGAATGAATGGCTGATCAGGGATTTCTTCAACAAGTTGGCGTACGGTTTCTCTTATAATACATCGACCACGCGTTCTCCATCGGTAGAATACCAGAACCAGTGGAATTGGAATGCAAATCTTGCATATGCGTATACCACGGATCCCAATGATTTTATCGTACCGTTCGCTGGCTTCGGGACATCGTACTTACTCGGCGGACTGAGAGATGTTCGCCTGTACTATCCCATCCAGACTATCAGCATGACGTACAATCTGTCACGATCGCAGACACATCAGCTAACGCGCGGGCAAACGGACGAAAGCCCTCCGGACCGGATGCTGTCGGGGAGCAGGTCCTTATCGATCGGATGGAAATTGAGTGAGAATGCTCTTCTCAACTTATCCGGGACGTACTCTCTCAACGTTGCCAGCACGCTTGTGTATCTTGAAACCGATACACTCGGCCGTCAAAGGGATTTCACGTCAATCCTCCGCGATTTGTTCTTCCAGGATCAGCTCATCGGCTTTGGAAAGGATATATCCTACAACCAGAATATCGATATTCAGAGCCACCCGCGGATATTGGAAATTCTCGGCCTCAGCAAGTACATGACGATGACGCTGCATTACGGCGTGTCGTACCGATGGCAGAATAATTTGCAAAACGGAGATCTCGGCAAGGGTGCGGGCTGGGGAAACAGTATTTCTTTTTCATCGGACGTCAGTCTCAAGCAGTTCGTTGAGACATGGTTCCCGGCGAAAAAGGGGGGCGAAACGCAGCAAGGTTCCGGTCAATCTCAGAGCCGTTCGAATCTTGCGGGGCGCGGAAGAGGGCATCAGGACGATGAGGAACTTCGGGACCTGACTCCTCCGGCGCCGGTTCCGCAGCCTGCTGATTCGGTAAAGCCGCAAAACCTGTCTGCAGCAAAAGATTCGACCAAAGCGCGCGACTCATTGGCAGCGGCCGGCCAGGGAGCAAAATCCAAAAAACTATTTTCGGTGAAAGAAAGTCTGACTGAGATCGCCCGGTTGTTCCTTAAAACGCCGTTCCTCGATTACGACAAGATTAACGTCGCGTTCGATCAATCGAACAGTGCGACGAATGGGGGAATTCCCGGCAGACCCGGTTTTGCAAATCTTTTTGGCCGGCCCTTGTTCTTCACGCAAGCTAAGCCGGAATATGGTCCAACTGCGGCGTATCAGTTAGGATTTGTCTCCGATCCGACGTCGAATATCACGGGCATTCACGGGCAGAGCGCTTTTCCGTATTTTGGCTTTTCTACGAACTCAGGTCTCCGCGCTGACAGCGGGCTCTTTAACGATTCGTATACGCAGGATAACAAGATCACTCTTCGAACTTCCCGCGATCTGTGGACAGGGGCCCGCATCGATTTGAATTGGAGCATTGACTGGAAATATTCCCGCAACGAAACAATTCAAAGTGATGCGCTCGGCCAGTCGACGGTCACCAGCGTTGCTACAAGCGGAAGCATTGAGCGCTCATTCTTTACGCTGCCGCCGACGTTCATCTTTTCTGCGTTCAAGAGCGGAATCACTGAAGTGAGCAAGGAGTTCGCGGCGCTTGAAGACAACACCGCAGACACCCGAACCAACGATGCAAAACTCTCCTCTGCGTTTGAGAACGGCTTTGAAACGCTCCCCCTGTTTAAGCGGCTTTTGGGGGAATTCATGCCCCGCTTCAACTATGCATTCCATTGGGAAGGGTTGGAACAACTTTCCTTGTTTAAGAATTTCGCCACCCGGGTAAGTCTGGATCATGCGTACACCTCGACATACCAGACAACGTATCACGGAGACTTGTCCGGAGGCGACCAGATCGTCGATGCGCAGCATATCGGGTACGGCTTCGCGCCGCTTCTTGGGCTCAGCATGACGTTTAAAGAGTTCCTGAAAGGGAATATCACTGCCACCGTTCGGTACGGCACGACGACGAGCTACGACCTTGTACCATCGGCGCAGAACATTGTGGAGAATGACGACAAAGAGATCTCCATTACCGGAAGTTTTGGCCGGACGGGTTTCGAGATTCCATTTTTCGGTCTCTCGTTGTCGAACGACATCGACATCAGCCTGAATTACACCTACTCGAATAATGCGAGACAAACTTTCACGGCGCTGCCTGCCGGTACCGGGAGCGGTCTCGACGGAGGTGTTCCGGGTGAAGGTTCTTCGCGGAGCGTCACAGAACCGCGAATTCGGTACGTCCTCAGTTCGCGGGTCACGGCGTCGTTGTTCTATCGGTATACCAAGGTAAGCCCCGACGCTGGAGGATCGACGATTCCGGGGTCGACAACGAATGAAGGAGGACTCGACGTTCACATCGCAATTCAATAGACACGATCCGCTGAGATGGCGAATTGTCGGGCTGCGTTGTCAGGGAGCAGAATTGCATGTGGGCTGAACTGAAGACGTTCTTTGAATGAAGATATTCCGTGTTCGGAGCCGCTCGTTAATCGAGTTGTGCCAAATTGACTCTCGAACGTCCAATTTGTATTTTGATATCAGAAGAAAGAAATGTCCATGGAATCAGAAAAAAAAGGAAACATTCTCTGGGTGGACGATGAAATTGAACTCCTCCGATCGCATGTCCTTTTCCTGAAAGAAAAAGGGTATTCCGTCGAAACGGCAACAAACGGCGAGGATGCGATCGAGTTGGTTCAGCACCGACCGTTTGACCTTGTCTTCCTTGATGAGATGATGGCGGGGAAGGGAGGACTGCAGACACTCGCGGAGATCAAGGACTTGTTCCCGTCGCTTCCGGTGGTGATGATCACGAAGAACGAAGCGGAGTCGCTGATGGAGGATGCCATCGGCGGAAAGATCTCGGATTACCTCACGAAGCCCGTGAACCCAAGCCAGATTCTCCTCGCCTGCAAGAAATTCCTTGAAGGGAAGAAAATTCAGAGCGAACAAGTCTCGAAAGATTATGTCCAGGAATTCAACTCCATTTCCCGGGCGCTGATGAACCCGCTGAACTACGATGAATGGGTCGACCTTTACGTCAAGCTGGTTGCATGGGAGATGGAACTTGACCTTCATCCGACACTCGGGCTGCACCAGATGCTCGACGACCAGCGGCGCGTATGCAACGCGGAGTTCTCAAAATTCATCGAGAGGAACTACCCCGATTGGCTGCAGCAAAAAGGGAAAAAGCCGGCGCTCTCCGTCGATATCGTGGACAAGTACCTGATCCCGCAGCTGAAAGAAGGGACTTCGGTCTTTTTTTTCGTCATCGACTGCATGAGGCTCGACCAGTGGCTTGTGATGGAAAACTATCTCCGAGAATACTATTCGGTAGACAAGGAATATTATTATTCGATCCTTCCAACTGCGACGCCGTATTCGCGCAATGCCATCTTCAGCGGACTTTTTCCGGCGGAAATAGAACAGCGATTCCCCGAAATCTGGCAGCAGGGCGAAGACGATGAAAATAGTCACAACAGATACGAACGGCAGCTCCTGGACAAACTGCTGGAACGCCGGCACATCGAGCTGAAACCGGAACCGAAATACATTAAAATTCTGGACGGGGAGTTCGGAAGGCAAACGGAAAACAACATCCTCTCCTATGCTTCGAACAGACTTACTTCGATCGTGGTGAATTTCGTCGATATGCTGGCGCACGGAAGATCGGATTCGGCGCTGTTGAAGGAGATCGCTCCGGACGAATCCGCCTACCGCTCGCTGACGGATTCTTGGTTCAAACATTCGTCCTTGTTCGGGATGCTCCAGACACTTGCGACGAAAAAAGACGTGAAGATCATTATTACGACCGACCACGGGAGCGTTCGTTGTTTGCGCGGGTCGAAGGTGATCGGAGACAGGGAAGCATCGACGAATCTTCGCTATAAGTTCGGCCGCAACCTCAAGTCCGATGACAAGCAGGCGGTATTTATCAAGAATGCTCAGGACTATAAGCTGCCGAAACGGGGAGTGACGATAAACTATATCATCGCGAAAGAAGATTATTACTTCGTCTATCCGACGGACTATCACAAATACCTGAATCAATACCGGGACAGTTTTCAGCATGGCGGCATTTCGATGGAAGAGATCATCCTTCCTGTAGTGACGCTCGAGCCCAAAAAGTGAGCCGCTGATCGGCAACGAATGAAGAAGTCTGTAGTGACACACAGCGCACATGACACCATCGAAGTGGGGAGAGAGCTTGCTTCAGGATTACAGCGCAGCGACGTTGTCGCTCTATACGGAAATCTCGGAAGCGGGAAGACGCAATTCGCCAAAGGGGTGTGTCTGGGTCTTGGAGTCCATCACCAAGTCGTCAGCCCGTCGTTCACGATCCTCAATGAATACGTGGATGGAAAATATCCGGTCTATCACTTCGACTTCTACCGGCTGCGTTCTCTTTCGGAATTGGCGGAATTTGGGTTTGAAGAATATCTTTTTGGGGATGGAGTTTGTTTACTGGAGTGGGCGAACGTTGTGGAGTCTACTCTCCCGTTGAATCGTTACGACGTTACCCTGGAATTGGGGGAGCGTCAGAATCAAAGGCTCATTCATATCGCCAGGACGAGCGCAGAATGATCGTAGCTATCGAGACAGCCACGGATGTGTGCGGTGCCGCCATCGTGAGCGACGGCCGGGTCGTTGCGCAGCGAAGTATCAACGAAAAGAATATCCATTCGGAAAAGCTCCTCCCGATGATCGACGGAATTCTTTGCGATGCTTCTCTCACGCTGGACGCCATCGACGCAGTTGCCGTGTCGATCGGCCCGGGGTCTTTCACCGGCCTGCGGATCGGTTTGAGCACCGCAAAGGGATTGTCGATGGCTCTTCAAAAGCCGATCATTGCGGTCCCGACTCTGGATGCATTGGCATATGAATATTGCCGGACCAACCCGGCGAGTGTAGGGGCCCTTATTTGTCCTCTGATCGACGCAAAACGAGATGAGGTATTTTACTGCTTCTATGAAACAACGGATGCCGGTGTGAAGCGCCTTTCAGAATATTCAATAGAGTCCGTCGCCCGGGTGGGCGAAGAGGCGGCGAGGTACGGATCGGTAGTATTTGTCGGCGACGGCACCCGGAAGATGGAAATAACGCCGGGGATGGCCGGAAAGTACCGCTTCGCGCCGGAAAATATTTGCAGCCCGTCGTCGGTCGGCATCCTCGCCGAAAAGGAGGGAAGGAGATTGTCCGCGAAGGAGACGTCAACACTGGAGCCTCTCTATCTTCGAGATTTTGTAACAACGCAGCCGGGCAGAAAAATTGGTCGCGAGTCTCAACCAATTCCCGCTGCGCATCAAACTCCCGCTCATTCATTCAAAGGATAGTCCATGGCATGGTTTCGACGATCAAAAGAAAGCATTTCTTCGGAATCCCAAAAAAAAGATACACCGGAGGGATTATGGAGAAAATGCGAATCGTGCGGAGAAATTGTTCACAAGAAAGTGCTGGAGCAGAATCTTTGGGTTTGTGCGAAATGTAATTACCATTTCCGGATCGGCAGCAAAGAATATATTTCGATACTGCTTGACGAAGGAAGCTTCAGGGAGATGGACCGGAAGATGACGTCGAAAGACCCTCTGAACTTCACGGATACGAAACGGTATAAGGACCGCGTGAAGGATTCGATCAAGAAATCCGGGTTGAACGATGCCGTCCGTTGCGGTACCGGGAAGATCAAGAAAAAAGACATTGTCATCGCGTGCATGGATTTCGCCTTCATCGGCGGAAGCATGGGCTCGGTCGTAGGTGAGAAGATCAGCCGCGCGACGGACAAAGCACTGAGAACAAAGACGCCGCTTATCATCATTTCATCGAGCGGCGGCGCCCGGATGATGGAAGCTGCATACTCGCTCATGCAGATGGCGAAAACGAGCGCGAAGCTCGCGCGGCTTTCCGACGCTCATATCCCGTATATCTCCGTTATGACCGACCCGACGACCGGGGGAGTCACGGCAAGTTATGCAATGCTCGGGGACATCCATATTGCTGAGCCGGGTGCCCTCATCGGCTTTGCCGGACCCCGCGTGATCAAACAGACAATTGGAAAAGATCTTCCCCCAGGTTTTCAAAAAGCGGAATTCGTTCAGGACAAAGGATTTATCGATCTTGTCGTGAATAGGAAGGATCTGCGTGAGACGCTTTCGAAGCTTTTGGAAATGATTGCAGCATAATTCAATTGCCCGGTAATCAATTAAATAATTTTTTTACCGCAAAGGCGCCAAGATCGCAAAGAATATTGTTACTAGAAGCCATCTCAAAAATGGTTTCCATGCAGAAAGCAGCCGTAAATGTCATGCTGAGCGTAGCGAAGCATCCACGACATGGAAGCTTTGTAGATTCAAGGTGCGTCATTGACATGGATTCTTCACCCCGTCTTAAAAACGACGGTCGACGACTCGACTCGTCGAGGGTTCAGAATGACAACGATCTGTCTGTGTTCTTTCAGCATGACATTTACAAATACATTCTCCTTTGAAATAAATTTTTGGTCGGCTTCAAGGAAAATGGATCGTTTCTTAAATCCAAGCTCGTTGCTATGAAGACCATCGTTTCGATCGCTGAAATGCAGATATTTTCCGAGCGCGCCAGAATCGGCAGGAAGACCATTGGTCTGGTACCGACGATGGGATATTTGCACAAGGGGCATCTGAGCCTGATCGCGAAAGCACGGCGCTCCTGCGACGTCGTCATTACTTCTATTTTCGTGAATCCTGCACAATTCGCGCCGAACGAGGATTTCGCACGATACCCGCGCGACATCGAACAGGATACCCGGCTGTGCAAATCCGCAGGCTCCACTGTCCTGTTCGTTCCGACGGAAGGGGAAATGTATCCCGAAGGATATTCGACGTACGTTTCGGTGGACGGCCTCTCGACGATCCTGGAGGGAAAATTCCGTCCGACACATTTTCGGGGAGTGACGACGGTCGTCGCGAAACTGCTCTCGCTGACGAAACCTCACAAGGCCTTCTTTGGACAGAAGGACGCGCAGCAATGTGTCGTGATAAAGAAAATGGTGAAAGATCTGAATTTGGGAGTTGCGGTAGTCACCGCACCGATTGTGAGGGACAAGGACGGACTTGCGATGAGTTCACGCAATATCTATCTCTCTGCAGAACAGCGCTCCGAGGCGCTAATCCTGCACGCCTCGCTGCGGCGCGCTGAGGAGGTGGCCGAGAAAGGCGAGAGAAGTGCTCCGGCGATTGCAGCGGAAGTGACCGGATTGATCCAAACGAAGCCGTCCGCAAAGATCGATTACGTCGCCGTCGTAAACGCGGAATCGCTTGCGGATGTCGATTCGATCGAACGGGGAGTTCCTGTTCTCGTTGCGCTTGCGGTTCGATTCGGAACAACAAGGCTTATCGACAACGTTATCATCAATATACGCTGAGCGGGTATGGAGAAGAATTTTGCGACCGTTATTATGGCTGCGGGAAAAGGGACCCGCATGAAG
>Ga0265319_1000573_pt1 | contig 24738 bp, 27 predicted proteins | sample 4824metaG_FD_192443 | JGI IMG/M metagenome (GOLD analysis project Ga0265319, IMG submission 192443) | Rhizosphere microbial communities from Carex aquatilis grown in University of Washington, Seatle, WA, United States - 4-8-24 metaG | ecosystem: Host-associated > Plants > Roots > Rhizosphere >...
TTGGGCGGGATGAGGCGCTAACGTAAACCTTGACAATGACGTTGTCAAGACACTTGTCGTCTGCGCGCAAACTATGTTGTCTGCGAGCGACACGCGACATCCACGCCGGTCAGCTCTGCGGAGCGCTTCAGCTCGTCGGCGATGAGTCGATCGCGCTGATCCTCCAGCTGTACGAGTCGAAGCCTCCGAAGGGCAGCCAGGTGAGCTGCGGCTGGTCATCCTGCTCGAGCCAGATCGTCATCTCGCGCTCGACGACGACCGTCTGCTGGCCTGCCGTGGGAATGAACCCGAGCACCGTCGTCTGGACGCGTTCGTCGCGCACGATCTCGACGGTCATCGCGACACGGCCGTCGCCGCTCACCACCGGATCGTCAAAGCGCAGGCTGTCGAATGGATGATCGGAGTCAAGGCCCGACTCATCGCCATACGCCGCTTCGGCCGCCGCCACGCGCTGGCTGAGCAGCTGGCTTTCAGTGCTCCATTCGGCACTGACCGAGTCCGGGGTCCGCGGCGCCGCGAACAGCGGCGCCGCGGCCTCGGCCCGGTTGTCCATCCATGCCCCGATGTACTGCTGGAGCGTCGCGCTCGGAGAGCCGTGGCGGCCGCCCAGCAGCCAGAAGAGGGTGAGCACGGTCAGCGCGATGGGCAGCAGACCGACGATGGCCAGCTCGCCGCCGGGCTCGCCCCCCATCTTGATCGCCCGCTGATGCGCGTCGACTGCCTGTGCGATCCAGAAGACGAGCAGCGCGACGAGTGGTGGAAACACGATCAGCCAGCGCGTGCCGTCGATCAGGCCCATCGCGAGAAGCACGACACCGACGACGGCGACCGGCTGGAGAATCAGCAGCAACCAGCCGCGCCGGTCGCCGAGCATGACATGGCCCAGTCCCCAGCCAACGATGGCCGCGCGCAGGACGCTCCTGGCCGACGGTACGTGCCCGGCCGGCTGAGCCTCGTTCGCGGGCTCGGCGGCCTCGGTCGGCCCGGCTTTCGATATCACTCGCGCGCCGCGATCAGCGCGTCAGTGCCGGGTCGCCTATCTGCTCCCCCTCGCCGATCAGCTCGCGGCGCAGCGAACGCTGACCCTCGTCTCCCGGGCGCGAAACCGCGAGCACCTTGTCGCCTGCCTGTAGGACCGTCTCGGGCCGGATCTGGAGGACGTTGTTGCCTCTCAGGAGCAGGAACAGCGAGCAGCCCTCGGGCAGTGCGATGTCGTTCGGCCGTTTCCCGACCGCCGGCGATCCCTCGCCGATCTGGGCTTCGACCAGCTCGAGCTCGCCGCCCTTGAGCTGGGCGATATGGAGCAGCTCGTGGACGGGGATGTCCTGCTCGATGGAGGACAGGACCATGCGTGTCGGGCTGATGATCTCGTCGACACCCAGGTGCCGGAACAGCTCCTCGTTCTGGGGATTGTTCACGCGCGCGATCGTGCGTGGGACGTCGAAGTGGTGTTTGGCCATCTGGCACACGACGAGGTTGTCCTCGTCGTCGCCGGTCACGGCGGCCACGATCGACGCGCGGTTGGCGCCTGCCTCGGCGAGGTGCTTGCCTTCGCAGCCATCGCGGTTCAGGACGATGCTGCCCAGTTCATCGGCGATCTGGCGGGCGCGCGCGGTGTTCTTTTCGAGCACGACCAGCTCGTGGCCGGCGTCAAGGAGCTCCTTGGCGAGGTAGTAGCCGACCTTCCCGCCACCGACAACAACGATGTACATGACTACTTCTCCGCCTGGAGTACGGGCGTAGCGTCGTTGTGGTGGTCATGATGTTGCTCTGCCTCGCGCACTCCTTCGGCGCCCGGATCGCCGGCTAAGCCTGTGTGGCGCGTCAGCGCGTCGACCATCAGCCGCGTTCGGCAGATCGTGGACAGCCCGAGCATCGTGTCCGCCTCGGCGCGCACCGGATCGTTGATCTTGGCCACCACGTTCTTGACGCCGAACGTCTCCGCCGCGAGCTGCGCGGCGAACGCGTTTCGGTTGTCGCCCTCCGTCAGCGCGAAGAAGTAGTCGGCCGTTTCCGTGCCGACGCGGCGGAGCACGTCCTCGTCAGTGCCGTCGGCGCGGATCGCCTGTCCCGGGAAGTCGGGTTCGAGGCGGTTGAAGGCGTCGGTGACTGTGTCGACGATCGTCACGTCGTGGCCGGCACGTGCCAGCCGCTCGGCCAGGCCAGCGCCGACACGGCCGCAGCCAATGATTACCGCGCGCACTTTGTTCTCAAAACCTCCGTCGTCAGCGGCCGTTGCCGCGTACCCGATCGCGCAAGCTCCGGCCGCGCGGCGCTCCGGCCGCAGTGGACGCCGGCATCTTCTCGGCGGGTGGGATTGTCGTGATATTCGTCGTGGGGATTGGCTCGCGAGCCACGATCACCTCGCAGGGTGCGTTCTGGAAGACGTAAGGGATCGTGCCACCGACGGCGAAGTCGCCGCCGAAGCGCTTGCGGTAGGGCAGGCCCAGGATGATCACGTCGGCGCCGATCTCGATCGCTTCGTCGACGAGCGCTGACGCTACCTCGCGCGCCTGGAGCAGATCGCCCGTCAGCTTGATGCGATAGCGCTCGGCAATGCCTTCGGCCTGGTCGAGCACCGCTGAAGCGGCCTCATTCTCCTGGCTCAGCTCGTCTGACAGCTCGTGGCTCCAGTCGACCTCAATGACGTGGATCGCCACAAGCTCGGCGCCCGTCGGCTTCGCCAATTGGCAGCCGAGGTTGACCACCAGCTCGTCAGTTGGACCGCCGTTCAGGGCGAGCGCCGCCTTGCGATACGCAGGCTTGCCTTCTCCCATTCCGCCGCGAAGCGTACACCGGCCCTCGTCGGGCCACGGTCTGTCAGCTCGACGAGGGCTCGGAAACCATGTCGTCGTCCTCGCGCCGGTAGGGCACGTTGACGACGACGGTATGCGGCCGGCCGATGAGCGCGGCGCGCAATCGGTTCGCCGACTGGTTGTAGAGCACCCGCTCCCACCAGTTGCGTGCGACGTATTCGGGGATGACCACGAACGTGACAGCCTGCTCCTTGTTCTCCGGCCACGTCTGATTGAGCACGTCGAGGTAGGCGATCATCGGGCCGACCAGCGCGCGGTACGGCGACTCGACGATGACCAGCGGCACGTCCGGGATCTGGCGTTCCCATCGCTCGCGGATCTGCGCAGATTCCTCGGGCTCGTCCGAGATCAGCACGGCCCGCACGTCCGGCGCGATCGAGCGACCGACGTTGATTGCCTGAACGACGGCGCGCGTGATGCCCGGCACGGGCACGATGACGCGCTCCTCGCGATGCGGCGGCGCGATGACGATGTCGTCGCGCACCTTGAGGTGCGCCGCCGACGCGCTGTATTGGCGGTGGATGAACAGCATCATGAGCACGAGCAGCGGGATGATCAGGGCGATCAGCAGCGACGTGGGCGCCTTGGCGACGAACACGACGACGGCCACGACAGCGGTCAGGACCATGCCGAAGCCGTTGATCAGCAGCTTCGTTCGCCAGCGGCCGCCGCGCTCGCGCAGCCAATGGCGGACCATGCCTGACTGGCTGATGCTGAACGAGATGAAGACGCCGACCGAGTAGAGCGGGATGAGCGCGTGGGTATCGCCGCCGAAGATCACGATCAGCGCGATCGCCACGACGCTCAGCACGACGATGCCTGACGTGAACGCGAGGCGGTCGCCCCGGAACGAGAACTGGCGCGGCATGAAGCCGTCCCTGGCGAGGATCGCGCCGAGGCGCGGAAAAGCGTTGTAGCTCGTGTTCGCGGCCAGGAACAGGATCAAGGCGGTGAACGCCTGGAACAGGTAGAAGACGACCGAGTTGCCGCCGAAGGCGATCGACGCGACCTGGCTGATGACCGTCTTGGGCACCGGAAGGTCGATCGCGACGATTCCGAACGAGTCGGCCACGAAGGTGATGCCGATGAACAGGACGGCAAGCAGGATGGCCATGGCGGTCAGCGTCGCTGCCGCGTTGCGCGGCTCGGGCGGCTTGAAAGCGGGCACGCCGTTGGCGATTGCCTCGGTTCCGGTCAGGGCGACCGAGCCGCCCGCGAAGGCACGCAGCACGAGCACCATTCCCGCGACGTTCCACAGGTCGGTCGTCGAAGCCGCGACGCCGGCCGGCGGCGTGCCTTCGCCGTTGAGCACCTTGGCGATGCCGATGACGATCATCAGCAGTGCCGAGAAGACGAACAGGTACGTGGGAATCGCGAAGATGTTGCCCGACTCGCGCAGGCCGCGCATGTTGCCGACCATGATCAGCAGCACGGCGATGACGCCGATCAGGACGCGCCAGTCGTTCAGGTCGGGCACGGCCGAGATGACCTGCTCGACGGCCGACGTCGTCGACACGGCCACGGTCATGATGTAGTCGACGAGCAGTGAGCCCGCAGCGATGAGAGCGAAGATGCCGGGCAGGTTGGCGCGTGCCACCGCGTAGGCACCGCCACCCGACGGATAGACGTAGCCGATCTGGCGGTACGAGGTCGACACGACGGCCAGGAGCAGCGCGATGGCGATGGCGATGGGCATGCTCAGCAGGAGCGCGCCCGCGCCCGCCACGACGAGCACGCGCAGGATCTCTTCGGTCGCGTAAGCCGACGAGCTGATCGCGTCGGAGCTGAAGATGGCCAGCGCCTTCTTCTTCGACAGCCGTTCGTCGATCTCCTCGTAGTTCGACAGGCGCCGGCCGAACAGGATGTGGCGCATGCTCTCGATCAGCCGGCCCGTCGGCGTGCGCGGCATCGACGCCGCCTCGCGCGCAATGAGCGTGCCCGGTCCGGAGTAGCGGAAGTACTGAGCGTGCGGGCGATCGACGCGCATGCGTCGATCGCCCGGTTTCCGGCCGTGCAGCCAGGGCTTCATAGAGCCCGGGCGTTCCGGGTCGGTCACCGGCCGCTCACAACCCGTAGGCCAGCCGCGCCACGAGTCGGACGGGCAGCTTGCGCTCGGTCATCAGCTTCTGGACGCGTTCGATGGGGTATTCGACGCGGTGCCATTCGAGCGTGCCGGCCTCGCTGTCGAAGACCATCGCGCTTGCCCGTGGGTCACCATCGCGCGGCTGGCCGACGCTGCCCGGATTCGCGATTACGTGCTCCTCGCCCAGCTCCAACAGCGACCCTTCGTCAGGCTGGAGCCCCTCCATCCTGCCGTCTCGCTCACGGAAGGCGATTGGAATGTGGGTATGCCCGACGAGGCAGTGGGTCGTCTCGAACGCAGGCAGATTCGCGCGCGCGACGCTCGAGGTGAAGATGTACTCCCAGGTCGGGTCGCGCGGGCTGCCGTGGACAAGCGTGAACGGCAGCGAGATCGAGCGTTGCGGCAACGTCGCGAGCCACGCGCGTGTCGTGCCGCTGAGCTGGCCAGCCGTCCATTCGACCGCGATCCGCGCGTCGTCGTTGAAGCTGTCAGTCTCCAGGTCCCCCAGGGCAGCGGCGTCGTGGTTGCCGCGCACGCCCGTCGCATTCTCCTGCGCCAGGCGCGCGACGACCTCGTTGGGCTGCGGTCCATAGCCGACGACGTCGCCCAGCTGCCAGAGCGCGTCGTACGGCTTGAGCGCCTCGAGCACTGCTTCCAGCGCGGGCAGGTTGCCGTGAATGTCAGACAGCACGGCTATCCGCATCGCCGGTCAGGGTAGCGTCCGGCGCCGCCGCTCGCCCGCGGAGCGCGGATAGCGGTCCGGTGTCGGCCGCACCTTGCGGATCACGACGAGGCAGTTGCCGTCGAGGCCGACCTTGGCTGCGGCCGGGAGACCGACGATGCGCGTGCCCGCGCCGCCGGCCGCCTGGACGATGCGCCGCGCCTGGGCGACCTCTTCCTTGAGCGTGTTGCGCGCGTCCGAGTCGCTCGCGCGCTTCCAGGCGACGATGTGCCCGCCGCGGCGTGCGAGCGGGAGGCTAAGCTCGGCAACCTCGGCGACCGTGCCAACGGCACGCGCCACGACCAGGTCCCAGCCGTCGCGCTGATCCGGTTCGTCAGCGAGGTCCTCGGCGCGTTCGGCGAGCGCCACGATCTCCGGGTGTGGAGCCGGCGCGGCGCGCAACGCGTCGCTGACGACGGCCGCGGCCGCCTGCAGGAACGCGGCCTTCTTGGCGATCGAATCGACCAACGCGGCGCGCCGCGCCGGCAGCGCGATCGTCAGCGGCAGGCCCGGAAAACCTCCGCCACTGCCGATGTCAAGCAGCGTCACTTCCCGGCGTCCGCGCGTCAGCTCGCGCAGCAAGGGCACCGCAACGAGGGCGTCGAGAACGTGGCCACGGCCAATGTCAGTGGCCGTGCGCAGGCCGGACAGGTTGATGTGCTCGTTCCAGGCGAGGAGCAGCCTGACGTGCGCTTCGAGGGCAGCGCGCTGTGCCTCGCTCAGCTCCAGCCCGATCTCGTTCAGGCCGGCGTCGAGCAGCGTCGTGAAGTCACGCTCGAGGGGCGCCAGTCCGGCGACGTCGCGCGGCAGCAGCTCGCGCTGTGCCGGCTGAAGTCGCCGTGGGAGCGAGGACCGATCAGTGACGTCCATGCCCGAACGCCGCTGAACCGTTGCGCTGTCCCCGCTCCCATTGGCGTGACGTTTCCGACACCACCGGCCTTTCAGTTTTCCCCCGCTGGCCGGCTGATCCGACCGGGTTTCCCCGGTCGCCGGAGCCGGCGAGGTTACCGTACTCGGTCTGGGACGCCTCCCCGCTAGGGCGCGCCAGTGGTGTGGAGGGCGCGAGTCTCGCCAGCGCGAGTCGCTCGGTCAACCCGCTTTTCCACGAGTTCGCGCACCTCGTGCCGGATTGTGGAGAACGCGTCGCCGTCGTGCCGCGGTTGTGGATGAAGCTGGCTGGTCAGTCGGCCGTGCGAGCCCGGACGGGGCGGCCCATGCTCCGGCGCACGACCTCCATGACCTCCTCGGTGTACGCCCCGGCCTCGCCAGTTCTGACGGCCGTGGCCAGACAACCGGCGACGTGGTCCTCCATGAGCAGCAGCGACACGGCGTCGACCGCGGCCCGCAGCGCCGCCGTCTGCTGCAGGATGTCGATGCAGTACTCCTCGCGATCGATCATGCGCGCGATGCCGCGCACCTGCCCTTCCATGCGCGCCAGACGGCGCACCAGCTGGGCTCGATCCTTGGTGTAGCTGTGGCGCGAGGGGCCCGCGTCTGAATGCGCGTCGGATTGCGTTGTCATACTGCCCGGGAGTATATCGCTGCCATTGCTCGACGAGCAGGCCTCGTACGCCTCCGAGGCGCGGACGGGCTAGACTGGCCTTCGATGGACAGCCCCGACTGGCTGCGTACGCAACTCACCTCGTTCACGTGTCCCAGTTGCGGCCGTCGTTATCGCGGCGCGCGGATTCAGCTCCTGGCTGAGCGTGATGGTCTCTACTTCGTCGACCTCGACTGCTCACGCTGCGGCAGCCACACGGTCGCCATCGTCACCGTCGACCGGGACGAGGCAGAGCTGTCGATCCTCGACGCATCGGACATCGAGCTTGCCGTTGACCTCGAGCCCGAGCACCTGGGCGAGGCGCTGCCGAGCGGCGTGGCGCCTGTCACCGGCGACGATGTGCTCGATATGCACGAGCTTCTGTCGGCCTACGACGGGGATATCCGCGGACTCCTGGCTACCGGGGTCGATGGTTTGGACGACACCGAGCGCCAGTGACCGACCAGGCGCGATTTGCCCATGCCAGCGAGGCGGAGCTGGCCCGGATTCTCGACTACTACGGGGTCCGCTGGGAGTACGAGCCGCGGACCTTCCCGATCATGTGGAGCCTCGACGGAAAGGTCGTCGAGAGCTTCTCGCCGGACTTCTACCTGCCCGACCTGAACGTCTACGTCGAGCTGACGACGCTCAAGCAGAGTCTGGTGCGGCGCAAGAACCGCAAGCTGCGCCGGCTGCGCGAGCTCTACCCGGACATCCGCGTGAAGCTCTTCTATGGCAAGGACTTCCGCGCGCTGATGCTCAAGTACGGCCGCTTCGATCTCGCCGCGTCGCTGAGCGGCCTCGAGGGTCAGGTTGCGGCCGATCGCGCCAATGCCCAGCCCAAGTTGGCCCTCGTCGTGCCGGCATCAGCCGCGGCTGAGACGGCCGGCGCAATCACGAGCCAACACGGCGTAGTCGGGACGGCGGCCGATGAGCAGGATGAGCCGCGCGTCGGCTCTGGCGTTCGAGCACGGCCACGTCTGTCGCGCGGCTCGCGCCGGCGCCGTGGCCGGCGAGTTTTTCAGGCGGCGCGCGCCGACGCCTGAACTCGGGACATCTGACGGTGCGCGAGAATCGGCAACAGGAGGGGTCCATTGATGGTTGAGGCACACAAACAGGCGCGCTCGCCGGATCTGCGCGCGGATATCGGCGAGGTGCTCATCACCGAGGACGAGATTCGGGCCAAGGTGAAGGAGCTTGGCGCGCGGATCTCGGCCGACTACGCGTCGAGCTCGGTGACGCTGGTCAGCGTCCTGAAGGGCTCACTGCCATTCATGGCCGACCTGATGCGCGCCATCTCGATCCCGGTCCAGATCGACCTGATGGAGGTCTCGTCGTACGGCGGCGCGACGACCGAGTCGAGCGGCCTGGTGCGCATCCTCAAAGACCTCAGCTCCTCGATCTCCGGCCGCGACGTGCTGATCGTCGAGGACATCATCGACACGGGGCTGACGTTGAACTACCTGCTGCGCTACCTGCGCGGCAAGAATCCCGCGTCGCTGCGCATCTGTGCGCTGCTCGACAAGCCCGCCCGGCGCCTGGTCGAGATCCCGATCGACTACACCGGCTTCACGATCCCCGACGAGTTCGTGGTGGGCTACGGGCTCGATTTCGGCCAGTTCTATCGAAACCTGCCGTTCATCGGCGTGCTGCGTCCGGAGCTCTACCAGACGACCTAGAGGATCTTCGACAGGAACGCCTTCGTCCGCTCGTGGACGGGAGCGCTGAAGAAGTGCTCCGGAGTGCCTTCCTCGATGATCTGGCCGTCGTCCATCATCACAACTCGATCGGCCGCTTCGCGCGCGAATCCCATCTCGTGGCTGACGACGAGCATCGTCATGCCCTCGTGGGCGAGCTCCTCCATGACCTTGAGCACCTCGCCGATCATCTCGGGGTCGAGCGCGCTGGTCGGCTCGTCGAAGAGCATCAGCGCCGGCCGCATGGCCAGCGCGCGGGCTATCGCGACGCGCTGCTGCTGACCACCTGACAGCTGCGCCGGATAGGTGTCGACCTTGTGCGCGAGACCGACCCGGTCGAGCAGATTGCGGGCGACCTCCCTTGCCTCGCCCGAATCCTGGCCGCGGACCTGTACGGGCGCCTCCATGACGTTCTCGAGCGCCGTCTTGTGCGGGAAGAGGTTGAAGCGCTGGAAGACGAAGCCGATATCGCGTCGCTGCCGCGCGATCTCCTTCTCCTTCTCCTCGACCAGCCTGCCGTTGTCCCGGCGGTAGCCCATCAGGTGGCCGTTGACCTCGATCGTGCCGCCGTTGATCTTCTCGAGGTGGTTGACGCAACGCAGGAAGGTCGTCTTGCCCGAGCCCGACGGCCCGATGATGAGCACGACCTCGCGCCGCTTGACCTCGAGCGAGACGCCCTTGAGCACCTCCAGCCGGCCAAAGCTCTTGCGCACGTCCTTGGCCGTGACCACGACATCGTTCGCCGCGTCCGGGGCGCCAACGACGTCAAGCAGGTGATCGCCGATCTGGACCATCAGTGCGTCCCCGCCGTCGCCGGATCAGCGGCTGACCCGCGGAACGAGAAGAGCCGGTCGAGCAGCCTGCCGCCGCCCGCTTGGGAACCCGGCGTTCCGCGCGCGAGACGACGCTCCATCCAGCCTTGAATTACGCCCCAGATCGTCGTCAGGAGCAGGAACCAGAGAGCGCAGGCCAGGTACATCTCGAAAGGCTGGAAGTTGTCGCCGGCCTTGATGACGAACGTGTTGTAGAGCTCCTGTATGCCGAGAACGAAAAGCAGGGCCGTGGTCTTGAGCATGTTGTTGAACTCGTTGCCCAGCGGCGGAACGATGATTCGCGCTGCCTGTGGCAGAACAATGCGGCGCATGGACTGGGCGTAGGTCATGCCCAGGCTCTTGGCTGCCTCCATCTGGCCCGGGTCGATCGACAGGATGCCGGCGCGGATGATCTCGGTCATGTACGCGCCCTCGTTGATGCCCAGGGCGAAGATGCCGGCCTGGATCGCGCCGGTGATGGTGAAGCCCAGGAACACGAGGTCCGGCCAGCCGAAGAGGTGCGCCGCGCCAAGGCCGAAGTAGAAGAACACGAGCTGAACGATCAGCGGTGTGCCGCGGAAGATCCACAGGTACAAGGCTGACAGCCAGCGCAGCGGCCGTCGACGAGACAGGCGGCCCAGGGCCCCGAGGATGCCCAGGACGATGCCGATGATCTGACTGACGACTGAGATGACGACGGTCAGCAGTAGGCCGTTGATGATGAACTGATCGGGTTGAAAGATCGCCTCGCCGAACGCGTCAGTGTTGAACTTGAAGGGTGTGCCGCTCGAGCAGCCGGCGACGAGCAGCAGACATGCGAACGCCCCGGCCAGGACAAGCCTGTACCGGGGCGCTCGAATGAACCTGGGTGCGCCGAGAAACGCCACCCTGGCTGTGCTTACTGGGTCTTGTTGATCTGGCCGGCGTCGGCCGCCGTGACGGCGCCGTCCTGGTCGCCGTACGTGGTCAGAATCGCCATGTACGAGCCGTCGTTGATCATCGAGACCAACGCCGCCTGCACTGCCTGCTCAAGTGGCTTGTGCGCCGCGTCGTTCGGCACGCTGATGCCTTCGAGTGCGACGCCGAGCACCACGCCCGACAGCGCGAACAGATCGGGATGCTGAACGGTGTAGTAACCGGCCACCGGTGAGTCTGCGAAGTAAGCGTCGACCTTATTGGTCTGAAGCGCCAGAAGGGCGTCGCTGTCCTTGCCGAAGGTGGTCACGGTTATGGCTGGATTGCCGGCGGACGTGCATGCCTTCGACAGGCCCTGGCCCTTGTAGTCATTGGTGCCGTTCAGGTAGTCGACCTCCGTCGTGCCGGTCTCGGCCGCGATCTTCTTGCCGCACAGACTGTCCTGGCTGGTGATACCTGCCGGATTGCCGGCCGCGACCACGAACGATTGCCCGGCCTGGAAGAACGGGATCATGTCGACCTGCTTGATGCGATCGCTCGTGATGTTCTGGGCACTCGCGATGATGTCGCACTTCTCGCCCTGAAGCGCGGCAATGATCGTGTCGAAGATCTGGTTGTTGACGTCGACGGTCAGCCCGAGACGGGCGCCGATCCCACGCGCGATGTCAATGTCCGAGCCGATCGGGTTGCCCTGATCGTCGAAGAACTCCTGCGGCGGATACGGCAGGTCCGAGCAGACCACCAGGTGGCCGGGCACGGTCAGCAGGTCAGGGGAGACGGATGCGATGACGCCGACTGACGCTGGTGCCGATGCTGGCGCAGAGGCTGCCGGTGTGGGCGCTGACGTTGAAGTCCCCGACGAAGGCGCCGGAGTGTGTGGCGCCAGGCTGACCGGCGCTGAGCTGGCACCGGGAGTTGGCGGAGCGGCCGTCGGGCTACCCGACGAACAGGCCGCCGCGACAAGGGCGACGGTCGCGACCAGAACCGCCAGTCGAGACATACGGATCAACACGGGCCTCCTATACGCGGGCAGATGAATCGGAAGACGAGAAGATACAGCCCGCACGGGGGCCGTGAGCGTGAATATTCACCATTCAAAGCGGATATTCAGCGGTCTTAATCGACGCTCAACTCAGCGTCGCGTGAGTAGCGAAGTCCACGGCAAACCACAGGCTCTCGCCCTTGCCTGCGCCGTTCGGGATTTCGACTGCGTAGCGGCCGGCCATCCATGTTGGTGCGGACTGCGTGCCGGAGCCTGGCTGTGAACCGGGCGCTCGGCTCGCCGGCGCGTAGTACGCCTCCCCGAAACTGAAGAGATTCGCATTGAGGACGGACGTTGTCTCCTGAACGGGCTGACCGTCCGAGCCGAGCGCCCAGATGTGGGCATCGACCACCGGTGCCGGTGACCCGTCGCCCAGGCTCTCCGCGCTCAACGGCCGGCACACGCCCATGGCGATCAACTGCTTCGCGGTGATGTCGGTTTTCGGTATCGCCGCGTCTTCCGGACCTGCAGCCGTGACCGCCGGGATGGCGTACATGGTCCGCGTGTCGCCGAGCTCGCTGTTCTCGATGGTTATCAGACGCCATGTCGGTACCGCGATGCACAGCGCGCCTGCCGCCTCGGCGCTGAGCTCAGGATCGGCCGAGGGCGCGGCGGTTGCTCGGACCGCTGGCGTCGCGCTCGGGGCTGCGTGGACCACTGGCGTCGCGCTCGGGGTTGCATGGATCGCGACTTGTGGCGGAGGAGGCGGCGGCGGCACGCGCGCTGACGGATCGCCCCACGGCTTGATCAGGGCGACCGCGATCAATCCGACAACGAGGGCAGTGCCCACAAAGACGCGTCGCGGTACGCCGCCGATCGACTCGACGCGCACCTCATGTTCGGTTGACTCGTCTTCGGTTGACTCGTCCCGCAGCTGGACGCGCATTGTCTGTTCCTAACCCGCCGTCACCCCACGCCGACGGCTAGATCTCTCCGAGGTAGGCACGGCGCACGTCCGGGTTCGCCGCCAGGTTTGCGGCCGTGTCGGTGAGGATGATCCTGCCGGTCTGCATCACGTAGCCCCGGTTAGCCACTGAGAGCGCCTGGAGCGCGTTCTGTTCGACGAGCAGGATGGTCATGCCCTGTCCGTTGATCTCCTGGATCAGCCGGAAGATCTGCTGGACGAGGATCGGCGCCAGCCCGAGCGACGGCTCGTCGAGCAGGAGCACGCGCGGCTGGGACATCAAGGCCCGAGCGATGGCCAGCATCTGCTGTTCGCCGCCGGACAGCGACCCGCCGCGCTGGCTCAGGCGCTCACGCAGCCGCGGGAAAAGGTCGAGGGATCGCTCGAGCTCGCGGTCACGCTCCGCGGCGGGTCGCGTGAAAGCGCCCATCTGGAGGTTCTCGAGGACTGTCAGTCGGGAAAAGATGCGCCGGCCCTCGGGCGAGTGAGCGATACCCCGTGTGACGAGCTCGTGCGCCGGTGTGTGCGAGATGTCCCTGCCATCGAATGACACCTGGCCAGTCTTGGGGTGGAGCAGCCCGCTGATCGTCTTAAGGGTCGTCGTCTTGCCGGCGCCATTGGCGCCGATGAGGGTCACGATCTCGCCCTTGTTGACGACGATGTCGATGCCGTGCAGGGCGTGGATCTTGCCGTAGTAGGTGTGCACGCCCTTGAGCTCGAGCAGCGGTGCTGCCGGCTCAGCAGCAGCCGCGGTGGCAGGATTCGGCATCGTGTCGACTGGAGTTGCGGCCGTGGTCATGTGGCCGGCTTCCCCAGGTAGGCCTCGATGACCTTGGGGTTGGCGCGGACCACTTCAGGCGTGCCCTCGGCGATCTTCTCGCCGTGATCCAACACGGTCACCTGGTCGCTGATGCCCATGACCACACCCATGTCATGTTCGATGAGCAGGACTGAGATACCCAGCTCCTGGCGGAGCTTGCGGATGAGGCCCATCATCTCCGCCGTCTCGTTCGGGTTCATGCCCGAAGTCGGCTCGTCGAGCAGCAGCAGCGAGGGCTCGCTCGCGAGCGCGCGGGCTACCTCCAGCCGGCGCTGGTCGCCGTAGGGCAGGTTCTTGGCCAGCCCGTCGCCACGGCCCTTGAGTCCGACGAGGGCCAGCATCTCCTCCGCGCGCTTCTCAGCCGAAGCCTCTTCTGCGTGGCTGCGCGGCGTGCTCAGGAACGCGTCGACAAGGTTGGCCTTGAGCTTGAGATGCATGCCGACGAGGACGTTCTCACGGACGGTCATGTTGGCGAACAGGCGGATGTTCTGGAACGTTCGGCCGATCCCGGCCGCCACCATCTCGTTCGGTCGCGCGCTGCGGAAGATGCCCAGCCTGCCCAGGATGCGCATATACCAGAGCGGTCGGACGATTGCGGCGAGAAGCATTGTCATCAGGGCGATCAGGGCGAGGACCGTTCCGAGGAGTGCGAAGAACTCCAAGCCCGCGTAGCTGGCCGCGGTGGCCAACAGGGCCAGGACGACGGCCGGGATGAACCACGTGAACGGCTCGACCCAGGCTCGGACCGGTGAGCCGATCATGCGCCGCCCGCCGATCGACACATCTCCCGCGGTTGGCTCGCTGATGCCAACGATCACGTTGAAGAACGTCGTCTTGCCGGCACCGTTCGGTCCGATGACGCTCACAATCGCCCCACGCGGGATCGACAGGTCGACATCGCGGACTGCGACCAGGCCACCGAATCTCTTGGTGACCCTTTCGGCGACGAGGATCAGGTCGGGCTGAGCGGTGTCGCTCAGGGCGGTGTCGCTCTGGTTCGTCATGAGTCGCCGATCTCTTGTGTCGGAGGCGCCAGCTCCGTGTCCTCCGCGGCTTCCTGGTGGAGCTCGCGCCTGCGCCTGTTACTCGGGAACAGGCCTTCCGGTCGTAACAACATCATCCCGACGAGGGCGAGGCCGTAGAGCAGGTACTGGTACTGCACGAAGTCGATGTTCTGGAGGATGGGGACATGCTGGCCCTGGAAGAACTGGTTGAGTTCCTTCAGCAGCACGCTCTGAATCGTGTACAGCGTGAAGGCGCCGATGACCACGCCCCAGATATTGCCCATGCCGCCCAGAACGACCATCGCCAGGATCGTGAACGACACGGCGAACTGGAACTGATCCGGTGTGACGTTGCCCAGCTTCGACGCACTGAACACGCCCGCGAAGCCGGCTGTCGAGGCGCCCAGGGCGAAGGCCAGGAGCTTGGTCGTGATCGTGTTGATGCCGCTGCTCGCCGCGGCGAGCTCGTCCTCGCGAATGGCCATCCAGGCCCTGCCCAGGCGCGAGTCCTGGAGCCGGTAGATGAGGATCATCACGACCGCGAGGATGCCGAGCATGGTGACGTAGAACGGGAACGGGTCAAGGAAGGTGAAATGGACGCAGACACTGCCGACGCACGGCAGTTGCGGCTGCGGTATCCCACCGATGCCGTTCGTCCCTTTCGTGTACGCGTCCGCGTTGAGGAAGATCGCGGGCACTATCTCGCCGAAGCCGAGAGTGACGATCGCCAGGTAGTCGCCGCGCAGGCGCAGGGTCGGCGCGCCGAGGAGGATGCCGAATAGCGCCGCGACGAGTGCCCCGACCACGAGCATCGGCCAGAACGGGATGTTCAGGTGCGTGATCGCCTGGGGAGACGCGGCGAAGGCGAAGGTGTACGAGCCGATAGCGAAGAAGGCGGCGTAACCAAGGTCCAGCAGCCCGGCGAAGCCGACCACGATGTTCAGGCCAAGCGCGAGCAGGATGTACACGCCGGACAGCGCGAAGCCATCAACCCAGACCACCTGGTTCTGGAAGGTGCTCAACGGGGGCAGCAGCACGATCGCCGGCAGGGCGAGGCCAATGACCACCCAGGCGAGGATGATCGAGAGCGACCGATGCTCCCGAGTGAACTGGAAGAATGCGGTGCGCGGCGAGCCGGTGCCGCGCGGCGCAACAGTCCTCGCCGTCACGCCCGTTCTCCCAGCGCCTGACCGAACAGACCGCTCGGCCGGAACACGAGCACGAGGATCAACACCGAGAAGACGGCCACTTCCGACCAACGGCTGTAGCCCAGCTGGGCCGCGAAAACCTCGATGAAGGCGATGACGAAGCCTCCAACGGCGGCACCGACGGTATTGCCAATTCCCCCGAGCACGGCCGCTGTGAATGCCTTCAACCCGGTGAAGAAGCCGAGGTTGAACTGGACGCTACCGAAGTACAGGCCGTAGATGACCCCACCCGCCCCGGCGAGTGCCGCCGCGATGAAGAACGTGATGGCGATCGTCTGGTTGATATCGACGCCCATCAACGCCGCCGCTTCTCGATCCTGAGACGTCGAGCGCATCGCTCGGCCGAGTCTGGTCCGGCCAACGAACAGCTGCAGTACGGCCATCAGGAATACGGCCGCGACGATGATCGTCAGGTTGAGACCGCGCACAGTCCCGCCCGCGACCGCGAAGTCCCCAATGTTGAACGACGGAACGGAGAGGACGTCCACCTTGGGAAAGATCTGCGGCGTCGGATGCGGAGACGGTCCGAACACGACCTGGATGATGTTCTGGAGGATGAACGACACGCCGATGGCCGTGATCAGGGGAGCAAGTCGCGGGGCGTGGCGCAGTGGCCGGTAGGCGAAGCGCTCGATGATGACGCCGACCAGGCCCATGAACAACATCACCGGGATGACCACCGCGGCGAGCGTCACGGCAAGCTGAAGGGGGTCGTTCATCGGCCGATCGAGCAGCCCGAGCGGGGTGGTCAAGACCCACAGGGAGGCGAAGGCGCCGACCATGAACACGTCGCCGTGGGCGAAGTTGATGAGCTCGATGATCCCGTAGACCATCGTGTAACCGAGGGCGATCAGCGCATAGATCGCGCCGAGCGTCATGGCGTTCATGAACTGCGGCACGCCCAACAGCAAGAGCGCAATGACGAGGGCCGCAGCGGTGTAGGGAACTGACCGGGGGATCCTGGAGCGAACTCTCAGCGTGGTCGCCATCTCGCTCGCCATCTGCCCTCTAGGCGGAGGAACTAGATAGGCCGGGGAGCGCTGCTCCCCGGCCTATCGTCAACTACGGAATCAGGATCCCGCTGGCGATGCCGGGGCGGGAGACGCGTTTCCGTTGGCGTTCGGATCCGTGAACGCCTGCTGCTTGATCCAGGTCCAGCCGCCCACGTTGTTGTTCAAGGTCAAGTCGGTCTTGTAGAACGACATGTACGGGCTGGTGGTGTCGCCGTTCACGTCGAACGACACGGCGCCAATGATCGTGGTGAAGCTGTTGCCAGCTGCCGTGGCATTAGCACGGACGGCTTCGCGGATGCCCGCGTAGTCGGTCGTGCCGGCCGCAACGGCCTTCTGGATGCCCTGGATGATCACCTGCGCGCATGCGTAGGCAATCGCGCTATAGGCGCCAGGATCGGTGCCGAATGCAGCCTTGTAGTTCGTGAGGAACGTGGCTGCATCGGGGATGTCGTGGACGCCGGCGACCGTGCCGTAGACGTTGGCCGCGGCCTGGCCGGCGATGTTGATCGTGGAGCCCTGGGTGTTGCCGTCACCGAGATCGGCGACGCCGTCTGGACCCATGAACGGGATGGTCTCGAAGCCCGAAACGGTGCGGCCCTGCTTGAGCGCCAGGCCCATGCCGGTCGGCGTCGTGCCTGCGAGGTAGACAGCCGCCGGCTTCTGGCTGGCAACGGCCTGGAACAGCGCGGTGTAGTCAGTCGTCGAGCTCGGAGCGCTGTCGCGCTTTACGACAGTGCCGCCGTCCTTGACGAACTCTGCCTGGAATGAGTCGCCGACGCCGACGCCGAACGTCTCGGTGTCATCGAGGATGTAGACCGAGTGAGCGTTGAGGTCGTTGTAGACGAAGTCGGCACCTGCCGGGCCCTGGATGCTGTCCGGGGCGGCCAGGCGGACGTACGAAACCTTGTCCGGGTTCGTGGTCCGGTACTGGAGCGCGTCGGGCGGGTAGGTCAGGCTGGTGTTGGTGTTCGCCGGGCTGCACATGAGCAGACCGGCGGCGTTCGCGATCGGGATCTCAACCTGGGCAACGCCCGAGTTGAAGGGTCCGACCTCGCCCACGACCGTTTGGTCCTGCACGAGCGTGGTCATGTTCTTGCCGCCCTGGGCCGCGTTGTGCGCGCCGGCGACGGCATCATCCTGGCCGTTGAGCTGGAGCGTCCAGCCCGGCAGCATGTTCTGGGCCATGGCGTCCTGGATCGCGAGCTTGACGCCGTTCTGCGTCGGCACGCCGTTCGCGGTCTCACCACCGCTCATCGGCAGCTCGGTGCCGATGGTGATCACTTTGCCCGCCCCTTGCGAGGGCGCCGTGCTCGTGATCGGAGCCGTGGTCGGATTGCTGGTGGCCGGATTGCTGGTGGCCGGATTGCTGGTGGCCGGATTGCTGGTGGCCGGAATGCTGGTGGCCGGATTGCTGGTGGCCGGATTGCTGGTGGCCGGATTGCTGGTGGCCGCCGGTGTAGAAGTGCAGGCAGACGCCGCGATCAACGCGACGCCGGCAAGCACGCTGAGATTCCTCAGCCTCATGTAATGAGCCTCCTCTTAGTTCTCCTCAAAGCCACTGGACGTGGTCGGCGAAGAGCCTCGTTCGCTACGGAAGCGCGAAGGTCGGGGGTGGCGCCACCCTCAGGCAGCGATCACCAGGTCGGTCTGGACTGACCCATCTTCCCCAACGGATCCCGTGGACGGAACAGCTAGCTCCCAACCGCGTCCAGATAGCCGCTGACGCGATGCCGTATGATAGTCAGCGGCGCCTCGTTTGCAACAGACGTTGGAGCGCCCCGGCCCTGTAGCAGCAGCACGGCAACGTGCCCTGCACGCCCGGAGCGGCGCTTCCCCGGCAATGACCGGACTCACCGGTTGGCACGGACGCCACGGGCACTCGCCTCGATGGGCGCCCGACCATCACGAGGAATCACAGCCAGCGTGGAAGTACAGCTCCGCGACGCGCGCTTGACGGACATCGATCGGGTCACAAGCCTGATCGAGCGGTCCGACGAGCGCTGGACGATGGAGCAGCTCGGCGCGGCTGCCGACATCCTGCGCCAGATGGTCTACCTGCCCAACACCTCCCTGCTCGTTGCTCTCGACGGTCGCAACCTCGTCGGCGTCGCCGTGCTCGCACTGCGTCCGTCGGTCAGTGCCGGAGGCCTGGTCGGTAGCGTCGACCTGCTCGCCGTCGAACCGGGCAACGAAAACGAAGGTGTGGTCGAGGCGCTGTTGCACGAACTGATCCGCTCAGCGCGCAACAAAGGCTGCGTGGTGCTCGAGGGAGCAGTCCCATTCGAGCCTGCCGAGCTGTCGCGCTGGGAAGCAGCCGGGTTCACCGAGGCGGGCCCTCGGCTGCGTTGCCCACTCGTCCGCGCCGCTGCGCTGGCCTGGTAATCCCAGCGATCTACAGCCGGTCGCGACCACCACTCACGCCGGGCATGCCTCGGCAGCGCGCCATGCGCGCGTAATCGAAAACAGGAGAACTCAGTGAGCAAGAACGTCGCCGTCTTCGTGGACGTGGCGAACATCTTCTACGCGGCAAAGGCTGCCGGTGTGGACATCGACTACGTCACGTTGCTCAAGGCGGCCACCGCCGGACGAGACTTCGTCCGCGCGTACGCATATACCGGGCTTGACCCGGAGAACGACAACCAGCGCCAGTTCCACGCCTTCCTGGCGCGGAACGGCTACAAGGTCATCAGCAAGGACATCCGCAAGTACGGCGATGGCCGGATCAAGGCGAATCTCGACATCGAGCTCGTCGTCGACATGATGAAGACGGCACGCAACCTCGATATCGCGGTCGTCGTCTCGGGTGACGGTGACTTCGCCAGCGCCATCCGCGCGGTACAGGAGATGGGCGTCCGCGTCGAGGTCATCAGCTTCCGCGGCAACACCAGCAGCGACCTGATCGACGTCGCCGACCTGTTCACCGACATTGTCCAGATCGCCCGCGTCGACAAGAGCGGCCGGAGCGGACGCCGTGTCGCGGCGGAAGCGGACCTGTCGATGACAGAGGTCCCTGAGAAAGAAACAGAGGGCGCACCGCGGCGCCGGCGTGGACGCCCGGTACGCGAGGAGCGGCCGCATCCGATCGAGGTCGATGAGATCGCACCGGAACGGATAGCGGCCAACCTGTCGTCCAGCCTTGTCGCGCTGCCCGGCGAGCGCCTGTCGCGCGCCGGCGTCGGCGATGCCGAGGCGGAGACGGAGTTGATCGAGGTCGCCGAGGAGCAAGCCCTCGAGGGCGGCTCCGAAAACGGCCACCTTACTGATGAAGAGGGCCGCCGCCGCCGGCGCCGGCGTGGCGGACGCGGCCGTGGTCGTGGCCGTCGGCCCGACGAAGAGGGCGGCGTGGTCTCCACGGAGGCCGAGGCCGCCACTTTCGGCGAGGAGGAAGAGGAGTTCGAGGAGCTGCCGCCGACTCAGCCGCCGGTGCACACCTTCGGCTCCGTCTGGGACAGCCAGCTCGGTGTGCCCAGCGCGCAATCGATGCCACCTGCCGTCGACCTTGGCGGCGGTGACCTCGCCGCGGACGAGGACTTCGACGAGCCGGAGGTGCCCGAGTACCTGCTCGCCGAGCGCCGCCAGGGCGGTCAGCGCCCGGGTGGCCGCGGTCGCCCGGGTGTCGGCGGTGGTCGGCGCACGAGTTACCAGGCCGCGCTCGATCGTGAGCGTTACGGTTCGCGGCCGCCACAGCCAAGCTTTGGTGGCGGCAACCGCCCCCAGGGCGGCAACCGGCCGCAGGGCGGTGGCAACCGCGACCGCAGCCGGCAGGGCGGTGGCCGTCCGCCGCAGGGCGCCCGTCAGATGGATCGTGCACCGCGCATGTCCGATCGGCCGAGCTACGAGCCGCGCTCGTCGAGCGAGCCGTGGTCGGAAGTGCCGCCTGAGCTCGAGGAGATGCTGCGTGCCGAGATGGCTCGCAAGCAGCCTGCCCAGCCGGTAGCCGAGACGACGAGTGTCGAGATGGCCGCGCCGCTCGAGCCGATGACCAAGTCGGCACCCGCAGCCAAGCCGGCGCGCCGAACGCGGACGCCGAGGAAGGCTGCCGACGAGGTGACCAGCGCCGCCGAGGTGAGCGCCCCTGCCGAGCCAATCGCCGAGGTAACGGCCGCTCCGCCGAAGCGCACGACGCGTGCGCGTACGACGAAGCCAACCGCCGAAACCACGTCGAAGCCCGCCGCGGCGCGTACGACGCGGACGAGGTCGTCAGCCGCGGCAGCGCCGATGGCAGAGCCGCCGGCGGAACCGACCCCCGAGGCACCGGCCAAGAAGCCAACCACCCGACGCCGAACGGCCAAGCCGGCCGCTTCGGCCGAGGAGGGCTGACCGCCCAAAGGTGGGCAAGCTCGCGACGCGCGGTCATCCCGCCGCCCAGCGGCTGGTTGAGCGCGCGATCGAGAGTGGCCGGCCGCCCCACGCGCTGCTGCTCGTGGGCCCCGAAGGTGTCGGCAAGACCACGCTCGCCTTCGATCTTGCGGCCGGGTTGTTGTGCCTGGCTGCGGATCCCGCCGCGCGGCCGTGCCGCGAGTGCGCTGCCTGCCGCAAGCTCGAGCACGGCAACCATCCGGATGTGCACGTGCTCGCGCCCGAAGGGGCCGGCCAGCAGATCCGGATCGGCCAGGTCCAGCAGCTCGCTGCGGACCTCTCGCTTCTACCTCTCGAGGGCCGCTTCCGGATCGGCATCGTCGAGAAGGCGCACCGGCTCAACGACGATGCCCAGAACGCGCTGCTCAAGACGCTCGAGGAACCGCCCGCGCGCGTTGTCCTGATCCTCGCCGCCGATGACGTCGCAAAGCTGCTGCCGACCGTCATCAGCCGCTGCACGCGAGTCAGGCTGGGCCCCGTGTCCACTGACGAGGTGTCCGCGATCCTGGCCGCGCGCGGCGTCGCCGACGCCGCGCGCGGCGCAGCGCTGGCCCGCATGACCGGCGGCCGGCCGGGCGCAGCGCTGGCTCTCGCGGCCAGCTCGGACGCGGTCATCGCTCAGGGCCGCCTGGCACGGACGTTGCTCGACCTGCTGGGTGCCAGCCGTCGGCGGCGCCTGTCGGCCCAGTCGGAGCTGATCGAGGACGGTGCGGTCCTGGTCGCCGCCGCCAATGGCGCGGCAGGACTCGACGAATCGAGCGCTGAGGCGCACCGCCCAGCGTCGAAGGCACGCGCCCGGAGCGGCGGCGGCGCGCGCCGCGCCAGCCCAGCCGAGCGTCGCGCGGCAGTGACCCAGGTACTCGCCGTGTGGCGCGACGTGGCCCGCGACCTTGCCGTCGCGGCGCGCGGTGGCCGGCGTGAGCTGCGCCAGCACGACCTGCTCGACGAGCTCGTCTCAGCCGGCGAACGTATCGATGCAGCGCAAGTGGCACGCTTCGCGCAACGCGTCGACGACGTCAGCCGCGCGGTCGATGCCTACGCCAACCCGGAGCTTGCCCTCGACACGCTGCTGTTGGAGTGGCCCACCCTGCCCTCCGCAGCATGAATGACCCGCGGTCAGTCGGTCACCAGCGGCTCGAGGCTTCTGTTCGCGGCCTCGTCCAGGGCGTCGGCTTCCGCTGGTTCGTCGTCCGTCGGGCGTCGGAGCTCGGGCTCACCGGCTGGGCGTCGAACGAGTCGGACGGTTCGCTGCGCGTCGTGGCCGAGGGAGCGCCGTCTGCGCTCGACGAGCTGGAGCGTCACCTGGCCAAGGGACCGCCGGGTGCGGAGGTCGATCACGTCGAGGCGGCCCGGACTCCGGCGACCGGTGCGTTCAGCACGTTCGCGATCCGCTCGAGCGCCCATCGCGGCGATTGAGTCGTGGGCGAGTGGGCCGTGCGCTATCGTGCGCCGACAACGCCGCTGAACGAGGAGCGAACGGCATGGCCATGAACCAGCAGGAGCTGGTCGACACGCTCTCCGGGTTGGCGCTCTTCGCCGACCTTTCCAGGCCGCAGGTCGAGGCCGTGGCACACAAGATGGCCGAGGAGTCATACCCGACGGGCCAGCGCATCCTGCGCCAGGGCTTCACGGGCACGGGCTTCTACGTCATCGTCGATGGCGAGGTCGCGGTCAAGATCGACGGCACCGAGATCTCCCGCCTGGGCAAGGGCGACTTCTTTGGCGAGATGTCGATCCTGCTCGGTGAGCCACCCGGCGCCGACATCACCACCACCCGTCAGCTGCGCGTGCTGCACCTTGGCGGCTCGGAGCTGGAAGGCTTCCTGCGCGATTACCCGCCGGTCATGCTGCGCATGCTCAAGGCGGTCGCCCTGCGCTTGCGCAACGCAAATCGATGGCGGAGCTAGACCAGCGGCCATTCCCGCCAGGCGACTATCCGGTCGTCGTCGTCGGCAGCGGGCCGGGCGGGATACAGGCCAGCTACTACCTCAAGCACCTGGGCATCGAGCATGCCCACATCTCGGCCGACCCGGTGCCCGGTGGCATGTTTCGGCGCTTCCCCTTCTTCCAGCGCCTCTTGTCCTGGACCAAGCCATACGGACCCGTCCCGCGCGACGACCCGTTCTATTACTGGTACGACTGGAACAGCCTGCTCGCCGAGGAGCCGCATAACCGCGCGCTGATGCCCGACCTGATGGACGGCACTTCGTCCTTCCCGTCACGGCCCGAGATGGAGACGAACCTGGCGACGTTCGTCGCGCGGACCGGCCTGCCGATCCGATTCGACACGCGCTGGGAGTCGACGTCGCGCGACGGCGAGCGCTTCGTGCTGCACACCTCCGACGGTGATTACCGCTGCCAGGTCCCGATCTTCGCCGTCGGCGTCGCCCACCCCTTCACGCCCGATACGCCCGGCTTCGACTTCGCGGCGCACTACGTCGACACGCGACCCGCGCAGACCTACGCGGGCAAGCGCCTGTTCATCGTGGGCAAGGAGAACAGCGGCTTCGAGCTGGCCACGGGTCTGCTCCAATGGGCGCAGCGCATCGTGCTCGCGTCGCCCCGGCCGGCAAAGCTGAGCGTCAACTCGCACTCGCTGGCCGGCATCCGGGCGCGTTACGTGCTGCCGGTCGAGGACCAGATCCTGGGCGGCGGCGTGTTCGTCCTGAACGCATCGATCCAGCGCATCGAGAAGCTGGGCGACGCGTACCGGGTGCACTGCCTGCCCTCCGAGGGCGGCGCGGAGATCGCTGTCGACGCCGACGAGGTCATCGCCGCGACCGGCTTCACATGCCCGCTCCAGGATCTCCAGTCGATCGGCGTCGAGGTCTTTGGGCGCAGCCTGCTGCCGGCAATGACCAACTACTGGGAGAGTGCGACAGCGCCAGGTGTCTACTTCGCGGGCACCATCGGCCAGGGCGTGTCGGGCATGAAGAAGTACGGCCTGCCCGCCAACAGCGGCGCCGTCCAGGGCGCGCGCTACAACGCGCGGACGATGGTCCATCACGTGGCTGAAAAGCATTTCGGCGTGCGGCTGCCACGGCCGGTCGTGGCGCCGGCGGACCTCGTCGAGCAGCTCCTGACGACGGCCACGCGCGCGCCAGAGCTGTGGAACCAGAAGTCGTACCTGGCGCGCGCCTTCACGCTCGACGCTGGCCAGGGCATCCTCGACCAGGGCATCGTCCCGCTTGCGCAGTTCGTCGACGAGGAAGGGCCGGCGGCGGTCGCCATCGCGGTCGAGACCGACGACACGGGCGACATTCATCCGGCCGTGTACGTCCGCGAGTCGGGCAAGCCCGCGGTCGAGACGTTGCTCACGTCCCAGCCACTGCACGATTTCCGGACGGCCGACAACCGCGCCCACCTCTCACAGCTGCTGCGCGGGGTGACCAACGGCGCGGTGAGGTGACGCGTCTCGACGTCATCGAGGCGCAGATAGTCGGCTGCACGCGCTGCCCGCGCCTGGTCGCGTGGCGCGAGGAGTCGGCCGCACACCCGCCGGCGCGATTCGCTGGCCAGACCTATTGGGCGCGGCCGGTCCCCGGCTTTGGCGATCCCTCGGCCCGTGTCCTTGTCGTCGGCCTCGCGCCGGCGGCGCACGGAGGCAACAGAACCGGCCGCGTCTTTACCGGCGATCGATCGGGCGATTTCCTCTTTCCGGCGCTGTGGGCGACCGGCTTCGCCAACCAACCAACGTCGGTCTCGGTCGGCGACGGGCTTGAGCTGCGCGACCTCTTCGTCGCTGCCGTCAACCGCTGCGCGCCACCGTTGAACAAGCCCTCGCCCGACGAGCGCGACAACTGC
>Ga0265319_1000574_pt1 | contig 24722 bp, 24 predicted proteins | sample 4824metaG_FD_192443 | JGI IMG/M metagenome (GOLD analysis project Ga0265319, IMG submission 192443) | Rhizosphere microbial communities from Carex aquatilis grown in University of Washington, Seatle, WA, United States - 4-8-24 metaG | ecosystem: Host-associated > Plants > Roots > Rhizosphere >...
CGGACTGGGCGCTCCAGGATCCCGGGGACTACAGCAGGACGTTTCGCGAGACGATCCCTGCGCTGCTCGCCGAGACGGGCACCGATTCAGGCCAGGTGGTCGGGGTCGGGATCGACTTCACCGCCTGCACCATGCTTCCGACCCTGGCCGACGGCACGCCGCTGTGCGAGCTGCCCGAGCTCCGGCGGGGGAACCTCAAGCGGTTGCAACTCGACGCGATCCGCTAGTTGACGTCGCCGACGCGCGCCGGTCGGGTGCCACCTTCTGGTTTGCGTTGAGTCGAGGCGCGATCGTAGTCCTCGCACAACAGTCAGTCCACCAATCCGCGGAGCGAGGACACTGCACAGGATTGATCTCGACGCGGCCGAACTCTGCAACCGATGCGCCCTACGAACGACAGCGTTGCGCTCGATCAGATGAAGGCGATCGACGAGAAGATTCGGTCGGTGTTGATGGCCCTCTCGTTCTTTGTGGCTGGAATGGTCACCGTCGTCTACGCGACCCGTATCGGGTCCCATCCGCCGAAGTCGCTCACGTGGGACGGTCACGCACGTAACGCCACGAGCGTATTCATGGTCGTGTTTGGCGGCAGCGTGTTCTTCGCCGTGATGTGGGCACTCGTTGCGCTCGATCCCGAGACATACCGGCCCATGTTCGTGATCGGTGACGATCCGTCGGCGCAATGGTCGCCCATGCGAGAGGCGCGGTTCAAGGCTGCGCGCTTCGCCGAATCGCAAGCATTCGTCAGCGTCATCATCGCGGCCTCTGTGTTGCTCGGGATCACCCAACTCCCTACGACTTCAAACAAGATCAAGTCATATCTCGTATGCGTCGCTCTCGTGACCTTCGCCGTCGCGCCCACTCTCGCGTCCATTGGGCTCTGGTGGTCTCGCGCAAAGCTGGACTCGAAAGCCTTGTGGTACGCACGCCTGTGCCTCTTCTACATCGTCGTCCCCGTGCTCGCCATCGCATTCACGCTGCTGGCGTTCTGGCACGGCTCGCAGCTCAAATGGCTTGCGACGATCTACACCTTGTTCTGGCTCCTCGCCGGCCGACTCGTTCAGCATCGGACGACTGGATGGAGCCTCGGCCGCGTGCGCCTCTCTCTCGCCGACTCTGTCGCCATCGCCTGGCTGCTCGGCGGCCTCGTTCTTCTGATCCTTGCAGCGACCAACGCGTGGCCGAGCGCGATCAGCCTGGACACGTATCGACCCTAGTCGCACGACCGGGCCGAGCGTCTCGTGCACTTCCTGTGAGCCTGGCCGTGCCCGCGATCCGCATTCCTGCGGGGATCGCGGGCACATGAATTGGGTGCGCGCCTCGCTGCGCGCCGGCTCGGCTAGAGGCTGCTTGCGAGGCTGATGAGGATCGCCGACTGTTCGGCGGTGAGCCAGCCGTCGTGGGCGAGGCCCTGGACCGCCTTCTTGTACCCCGCGACCAGCGCCGCCTTCTGGCTGGCGTTGAGCCGAGGCGCGATCGCGGCCACGAACTGGCAGGCCGCCGTGGCGAGCAGGTCGACGGCTCTCTTCTGTGCGGGCTTGAGCCGTTGGTAGTTGCTCGAGCTCTGCACGAACTGGGTCGTCAGCGTGCAGAGGCTGGTCGTGGCGCCGGTGGCGTCCTTGGCGAACTCGGAGGTATCGCCCGCGGCGTCGGTGGCCGTGGCGGAGATCCGCGTCCCGGACGCAACCGCCGGCAGTGAGACCGTGAACGACCCGGACGAGCTTGGGGTCGCGGTGCCGAGGAAGACCGCTCCTTCGCCGTAGCCGGAGGGGTCGGCGCCCGGCGCCGGTACAGCGTTCGCGTAGATCTCGATCGTGACGGACTGCGGGCTCGGCGTATCGATCGTGCCCTGCACAACGAGTTGCCCGGCGACGATGCCCGCCGACGTGAGCACGGGGAAGTTCTGCAGGTTGTTCGGCCCCGTATCGGTGTCGCCCGGATCGTTCAACGTGACGCCGTCACCGCCGAGATCGATGCCCAGCCCACCGTTCGAGAAAATGCTGTTGCGGCTGATCGTGTTGCCGGTACCGCCGTCGACCTCGACGCCGTTGCCGCCGTTGAACGCGATGGTGTTGCGCGCACCGGGTGTGGCGCCACCGATCAGGGTGCCGTCGCCCCCTTCGACAGAGATGCCGCCGCCGGTGCCGGACGTGCTCGCAATCGCATGCGTCCCGGTCGAGTCGGTGCCGATGAGATTCCCCTGGATGATCGTCCCGGAGACCGAGGGACTGACGGCGACCGCCGCCCAGCCGCTTCCGCTCTCGATCAGGTTGCCCGCGCCGGGCGCGGTCCCGCCGATGACGGTGTCGACAGATCCCGGAGCGAGGCCGATCGCTTGGCCCTGGCCGGAGAACATGGCGGTGCCGGCGGCGTTCGTGCCGATGTAGTTGCCCGAGATGACGGTTCCCGTCGAGCCCACGCCGACGAAGACCCCGCCCATGACGTTGCGGGCCGCGGCGGTCGTGCCGCCGATCACGGCGTGCGCGACGTTCGCAAAGAGATCAATACCGCCGCCACCGATCTCTTGCGCTCCGCTCGCGTCGGTCCCGAGCAAGTTGCCTTCAATGGCGATCGCGGTAGTCCCGGTGTTGACGAGACCGACCGCGGGAGCGTCGTTCCCCGAGATCAAATTGCCGGCGCCGGGCGCAGTCCCGCCGATGGTGATCGCCGAGGGCCCGCTGTTCGAGCCTCCGGTGACGTCGACTCCCGCATAGCGCGGATCGCACTGGCAGTTGTCGAGCGCATTGCCAAGCGCGGAAGTGCCGCTCGCAGTCGTGCCGATGTAGTTGCCCTCCACCACTGTGCCGTCTGCGCTACCGCTTACCGCAACGCCGGAGATCATGTTCCCGGAGATGACGTTGCGTTCTCCGGCAGTTGTGCCGCCGACCACCGTGTCCGGTGCTTCGACGTCCACCCCGGAGCCCGCGTTCGGCACCGCGACGGTGCCCGACGCGTCGGTGCCGATGTAGTTGCCCGAGATGATCGTCGCCGTCGAGCCCGTCGGGCCTGGGCCAATGCTGATGCCGCTCTGAGCGTTTCCGGAGATGACGTTCCTGGCCGCTGTGGTGGCGCCGCCGATGACCGTGTCGACGAACGGGCCGTTGTTGCCGAAAAACACCACGCCGCCGGTGATATTCGGGATCGCGGAGGTGCCGTGCGCGTCGGTGCCGATCAGGTTGCCTTCGACGCTGAGTCCGTCCACGCCGGTCACGCCGATACCCGCTCCGGTGCCGTGGCAGCAGTCGTGGCCGGTGCCGTTCCCCGAGATCACGTTGCCGGCTCCCGGCGAGGTGCCGCCGATGGTGACCGACGACGTAATGCCGACGCGAATGCCGTCGGAGAAGTTGCCGAGCGCAGCAGTGCCGGTCGCGTTGGTGCCGATGTAGTTGCCCTCGATCACGACGCCCGTCGTCAGGAGCAGCTCGATGCCGTATGAGCTACTTCCCGAGATCACATTGCGCGCCTCGGGCGTGGTGCCGCCGATCACCGTGTTGGTGGCCCCATAGATGACCCCGATCCCGCCGTTTAGCGCATTCGGGCTCGGGGTCGTGAGCACGGACGCCCCAGTCGGGTCTGTGCCGACGTAGTTGCCACGGACGGCGTTTCCGTTGATTGGCTGAAGCACCGGACAGTTTGTGTTCGGGCATGAGCCGACGACGATTTGGGGACCGGGAAAGCCGCTGACCGCTAGAGCTTCGACGACGTTCGAGCTCGAGAGGATCCAGATCCCGGACCCCTGGCCGACCTGGGAGCGCCCGTCGAGGAAGACCTCCGGCCCGGCCGGATTCGTGTTGCCCGTGAAGGCGGTCTGCGTCGAGCCGTCGATCGTCGTGCCGTCCGCGGTCAGACTCGGGAGGGGCGACAGGGGCGCGATCGTGAACCACCCGCCGCTCGGGCTGAAGCCTGGGTCCGACGTCGGAATGTTGAAGGCGATCGTGCTTCCCGGATTCGCGTTCGCGTCGACGATCGCCTGACGGAGCGAGCCCGCTCCGCTGTCGCTCGTGTTTGTGACGACGAGCGGCGAGCTACTCCACGCCGCAGCCGGCAGGAACAACACGACAGCCGCGACCGCGATCGCGGTGGCCACGCCAAGCCGATCGAAAGAACGCCGCAGACGCACCCTCAACACCTCCACGTTCCCCGTATTGTGTCGGAGGAGCATAGGACTCCAATGGAGGCTTGCATAGAGCACGCAGCACGATGTCTTCCCGGTGCCCGACCGACACTGTGTGTCCGAGCGTTGGACCAGATCTCCCGTACCTGAGCGAAGCCACGTCGAAAACGGTCACACGAGACGGAGCGGCGTGGGAGTCGAACCCACCCAGCGCCGGGTTACGACGCCTCACCGGTTTTGAAGTTCTGTTCGGTCGTTCGCGCGAGCGGCATGGATGCTGCCGTTGCGCGGTGTCGTCTGAGGGTGCGCGCCCCGATGCGCGCCGGTCCGTGCGTTGGAAGCTCGGCTGGGTCAGTGTTCGGGACCGTCACTACGAGCGTTGATACAACGTTATTGAGCCGGGAGCAGATTCTGGGCTGCGAATTGTCGACGCCAATCAATCTCGCGAGGAGCCGCGACGTGAGCCAGCCGTTTTTCCCAACCGTTCCAGACCAGGTCGCGTACGCGAGCGCCGCATCGGACGAAGCCCTGGCGTTCAGGGCCTACGACCCGGAGCTCGTCATCCGGGGAAAGCGGATGGAAGAATGGCTGAGGATCAGCGTCGCCTACTGGCATTCGTTCGCCGCGAACGGCAGCGACATGTTCGGGACCGGGACGTTCGATCGTCCGTGGACCCAACAGCCGGGCGATCCGATGGAAGCGGCACGCGCGAAGATGGCCGCGGCATTCGAGTTCATCGAGAAGCTCGGCGCGCCGTTCTACTGCTTCCATGACGTCGACGTTTCGCCGACCGGCGCCAGCTTCCACGAGTTCAGGTCGAACCTCGACGCGCTCGCCGATGAGTTGCTCGGCTACCAGGAGCGGACCGGCGTCCGGCTGCTCTGGGGCACCGCGAACCTGTTCACTCACCCCCGTTTCCAGGCAGGCGCAGCGACGAACCCCGACCCGGAGGTGTTCGCCTACGCAGCCGCACAGGTCAAGAACATGCTCGGGGTCACGAACCGCCTCGGGGGCGCGAACTACGTGCTCTGGGGTGGGCGCGAGGGCTACGACTCGCTCCTCAACACCGACCTGCGCCGTGAAGGCGAGCAGCTCGCCCGCTTCCTCCACCTGGTGGTAGACGAGAAGCACCGCATCGGGTTCGACGGGACGCTGCTCCTCGAGCCAAAGCCGATGGAGCCGACGAAGCACCAGTACGACTTCGACGCCGCCGTCGTCCACGGCTTCCTTGCTCGTCACGGACTCGAAGGCGAGTACAAGCTCAATATCGAAGCGAACCACGCGACGCTCGCCGGGCACTCGTTCCATCACGAGATCGCGTACGCGACGGCCAACGACATGCTCGGCTCGGTCGACGCGAACCGCGGCGATCCCCAGAACGGCTGGGACACCGACCAGTTTCCCAACTCTGTCGAGGACCTGGTGCTTCCGCTGTACGAGATCGTGCTCGCCGGCGGGCTCGGTAACGGCGGCTTCAACTTCGACGCGAAGCTGCGGCGGCAGTCGATCGACCGCGACGACCTCTTCCACGCCCACATCGGAGGCATCGACACCCTCGCCCGCGCGCTGATCGCCGCCGCGAAACTCGCAGACGACGGCACCCTCGCCCGGATGACTGAACAGCGCTATTCGGGCTGGGAAGGCGAACTCGGCCGTGCCATCAGCGATGGCACCGCGACCCTCGCGGAGCTGGCCGATCGGGTCGAGCAAGGCGAGATCAACCCCGACCCGGTCTCCGGAAAACAGGAGCTATACGAAAACCTCGTCAATGAGGCCCTTTGGGGCTGACGATCACAGGATTTCCGGCCTCTTACGAGCAGCTCTCCGTAAAACGCGCGATGGGCAGCACCTCCATGGGTTATGGCTTTGCGTCCTGCTGGCCGATGCTTAGGTGTGGACGACAACGTGCGCACCCTGCGGCCGCCGTTCGTCGACGACCTTCTCGACGCTCCGTATCTACTGGACGCGTTGATGGACCATATTCCTGACCAGATCTACTTCAAGGACGCGAAGAGCAGGTTTGTCCGCATCAGCCGAGCCCTGGCCTCGCGTTGGGGACTCGACGATCCGGCGGATGCCGTCGGCAAGACGGACTTTGACTTCTTCGCCGGCGTACACGCGCAAAAGGCCTTCGCCGACGAGCAGCAGCTGCTGCAAACGGGCGAACCGCTGATCGGCGTCGAGGAGCACGAGATCTGGCAAGACGGGCGCGAGGCCTGGGTGTCGACGACGAAGGTGCCACTGCGCGACCGCTGCGGGCGGATCGTCGGCCTCTTCGGGATCTCGCGGGACATCACCCGCAACAAGATGGCTGAGCTGCAGCTTGATGAACGTCGCGAGAGTCAGCGCCGCGAGAGCTTGGGTGTGCTGGCCGGCGGCATCGCGCACGACTTCAACAACCTGCTCGTCGGGATCATCGGAAACGCCGACCTACTGGCCCGCGATCTCGTCGGCTCTCCCCAGGCCCAACTGGCAGCGCAGATCGATCTCGCAGGGCGACGGGCGGCTGACCTGACCCGACAGATGCTCGCCTACTCGGGCAAGGGGAAGTTCGTCGTCGAGCCCTTGTCGCTGTCGGAACTGGTTACCGAGTTGCTTCCGCTGCTCGACAGCGTGATCTCCAAGAAGGCTGAACTCACCATCAGCTGCCCGGACGGCCTGCGCGCCGTGCAAGGCGACGCGACCCAGATTCGGCAGGTCGTGATGAACCTCCTGACGAACGCCTCAGACGCCCTCAACGAGCATCCGGGAACGATCACGGTGACCGTCGGCGAGGTGGAAGCCGATGCGGACTACCTCTCGCAATTCGCGTTCGCCAAGGGCGAGCTCGCAGCAGGCCCTTACGCCTTCGTCGAGGTGTCGGATACGGGCCGCGGAATGGACACCTCGACGAGGGAGCGGATCTTCGACCCATACTTCACGACAAAGTTCACCGGAAGCGGACTCGGTCTCGCCGCCGTACTCGGGATCGTCCAAGGGCACGAGGGCGGATTGCGCATCACCAGCGAACCCGGCTCCGGAAGCTCCTTCAAGGTGCTCTTTCCCGCAACCGGCGGCCAAGTCAAGCGACCCGCGGCACTCTCCGCCGCGCCTCCGGAACACCTCGCGGTGCTCCTGGCAGAAGACGAAGCCTTCGTCCGCACGATCACGAGGAAGATGCTCGAAGCCTCCGGCTGCACCGTCGCGGACGCGTGCGACGGAGTCGAAGCCGTCAGGGTTTTCCAGGAAGCACCACAACGGTTCGACTGCGTCATCCTCGATCTGATGATGCCCGGCTACGACGGCGAAGAAGCGTTCGCCCGGATACGGCAGATTCGCCCTGACATACCGATCGTGATCTACAGCGGGTACAACGCCCAGGAGGTACGCACGCGCTTCGCCGCAACCGAATCAACCGCATTCCTACAGAAACCTTTCGGGCGCGACGAACTGACCGCCGCCCTCGCCGAAGCCACGCGCTGGCTGGGCGCGGCTCCGACACGGACACCCGCCGCCGCCTGACGGGACACTACGTCTCTCGCGTGCGGTCTCAGGCGGCTCTAAAGGATCCGTCACCGTGATCCACATGAGGATCACCGTGGCGCATGAGCACTCGGGTCTGGCTAACGGAGCGGCGTGAGAGTCGAACTCACCTACCGTGGGGCTACCACGGCGTACCGGTTTTGAAGACCGGCTGGGCCACCGGACCCTGCCGCTCCGCTGCCGAGCGTAGCCGGTCGGCGTTTCATCGTCGCCTCACGCGCAGCGAGGCACACTGTGTGCGTGCGCCTGCTCATCGTCGAGGATCAGCCGAAGCTCGCCGAGCTGCTCGCGCGCGGGCTCCGCGAAGAAGGTCACGCCGCCGACATCGCGGAGCGCGGCGAGGACGCGATCTGGATGGCGCTCTCGGCGCCGTACGACGCGATCGTGCTCGACATCATGCTCCCGGGCATCGACGGCTTCGAGACGTGCCGGCAACTGCGCAAGAAGGACGTGTGGGCGCCGGTGCTGATGCTGACCGCCCGCGACGCCGTCGGCGACCGCGTCACCGGCCTCGACGCCGGTGCCGACGACTATCTGGCGAAACCGTTCTCGTTCGACGAGCTGCTCGCACGGCTTCGCGCACTCACACGCCGTGCGCCGGCGGAGCGGCCGGTCACGGTCGAGGTCGGCGACCTGCGACTCGATCCCGCTGCACACCGCGTCTGGCGCGGAGACACGCTGGTCGCGCTCTCGGCGAAAGAGTTCGCCTTGCTCGAGCTGCTGATGCGACGACCGGGCAACGTGCTGACCCGTGACCAGATTCTCGAGGGTGCGTGGGACATGTCGTACGAGCGGCGCTCGAACGTCGTCGACGTCTACATTCGCAGCCTGCGCGAGAAGATCGACCGACCCTTCGGGAGCGACACGATCGAGACGGTGCGCGGTGTCGGCTACCGGCTGAGGCGTGAGGCGTGAAGGCTCTCCCCATTCGCATGCGTCTGACGCTCGCGTTCGCGGTCGTGATGGCGGCGGTGCTCGCAGGTATGGGGTCGTTCGTCTACGTGCGTGTCGGCAACGCGCTCATCGGATCGGTCGACCAGGCGCTCGCCGCGCAGGCACGCGAGGCGGCGGGTCACGCCAACGAGGGGCACAGCCTCCTCGACCCCGACTCCGCGGGCGGCGCGACGCTCGCGGAGCTCGTGACGTCGGCAGGTGTCGTCGTGCGCTCGACCCCGCCGCAGCTCGCGCTGCTCGTGCCAAAACAGGCCCTCGCGCGCGTCGTGGCGGGGCAACGATTGCGCGGATCGATCTCCTTGAAGCGTCCGACCGGACACTGGCGATATCTCGCTGTTCCGGCGGCCGGCGGCGGCGTGGTCGTCGTCGCGCGCTCGCTGGAGCCGCGGCGGGAATCGCTGCAGCGCTTGTTCGGCGAGTTGCTCATCGCCGCGCCCCTGGCGCTGCTGCTCGCCTCGCTCGCGGGTTACGGTCTCGCCGCCGCGGCTCTCAGGCCCGTCGAGGCGATGCGCCGCCGCGCCGCGGCGGTGTCCGCGACGGCGCCCGGCCGGCTCCCGGTCCCCGCCGGCCGCGACGAGATCTCCCGGCTCGCAACAACGCTGAACGAGATGCTCGACCGGCTCGAGGCTGCGTTCGACCACGAGCGTCGTTTCGTCGCGGACGCAAGTCACGAGCTGCGCACGCCGCTGGCGATGTTGCGCACCGAGCTCGAGCTCGCGTTGCGCCGGCCGCGCTCGCACGACGAGCTCGAAGCGGCCGTGCGCTCGGCCGCGCAGGAGACCGACCGCCTGTCGCAGCTCGCGGAGGACCTGCTGCTGATCGCACGCGCAGATCAGGGTGCGCTGCCGATGCGTCCCGAGCGCGTTCGCGTGGACGATCTCTTCTCCACGATCGGGGAGCGCTTCTCGCGCCGGGCGGGCGAACGAGGCCAACAGGTCGACGTGCATGCAACGGGTGCAGTCGTCGAAGCCGACCCGGTACGCATCGAGCAGGCGCTTGCGAACCTCGTCGAGAACGCGCTCACGCACGGCGAGGGTGCGATCGAGCTCTTCGCGGTCGAACGGGACGACATCGTCGAGTTGCACGTGGCCGACGCCGGAGCCGGCTTCCCGGACGGTTTTCTCGAGCTCGCGTTCGACCGGTTCAGCCGGGCGGACGATGCACGCAGCCGCGGCGGCAGCGGGCTCGGGCTGTCGATCGTCGCGCTGATCGCGCAGGCGCACGGCGGCTCGGTGGGCGCCGCCAACCAGGCGGACGGCGGCGCGGACGTCTGGCTGGCGCTCCCGCGTGTGCGAGTGGCTCAGCCGGCGCGCGCCGCCCTCATCTGACGTTCATCTCGCGCTGCTCCACTGGTGGCATGCGCAACCCAGGCACAAGTGATCGAGACGAGGCGCTCCGGCGTCTGAGGCGCACCACGTCGGTGGCGCTCGCGTCGGCCGGTGCCCTCGTTGCGGTCTTTGCCGGTCTCGCCGCGAAGGCGCTCCCCGGTCATCACACCGTGAAGGTCACGCAAGTGCGCGCGTCCGCAACGCAACGCCAGGCGGTAGCGCCGCCGCTCGTACCGGTGGAGGCGGCGGCTGCGCCGGCCGCTCCCGCTTCGGCGCCGGCGCCGACGCAGGCGGCCCCCGTCGTCGTCTCCGGCGGCACATGACCCTCACCTTCCGTGCGTTGGGAACCACCGGTGTGATCGCGACCGGCGATCCTGCGCGCCTCGGCGATGCCTGCGCCGCCGTCGAGCGCGAGCTCACCGCGATCGATCTTGCCTGCAGTCGCTTCCGCCCTGACAGCGAGCTCTCGCGTGTCAACCGCGCAGGTGGGGAACGCACCGCGATCAGCCCGGTGCTGCTCGAAGCCCTGCGGGTGGCGCTCACTGCGGCCCGCAGCAGCGGCGGTCTTGTCGATCCGACCGTGGGTCGCACCTTGCGCACGTCCGGTTACGATTCGACGTTCCGCGTCGTCGCCGCGCGCGATGGAAACACCTTTCGCGCCGAGTTCTGCAGCGTGCCCGGCTGGGAGACCGTCGAGCTGGACGAGGTCGCGGCGACCGTGCGCGTCCCGGCCGGCGTCGAGCTCGACCTCGGCGCGACGGCCAAGGCGCTCGCGTGCGACCGCGCCGCGAACGCCGCGGCGGTGGTCGCGGGCTCGGTCCTGGTCAGCCTCGGCGGCGACATCGCCATCGCGGGGCCGGCACCCGACGGCGGCTGGCCCGTGCGGATCGCCGATGATCACGCGGCTCCACTCGACGGGCCGGGGCCGACCGTGGCGCTCGAGAGTGGGGGGCTCGCGACGTCCTCGACGACGGTGCGCCGCTGGCGTAGCGGCACCGATGCGCTCCACCATCTCGTCGACCCGCGCACGGGCCGGCCGGCGGAGTCGCCGTGGCGGACGGTCAGCGTGGCGGCGAAGTCGTGCGTCGATGCGAACGTTGCGAGCACTGCGTCGTTCCTGCTCGACGATGCGCCGGCCTGGCTCGAGGCGCGAGGCTTGCCTGCACGTCTCGTGAGCATCGGGGGCGGCCGAGCCGTCGTCGCCGGCTGGCCGGAGGACACGGAGTGAGCTCGCACGCGTTGTGGTTTGCGACGCGCGGCTTCGGTGTCGTCTCGCTCCTGCTGCTGACGGCGATCATCGTGCTCGGCGTCGCGGGTGTCACCCGCTGGCGGAGCACGCGTTGGCCGCGGTTCGTCGTCGCCGGTCTGCACCGCAACCTCACGCTGCTCGCGCTCGTCTTCATCGCGTTGCACGTCATCACCACCGTTGCGGACGGCTATGCGCCGATCTCGTTCCTCAGCGCAGTCGTTCCGTTCACGTCTGCGTACCGGCCGGTGTGGCTCGGTCTCGGCGCGGTCGCGCTCGACCTCCTGCTCGCACTCACGATCACAAGCCTGCTGCGTGCACGTCTCGGCTACCGCAGATGGCGCGCGGTGCACTGGCTCGCCTACGCGTCGTGGCCGGTTGCGCTCGTGCACGGTCTGGGCACCGGCACCGACGCACGGATCGCGTGGATGCAGATCCTGTCCGTCGTGTGCGTCTCCGCTGTCGTGGCCGCCGTGCTGTGGCGCATCGCCTCGCAGCGCTCGACGTCTCCTCAGCGCGGGTTTGCCACCGTGGCCGTGCTCGTGCTACCGCTCTTGATCACCGGCTGGTACCTCTCTGGGCCGGCGCGTCGCGGCTGGGCGGCCCGCGCCGGCACACCGTCGGCGCTGCTCGCGCGCAAGATCGTCGCGAAGCCCAAGGCTCGACCGGCCGTAGCGGCGATCGTGCTGCCGACGAAGGAGTTCACCGGGACGTTCACCGGCCGGGTGCGGGAGTCGGCGCAGAACGGCAGCGGCAGCGTGCTCGTGAACATCTCCGGCCGCACGAGCGGTGGCAGCCCGGGTGTGTTGTGGATTCGTCTGCAGGGCCAGCCGATCGAAGGCGGCGGTGTGGCGATGACGGCAAGCGGTGCGAGCTACGGGCCTCCCGGGTTCCCGAACGCCTACGTGGGCAAGATCGTCGCGCTGCAGGGCAGCCGCATCCAGCTCTCGCTGACCGCGCAGACGAGCAGCCTCTCGTTGCTCGTCGATCTTCAGCTCGACGCGGCCAGCGGGACTGCGCGCGGAACCGTGCACGGGATTCCGCAGGGCCTCCAGTGAGCGCTGCCGAGATAGTCGGCGCCCCGCCGTTTGCGCCGCGTCTGCTCGGCGGGTTGCGTCAGGACGGGCGCCCGGTCGGGATGGCCGCGCATCTCGACCGTTACGGCCCGTTGCCGCTCGAGTTGCGCCCGGAGGAGCTGCGTGAGCGGATCGCCGCTGCAGGGCTGACCGGACGTGGCGGCGCCGGGTTCCCGACTGCGACGAAGCTCGAGTCGGTGCGCGGCGGGCGAACGCGTCCGGTGGTCGTCGCGAACGGCACCGAAGGGGAACCGCCCTCGGGCAAGGACAAGGTGTTGCTCGCCTACTCGCCTCACCTCGTCATCGACGGGGCTGTGCTGGCGGCCCGCGCCGTCGGCGCGAAGCACGTCGTGGTCGCAACGTCGTCCACGGTCAACGCAGCCGTCGAGGCCGCGCTGCGGGAGCGTCGGCTCGAGCGTGGGATCCAAGTGCGCGCGGTCGTCGTTCCAGATCGCTTCGTTGCCGGAGAGGAGACTGCGCTCGTCCAGTTCCTGAACGGTGGGCCGGCGCTCCCGACATTCACTCCGCCGCGCCCATACGAACGCGGTGTCGGCGGCGCACCAACGTTGGTGCTCAACGTCGAGACGCTGGCGCAGCTCGCACTCATCGCACGTTTCGGGGCGGCCTGGTTCCGCGCCGCCGGAACTCCCGACGAGCCGGGAACAGCGCTTGTGACGGTTTCCGGCGCGGTACGCGAGCCGGGTGTGTACGAGATCGAGCTCGGCAGCCCGTTCGCGGGCCTGCTGGAGCAGGCGGGAGCGGACCGACAGGCTCAGGCCTACCTCGTCGGCGGCTACTTCGGCACGTGGCTCACCGCAGCGGAGGGAGCCCGCGCGGCGCTGTCCAACGCGAGCCTCGGCCGCTTCGGTGCTGCGCTCGGCGCCCGCGCGATCATCGTCCTGCCGGCGGATGCGTGCGGCGTCGTGGAGACGGCGCGCATCGCGGCGTACCTCTCGGAGCAGAGCGCAGGGCAATGCGGGCCGTGCGTGCACGGCCTTGCGGCGATCGTCGACAGTCTCGAGCAGCTCGTGCAGGCGAAGAAACGCACGGCCGACGTCCCGCTTCTGCAGCGCCGCCTCGGCCAGATCGCCCGCCGCGGCGCATGCCGTCATCCCGACGGTGCTGTCGCACTCGTCTCGAGCGCGCTACGGGTCTTCGCCGATGAGGTCGATCGGCACGTGCACGGGCGGCGATGCACCGGGAACGGACGCCCGATGCTGGCGATCCGATGAGCGACTTCGTGCTCCGCGTCAATCCGATCCTCTGCGACGCACACGGCCTGTGCGCGGAGCTGCTACCGGAGCGAATCGAGCTCGACGAGTGGGGCTACCCGATCATCGACGACACCCCGATGCCACGCCCCCTCGAGGCGCATGCGCGCCGAGCCGTCGCGGCGTGTCCCGTGCTCGCGCTTCGGCTCGAACGCCGCGTAGCGGCGCGACGGTAGCAGCGACTCATCAGCCCTTCATCACGGGCTGGTTTGGTGGGGAGCTCAGAGGCCACTGTCGGCCTCACCCAACCCAAGGAGTTGATCTTGCGCAAATTCGCACTCGCCCTCGTGATCGTTGCCGCTTGCGTCGTACCGACCGTCTCGTATGCGGCGTCGAGCTCGACGATCAGCGTCGTTCACATCAGCGCACCCGTCTCGGGCCTGCGCTACGACCAGAAGACCGTCCATGCCCGCGCCGGGAAGATCAAGATCATCTTCCTCAATCGGTCTGCGCTCAAGCACAACGTCAACGTCGAGAGCGGCGAGCACGAGCTGGGCAAGACGAAGACGATCTCGAAGGCGACGACCACGCTGACCGTCACGCTGAAGGCCGGCAAGTACAACTTCTACTGCTCCGTGCCCGGTCACGAAGACGCGGGAATGCACGGCACCCTGATCGTCACGTAGGCGCGACAGCGCCGGCTGCGCGAGCCCGGCCCATCGAACAGATGGGCCGGGCGTGTGAGGCACGACGGGCGAGAACGTCACCCGGCGACGTGCACGTCCACCTCGAAATGGCGCACCGTCGGCTCTCGCTCCACGAGATAGCGGTCGTCCTCGGGAAAGAACACCGCCGCATCGATATTGTCGCCGGCGAACGCGCGGATGTCGTCCAGCGAGTCGAAGAGCAGAATCGTCTCGAACTCCGCGTGGCCGTCGTGCACGCGGCGCAGGACCAGCGTGCCCCGGTTGCCCGGCAGTGCGCGCGCGCCTTTCATGCCCGTCTCCTCGACATACGCCGCATACGCGTCAGCGTCTTTCGCCCGCGTCGAGCCGCGCCACACCCTGGCGATCATGCGTCGGGCGCGAAGGACTCGAGCTCCCACTCGGACGGCTCGAACGCCTTGCCCGCCCAGCCGCCGAGGGTCAGCACGACAGTGCCGTCGGCCTTCGCGACGGCGTTGCGCTCGGCGAGCGGATCGCGAACGTAGACGAGCGTGCCGGCCGGCGCGTCGAGCTCGTCGCCCGCGATCGTGAACAGCGCATGGCCGCTGAAGACGACGTAGAGCTCTTCGTGCCCGCCCTCGCCCTCGGCGTGCTGCTTGATCACCTCGTCGCCGTTCGAGCCGCGCCAGGCGTTGATGCCGAACGCCTGGATGTCGAAGTGGTGCCGGATCGGCGCCCAGTACGGCCACTTCTCGGCGACGATGTCGTCCAGGCGTGCTGCGGTGTACGCGCTCACGTTCTTCCTCCTCGCGTGGGTAACCGCTGATAGCCTAGTTACCGGTTAGCTAACTCGTCAAGGTGGAAAGAGGGTTATTCGGATGGCCGATCTCGAGCTCGTTCAGGACTTCGTGAACAGCGCCGACTTCGAGGCGGAGCGCGACGACCTGCTGGACGCGCGCGGGCTCGTGCGGTGGCTCGCGGTCCATCGTCTCGTCGGAGCACATGCCCGCGCCAGGGAGAGGGACGCGGCCGATGCGCGAGCGGTGCGAGAGGCGCTGCGGGAATTGCTGCGCGCCAACAACGGGATCGACGTCGACGAGGCGGCGGCCGCCGCCACCCTCGACGCCGCAGCTCGCCGCGCGGGGCTCACCGTGCGCTTCGACGCCGGCGCCGTCCGCCTCGTGCCGGGAGCGCGCGGCGTGGAGGGGGCGCTCGGCGGCGTGCTCGCTGCAGCTGCCGAGGCGATGGCGGACGGCTCCTGGCAGCGGCTGAAGGCTTGCCGCGCCGACGACTGCCGCTGGGCCTTCGTCGACCAGGCGCGCAACCACTCGCGGCAGTGGTGCGACATGCGCGTGTGCGGCAACCGTCAGAAGGCGCGCGTGTTCCGGGCAAGGCATGCGTAAGGGGCTGCGGATCATGGCGCCGCTCGTGCCGGCCGTCCTCGCGCTCGGCGCGTCGCTCGGCGTCCTTGCGCGCGCCTCGCACTTCTCGTCTGCGGCGGTGATTGTCATGTCGGCAACGACGTTCGCCGGTTCCTCGCAGGTCGCTGCGGTCTCGGTGCTGGGTGCGGGCGGAGGCATCGTCGCGGCCGTCGTCGCTGCCCTGCTGCTGAACGTGCGCTACGCGCCCATCGGCATCACGGTCGCGCAGTCGTTCCGCGGCTCGATCGGACGGCGGTTCGCCGAGGCGCAACTCGTCGTCGACGAGTCGTGGGCGCTCTCGGGCGGAGGAACGCCGCGTTTCGACCGCCGCGTGATGCTCGGTATCGGAGGCGGGTTGTGGATCGCCTGGGTGGGCGGCACGGCGATCGGCGCGCTGCTCGGAGGCGTCGTGAGCGATCCCTCGGCGTTCGGCCTGGACGGAGCGTTCGCCGCGTTGTTCCTGGCGCTGCTCGTTTCGCAGCTGACGAACAGACGGGCGATCGCCGCGGCTGCCCTCGGTGCGGCGATCGCGGCTGCGTTGACGCCGTTGACGCCTCCCGGCGTTCCGATCATCGCGGCGACCGTGGCTGTGCTCGTCGGCTGGAGGCGGACGTGAGCGCCGCTTGGATCACGGTGCTCGTCGTCGGTGCCGGCACCGCCGTGCTGAAGGCGGTCGGTCCCGTCGGTGTGGCGAACAAGGAGCTGCCCCCACGCGTGACGGAGCTGCTCTCGATGGTCGGCCCTGCGATCCTCGCGGCGCTCGTCGTCACCGAGGCGTTCGCACACGGTCGTCACCTCGTCGTCGACGCGCGGATCGCGGGAGTCGCGGCCGGCGCGGTCGCGGCGCTGGTGCGCGCGCCGCTGTGGGCGGTCATCGTCGTCGGCGCGCTTGCGACTGCGCTCGTGCGGCTGATCTCCTAGGAGAAGCGCGCGAGCAGCTCGTCGGGTGGCAGGTCGGCGAGCGAATCGAGGACGAGATCGGCGCTGCCGTCGAGGCCGAGCTCGCGCGTGACCGCGTTGGGAATCCCGACGACGTAGATACCTGCGCGCCGCGCGCCGAGCGCGCCGTTCGGCGAGTCCTCGAACGCGATCGCCTCGTCTGCCGACACGCTGAGCTCCTCGAGCGCCTCGAGATAGAGCGTCGGCCGCGGCTTTGCCCGCTCCGCATCGTGATCGGCCGTGACGATCGCGTCCCAGCCGATCTCACGCTCGAGCCGTTCGAGGTGCATGTCGATCCAGTGGCGCGACGCGCTCGAGACGATCGCACGCTTCAGCCCGTGGCGGTCGGCGGCGGCGAGGTAGTCGGAGATGCCCGGCCGGAGCTTCTCCGCCTCGATCAGCGTCAGCTCGTGCGCGTAGCGCAGCTCGTTCAGCGCCGCGCGATCGAGCGGTTCGCCCACGAGCTCCTCGAGGTGGCCCCACGGATCCCAGCCCTCGACGGTGCCGATCATCAACTGCCATTTCTCGGGCGGCAGCTCGTGGCCGTGCTCGCGGTAGAGCCATTGCCAGCCGGCCCGCGAGGCGGTCTCCGTGTCCAGGATGAGACCGTCGAAGTCGAAGAGGAATGCGCGGATCGGCACGGCGATGCAGAGTACGCGCGTGGCGATTCTCGGCGTCGACGTAGGCGGAACCTTTACCGACGCCGTACTTCTCGACGACGGTGTCGTCCGCACGGCCAAAGTGCCGACTGCCGCGAACCAGGAGGAATCGGTGCTCGCCGCGGCGCGGGCCGTGGGCGCGACCAGTGTCGAGCGGTTCGCGCACGGCACGACGGTCGCGACGAACGCGCTGCTCGAGCGGCGCGGGGCGCGCACCGCGTTCGTCGGCAACGCGGGCTTCGAGCACCTGCTGCACCTGCGACGCCAGACGCGCGCGCACCTGTACCGGTTGTGCGCGCAGCAACCCGAGCCACTCGTTCCGCTCGAACGCTGCCACGGGGTGGAGGGGCGCCTCGGGCCGGACGGCGAGCTCGCCCCGCTCGATCTGGCGACCCTGCCGGAGATCGGCGATGCCGAAGCCGTCGCGGTGTGTCTGCTCTTCGCCTTCCGCGACGCGCGGCACGAGGCCGCAGTAGCGGACGAGCTGCGTGCGCGGCACCCGGGCGTGCACGTCGTCGCATCGCACGAGATTGCACCCGAGTTCCGCGAATACGAGCGCGCATCGACGACTGCGGCCGACGCGTATCTCGCGCCGGTCTCGGCGCGGTATCTGCGAGCGCTCGGTGCGGCGGCGCAGGAGAGCGGACTGCCCGAGCCGCTCGTCATGCTCTCGTCCGGAGGCGTCGCGACGATCGAGGAAGCCGCGGCGCATCCCGCGACGATCCTCGTCTCCGGGCCGGCGGGCGGGGTCGTCGGTGCGGGGCTCGTCGCGCGGCGCGCCGGCTTCGAGAATGCGATCGCGTTCGACATGGGCGGGACATCGACCGACGTGTGCCTGCTCCCGGGCGGCCGCGCGTCGCGCGTCGCCGAGCGCGTCGTCGCGGGCCTGCCGATCCGCCTGCCGAGCGTCGACCTGCACACGGTAGGCGCCGGCGGCGGCTCGCTCGTGCGCGTCGACGCGGGCGGTGCGATCCGTGTCGGCCCCGAGAGCGCGGGCGCGCATCCGGGGCCGGCCTGCTACGGCGCGGGTGGCGGGCCGACGGTCACCGATGCGAACCTCCTGCTCGGGCGGCTGCCGGCGGAGCTCCCGGGCGGGCTCGTGCTCGACCGAGGAGCGGCGGAGCGCGCCTTCGTCGGAATCGATCCGCAGGCTGCAGTCGACGTCGTCAACGCGGAGATGCTGCGCGCGCTGCGGGTCGTCTCGGTCGAGCGCGGACACGATCCGCGCGACTTCGCGCTCGTCGCCTTCGGCGGCGCGGGGCCGCTTCACGCATGCGCCCTCGCGGAAGAGCTCGGCATCGAGGCCGTGCTCATACCCGCCGCCGCAGGCGTGCTTTCCGCGTTAGGGCTCGTGACGAGCGAGCAGCGGCGCGACCGCGTCGTCTCGTATCTCTGCCCGCTCGCCGCAGCCGGCGAGCTGCCGGCCGAAGGCACGGCCGACCTTCGCTACCGGGGCCAGTCGTTCGAGCTGTCGGTTCCGCTCCAGCCCGAGCTCGCGCAGGCGTTCCACCAAGCCCACGAAGGGCGCTACGGCTACGCCGACGAATCGCGCGAGATCGAGCTCGTCGCAGTGCGCACCGCCAAGGTCGTCGCAGGCCCGGACATGACCTTCCTTGCAACAGACTGTTACAAGGTCGAGGGGCCTGAGCTCGTGAAGCTGCCGGGAGCGACGTGCTGGGTGCCCGAGGGCTGGCAGGGGGAGTCAAACGACGACGGCACGCTGGTGTTGCGCCGATGATGAACGTCGAGTTGCAGGTGATCGGCAGCTCCCTGCGTGCGGTCGCGGAGGAGATGGGCGCGGTGCTCATCCGCTCCGCCTTCTCCGCGAACATCAAGGAGCGCCGCGACTGCTCGACCGCCGTCTTCGACGAGGAAGGCCGGATGATCGCGCAGGCCGAGCACATTCCCGTACACCTCGGGGCGATGCCCGACGCCGTCGCCGCGGCGATGAACCTCGGTCTCGTGCCGGGTGAGACGTGCATCCTCAATGACCCGTTCACGGGCGGCACGCACCTGCCGGACGTGACGCTCGTCTCGCGCACGGTTCTCGGCTATGCCGTCTCGCGGGCGCATCACGCCGATGTCGGCGGCATGGAGCCGGCGAGCCTGCCGGCCTTCTCGCGCGAGCTGTACCAGGAGGGACTGATCATCCCGCCGGTGCGTCTCACCGACGAGGTGCTGACGCTCTTCGTCGCGAACGCGCGCAACCCGCAAGAGCGTCGCGGCGATCTCCGCGCGCAGATGGCCGCGCACCGCCTCGCCGAGCGGCGCATCGACGAGCTCTGCGCGCGGCGGGGGCGCGACCGCGTCGCCGCCGCGATGGACGAGCTGTACGCGTACTCGGAGCGAATGGTGCGCGCGGCGATCTCTCGTCTGCCCGACGGACGCTGGAGCTCAGAGGACGTCGTCGAAGCCGTGGAGGGGGATCTGCTGATCCGCTGCACCGTCGAGGTGCGAGGCGAGGAGATCCACGTCGACTTCGCGGGCACCGCGGCGCAGCATCACGGCAATCTCAACTGCCCGCTCGCCGTGACGCGCTCGGCGTGCTACTTCGTCGTCCGCTGCCTCACCGAACCGGATCTACCTGCCTCGGGTGGCGCGTTCGCGGCCGTGCACGTCACCGCGCCCGACGGCTGCCTCCTCAATGCGCGTCCGCCGGCCGCCGTTGTCGCAGGCAACACAGAGACGTCGTCGCGCATCGTCGACGTCGTCTTTCGTGCCTTCGGCGACGCGGTGCCTGTGCCGGCACAAGGTCAAGGGACGATGAACAACGTCGCGCTCGGCAACGACCGCTTCACGTACTACGAGACGATCGGCGGCGGCCAGGGTGCGTGCCCCGACGCAGACGGCCCGTCGGGTGTGCACGTCGCGATGTCGAACACGCTGATGACGCCGGTCGAAGCGCTCGAGCTGTCGTATCCACTGCGCGTCGAGCGCTGGGAGCTGCGGACGGGATCCGGCGGTGCAGGCGCGCACCGCGGCGGCGACGGTGTCGTGCGCGAGCTGCGCGTGCTCGAGGACTGTCGTCTCTCGGTGCTCGCGGAGCGTCGCGCGCACGCTCCGCACGGCGCTCGCGGCGGAGCGGACGGCGCGCGCGGACGCACGCTCGTGAACGGCGCGGAACAGGCGGCGAAAGTCACGAAGCAGCTGGGCGCCGGCGACGTCGTCCGGATCGAGACGCCGGGCGGCGGCGGCTTCGGAGACCCGGCCTAGCCTCGAACAGCCACGTCCCGTGCCTGGCACCAGGCGTGGCTGCCGGGGACGAGGCTCTGCCGGCCAGGTGGTCCGTCAGGCTACGTGTGGTGCGGAACACGCCACCGGCGGCGGCTCGAAGAGCCACGTCCGGTGCCTGGCACCGGACATGTCCGTTGGCGACAAGCGTGGACGGATCCCGCGAGCTGCGATGGAACGCCCGCATGCCGATGTTCCTCGTCGTGCGCACGCGTTCCGGCCTTTAGCGGGACGCCTGGACGATCAGGCTCGACGCGCGCCGGCGTTAGGAGATCGCGGGCAGCCCGTCGATGCTCTCGGCGTTCTTCGCCGCGATGTACTCGTCGAAGCCGCCGTCGCGCACCTGCTTGTCGACCCACTTGTCGAACTGGTCACGCTTGCCGTCGAACCGCATCAACGGAACGCTGTACCCGCAGGAGTCGGCGATCCGCTCGACCTCGACGCGCACCACCGACCGCACCGCGTGCTCCGGCGGGTCGAACCGTGCGGCGAGCTCCTCGAAGCCCGGATCCTCCGGCAGTGCGATCGACGCGCGCCCGTGCAGCCGCACGATGCGCGGCGGCCCGTCGAACGCGCAGAACATCACGACGATGCGCCCGTTCTCCCGAGCGTGCGCGATCGTCTCGGCGCCGCTGCCGACGAAGTCGAGATAACCCACCTCACGCGGGCCGAGGATGCGAAACCAGCGCAGATCGCCCTTCGGCGACACGTTGATGTGCCCGTCCCCGGCGAGCGGCGCCGTCGCCACGAAGAACAGGTGCTGGCGCTCGAGCCAGGCTCCGAGCTTCTCGTCGATCTCGTCGTAGATCTTGCCCATGCATCGAGCGTAGCCTCTGCGTCGTGGCCGATGCCGCAGCTGAGCGAGCGGACTACGCTGTGGCGATGAACCGCCCTGTCACCGTCGCGTGCGTCCAGGCGGAACCGGTGATCCTCGATCTGGAGCGGACGCTCGACCGACTCGAGGCCCTCGCCGCCGAAGCCGCGCAGAACGGCGCCGGGCTCGTCGTCTTTCCGGAGACCTTCGTGCCCGTCTATCCCTCGTCGCGCTGGGCGAAGGCGTTCGCCGGCTGGGACAACGACGCGGCGAAGCAGACGTTCGCGCGCATCGCGCAGAACTCCGTCGGCGTCGGCTCACCGGCCGAGCGCCGGCTCGGCGCCGCTGCGAAGGAGCTCGGCGTCTGGCTCGTCACCGGCGTCAACGAGGTGGAGCCCGAGCGGCCCGGCACGATCTACAACTCACTCCTCTACCACGCGCCCGACGGCACGCTCGCGCTCCACCATCGCAAGCTCGTGCCGACGAATCACGAGCGGCTCGTGTGGGGCCAGGGCGACGGTCGCGGCCTCACCGCGGTCGAGACCGGCTTCGGCCGCATCGGCGGCCTGATCTGCTGGGAGAACTACATGCCGCTCGCGCGCTTCGCCCTGTACGAGGCGGGCGTCGAGATCTACATCGCCTCGACCGCCGACGACGGCGACGCGTGGCAGTCGACGCTCGTCCACATCGCGCGCGAGAGCCGCGCGTACGTGGTCTCGCCGTGCCACTTCCAGCGCGCCTCGTCGTATCCCGACGACTTCGCGCTGCGCGGCGAGCTGGCAGGTGACGACACGCTCGGCCGCGGCGGCAGCGCGATCCTCGCGCCCGACGGCTCGTACCTCGCGGGGCCCGTGTACGACGCCGAGCAGATCCTCTACGCCGAGCTCGACCCGGCGCGCGTGCTCGAGGAACGGCAGCGCTTCGATCCGGCCGGCCACTACAACCGCCCGGACCTGCTGCAGCTGAGTGTCAGTCCTGAAGCTCGCGCGGGCGATGCGACGTCGAGTAGACGTCCTTCCGCGCGATCAGTCCGTCCCTGAGCGGGAACACGTCGACGCCGTCCCACTCGAGCCGGCGGCCGTCCTTCGTCACGTTCGCCGTCCACTCCGATACGGCGAAGTCGTCGCCGGCCTGGAAGCTGCGACCGGTGAAACGCAGGTCGGGGTTGTTGCGGAAGATCGCGGCAATGTGCTCGCGCACCGCGTCCGCGCCCTCGGCCCGCTCCCCGGCCGTGTGGTTGTCGAACACGATCTCGGGATGGTGCAGCGCGTGGATCGCGTCGAGGTCCTGGCGGTTCCACGCGTCGTTGTAGCGGTCGATCAGCTCGGTGACCTCTGCCGGGTTCATCGCGGCAGTGTCCCACGTCTGCGCAGCACGCGCTCGTCGCCGACGCGGCGCGTGAGCCCGTCCGCGTCGAAGCGCTCGAGCAGCAACTGCGCGGTCTTCCGCCCGACGCCCAGCAAATCGCGGAACCGGGCGAGCGAGATGCGGCCCGCCGACTCGCATTCCGCCACGAGCGCGTCGCGCGCGCTGTCGTACGCGTCTGCCGAGATCGCGTAGCCGTCGCCGACCCGGACGAGCCGCCCTTGCTCCTCGAGGAAGCGGGCGAGCGCTGCGTCGTCGATCTTCAGCGGCTCGAGGCCGAGCTGCGCCTCGAGCGCGGCCACGGCGTCGGCGCGCGCGCCGAGCTCCGCCGTCGCGCCCGGGAGATAGAGCTTCGCGCCTCGCCGCTCGAGCCCGAGGAGCGGCACGATCGCCGGCGCCCACGGGTCTGCGGGCGGCGGAACGCCGGGGTCGAGCGGGTCCGCGCCGGCAATCCGTCCTTCGAGCTCAGCGCGGAGCTCGCCGAGCCACGCCGGCGAGAAGAGCCAACCGTCCGCGACCTGCACGCCCTCGATCGCTCCGTCAGCGAGATGGCTCACCGTCTCCGCGCGCACCGGCTCGTGCACGATCGCCGCGAGCGCGCCCTGCTCGACGAGCTCCATCCGTTCGGCGCTCGCGTGCCGCGGTGGGGCAGGGTCGATCACACGCCCGCCGCCGACGGTCGTTCCGGCCCGCAGCACGACGCGGTCGCCGCGCGCCGCGACCACAGGCTCCGCGAGCCGCAGCTGCGCCCAGCGCTCGCCGACGAGCACGACGCGCGCGAGTACGGCGGTCGTCCCATGGTGGACGAGCACGCGCGGCGGTATCTCGGCAAGCGACTCGAGCACGACGTCGAGGCGGTAGCTCGACGGAAATGCGCCCGGCGTGACGAGCGCGTCGCCGCGCCGGAGCTCGCTGCGCTCGATTCCGGGCAGTGCCACGGCGACGCGCTGCCCCGGCTCGGCACGGTCGACGGCATGGTCGTGCACCTGCACGCTTCGCACTCGCACGGGTCGCGCGCCCGGCTCCACGTGCAGCTCGTCGCCTTCGCCGAGCGAGCCCGACCACAGCGTCCCGGTCGCAACGGTGCCGATCCCGCGCAACGAGAAGACGCGGTCGACGTACAGGCGCGTCGCGATGCCACGCGCGACGTGCTCCTGCGCCTGTGCCGTCTGCATCAACGCGGTGCGCAACTCGTCGAGGCCCGCACCCGTGCGCGCACTCACGGCGACGACGGGTGCATCTGGCACGAGCTCCTCCGCCTCGGCGCGCGCGAGCTCGAGTGTCTCCTCGTCGACGAGGTCGGACTTCGTCAGCGCGACGACACCCCGCTCGATCCCGAGCAGGCGCAGGATCGCGAGATGCTCGAGGGTCTGTGGCCGAGCGCCTTCCGCGGCATCGATCACGAGCAGAAAGAGGTCGATCCCGCTCGCGCCGGCGACCATCGTGCGGACGAACCGCTCGTGCCCCGGAACGTCGACGACGGAGAGCTGCGTTCCGTCGGGCAGCTCGAGCGGCGCATAGCCGAGATCGATCGAGATGCCTCGCTCGCGCTCCTCCGGCAGCCGGTCGGTGTTCTTGCCGGTGAGCGCCTCGACGAGCGTCGTCTTGCCGTGGTCGATGTGGCCTGCGGTCCCGACGGTCAGCGGCATGTGCGCACGCTAGATGATTGATGCCACGACTCCGCCCGCCTGGATGGTGGCTCATGCACGGCGCCGTGCGCCCGGGACGACCTTGACAAGGCAACCAGCCTTGCCTTCGGCCGCCCCGAACACACGGCTTGGCCTGAGCCATCCCCAGACCCACGCCGCCGTGGCATCAACCATCTAGCCCTACACTCGGCGCCGTGCTCAGACCGCTCGCCCTCGGCGCGGCCGGTGTCCTCCTCGCCGCGGCCGCATTCGAGCTCGCGCTTGCGCTCGGCGCGGGAAGCATCGGCTCGCAGCCCGGCGATTCCGCACCCGGTGAGGGGATCGTCGGCCCGGTTGCGATCGTCACGCTGTTCGTCGGCGTGATCGTCGCCGTCCGGGGGACCTGGAGGGCCGAACGTGCCGTCGCGGCGCTCGCGCCCGCCACCGGCCTCTTCGTCACGGCGACCGACTACACGTACGACCCGTACTACGCGCCGACCTTGCGCCGGTACGCCGACGGCGGCGCCATCCCCGTGTCGTGGATCTTCA
>Ga0265319_1000579_pt1 | contig 24574 bp, 37 predicted proteins | sample 4824metaG_FD_192443 | JGI IMG/M metagenome (GOLD analysis project Ga0265319, IMG submission 192443) | Rhizosphere microbial communities from Carex aquatilis grown in University of Washington, Seatle, WA, United States - 4-8-24 metaG | ecosystem: Host-associated > Plants > Roots > Rhizosphere >...
GGCTCTCGGCGCGTTGCTGTGCCCGGCTGCGCAGCTCCACGCGCTGGGCCGCGTCGAGGTACTTGAATTTTTCCGTATCGCCGAGGGCCGCCACCGCGGCGCTCGGGTTGGCGCGGATCATCTCGCCGGCGAGCGAGGCATCGACGCGAGCGAGATAAGCCTTCTTGAACTGGCCGGCGCCCACCGCCGTCACGTTGCCGGTGCGCACCGCGTCCTCGAGCTTTTTCGACACTTCGGCCTGGATCGACTGGCGCTCCTGGTCGGTTTTCGCGAACACACTGGCCGTCGCCATCTTGTCCAGGTCGTCGGCCAGGCCGCTGCGGAACGTCTGGATTTCCTCGCCTCTCGCCTGCTGGCGCACCTGCAGCTGCATCGGCCGCATGATGGTGTTGAAGCGGATGTTGAAATTTTCCGCCGCGCGGCCAGGCAACCGCTCGGCCGCCGCCGTGCGCAGCTCGTTCGCCTTCTCCTGGAACTTTGCCTCGCGGCTCTTTGTGTCGGGGTCCTGTTCCAGGTTGATGCGATGCTCGGCTAGCGTGTCCTGGGCCTTGGTCAGCTCGTCGGAGACTTGGCGCGCCTCGCGCGCCTGGGCCATGTGATCGACCACGTCGCCGAGCGCGCCCAGCCCCCTGCCGATGCCTTCCAGCGCGCCGGCGCCGCTGTTGATCGCCGCCGCGTCGAGGCTGCCGAGCTGCGGTTCGCCGACCGAGACGACGCCGCCTTGCACCTGGGCGAATGGGATACGGCTCATACTGGCCTCGTGCCCTGGCTAAGCTCTTGGGCGACGCTCTGCCCGGTCGGGCCGCTGTCGCCAGGCCCCAGCAGGTCGAGCTGGCCCGCGATCTTGGCGGCGCCGCCGAGGGTCGCGCCGATCGCCGCGCCGGTTCCGCGCGCCATGGCCGCGCTGCCGGCCTGGTCCTGGTTGACCGCGCCCATACGTATCTGCCAGGCGCGTTCGTCGTGCTGGAACTTGATCTGCTCGGCCTGGAACTCGTTTTCCTTGGCCTGCTGGTCCAGCAGCTCCAGCGGCGATCCCTGGCTGACATCGACGCCGTTGCCGGCCAGCGCCGCGATCGAGCGGCCCCGGTCGATCTGGCCCTGGCGCTTCTGGCGCAGGTAGGCCGTGATGCCCTGCTGCTGTTCCAGGTCCGCCCGGTTGCGCAACACGCCGGCGTTGACGCTGGCCTGCGCCTGGGCGGCCGCGCCGGCGCCGATCGCGCTGATCGCCGACACCGCCGTCGAGGCCACCGCCAGGCCAATGGCGACCTCCTCGATGCCGGTCCAACAGGCGCCGAAGCGAGGAAGGTGGACGCCATAGGCGGCGTTTCCAAATTTCATCGCAGCAGCTCCGGGCACCAGGCGGCGTGACAGGCGCGCTCCAGCTCGTAGAGCGCGATCGCCACGACGGGCGGCTCGTCGAACTTCGGGACCTGGTGGACGTAGCGCAGCATCGGCACTGTCTCGCCGCCGAAACCCGTCGCCAGGCCGGTAAAGACGAAGCCCAGGCGTCGGATGAAGCGCAGCGCCTCGGCCCAGGTGGCACGCACGATCGCGCCGATCGTCCGCACGCCGCGCTCGTGCGCGAGCTGCATGCCGGCCTGGAGGGGACCGGCGACGCGGCGCCAAACGGCCGCCGGCGCCGCCTCGCGCTTCCAGAAAAAGGCGAGGCCATCGCCCCGCACGACCTCGACGATGCCGCCGATCGCCAGCAGCTCCTCGCCGTCCCAAAGCGTGCGCACCGCCGCCGGGCTCTGCTGGTGCGCCAGGCGCGCCATTTCCCAGCAGCCGCGCACATGCGGCGTATCGCCGGCGTCCGCCGGTCGCTCGGGATTGCTCCAGGGGCGCAGCTCGATCATGGCTGCACATGCGGCGCGTAGGCATGCGCGACCAGGAGCTGGACGTTGAGCGGCATCGGCCGGGTCTGCCGCACGGCATACTGCGGCTCGCGCGTCCATTCGCCGGCGGTCTGCAGCTGCTTGATGCCGCTGGTCGGCGTCGGCGGCCGCATCGGCGTCGCCGCCTCGCCGGCCTTGTAGGTAAGGACTGGCTCCCAGCGCACCTTTTCGTCCTCGCGCTCGGGCACGCTCGCAACCTGGCCACCTACCGAGTTGAGGACACGCAGCTTGATTTCGTTGACGCGGCCCCAGCGTCCCTGGCCGATCACTGGCTGCGGCCCGAGATCGACCGGCAGGCTGACCATGATGCCGACATAGGGGAAGCCGACGCGGACCTCCCAGCCCGGCACGTCCAGGTCGATCGCGCCGTTGACCACCAGCTTGGGCGCCAGCACGTTGCCGTCGCTTACGGCCGTCACATAGAGCCCTTCGGCATGATCGAGGCCGGTCACGCGCTTGACCGTGAGGCCCCACGATCCGCTCCAGATCGCGTTGCCGCTCTTGAACGCCTGGCGGATGCTGCACACCGCCTCGGTCGGCGAATTGACGGCCGTTATCGCCGCGACGCCGGTGCGCCATACCGGCTGGCCGCGCAGCGTGGGGTCGCGATCGAGCCAGCGCGCCTTGATGAAGTCGCCGACATTGGCGCCGGTGAAGGCGAACCCGCCGCTGACGTTCGACAGCTTGAACAGCACGCCGTCGCCGACCTCGGCCTGGCCAGGCGTCAGGTCGGCCGTGGGCGTGTTGTCGAGCTTCTGGCTGCAGTCGAGCCAGCACTGGTTCTCGGCCGGCGTGAACCACAGCGCCGGCCGGCCCATGCGCTCGATCGTGCGCAGCGTGCGGCCCGGCAGCTCGCGCTTGACCACCGCCCACAGCTCGTCGTGGGTCGGGCCGACCAGGGTGCAAATGCTGAGGACCTGCGGCTCGTCGGCCGACGGGTTCGCCATGACGCCGTCGCTGTCGAGCTGATCGTCGAGGGCCGGCACGCCCAGCACATGGCGATGCCAGCCCAGGACGTTCTCCTTGGGCTCGTAGATCGCGCCGGCCAGCTGGTCGTTGCCGCGTATCGTCCAGATCGTGCCGAGCGGATTGGCCTGCCAGGCGAGCCCCTGGAAGCCGGGACTGTCGGGCGCCAGCCAGGCCATGTGGCTGGCCAACAGCGTCAGGTTGTCGGCGCCGTAGTTGGCGAACCGAATGTCGTAGACCAGCGAGCGAATGTTGAGGCCGTAGCGATCGACGAACACCACGGCCGCGCCGGTGTTGATCGGCTCGATGCCGGCCTTGGCGCCGTCCGGCGAGATCGGCTTTTGCCACACTTGCGTCGGCGTGATCGCGACGCCGGTGCTGTCGCCCGACACGCGGTTCTCGCCGCCGCCGGTCAGCGCGATCAGGTCGTTGCTGACGCCGAGGCCGACGACGCGATCGACGCCCTCCTGGCCGAGCGCGTAGGCGTAGGCGCCGTCATCGGTCAGCGGATCGCGCGGCGCGAAGTCGTCGAAACCGGCGATCGCGCTGCCGTCGATGCGGTCGGGGATCGCCGCCGGGCCGCCCAGGACCAGGCGCTGCTCGTGGATGCGCGCCGCCTTCGGCCAGCCGAGCCGGTTGCTGTAGAGGCCCAGGCGCCAGTCGGTGTAGTCGGCCGCACCTGGCGCGGCGCCAGCCTGCGCCGTGGCAACGACATGGGTTTTGTCTGTGACCGTCTTGATGATGAACCAGGCCCAGTTGCTGCCGCCGACGTTGAGCCGGATCAGCCGGCCCTCGTCGCCCGCGCCAAAGGGTTCCTTGCCCGCCGCCCAGCCCACCGCCTCGATCGGATAGTCGCTGCCAGTCGGCGCCGAGACGCGCAGGATCAGCGTCGTGTCGGCGTTCTCCTTGCCGTAAGGACCGTCGATCAGCGAGAACACGGAGAACGTCCACGTTTCCAGGTCGTGGCGCTGGATCGTGAAAATTCCCCGGTTCTCGTGGACGATGAACAGGAAGTCGGCCGACTGGCAGTAACCCAGCAGGTCCAGCTCGTCGGCGGGAAACGGCGTCACCACTTCGACCGGCAGGCCGGTGGCGGGATCGGCGACCTGGCCCAGCGTGTGCCAGAAGCGGGCGTAGAGTTCGCCCAGCTCGATCACGTTGCCCTGCTCGTCGGAGAAGCGGAACCGCCGCAGCAGGCAGTCCTTGCCGGTGTCCTTGGGAAAGCCCATCAGCTCAAAGCCGGGCCGAAACGTGTACATGCCCGTCGTCGTCAGCAGGAAATTCTCCAGCCGCACACAGCCGTTGCCGTACCGCGCCGTGTCGGGCCGGCCCCAAAAATCGGGCGACACTTCGCCAGCGGTAAGGTTGGTCAGGCCGACGTTCGGCATCCCATCACCTCGGGATGAAACCGCCGCCGAGGCGGGATCTGATGAAGCTGTCGGGCGCCACCCGCTTGATGACGCCGGCGCGGCCGTTGTCCGTCTTGGCGGCGGCCAGCGCCTTGTCCAGGTCGTCGCTACACCGCTTGCGGATCGCCTCGCTCGCCTCGATCGGCGTGCAAATCTTGTAGGCCAGCAGCGCGCCCAGGTAGGCGCAGAAGTAGGCCGAGAAGCGGCCGATGTCGCTGCCGCGCATGACGCCGATCAGCGTCACGCTCGGCTGGTTGGTCGTGATGCAGCCTGGCCATTCGTCGAAGTCGTCGCGCGGCCGTATCTCGAACACGCGCACGCAATCGGACGGCATGACGAAGGCGAACCGCCGGTCGGGATCGGGGTTGTCAGCTGCCTGCTTGGCGGTCGGGTTCGCCCAGCTCTTGCGCGCGAACTTCCAGGGATGCGCGGCCAGCGCCTCCTCCAGCGCCAGCGGCCACATCGTCTGGATCGCTTCGGCCATGCGGCCAGGCGCCCCGTCGATCTGCTCGACGAACTCGCCGTTGTGCGCGGCGATGGCCAGGTTGGCGATGTCGGACTTGGTTGCCATGGTCAGCTCGCTTGAGCTGCAGGTGCGGCGACGCGGAGGAAGGGACTAACCAACTCCGCGCCGCCGCTGCCCTGCAGACCAGGTCAGGCCCGCAGGACGTTCCAGTGAAGCCGGAACTTGGCGCCGACCGTCGGCGCGCCGCCGCCGATCGTCACCTGCAGCTCGCGGTCCTGGGTCAGCACGTAGCCCAGGATGCCGTTGACGCGGGTGCTGCTCTGGCCCGCCGCGTTGGCGGCGATCGCCGCCGAGTAGCGGCCGGCCGAGCCGTCGTCGCCGAGCTGCAGGGTGACGCCGGCGCCCATGTTGTCGAAGTCGAGGGCGAAGCCGATGAAGCGGTCGCCCTTCTTCAACGCCTTGCTCGGCCCCATGATGACGATGTCGTTTTGTGCCGCGCCATTGGGCACCACGAACTCGTCATAGAAAGAGGCCATCTTGCCGCCGCCGTCGCCGTTGGAAATCGGCGTCGGCGCGGTGCCCGGCTGCGAGGCCAGGTTGTTCGTACCACGTTGAGTTGCCATGTCTGTCTCCTTGGAGGGTCGTTGAACGACCGCCGGGCGTTCAGCGTCCGGCGGTCGCCCGAGCGCGCTTTAGGGCGCGGTCGTGATGCACTTGATGGCGACGACGCCGCGATCGAGGCGCCGCGCGGCGCCGCAATCCATTTCGGTGGTGATGTCCCACTCGCGCTTTTCGCCGTTCCACCACACGTCGCCGGTGATGCCGCCAGGGGTCCAACGGCGGATCGCGCCCTTGACACCCATCAGGACGGTGCGCGTGTTGGCGCCGCCGGTGCCGTCGCCGGCGCCATAGGTCAGCATGCGCTGGCTGAGGTTGCCGTCCTCGTCGTAGAGGTCGCCGATGCGGTAGAAATCGACGAGGCCGTACCGCTTCACGATGCCCTTATCGCGCACCATTTCGGTCGAGTAGTCGCGGCTCGACACCTGGAGGACGTTCTTGAACGTCTCCTCCTCGGCCTCGGTCCACAGGCACCAGATACGATCGTCGCGCTTCATCTGGCCGTACCGCTGCAGGTAGGCCACCGCGTCGTCGTACTTCGACAGGGTGAACCCCGCGTTGCCGTCAGCGAGCGTGCCGGCACCGGGAAAGTTGTTGGCCGTCGAGAAGGTCTTGCCCGAGTAGGCAACGGCCGTCGCTGCGGTGATGAGGATTTGATCCTTCTGCCGCTTCGCTGCCGCGACCTGGCTCTGCGCGATGCCGCTGGTCGGATCGACACGCATGCGGAGCTTGTCCGACGTATCGACGGCAACCTGGTTGTAGTACGGGTCGCTGAACACCCAGCGGCGCCGGGTGTTGACCTGGGACTTGGTCAGGTCGGTGTTGCGCGTGTCCTTGCGCCGCATCGTCGTGACGCCAAAGAAGTCCTCGGACTTGCTCTCGACGCCGCTTTCGCTGTCCTCGATGCAGAGGCCCTCGGTGATGGCCTCCTCCTGCTGCGCCCAAAGCTCGATCGACTCCGAATACTTCGAGGTCATCGCATTGGCGAGCTCTTGCTGCTGGCTCATTGTCGCTTCGCTCCAAATCAGGTGAGCGAACCGAGTTCCGTATCTCTCCCGCTTTTCCGCCCCGGCCGACGCAGGAACCGCGCCCGGATTGCAAGTCTGGCAGAAGCCTTGCGGCCCCTGTTCTCGGCGTGTCGCGCGACGCCTGGCACGGCCGCTTTACGTCTCGGCGCGACGTTCGCCTGGCTTCGATCGGCGGCTTGTGGCGGCCCGGCCGGATTGCCGGGCCGCCCTTCACCGTTCGGTCTGGCTCTGGCTAATCCCTGTTGCCGCTCCCGGCCTGGCGCAGCGACGCCGGACCCTTGCCGGCCTCCGCGCCCTCGCTGCCCTCGCCGCCCTCAGCGCCAACCTTGCCGGCATCGTCTGCCGGCTCGTGCTGTTGCTGCTGCGGCGGTGCCGGCCGCTGGTCGCGCCGGCCCGTCGTGACCCACATGAAAATCATGTCGGCCACCTGCTCGATGTTGTGGCCACGGCCGGTCAGCTGCGCCTGGCGCAGCGCCATGTCCATGCAGTAGAGCCGGATTTCGGCGGCGCTAAGTCCGCCCTTCAGTTCGCCTGGCTTCATCGTTCAGTCCCTTTCCTGTTACCGCCGCGAGGTATCGACGCCGGCCTTGATGTCGGTCAGTCGATCCCACTTCGCCTTGGCGGCCTTGTGTTCCTTGTGGTTCGAATCGCGGATCGCTGCCGCGATGTTCGGGTCGGCCTTCATCTTGTCGAGTTCGGCCTGCGCCTGGGTCTTGGTCGTGATCTGGAGCGTGATGCCACCGCCCTCCGGATCGTCGCCGTCCGTCGCGATCGCGTGGCCGATCTTGAGGAACAGCTCGTTGGTTTCCTTCGCACCGTAGGCGCCCTTGATCGCCTTCAAGTGTTCGGGAGTGACGCCGAGCGCCGTGGCCGCGCGGTTGACGATGTCGAGGCTCGCGGCCGCCTTGGCGCCCTGCGCCGAGGCGAACGCCTCCTCGCCCTGCTGCAGCCTGGCCTCGGCCGCCTTCTGGTGATCGCCGACCACCTTGGCCATCATGCCGTTCCAGCTGCGCACGATCGTCTCGGCGCCCTTCTTCGTCACGCCCGCCTTCGGGAAAATCTCCCGCGCGAACGCCACCATGTTGGCGTCGGGCTCGACGTTGTCGAACTTGAAGTCGCCGTAGTCCTTGGCGTCCTTCGGCACGCCGATCGCGTGATAGAAGCTCTGCACCTGCTCGGGCGTGGCGTCCTCGCTGGGCAACGCGATCCGGCTCTTGCCCACCAGGTCGTCCAGCTCGAACAGCTTGGTGCCGATGTCGGCCGGCGACTTGAAACCGTAGGTCGTCAGCCGCTCGCGCTGGGCCTCGGGATACTGCGCCATCCAGCCCGGCGGCTGCGCCGCGCCGCCAGCGCCACCGCCAGCGCCGCCGCCAGCCCCGCCGGCGCCACCACCGCCAGCGCCGCCACCACCAGCACCACCAGTCCCGCCAGTGCCGCCGCTACCGCCAGCGCCACCGTCGCCGCCCGTCCCGCCGCCATCGTTCGGCGCGAGGTAGATGCGCCTAAGCAACATTGCGGCCGCCGATGATGGCATCGCAAACCGCGATGCTCGCCTTGCGCGCCGTCTCGGCCGCGTCCGGCAGGTGCAGCGCCTCGGGCAGGCTTTCCAGCAGGCCCTTGTGCGCGACGGCCAGCTGCCGCAGCTGCTGGCGGGTCGATGGCTTCAGTGGCTTCTCTTGCTCTTTCGACATGGTCAGTCCCTTCTCAGTCCTCGGTTGCATCCGCGACACCGCCGCCGGGAGTGGCCGGCGGCAGCGGCGCGTCGATCGCGGTCGCGAGCGTTTCAACGTCCGGCGGACGTTGGGCGCGCGGAAAACGGAAGGCGTCTATCCGCTGCCAGACACGAAACATGCCGACCGCCTGCGCTGTTTCGTGAAACGAGCCCCGCAGCATCGCCGTGCGCATGCCGCAGAAATCCGACAGGTCGTTCTTGACCATCGCCTGGTCGTCCTTCGACGGATTGCCGTCGAACACCGCCTGGTAGGCGGCGGCCAGCGCCTCGGTGGCGCGATGCCGCATGTTGTCCGCATCGCCCAGGGCATGGGCGACAGAGCGCGTATCGTGCGGCTGGTTCATGCCGCCTCCTTGAGCTGCTGCGGCTGCACGAACCCGGACAGGCCGGCGCCGGCGTTCTTGACGGCCGTGGTCATGTCCTTGGCCTGGTCCAGCTGCATCCTCTGCATCGCCGCCTTCTGGTCGGCATCGAGCAGCGCCGCCAGCTCCTTGGGCGGCGTGATGAGCCTTTCCGGAACGCCCAGGATGCGCGCGCAATACTGCACGCCCTCGATCACCTTGATCGCATGCCGCGCGCCAGGATCGACCTGGACAGCCTGCACCAGGATCGACATGGCCTGCATGAAGGCGCGCACCTCGGCCAGGCGGCTCGCGCGCTCCAGCGGGTTTTTGAACTTGAAGCTGAGCGTGAGCTTGTGCGCCGCTTGCGGCGGCCGAGGCAGGCGGCCCTGGCGGCCCATGATGCTGGCGATGTGGCCGAGGAAACGCGCGGTCGGCGCGAACAGCGGCACGATCAGCGGCACGGTGCCCCGGCTCTGCTCCTCCTGCAGGCCGACGATCTGGCCATCGAGCATGCGCGGCTCGCGCGGCAGCGTGTACAGGTCCTTGCCGAAAGCGCGATCGAGCGAGCCGTAGACGCCGTCGCGCAGGAACTCCATGCCGAGGTCGGGCCGGCCCTCGCTTTTCATGTAGCGGATCGGATCGTTGGCGCGCGTCAGCAGCTCCGACTTGACCACCATCGCGCCCTCGGGCTCGTTGGTCGGCGGCGTGATGACGCCGTCGTCCGGCAGCAGCATCACCGGGTCGATTGCCTTTTCCATCGAGCGGATCACCGCGACGCGCACGCGCTGCGCCATCAAGGCTTCTTCCAGCGCCTCGTCGCCGCCCTCGCGGCCGTAGCTCTCGCCCGGCCGCATGCGGCCGCGGAACGCCTCGTAGCTGCGGCTGTTGCGCCAGGCCGCCTGGACCAGGACTTTCTCCTGCTCGTTCAGCCACACCGACAGGTAGCGCCGCTTGGTCGGCACCTGGTCGGCCTCGCTCGGCGACCAGCCGGGGTTCTCCAGCAGCGCATGGATGAACGTGAACGACCGATCGCGGCTGGTCACGCTCTCGGCCGCCTTCATCACCGTCTCGCCGAGCTGGGCCTTGGGAAACTTTTTCGCCCACTCGCCGGCGCTCAGCGACTGGCGCCAGAAATGCGTGTCGGGCTCGTGGCCGGCGCCGGCCTCCCAGGCGCTATCGCGCATCGGCGAGCAGCGCACGATCGGCAGCTGGCCCGGCCGATCGCCGCCGTACAGCCGGCCGTTGCCGTAGACCTCGCGCTCCAGGAGCATCGCGAAATACTGTTCCAGGAAGCCGGTCGAGGGATCGGTCAGGCCGCCCAGCAGCGCGTCGCGGTACTGCTCGGCCCAGGCCAGCGTCGTGGGGTCCTTGGCCCCGTCGTGCCCCGTCGCCTCGACCGCGACCCAATCGTTGTCGCCGTTGATGATCGAGGAGAACTTGAACGTGGCGGCGACGCGCGCGACGAACTGCGGGTAGGTGTCCACGATCGTCTGCCGATCGCGCTGGCCGGGCGTCATGTTGGAGAAGAAGAACGGCGCGCCGTCCGGCAGGAACACCTGGCGCTCGCGCTCCCAGGTCTGCCGGAAATTCGACGAGACGGTGAACGCCGCCTGCGATCGCGCCACCAGCTCGGCCGCATCGGGCACCTGGGCGCCGCGCAGGGAGATTACCGAACCGTCCGGCATGTCAGGCTCCCAGCGTCTGCTTGAGGACGGTCGGCGATCGGCTGGCCAGCGCGTAGTCGGACACCAGGTCCTGGGCTCGGCTGGCCGCCTGCGGCGTCGGCGACGACGGCGCGCCGGTGGCCGTCTCGCTGCCGGTCACCTGCATTGTCGCCGGGGCACGCGGGGCGGCCGCTGGTGCGGGGCTGTTGCTCCTCGGCGCCGGCAGGCCGCTCCAGCCCATGTTGCGCATGAACGTGTTGATGTCGGGATCGTCGAAGTGGCCGGCCATCATCAGGCCCCGAGCGTCGGCTTGAGCGTGTTGGGCTGCTTCATCGCCAGCGCGTAGTCGGTCAGGATCGTGGCGCTGCGGCCGGTCGCCTGGGCGTCGGCCATCCGCTCCTTGCGCGCCGCCTCAAGCTGGGCGCTGTCGTCCTGCTGCGGGGGCGTCGGTGCCTGGCTCTGCTGCGGAGCCGACACGCTAGGAAACAGGACACCGGCCATTTACATCGTCCTCTCCGGGACTTTCAGGCATTGAGGGCGCGGCGAGTGTCGCTTGCCATTGCACCGCCTGTCGGTCGCAAAAATGCGACATCTCCGTCAGGCGCTGCAGGTGCCGGGTGGACAGTCCGCCGGCCAGCTCGCTCAGCACCTTCCAGCTGATGCCCCACAGCCTGGCGCCGGCGAGCTGCGGGCCGAGCGGCTTGGCGTCGTCGATCGCGACCAGGAGGAAACGAACCGTCATCGGCCGATGATGAGCGGGCCAGGCCGATCGCCGCCGCCGCGCCGGCGCTCGCCGAGGCCCGGCCGCAGGTTGCCGCCGAGGAGCATCCCCTTGTCGCGCAGCAACTCCATGACGGCGTTGCCCTGCATCGACCGATCGCGGCCCATCGCCGCCTCAAAGCCGCCTTCCATCATCGCCAGGTATTGATCGGCGTCGGCGACGTGGCTCGCGTCGTTCTTCTCGGGCTCGAGGTCGTAACGCTCGTCGCCGGTGACGTGCAGCTTGCGATAGCGATAGGCGCCGTTGTAGGCGCGCCGCAGCTCCTTCACGTTCTCGGGATCGAACAGGCCGCGCGGCAGGCCCTCCTCGACGACCAGCGTGTCACGCACCGCCTGCAGGCGTGGCGTCAGCAGGTTGGTCGGCGCCGGCCGAGGCCGCATGTCGCCGACCAGGCCGGCCGCCGAGGCAAAGCGATCCATCCAATGCGCGTCGTCGGGATCTTCCTTGTCCTGGCCATGGAACGCCGAGGGATCGCCATTGCCCCGGATATTCGTCTGCACCAGGAACGGCATGAAACGCGGCGTCGCCAGCAACGCCGCCACCTCGACGCCAAACCGCTTCGGCCCAACCCCGTGGCGCGCGGCCACCACGTTGGCCAGGCGGCGCAGCTGGCCGTCGCCCATGCGCTGGCCCAGCACGATCGCCGGATCGAGGCCGGCATCGACGCCGTACAACAGCGTGCGCCGGTAGTCGGGCGTGATGACGCTCTGCGCGACCAGGGCACGATCGTCGAAGGTGAACACCGGCAGGCCGTCGAGACGGCGGCCCCAGCGATTGAACATCTTTCGCTCGATCTCGTGCTCGGGCATGTCCTCCAGGATCAGCGGGTAGTAACCCTTCGCCAGGTTGGCCAGGTTCTCCGCGTTCGGATTGAAGCGGCCGCCGTCGAACATCGCCGGCGGCTGCTCAAACAGATGGACGCCGCGCTTGAAGTGGCCGCCGATCCAGAGCGCGTGCTGCCAGCTATCGACGATGCCGGCGTTGAGGTCGGCCCAGCGGCCGGGCGCCACCACCTCGGCGTCGGCGGCGCGCGGGTAGCGGCCGATGCGCTGGCCGAATTTCACCCAGGCGATGCGCGGATGGTTCTGCCATTCGTTGAACCACACCCACGTCGCCTGCACGCCGGCGGCGAGGGCTTCCATGGCGTCCTCGCTCCAGTCGTCGCCAACCGCCATGAACAGCACTTCCAGGATCGCCCGGTCGCCGTTCGCCAGCTTCATGTCGAGGACCTGCAGCGCCGGACCGCCCCGCGCCCCTGTCCAGGTCACGCCGTTTTCCGGGTCGTGCTGCGGCAGCCATTCAAACCAGCTCGGGAGGAAGTTGCCCCACAGCCGGCGGTAGTCGATCGACAGGACGACTAGGCGCGCACGCCGGACGCCGTCCGCCCACTTGTGCTGCATGAAGGCGCCGGCCATCGCCTTCATGATGAGCGTCCCGGTCTTGCCCGAACCCGGCGGCCCCATCACCGCACACATCGGACCCCACGCCCCGAAGGCGGCTGCAGCCACTGGACCTGGTGGCGACCAGGGGCGCAACAGCGTGGTCACGAGACGAAACCGGCTGGTTTGGAAAAAATCCTGCAAGAGGGGCGCAGGGCCGAGCGCGCGCGCGTGGGGGCAAGGCCCCCCGCGTGGGTCCCATCCAGTCGCCGCGATCCTGCACCGTTATCGAGGCGTCCGGCGGCCGTTTCGACTGCTACATAATCAGGCTGCACCATGCCCCTAACCCTTTGATGTGGCGTCGATTGTTGGCGGTTCCTGCGACTGCTCGGCGTAAGACTGCTCGCCAGCAGCAGAGCTAAGTCGTTGAAATTCCAGCAAAACCGCCAACGGGTCGCCAGCCAGCTCGCGATCGCCAGCCGGCACAGGCGCCACGCTCAGGCCGATCGCCAGGTGCCTGGTCGCTTCCACTTTCAGCTCGGCCGGCATCGCCGACCAGAAGAACGGCAGCAGGCGCACCATCCAATCGCCTTGCTGTTTCCACACGTCCCAGGCTGTCGGCGCGCCCAGGCTCGTGGCCAGCGCCTTCGGATCGGCGAATATGCGCTCCATGAGTTTCAGGCCCGGATCGCCGAAGCGCGAGCGAGCCCAGGCGCGCAGCTCCTCGGTCGCCTTGTTCCGCGATCCTGGCGGCCGGCCGGCCCCTCGCGCCTCGCCCTGGTCGCCGACCTGGTCGTCGTCCGGCATCCGGTCGCCTGGATCAAACAGCGAGAACTGCTCCCCGTCCGATCGCTGCAGCGCCTTGCCCAGCGCCTCGCCCAGGAGCGTCCTGGTCGCGCCGTTCTTCTCCTCTGGAGACCGCTTAGGGTCTTGATCCGCCGGCATATTTCCCCGTTTTTTTATTCGCCGCGCGGGTTGATCCATGCGGCAACAGAGCAACAGAGCGGCAACACAGGTGGTCGGCTAAGACACTGATATATCTATATAATATCTATTGTTGCCATTGTTGCTGTTGTTGCCGGCCATCGCCTATGCACTCGCGCGCGCACGCGCACACATAGAGCCATCGTCAACAACGGCAACAATGGCAACAATGCCCCTAAGTGACTGGAAAGGCCGGTTATTCTTGTTGCTGTTGCTGTTGCCGTCCCCCGACCTGGTCGGCAACAAAGCCTTGGCGCGCTCAGTGCGCCGAGGACAGGGAGCATGCGCCGCAACTCATTGATAAGCAAAGGGTTTGGGCGTGCTTGGCTGCGGCATAGTGCGACATGCCGCCGCATCCCCTCTTGACAAAGGTGCCAATTTGTCACCATGATTAGCGACGACGCGGTTAATCCAACCGGTCGCAGCAGCAGAGGTAGCAACCATGCAAAGCATCTACGACAAGATCACCGGCCGGATTGTCCAGGCGATCGAGGCCGGCGCCAACGCCAAGGACTGGCGCATGCCCTGGCATCGCAAGGGCGCCAGCTCCGAGGGCATGCCCATCAACGTCAGCACCGGCAACGGCTACCAGGGCGCCAACGTTCTGGTCCTCTGGGCCGAGGCCCAGGCGATGGCCTACGCCACCGCGAGCTGGGCGACGTACAAGCAATGGCAGGCCCTTGGCGCGCAGGTCCGGAAGGGCGAACACGGGACCGCCTGCATCAAGTGGAAACAGGTCGAGGACCGCAGGCGTCCGGCGGACGCCAGCCAGGATGGCCGCTTGGTCATGATCGGCCTCGGCTTCACAGTGTTCAATGCCGCCCAAGTCGATGGCTGGACTGGCGCCGAGGCGACCGAGCCGCAGACCGACCTCACTCAGCGCCTCGCGCACGCCGACCAGGTCATCGCGGCCAGCGGCGCCACGATCCGCCACGAGGGCGCGCGGGCCTACTACCGTCCCAGCCAGGACCTGGTCGTGCTGCCGGAACGGTTCCGGTTCATCGACACGAAGGAAGGCACGGCGACGCAGCGTTACTACAGCACCGCGTTCCATGAGCTGGCCCACTGGACCGGCGCCGAGGCTCGTTGCAATCGCAGCCTGCGCGGCCGCTTCGGCGACGAGGCTTACGCCGCCGAGGAACTGATCGCCGAACTGTCGGCCGCCTTCACCTGCGGTCGCCTGGGCATCGACAACGAGCCCCGCGAGGATCACGCGCAGTACCTGGCGAGCTGGCTGAAGGTCCTGAAGAACGACACTCGCGCCATATTCACAGCCGCCAGCCAGGCACAGAAGGCGACCGCCTTCCTCCTCGATCGCCTGCCGGCGCCGATCGCCGAGCCCCTGCCGTTGGCCGCCTAGTCATGACCGACGCCATCGCCACCACCGATACCGACCTGCATCAGCTCCAACGCCTCGTGAACGACGCGCGGCCGAGCAGCACAACGGTCAAGGTCCCGAAGGAGGCGCTGCGGCGCCTCCTCCTCGATCATCACACGCTCTACACGACGTTGCGCGAGCGCGGCCGCCTGGTCGTCACCGCCGGCGCCGATCAGCGGAGCCTGCTATGACCGCCGCCTGGATCGCAGCGGAACGAGCCGACCACCTGGCGCGCGAGCGCCAGGTGACGTTCCTTCCCTACGCCGACGACCCGCGCATACTGCTGGTCCGCCATGGGTCCGGGCGCGTGGTGACGTACAGCCTGGCCGAGATCGCGACCAGGCACGGCGCCGACCACGCCTATCGCTACCGCACGGCCGCCCAGGTCGGGCGGCAGCGCGGACTGAGCGGCCAGCTCCTGGTCCAGCTCGTGCCTGGCACGCTCGGCGAGCCCGACGCCTACCAGGTGCAGGACACCGCGCAGATCACCGTGGTAATGCTCGGCCAGGAGCGCGCGGCCGATCCGCCGGCGCATCAGCCGAGGTTGCTATGACGAGCGACGACCTGGCCACGCTGCTGCGCTGGCTCTATGCGAACGACGACGGCAGCGGCTGGCTCCCAGCCGCTGCCCGCTACTTGCGTCTCAACGAGCGCAACCTGCGCGGCATGCTGCAGCCGAACGGCGTGGCCATTCCGCCCACGATCGCCGATGTAATCTGCATCCTGGTTGCCAGCCATTCGTTCCTGCGTGGCTGGCACGATCGCTGGCAGCAGCTCGACCTGGCTGCACTCAGCGACTGGACGCGCAACAGCATCAACCAATGGCGCGAGGAGCTGCACCTTGGCAACGCTGCGTGAACGGCGCCAGGCGATCGGCCTGACGCAGGACGAGCTGGCCCGCGAGCTGCAGGTCAGCATTCGCACGATCAAACGATTGGAGAAGCAGCCAGCGCTCGATCGCCTCTATGAGCTGGCGATCGAGGCGCTGACTGTCAGGCTCAGCCAGCAGAGCGAGTAGCGCCCTCCAAAACCTCGCGCACGATCGACCAGAGCCGATGCGCCGGCCACTGCTTCCGGTCGAAATCCACATCGGGACCTATTCCGATCGCGCACAGAGACTGCGCACCGTGTGGCCCTTCATAGGTCTTGCTCATGATTGTGGCCACGCGACCGTCACCACCTGGCTCCGTCGAGTGGAAAGCGTACGGCATAACCTCGTAGCTCTGGCCGGCCTTCACTTCCTGCACGTGCACGAGCGACACACGCACCGCCACTCCAGGCAGCCAGGGCCGATTGCCATAGGGCGTGCGCTCGCCCTCATGCAGATAGGGCACGTGCGTCGCCCTCACCATGTCGTCCACATTGGTCACTCGATAGCTTCGATTGATCTGCACACCGACCACCACTTGCGAGGTGAACCCGAAGCGGTGGTTATGGATGCTGGAGTGCGCGAAGCAGCGCCGACGCGGGAGCTCTGGATGCCACACATGCAACCGCCTCCGATCGTCGCCAGCCAGCGGCACCTGGAGGAAACCAAGACCATGCAGCGTGATCGGCTCCTCGGTCGCCATGAAGACTTTGCCCATCGCCTGTTCCGCCGGCGCTTCTTGAATACTAGCGTCCGACCGATCAGCGATGCCGATGCCTCCAGGCGGCACACGCCGTATCACCCCGTCAGCGCCGCGCTGTTTCAGAAATTCCGTCATAGTCGCTTCTCCTTCGCTGGGTCACTTCCCTTTACCCATCGACCTCGCCCAGCATGGCGTCGATCGGCACCAGCACGGCGCCCTCGGCGCCGGCCTCGATACGCACCTTGCGGCTGGTCGCGCCTGGCGTGCGCGCTGCGGACTGGCGCCACACACCGTCTTGCCACTTGGTACCGCGGAACATGCGAGCCAAGGCGGCGTGGCGGAACGCGATCGCCAGGTATTCCTTGCCCTCCTCGCCGTCGATCCTGGACTGGATCACGGCCATGCCGTGCTGGCGCAGGGCGCGGCCGGCCCTCGATCGGTCGATGTGGTGGCCGTGGCGCTGCGCGAACAGCTCGGCCTCCTCTCCGCTGGTCGGGATGCTGGCCGCTGCGACGGCGCGCGCGCTGGCCCAATAGACCAGGTGACGCACCGTGAATTTCTGGCCGCGATCGTAGGGCTCCAGCTGATAAGTGCCGAGGTGGCCCAGCATCAGCTCATGGTCGCGGCCCGCGATCGCCTGCCACTCGCGCAGACTTGGGATCAGCGGCGCGATCGTCTCCTCGACCACGTCGGGATGCGCCGGATCATCACACATGGCGATGTGGCTCATGGCCAGCAGGAACCCGAACGTGTCCGCCGTCCTGGCCGAGAACTCCGCGCCGATCGGCTCCCACCAGGGCGCCAGGTGTTCCTCCCACCTGGGCCAGGCCGAAATCACCCGCCGCCGCAGCGCCGCGCCGATCCGGCCGAGCTTCACAGGATCTAGCTTCGGCCTGGTCGCGCCCTTCGGCAGCTCGGCCAGCTCGAGCAAACAGAGCCGGCTGACATCTTGCGGCGGCAACGGCAGCACGTTGATCGAGGAGAACAGGAACGGCGCGTAGACGTTGAACTCCACAGCATGGTGATCGCTGCCGCCTCGGCGCAGCTGAGCACCGGAGGCGCTAATGCGCATTAGGTTGATGATGCTTTCCTTGCGCTCGTTGTTGGTCCCCGCCTCGACCTCATCGAGCGCGACCGGCAGCGAACGGAATTTCAGGGCCTGCCATATGCCGGCGCCGGTGGCGTCGGCCGCCTGGATGATGCCGGCGCGGCCGCCCTGGCTGAGATAGATCAGCTCCTGCAACGTTGACTTGCCAGTGGCCATGTCGCCCGTGATCCAGGCGCTCGGCCGCCAGCGCAGCGCACCGCCGACCGGCGCCAGGGCGATCCAGCCCAGCATCAGCAGCGCGTCCAGCTCGCCGCGCTTCCAGTTCCACGATCGCAGCAGCTGCAGCAGCTCGGCCGCCGGGCCGCCGGCGCCCTGGCGCGCGTCGGCCATGTCCGCCGGCCGCATCTGGCGCTGGCCGCGCGGATAGATCAGGTGATCGTGGACGCCTGGCGGCCGCTCGTAGAGCTTGCCGTTGTGATCGGCGACCAGGACCAGGTCCCCGCAATGGAACACCAGGCGGCCCGCTTCATCCTTCCAGCCACCATCGCCGCGCACACGGCCGGACGGATCAAACACACCGTCCATCGACAGGTCGCCGCAGCGCGCGATCAGCGCCCGCTTGAGCAGATCGCGGTCGATGCCGTTCAACACCCCGCCCTCGCCGATCCGGCCAAAGTTGGCGTCGGCCCAGCGTTGCGCGGCCGAGTGCTTGAACAGATCGTCCACGCCGTTCTGGCTGAGCTTGTCGGCGTTCTTCACGACCAGCTGCTGCAGCGCGTCGAGGAAATAATACTCGCTGCCGTTGACGCCGATCGGCTTGACCGGGCAGTCGTCGCCCAGCTCGATATAGGCGCGCGGCGTCTTGGGTTCCTTGGCCTTCTTCTTCCGCCGGCCGCGCGGCTCGTCGTCCTGGTCGGGCACCGGCGCCGGCGCCTCGCGCCTAGGCAATGGCACCACCGTCTCGGCCTGGCGCTCGCGCTCCTGGAACAGTCCGGCGATCCGCTTCAATGGATCGTCGTCGCCTGCCTGGTCCGCCATCACCACCACCCGATCAAGAACATGAGCCAGGCGAGCCAATCGACATAGCCCGAGTAAGCCGTCGTTGCGGCCCGATCGACCTCCGCGCTCGCGCAGCCGCCGAGCCAGATGCAAAGGCTTAACCGCAAGGGGATCACAGTCGTTTCACCCAACCCAGCACCTGCTGGTCTGCGACGTAGCGCATCATCGTCCTATCGCGACGAGTGAGCGTGATTTCATTGACCGCGCCAGGCATCAAGTCGATCTGGCCCGCACGTTCAATGCGGCGCTCCAGTCCTTCGATGTCGCGTTGTGCCCACTTGGGCAGAGCCTCGACCTTGCCCAACTTCACGCGGCCCTCCCCATTTCCTTCAACACCGTGTTCCAGTCGTCCATGCCTGGCGGCGGATAGACGATGTGCAGCGTCCGGCCTGCAGCTGCGTGGCGTTCCTTGGCGCGCTCGATGGAGGCGGCCGTGTTGATGTTCTCGCCGTCGTTCTCGGCCGCGATCGTCACGTCGGAGAAGCACGGCGGCAGCTCGACCTCGACGAACCCGCCCACGCCGATCGCGCAGGCGATCCGCCGCGCCGGCATGACCAGGGCCAGGGTCAACCCCGTCTCGATGCCCTCAGTCAGCAGGATCGCCGAGCGTGGCCCGAGCTTCGGCCAGGGCAGGCCCTTCTTCACTTCGCCGGTTTGCGTGTTGACGCGATTGCCGGCCCACAGCCGGATCGTGCAGCCGCGCCAGGAGCCCAGCACCTTCTTGCCCAGCAGCTCGCGACCGTCCCTGCCTTGGCCATCGCTGGCGCGCAGCCGGTCCCAGCCGTCGCTGCGCTCGACCAGGTAGGTACGATGCAGGCCGACCATCTTGCCCTTGGCATCGACGATCGCCGCCACCATCGCCGGCAGCTCGCGATCGAGCTGGGCGTTGTAGAGCGCCGGCACGTAGCGCAGGCACCCAGGCATGCGGCCGAGCCGCGCCAGGTTGCCCTGCAGGCGCCGATCGAGATAGCACCAGGCCGGCGAGCCCGGCTTGATGTCCTCCGATTTCTTGAACCAGGTGTAGCGCGCGCGCCCCTCGGCCGCCTCGCGCTCGCGCTTGTCCTTGGCGGCGTGCAGCCTGGCGCGCTGCTCGCGCAGCTTCCGATTGTCCTCGCTGTCCTCGGGCACCGTGCCACCGAGGAAGTCCTTGGCCCAGGCAATCGCCCGCTTCATGTCGTTGCCGGTGCGCAGGTAGGCGATCAGGCCCAGCGTGTCGCCGCCCTTGGTCGCGGCATGGTGGAACCACTTGCCGCGCTTGTGGCCGTATAGCCCGACCTGCAGGCTGTCGCCGATGCCACCATCGCGCGAGCTGGCGGCGTACCACTGGCGGCCGCGCTTGGCGCCGCCAATCAGCTCGGTCAGCAGCTCCTCCAGCCGATCGTTCAGCAGCTCGTTCAGGCGCTCGATCGACACCAACGCCGGCACCATCACCAGTAGCCTCTGCCACCCATCAGCAGGGCGCAGACCACGAGGCAGCTGCCGAGCGCCAGCGCGGCGACGGCGAGGACGGGATCGACCTGATCGACAACCTGGTCAAAAAAGCGGCCGAGGGCACAGAGCCCCCGGCCGTCTAGGAGCCAGTCAATCAGGGGCATAGCCTGCCCACCTGCGCTGCCGCAGCTCGTCATTGCTTGTTGTCCATCCACCAGAGATCGAGCTGGTTCTGATCCGGTGCCGGCCGATCGGTGATGAACTCGGCCGCCGACAGCTCGTCGATCATGCGCGCGAGCCGCGCCGCGTCCGGCGGCCGCAGCTCCAGGCGCGCGATCGTGACCTCGCTCCACACGCCCTTGGGTGTTCCGTCGCTCAGCAGGCCCTCGACCAGGACGCCGTTGGGACGGCGCGCCGCCAGCCGGGCCGGCCAGCCGTTGCAGTACACGACGGGCCAGCGGCCGCTCATGCGCGCCGCGCGGCGAGCTGCCGCCGAGCTGCCGGCGTCGCGTCTAGGCCATCATCGTAGAAGTCGGCGAACGTGACCTCGTGGCCGGTCGCCTCCATGATCCGGCGCATGTTTTCCTGGCGCGGGATCGTGCCTTTCTCCCAGCGGTCGATCATCGAGGGAGACACGTTGTCGCCGGTCGTTTTCTCGTTCACCAGCGCGGCCAGGTCCGCCTGCGAGAGCCGGTTTTCCTTGCGAAATTGCTGGAGTTTCACAACATCTACCCCGCTTTTCGGGTTGGACCACGATACCTAGTAGGTGGCCTATATCCCGAAAAACGGGTTAATGTCCAGCACGGTGACGCACCTGATTAACCCGAAATTGTCAGCGCCCGATTATTCGGGGAGCGCGCATATTTTGGTTATGCCCCGTGGTCGCCCACGCCAGCAGCCCATGCCCCCGATCCACAACCGCCTGCGTGAAGCGCGGGAGGCGAAGGGTTGGTCACTGGCCAGGCTCAGCAAGGAGACGCGGCCGCGCATCCCGCCTCAAACGATCCAACGCCACGAGACTGGCATCGCCCAGGTCGATCTGCTGCAGCTTGAAGTCTACGCGATCGCGCTCGGGGTTCGCCCCGAGGAGCTGCTACACGACGGCTTGAGGCTCAGCCTCGATGCCCGTGCGCTGTTGACCCTGTACGATCGCATGACCCCACGCGAGCGGGAGCAGCTGTTGAAGGTAGCGCAGGCTCTATCCGATGAGCCTGTGCCGTTGCGGAAGGCGAGCTAGCGCGGCGCCGGCTGGCTTAGCCTGTCGTTCCGTCCGTAGTCGATCGTTCCATTGTTTCCCCCGTAAGGCACGTACACCGTTGTGGTGTTCTGTTGCGCCGGCTGAGCCGGCGGAAAGATCGGCGACACGGTCGAGGCCGGCCGAGGTGACGGGGCGACATAGCGATCGAACTGCGCCCAGGCCGGGCCGGCCAGTGTCACGATCGCCAAAGCGACGCACGCTACCGTTGTCCGCATGTGTTCCTCTCGCTGTCTAATTGTGAACACTTTAACAACCATCATCGCCGACGCACCTAACGTTTCCGGGATAAGTCACTGAGCGCGACCCGATTTTCGGGTTAATCCGCTTGCCATCGAATAACCCGCTGTGAGAATAATTCGGGTGCGGCCAGTTTCCGGCCGCTTTTGGACAAGGGACTTACCAACAATGGCAACACCTTCAATCGCAGCGGTGGTGAAGCGCCGCATGACGCAACTCGATCTCAAGGTAACGGGCATCGAGGGCGTGGATCACGCCATCATCAGCCGCGTCCGCTCGGGCAAGCAGACCGACCTGAAATTCAGCGTGGCCCAGCAGATCGCCAAGGGCCTCGACATCACGCTCGACGAGCTGGGCGGCGCGCCGGCGTCCGGCGTGCGCACCCTGCCCCTGTGCGACCTGGTGCCCGATCCCCACAACGTCCGCACGATCGGCGACAGCGCCGAGGATCGGCAGTTCATCGAGAGCATCAAGCAGCATGGCCTGATCCAGCCGCTCGCCGTTCGCCGCTACAAGTACCCCGACAGCGGCAACCAGGCATGGCTGATCGTGGCCGGCCACCGGCGCCACGCCGCCCTGGTCCAGCTGCACGGGACCAAGAGCCACCTGCCCGTGCCGGTGATCGTGAAGGAGCCCAAGGCCGAGCGCGATCGCCTGGTGCTGCAGCTGGTCGAGAACATGCAGCGCGCCGAGCTGCATCCGTGGGACGTAGCCAAGTCGATCGCCGACCTGGTCAACGACGGCGTCGGCACGGACGCGATCGCCGAGGACATCGGCAAGGGCCGGCGCTGGGTCCAGGAAATGGCCAGTGTCGGCCGTGGCCTGCACACCGGCGCGCGCAACGCCCTCGTCGGCGGCCGCATCAGCATCAGCCAGGCGATCGCCCTCGCCGCGTGCAAGGACGAGAAGCAGCAGAACGACCTCGCGGTCAAGAGCTGCGACGGCAAACTGAGCGAGGACGAGATACGCGCGGCGATCGCCGACGCAAAGGAAGCGGCGAAGGAGAAGGCAGCCAAGGAGCCCACGCAGTCGCACATCGAGGACTTCATACCCAAGGCCGATGGCGGCAACGCCAAGCGCAAAGACCCGAAGGTGTGCAGCCCCTGGTACAAGTGGAAGGGCCAGCGCGGCACGATCAAGGTGCAGCTGCTCCGCTTCCCCGACACCCACGGCTACGTCCACAACGGCGAGGAACAGTGGCGCACCAAGACCGGCGGCGTTTATTGGGACTGGTCGGCCAACACCGACAGCAAGCAGCGCGTGCGCGAGTACAACACCAAGACCGAGGCCCTGGCCGCCGGGTTCCTGCACGGCCTGGACTTCCTCCTGGTCGTGGCCAAGCCCTCCGACGCTCCCGGCCTTCGCGCGTTCGTCGAGTGGGTGCGCAGGCGCCTCATCAAAGCCGGGGCGCCCGAGCAGCAGGCGGTCAACGCCACGGTCGATCTGTACCGCGCGATCGCCAAGCGCCTCAATCCACCGGAGCCGGAGGACGCAAAGCCGGCGGCGCCGGCGCCGAAGTCCAAGGCGATCGACCTCGCCGTGCCGCCGGCATGGGGCTGTCCCTGGCTGGTCGAGGCGCTGTTCATGTACCACAACGGCCGCCAGGCTTGGCTCTGCCAAGGATGGCAGCAGCTCACCGACACGATCGGCGGCAATGCCGGCGTGCAGGATTGGCCCGCCCTCTACGATCGCAGCCAGTGGCGAGACGACGAGCAAGGCAAGCCGTTCGACTTCCGCTCGGGGAACGTCGTGCGCCTGGAGCCGGCACTATGAACGCCTACGCCAAGCCGGCCATCACCAGCCTGGCGCCGACGACGGCAACGAGCGCCGACATCAGCCGCATGTTCAAGCGCAAGCCTGGCTGGTTCGACCACAGCCGCGTGCGCAAACGACTGTACGCCGCCGGCTTCCCGCATCCGGTGGACACCGGCCGCTGGTCATTGGTCGCCGTCGTCAACTGGATCGCGAGCGCCGGCCAGAACCCCGAGAACGTGCCGCCCGATTTCAAGCCCATGCCTGGCAAGCGTGGGCCGAAGCGGAACGGGTATGCCGCGCCATGAGCGATCCGAAACCCGCCACCGACGACGAGCTGCGGCGTCACCCGCTGCCGGTCGATGTCCAGATCGGCAACGCCATCTTCCGAGAAGGCACGCCGCTGCTGACCATCATCGCCACCGCCCGCTACTGGCTGGCACGCGCCGAGGGCAAGGAGCCGCCCATCGCATGACCATCAACGATCGTCCGCCACCGCGCCCCGCGCGGCCGGCCTTCACCGTCGATGACAAGAAGCGCCTGGAGCGCGAGCTGGGCGTCATCGCCGGCAAACTCAACTGCATCGCCATCCAAGCCCGCGCGATGTGGGACGAGGGCGACTACACCGTGATCCTTGAAGCCGAGGCCGGCGCCGCCGAGGGCGACGTAATGCGCCTCAAAAAAAGATTGAAGGAGCTGAACAAGCCATGACCATCGCAGCCCGACGCGCCCGCATCCGCGCGCGCAACCTCGCCTCGTTCCTGGCGCCCTACGTCCTGGTCGCCGTCACCATCTTTGCCTGCATGTACGCCGGCTCGCGCGTCGCCTCGATCGGCGCCAAGTTCGCGAGGGCAATGCTATGAGCGAGGACAAGGACGCCTTCGCAAAAGCGGCCGGCTTGCGCTGGACCAGGGCCATCCGCGAGCAGATCGAGCCGCTGCTCGGCGACAAGAGCCTGCTGGCTGTGCGCATCTATTTCTCTTTCGACGCCGGCACCGGCCCGCGCAGCGGAGAGATAACGATGGCAATTAGCCTCGGCGTCCACGCCATGCTGCAGGCCACGATCGAGGAGCGCCTGGCCGGCCGCGTCCCACTGATCCACCGCCGGGTCACTCAGCTCGAACCGAGGAGGAAGTCTTGACCCCTCGCCTTCGCGTCGTGCAGCCTCGCCAGGTGGTCAAGCTCGACGCCCCCTACTTGCTGGTCCAGCGCAACCTGGACGGTTCGGCGCGATACTACTTCGCGCCGAAGCAGCTCGATCGCCGCGCAGGCTGGGCGACGGTGCGCCTGCACGACGAGTACGACAGGCCGATCGGAGATCCGTTGCAGGCGGCCGTGGCCTGCCGCGCGATCGCCGCCATCTACACCGCCTGGCGCCAGGGCGCGGCCGACGCCGGGCCGTGGCGCATCGACCAGCTCGGCCGCGTCGTCGCCGACAAGGAGAAGCTACGCGCCCCGCAGCGCCACTACAGGCCGGGCCAGATCGGCGCGATGGTCGCCGACTACCTGGTGCATGAGCTGTTTCTGGCGAAGGACGCCAAGACACAGAAGGAGTACCGCATCTATCTCGGCCT
>Ga0265319_1000580_pt1 | contig 24559 bp, 26 predicted proteins | sample 4824metaG_FD_192443 | JGI IMG/M metagenome (GOLD analysis project Ga0265319, IMG submission 192443) | Rhizosphere microbial communities from Carex aquatilis grown in University of Washington, Seatle, WA, United States - 4-8-24 metaG | ecosystem: Host-associated > Plants > Roots > Rhizosphere >...
CCACGGGGGAAACTGGTTTCCCCCGTGAAGCAAGCGGAGCGATGCGTCAAGAAGGGGGCCCACGGGGGAAACTGGTTTCCCCCGTGAAGCGAGCTCTTCGGCCTCAGGCCGAAGAGCAATGCGTCACGCGCCCCACCAGAAGCTTGCCGCGATGACGACGTAGAGCCCAATGAGGATCGCTCCCTCCTCGTACGTGCTCTCGCCGTCGTAGACGATCAACGCGCCGATGGCGGCACTCATCAGGAGTGCGATCGCGAGGAGCGCCGGGAAGACGAGCGTCAGCGGCGTCGCGAAGGCGAAGCTGACGAAGACGAGAACGGGCGTGAGCAGCAGCGCGACCTGCAGCGCGGAGTTGATGATCACGGCGATCGCGAAATCCGGGCGGTTGCGCGCGGCGAGTTGCACGCCGACGACGTTCTCGACGGCGTTGCCGGCGATCGCGACGATCACGAGGCCGGCGAAGCCCTGGCTCATGTGCAGCGCGTGCGTCGCGGGCGTCAGGGCCGAGACGAACCAGTCGCTGACGAGCGCGGCCGCGAGTGCCGCTCCGCCGAGCACCGTCACCGTTTGCGCGAGCGACCAGCGGGACGGCTCGCTCTCGGCTCCGTCTCCGCCTTTCAGGAACAACGGCAGCGTGATGAAGAAGAGCGTGATCAGCACGCCCGCGCAGATCAGGCTGAGTGCGCGTCCGTGCGGCGCTGCCGGCGTATGGAACGTGTGCGCCAGCGTCGGCATGGAGAGGATTGCCGCCGCAAGCGCGGTCAGGGTCGCGATCGTCCGGGCGTGGGATGAGTTGAACGTCTGCGTCCCGTTCCGCAGGCCTCCGACGAGGAACGCGATGCCCAGGACGAGCACGCCGTTCGCGATCACCGATCCGACGAGCGCGGCCTGCACGACCTCGATCAGGCCGTCATGGAGCGCGAAGATCGCGATGAAGAGCTCCGGTAGGTTGCCGAGCGCCGACTGGACGACGCCCGCCCTCGAGGAGCCGACGCGGCTTGCGAGCTGCTCGGTCGCGCCGCCGACGAGCCGGGCGAGCAGCGCGATCGCGAGCGCGGCGACCGTGAACGTCGCGACTGCCGGTGCGTCGAGGTAGTGCGCGAGCGCCGCCGCCACGACGAAGGCCGCGGCGAGAGCGATCTGCCGGATGTCGGATCGATTCACGGCCGGTATTAGAGCGAAGCGCGTGCGTTCACGCGCCGGCGGCGGCCACCTCTCGAGCGAAGTGCGGGATCACGGCGCTCGCGAAGAGCTCCTGGTTCTTGATCGCCATCCAGTGTGGCGCGCCGCCGGCATTGACGGTGATGCCGATCTCCTGGATGCCCTCGCAGAGCTTCTGCGTCGCTTCGATCCGCCCGATGATGTCCTGCGGCGTGCCCACCCAGACGTAGTCGTCCTCGATCAGCTTCTCGTATGGCACCGCTGCGAGCCCTTCCATGATCCCCGCGGCGTAGAAGCCGTAACCGGCCTTCTCGAGATCCTCGGCCGGCGCCTTGGGCCACTCGGTGAGCGGCGAGCAGTTGCCCTGGATGAAGCCGTTGATCCAGTCGCGCCCCTCGCGGATCGCGGTCTCGCGGTCCTCGTCGAGATGGCAGGCATGGATCCACACGATGTCGGGCTGCGTGCCTGCCTTGTCGCATGACTCGCGGTAGAGGTCGAGCTGCTTCTCGAGTGCGACGTACGGGAGCAGCGGCGGAACCGCGACGCCCCAGCCGCGCTCGGCGGCGAGTGTGTAGGTGCGATCGGACGTGCCGCCGAGATAGACGCGGTACTTCCGGTCGACGAACGGGACGACGTGCGAGTCGCCGACGTTGAAGTAGGTCCCCTCGAACGAGAACCGCTCGTTCTCGAGCGCGGTGAGCAGGAGGTCTACGGCCTCCTCGTATCTCGGGCGCGCGTGCTCGTCGAGCGGCTGGCCGGCGGGCAGTGGAATCCAGCCGTGCCCGCGGCCGACGCCCCATTCGTAGCGGCCGCCCGTGAGGATGTCGGTGGCGTGGATGACGCCGGCCAACACGGTCGGGTTGTGGAACGGGAGGGCGTGCAGCATCGTGCGGAAGCGGATGGCGCTCGTGCGCTGCGCGGCCGCCGCGAACAGCGCCGTCGGGTTCGTCGAGATCGAGAACTTCGGATAGAAGTAGTGCTCGATCGCGGCGTAGCAGTCGTAGCCGAGCCGGTCGGCGTTGACGATCTGCTCGAGCACCTCCGCGTAGAGCTGCTGGGGCGACTTTCCCGGATGCAGCTGGAGCTCCGAGTACAGGCTGAACCGCACGATGACCTCGTCTTTCGCTCGGGGGCCTGGTGATGATCGCCCAGCCTTTCGTCGGCTGTCAATCGGGAGGCGACGGCTACCCGACGGCGGACAGCGCGGCGCGGATCGCAGGCGGGATCTCGGTCTTCGTCAGCGAGCCGGTGTCGACGAAGACGTAGTGCAGCTCTCCCTCGACGAGCAGCTCGCTGTCGCGCTCGACGCTCGCGCCGAGTGCCATCGACGTCGTGCCGAGCTTGACGACCCGGAGCCGGACGTCGATCTGGTCGTCCGCTCTCGCGGGGCGCCGGTAGCCGACGTTGCTCTGCACGAGCATGACGTCGACGCCGCCGGCGATCATCTCCGCGTACCCGCCGACCCGCTCGCGCCAGAGCTCGGTCCAGGCGACGTCGAAGTAGACGAGGTAGTTCGCATTGAAGACGACCCCTTGCGGGTCGCACTCGCCGAAGCGCACGCGAAGACGGTGCACGAACCCTGCCGACGTGGACACGGGAGCAATCTACGTAGAATGGCTGAGCCGATGACGTATCTCGCCGCCGACGAACGCTACGACGGAATGGTCTACCGCCGCTGCGGTCGCAGCGGGCTCGAGCTGCCCGCCGTCTCGCTCGGGCTGTGGCAGAACTTCGGGCACGACCGTCCGCTCGAGAACGGCCGTAGGATCGTTCGCCGCGCCTTCGACCTCGGCGTCACGCACTTCGATCTTGCGAACAACTACGGCCCGCCGTACGGCTCGGCCGAGGAGAACTTCGGCCGGATCATGCAGCTCGATCTGCGCCCGTATCGCGACGAGCTCGTGATCTCGACGAAGGCAGGCTACGACATGTGGCCGGGGCCGTACGGCGACCGTGGCTCGCGCAAGTACCTGCTCGCGAGCCTCGACCAGAGCCTCGCGCGCATGGGGCTCGACTACGTCGACATCTTCTATTCGCATCGCTTCGACCCCGACACGCCGCTCGAAGAGACGATGGGCGCGCTCGACACCGCGGTGCGCCAGGGCAAGGCGCTCTACGCCGGGATCTCGTCCTACTCGTCCGCGAGGACGAAGGAAGCCGCTGCGATCCTGCGTGACCTCGGCACGCCGTTGCTCATCCACCAGCCGTCGTACTCGCTGCTCAACCGCTGGATCGAGGAGGACGGCTTGCCGGACACGCTCGGCGAGCTCGGCGTCGGCTGCATCGTCTTCTCGCCGCTCGCGCAGGGAATGCTCACCGACAGGTATCTGAACGGCGTCCCTGCCGACTCTCGGGCCGCGCAGGACGGCTCGCTCTCACCGAAGCTGCTGACCGACGACGCGCTCGCCCGCATCCGCGCGCTGAACGAGATGGCCTCGAAGCGCGGCCAGTCGCTCGCGCAGCTTGCGCTCGCCTGGGCCCTGCGCGACTCGCGCATCACCTCGACGCTGGTCGGCGCGAGCAGCGTCGAACAGCTCGAAGCCAACGTCGGCGCTCTCGACCGTCTCGACTTCACGGCCGAGGAGCTCGCCGAGATCGACCGGTACGCGGTCGAGAGCGGCATCAACATCTGGGCAGGCTCGAGCAGCGAGTAGCCGCCCCCGTCATTCCCGGATGAGAAGCGCGGGGATGAATGCCACGGCGAGAACGACCGAGAGCACGCCCCAGATCGCACGGTAGGTCCCCGCGATGTCGGCAACAAGCCCGTAGAACGGCGGACTGAGCGCGATCGCGAGGCCTACGAAGGTCACTGCGAACCCGGTCGCCGCACCGACCCGAACGGGGCCTGCAACTTCGGCCACCATCGTGATCCAGAGGCCCTGGTAGCCGATCAGCGTGAGCCCCGCGAGGATCGCGAGCGCAGCCATCTCGAGGGTCGATGCGCTGCGGGGGGCGGCGAACAGCGCGAGCGCGGCAACGAGACAGCCTGCGGTGAGCACGAGCAACAGCGGCTTGCGGCCGTGCGAGAGAGCACGGTCGCTGACTCCGCCCCAGGCGACCCGGCCGACGATTCCACTCGCGTTCGCGAGCGCGACGAGCAGCGAGCCACGCTCGAGCGACAGGCCGATCCGCTGGTGGAGATCGAGCGCGAGGAACGCGAGCAGCGCGTACTGGCCGGTGACCACGAGACAGCTCCACAGCGTGAGCAGGACGAGGTTCCGGTCGTGACGCAGTCGCGCCGTGGCCGGCCGGTCGACGGGGAGCTCATCCGACGTGCGATCGTCGCGTAGCAGCGAGAGCGGAACGACGCAGAGCACGGCGATCCCCGCTGCGAGGACGAGGCTCCAGCGCCACGTCGTGAGGCCCGCGAACCACGACAGCGTCGCCGCGGCGATGAGGCCGCCGATCGGGATCCCCGTCTGCCGGATGCCGAGTGCGAGGCCGTGCCGGTTGCGCGGGAACGCGAGCAGCACGAGGCGCCCGCCCGCCGGCGTCGAGGACGCTCCCGCGGCTCCGCCGAGCGCGAACAGCAGCGTGAAGTACGGGAACGGCGTGGCCGCCGCGAGCGCGACGAGCGCGGCCGCCAGGAGCGCACCCAGCAGCATGACCCGCCGCTCACCGACGCGATCAGCCGCGACGCCGGCCGCGTACGCGCCGAAGATCCTCCCGAATGCGAAGCTCGCCACCGTGAGCCCCGCAGCCGCGGCCGAGAGCCCGAGGTCGGCCTTGATGAAACCCGTCAGCGTCGGGATGCCCTGGTCCATGACCGACACTCCGACCTGCGCAGCGACCGCGACGCCGAGCACGTGCCAGGCGCTCGGCCCGACCCGCAACGCACCGCGCTCGCCGTGGGCCGGTTCGCTCGTCACCGCCTACGGTCATATCACCGTGCAGCGTGCGGCCGCGTCAGGCACGACGTCGACTCGCCGGCTGCGGGGCGAACGGACCGTGCAAGCTTGCAATAGCTGTATATTGCAGCTATGCCTGCCGGCGAGCTCCGAACCCTGGCCCGCGAGCTCTCGCGCGGCTGGCACGAGCTCGGCGGCATGCTCACGAGCCGAAGGCTCCAGGCGTCGCTGCACCGCGGCTCGGGGCCGGCACTGACCCCGACGAAGCTGCGCGCGCTGAACCTGCTGGCCGAGGGGAGCCTGCGCGTCGGGGAGCTCGCCGCCCGCATCGGGATCGACGACACGACGGCGACGCGGCTTGTCGATCGCCTCCAGGCGGCGGGGCTCGTCGAGCGCGGACAGCACGCGGGCGACCGGCGCGTGACGGTGGTCAGGCTGACGGCCGACGGCATCGAGCTCACCGGTGAGATTGCGACGCGCCGCCAGCAGTTCTTCTCCGAGATCCTGACCGCGCTCGAGCCCGACGAGCGTGTCGAGCTCGTGCGGCTGACCGCGAAGGCCGCCGCCTCCCTCCGCCTGCGCGGCGAGGAGCTGATGGCGCGATGAGCGCTGCGACGCCGACGACAACAGAGCTCGGCAACGACTCCGGCGACGTCGCCGTGCTCGTCGACGACCTCGTCGTTCGCTTCGGCGAGATCGAAGCGGTGCGCGGCATCTCGTTCGCCGTCACGGCCGGCGAGGTGTTCGGCCTGCTCGGGCCGAACGGCGCCGGGAAAACGACCACGATTCGCGTGCTGACGACGTTGCTGCGTCCGACGCAGGGTCGCGCGATGGTCGCAGGCCACGACGTCGGCCGCGAAGGCCTGGCCGTGCGGCAGGCGATCGGCTATGTGCCGCAGGCGATCTCGATCGACGGCGCGCTCACTGCGTCGGAGAACCTCGAGTTCTACGGCCGCGTGACGGGAGTGCCGAAAGTCGAGCGCCGTGACCGGATCGCGCAGGCGGTCGAGGCGATGGAGCTCGGCTCCTTTCTCGACCGGCTCGGCCGCACGTTGTCGGGTGGAATGCTCCGTCGCCTCGAGATCGCAACCGCGCTCCTCAACCGTCCGAAGGTGCTGTTCCTCGACGAGCCGACGGTCGGTCTCGACCCGACCGCGCGGCGCATGGTCTGGGAACGGCTCGAGCTGCTCCGCGAGGAAGCGGGGACGACGCTCGTCGTGACGACGCACCAGATGGACGAGGCCGAGCGGGAGTGCCAGCGCATCGCAATCATGGATCTCGGCGAGCTCGTCGCGCAGGGCTCGCCGGGCGAGCTCGTCGCGGAGTTCGACGTGCCTTCGCTCGACGACGTCTTCACCATCGCGACGGGCCACGCAATCGGGGAAGGGGGGAGCTTCAGAGATGTCCGCGCCAGCCGTAGACTTTCGCGCCGGCTCGGGTGAGACCGCGCAACGGCGCGCCGCCGCGCACCTCGTGCGCCTGCGAAACGGCGCCGCGGCGATGGGCTGGGCGGAGCTGCGCAAGCTTCGCCACGACCACCTCGACATCGTCACCCGCTCGGTGCAGCCGCTGCTCTGGTTGTTCATCTTCGGCTCGGCGTTACGCCGCAATCGCGCGCTCGCCGGCGGGTTCCACGACTACCGTGCATATCTCGCGCCCGGCGTGATGGCGCAGGGCGCGCTCTTCATCGCGATCTTCTTTGGGCTCGCAGTGATCTGGGAACGGGACGTGGGCCAGCTGCAACGGCTGCTCGCGACGCCGATCCCCCGGCTCGCGATCGTGCTCGGCAAGTCCGCGGGCGCCGGCATTCGTGCGCTGACGCAGGCGTTCGTGCTGCTCGCCGTCCTCGCCGTCGCGGGCATCGGGATCCACTGGAACGCGCTCCGCATCGTCGGCGCGCTCGTCCTGCTCGTGCTCGGAACGGGGGGCTTCGCGTGCCTTTCGATGATCCTCGCTTCGCTCGTACGGACGCGCGAGCGCTTCATGGGCATCGGTCAGCTCGTGATGATGCCGCTCTTCTTTGCGTCGAGCGCCCTCTATCCGCTCTCGATCATGCCGTATTGGCTCCGCATTCTCGCCCGGGCGAATCCGCTGACGTACGAGGTGCACGGCATGCGGGACCTGCTCATCGGCGTCTCGGCCGGCGGCACCCTGTGGGTCGACTTCCTCGTCGGCGGCGCCTTCTTCGCGGTTGCCGCGGCGATCGCCGCCAGGGCCTATCCGCGCGCGATCCTCTAGGACGTGCGGCCTCTCAACGGGTGATCGACGCCTGGTAGCTGCGAATGGCGGCGGGGGCGCAAACGGCAACGATGCCGATACCCCACAGCAGGGTGTAGAGGACCGGGTGCACGAGCGACCAGGGGGCGTGGGCCGGCGCCGCGGCGCCGGGGTTCTCGAAGAGCTTGCGCAGCGCTCCGGCGAGCGCGGTGACCGGGTTCCATTCCGCGAACTGGCGCAGTCCCGTCGGCAGCGTCGTGACGGGGACGAACGTGCTGGCAACGAACGTGAGCGGGAAGATCACGACGAAGCCGACGCCCTGCACGCCCTCGGGCGTGGGAATGATGCTGCCGAGCAGCACGCCGATCCAGATGACCGCGAAGGAGAACGCGATCATCACCCCGTAGGCGCCGACTGCCTTCAGGACGCCGCCGTGGATCCGCCACCCGACGGCGAGCCCGGCGATCGACATCAGGACGAGCGGCAGCAGCGCCTTCAGCAGGCTGGCGACCGCATGGCCGGCGAGCACCGACGATCTCCGGATCGGCAGCGAGCGGAACCGGTCGATCGCACCGCTCTTGCGGTCCTGGGCGAGCGAGATCGCCACGCCGAACGCGCCGAAGACGATCGTCTGGGCGAAGATCCCTCCCATCAGAAACTCGCGGTAGCTCCCCCCGCCGGGCACATGGATCGCGCCTCCGAACACGAACGCGAACAGCAGCACGAACATGATCGGCTGGATGGTCGCGTCGGCGAGCATCTCCGGCTGCCGGCGCATGTGCAAGAGCCCGCGACGCGCGATCACCCAGGTGTCGCCGACGAACGTGCCGTGCGTCTCGTTCGCGTTCATCGGCCGGCCTTTGTTGCGGCGCCTGCAACGGCTTGCGGGTCCTCCGCCTCCGGCCGCGCACCGGTGAGTGTGAGGAATACGTCTTCGAGCGTCGGCTGGCGAAGCCCGAGGTCGTCGACGCCGATCCCACCGTCTGCAAGCTCGCCACCGAGCACGGCGAGCGCAGCGGCGCCGCGGTCCGTGGGCGCAGTGACGCTCCTCGCAGCACGGTCGATCGTCGCAGCTGCTCCCGAGATCCGCTCGACGATCCCGGCCGTCGTGGGGAGGTCGTCGACGTTCTTGCACACGACGTGGAGCTGGTCGCCGCCGATCTGACGCTTGAGCGAGCGCGCGTCTCCGCGTGCAATCACGCGTCCGCGGTCGACGACGAAGATGTCGTCGGCGAGGCGGTCGGCCTCTTCCAGGTACTGCGTCGTCAGCAAGATCGTCACACCGGCCGCGACGAGCCCGTCGAGGACATCCCACAACTCGTTGCGCGCGCGCGGATCGAGGCCCGCGGTCGGCTCATCGAGGAAGAGGACCTCCGGCTCGGCGATCAGTGTGGCCGCGAGGTCGAGGCGCCGCCGCATACCGCCCGAATAGTCCTTGCAGACCCGATCGCCGGCGTCGGTGAGCGAGAACTGATCGAGCAGCTCGCTCGCACGCTCTTTCGCGCGGCGGCGGCCGATGTGATGCAGCTCGCCGATCATCACGAGGTTCTCGCGACCGGTGAGCAGCCCGTCCACCGTCGCGTCCTGGGCCGCGAGGCCGATGCTCCGCCGTACGGCTGCAGGATCGGAGGCAAGGTCGTGGCCGGCAATGCGCGCTGTGCCGGCGTCGGGTGTCGTCAGCGTCGTCAAGATGCGTACGGCCGTTGTCTTGCCGGCGCCGTTCGGGCCGAGCAGCCCGCACACCGATCCACGCGCGACGTCGAGATCGACACCGTCGAGAGCGAGCTTGCTGCCGTACCGCTTGACGAGGCCCCAGGCGTCGATCGCATTCTCGGTGGGCACGCCGACACTCTGCCTGCAACCGCCCAGGTGAGACGTCGGTTCTCTCGCCGGGCCGTGCGACACGTGGAAGACTCAGGCACTCATGGACCCGGACGCACGTCGCGCACGCTTCGCAGAGCTCCACGCCCGTGCGGGGCTCTTTCTGTTGCCCAACCCGTGGGACGTCGGATCCGCGCGTCTCCTGGCGTCGCTGGGCTTCGAGGCGCTGGCGACGACGAGCCAGGGCTTCGCGTGGTCGCTCGGCAGGCTCGATCAGGAGGTGTCGCGTGACGAGCTCGTCGCTCACGTGCGGGAGCTGTCGGCCGCGACCGACCTGCCGCTGAACGTCGACAGCGAACGCTGCTATCCCGACGAGCTCGGTGGAGTTGCCGAGACGGTGGCGCTCCTCGCCGAGGCGGGCGGCGCCGGCTTCTCGGTCGAGGACTACGACCCGGCGACGGGAACGATCGAGGACGCCGGCGTTGCGACGGAGCGAGTTGCCGTCGCTGCAGAGGCGAATCGCAGCCTGTCGACGCCGATGGTGCTGACGGGCCGCGCGGAGAATCACATCCGCGGCGTGGACGATCTCGACGACACGATCGCACGCCTCCTCGCGTACCGCGACGCCGGCGCGGACGCCGTCTACGCGCCCGGGCTGAAGACGATCGAGCAGATCGCGGCCGTTGTCGACACGCTGCGCTGTCCGGTGAACGTCCTGGCGATGCCGGGCACACCGTCGATCGCCGCTCTCGCGGCCGCAGGCGTGCGGCGCGTCTCGACGGGCAGCTCGCTCGCCGCACGCGCGTACGGAGCGCTCTATTCCAGCGCCGCCGCGCTCCGGGACGACGGGACGGCCACAGACGCCGAAGGCGCACTCAGCAGCGACGCCGTGCGAGCCGCGTTTGGCTCGACGAGGCTGCCCCGCGACGGGGCGTGAACGGCAGCAGGCGCCCTGGAGGGTAGGGCGGCCCGCTGCTTTTCACGCTCGGCGCACGTCCCCAACCGATCGCGCGCCGTACCGTGTTGCTCGGTGCAGCCCGACACTAGGCTTCGGCGCGCGCGTCGCGGTCGACAACCTGGCGAGCGGCTGGTGACAAAGTGGGTACACCGCGCGCCGGGCAGCGAGCTTCGAGCCGGGCTAGGCAGTCATTCACCCTTTGGTCGCGCCGCCGACCAGGCCGCGTACGAGCGCCCGTTGCGAAACGACAAAGACGATCGCGACGGGGAGCGCGGCGATCAGCGTCGCGAGCGCGAGGGCAGGACGTGACGACTGGAAGATGTCCGTCAGCCCGACCTGCACGGGGAACTCCTTCTGGTCCGGCAGGATCGCGTAGGGCAGGAAGAAGTTGGTCCAGTCCGCGACGAAGCTGAAGAAGAAGACGAGCGCCACGACCGGCTTCGCGAGGGGCAGCGCGACGCGGACGAAAGTCTGGAGCTCACTGCAGCCGTCGACGCGAGCGGCGTCGAGCAGCCCTGGCGGGAGCGTGGTCGCGTAGTAGATGTAGGCGAGGTAGACGCCGAACGGGAAGAACGCGAACGGCAAGATGATCGAAAACGCATTGCCGATCAAGTTCATCGCGTCGAGCTCGAGATAGATCGGGAGCACGAGTGACGAGGCCGGGATGAGCATGGCGATGAGCGTCAGCGAGAGCACGAGCTTCCGGCCGCGAAATCGCGTGGTGGCGAGGCCGTAGCCCGCCGGCACGGCGACCGCGAGCGCGATCGCCGTCGCACTCAACGTGTAGAGGAACGAGTTCTCCATCCACCGGCGGAAGATGTGGCCGCCGAACGCGTCCATGCTCCGCCACGCGAGCCAGACGTTGTGCAGGTTGCCGACCGCGAGCGGACTGCGGTTCAACAGGTCGTCGCCGGTCTTCGTCGGGGCGAGGACGAGCCACGTGAGCGGGACTGCGAAAAAGCCCGCAAACGCAAGCAGGACCGCTCCGCGGACTGCAAGCGCGACACGCCGCCGTGCCGGGTGGGCCGACGTCACCGCGCGACGAGTCATCATTCATCCGATGTTAATCTCGCTTCGTCGTGGACGCCGCCGCCGGTCGTTGTGTTGGTGGCGGAGCCGCGACCTACAGCAGAAATCAGGCCCCGAACCGGCCAACCTGCACGGCTGCGCGTAGGCACACACGGACGCACTCTCTGGCCGCGCGAACATAAAACCCCTGCAAATCGTATGGGCCGGACAGGGCTCGAACCTGTGACCTTGGGATTAAAAGTCCCCTGCTCTACCAGCTGAGCTACCGGCCCCGCGGGCAGTGTAAAACCTACGGCCTGGAGCTCCCGCGCTCCCAGGCCTGAAGCAGCTGCTCGATGTTCCGTCGTTGCTCTGCCGAGAAGGGGAAGCGCGCCACGAGGCGCCGCGCTTCGGCCGGGTCGTCGTTCTCGACCGCGGCCTCGAGATGCTCGCGCATCGCTGTCGGCTGCGCGAGCTGGCGCCGCAGCCAGCGGAGGAGGCTCACCTGGGCTGCTTCAACTGCCATATGGGCGGTGACGGGCTCGAACCGCCGACCTCGAGCCGCGACCTGCTCGCAGCGCCTGGAACGATTCTAGTCGGGCGCGACGCGAGATCGGAGGGAGCCCCTGCGGCGACGCAAGGGCTCCCTCCTTTTCGCTCAGCCGACGGTCAACGCCGTGTCGTCGACGACGAACGACGTCTGCAGCGAGGTGTCCTCCGTTCCCTTGAACGTGAGTGTGAGGGTCTGGCCTGCGAAGCTCGCGACGTTGAACGAGCGCAGCGCGTAGCCGGACGCCTTGTTCAGGTTCGAGTAGGTGGCGAGTGTGGTCGAGCCGAGGGTCACGGTCAGCTTGTCGTACGCGACGCTTGTCGTCCCTTCGGCGCTGTCGATGTGCAGGTAGAACGACAGCGTGTAGCTGCTGCACCCGGTCGGGATCGTGACGCTCTGAGCGAGCGTGTCGGTATGGCTGCGGCCGTAGCCGTCGAGCCACGCGTCCCAAGTGCCCGAGTGCGCCGGCTGGTTCGATCCGTTCTGGCCGATCACACCGGACGTCGCCGTCCACGACGCCGCACCGGACTCGAAGCCCGGGTTGGCGAGCTTCTGACCGGCGGCGCAGGTGCTCGCCGCGGTCACGGTCAGGCTGAACGAGGCGGTATGCGACCCGGTCGCGGCCGTACCGGTGACCGTGATCGCGTACGTGCCGGCCGGGGTCGAGGTCGAGGTTCCGATCGTCAACGTCGACGACGCGCCCGATGTCACCGACGTCGGCGAGAACGACGCAGTCGCACCGGACGGGAGCCCGCTCGCGCTGAACGACACCGTTTCGGCCGAGCCCGACGTGATTGCCGTCGAGACCGTCGAGCTCGTGCCGTTCCCGGCGACGATGCTCGCCGAGCTCGGACTGAGCGAGACCGAGAAGTCATTCGCGGTCGCACTGCGGACCGTCAACGTGAACGTCGTCGTGTGCGTCGCCGTCGAGCCGGCGGCCGTGATCGTGATCGTGTACGTCCCGGTGGGCGTCACGGTCGAGGTTCCGAGGGTCAGGGTCGACGACGAGCCGGACGTGATCGTCGTCGGCGAGAACGACGCAGTCGCACCCGACGGAAGACCGCTCGCGCTGAACGACACCGACTGGGCACTGCCTGACGTCACCGTCGTCGACACGGTCGCGGTCGTGCCGCCGCCCGGAGCGACGGTCGCCGACGTCGGGCTCACTGCGACGGAGAAGTCGTTGCTCGTAGCGATCGGCCCGAACGCAGCGACGCCGTTCGGCGTGCCGAGGCCCGTCGGCCCGTCATAGCCGGGGCCTGCTGTGCAGAGGTACGTGGGAGAGCACGTGCCGTTCGAGCCGCTGGTCACGTCGAACAGGCCGCTCGGATTCGCGTACGGGTACTGAACCGGATAGACGCCCGACGCCGGCGGCGTCGCCAGCGCGTACACGCCGGCGATGATCGGCGAGGCGACGCTCGTGCCGCCGAACACGGTCCAGCCGCCCGATCCGTACGAGTCGTAGACGGCCACGCCGGTGGCCGGGTCCGCGACTGCCGACACGTCGGCGACCGTCCGGCGCGTGCAGCCGGTGTCGGTCTGGAACGACGGCTTGGTCTCGTACTTCGAGCAGCCGCTTCCCGCGCCTTCGCTGGACGACGTGGACCACGTCGTCTCCGTCCAGCCGCGTGCGTTGCTCGTCGATTTCCTGAGTGCCGTCCCGCCGACGGAGGTGACGTACGGCGAGCTTGCCGGGAACTCGACGCCGTACCCCGAGTCGCCGGACGAGACGGTGATCGCAATACCCGGATGCTGGTAGTAGGTCGCACCGATGGTCGGATCGCTCGAGCTCTCGGGGCCGCCGTAGCTGTTCGAGACCGCGATGGCGCCCTGCGCGACCGCCTGATTGACGGCCGTGCCGAGATTCGCGTCGGTGGCGCTGGTCGCCTCGACGAGGAGGATCTTGCAGAGCGGGCACGTGGCCGAGACCATCTCGAGGTCGAGCATGATCTCTCCCGCCCAGCCCGTATCGGGTGTGGGCAGCGGGCTCGTCGCCCCGTTCTGGTTGAGCTTGCGGAAGCAGCCGTTGGCCGTCGTGCAGGCCGGCAGGCCGAACTGGCTCCGATAGGTCGCGAGATCGCTCTCCGCGTTCGGGTCGTCCTGGGCGTCGACGATCGCGACCAGGCGCCCCGAGCCGAGATTCGTCGGCAGCTTGTACGCGTCGTCGATGTCGGACGGGCCGTACCCGCTGACGGCTGCCGCCGCGTCCACTCCCACGGGAATCGACGCGATCACCCCGGTCGTTCTGCGCAGAGCGAAGCACGCGAGCTCGCCCGGTGGCGGATCGGAGCAGACGTGCACGAAAGCCGCCGCCGGTGTCGCCGGCGTCGCATCGCCTGACGCGGCACGCGCGTTCCCACCGGCGATCGAGCCGGCAAGAGCGCAGAGTGCAAGCACGATCAGGAGGTGCCGCACTCGCGATGTGCCTGCGGTGTGCAGCAACCGGCGCAAAGACGCTTCAATCATGTTCGACCTCTTCCGTCGTCGATTGATCAGCGCCGCAGGTGTTCGGCGCCCATCATTCCATACGTTCTGCGAAATGGGGTCGAGCGCCCCGTTCGCGGGCCTTCGTCGCGGAGCCGAGCTTGCTCGGCGCAGCAACGACCCGTCCAGCCGTGAGCACACGAAGAAGGGGGCCCACGGGGGAAACCTGGTTTCCCCCGTGAAGCGAGCGAAGCGAAGCGTCATGGGCGGTGACGGGCTCGAACCGCCGACCCCCTGCGTGTAAAGCAGGTGCTCTACCAACTGAGCTAACCGCCCCGTGCAGGAACGGTACCGGGGCGTGCGACGATCCGCCTGTGGGCTACCCGAGCGCCGCCAAGCGAAAGGCCGTGCTGGAGCGTCTACGCACCGTCTGTCTCGCGCTGCCGGAGACGACTGAGCGGCCGAGCCATGGCGCGCCGTCGTTCTTCGTGCGGGACAAGAAGTGCTTCCTCATGCTGCTCGACAATCACCACGGTGACGGCCGCTTCGCGATCTGGTGCGCGGCGCCCGCAGGCGATCAGCAGCTGCTCGTCGACGCGGACGAGACGAAGTTCTTCGTGCCCCCGTATGTCGGGCACCGCGGCTGGCTGGGTGTCCGCCTGAACGACGGCGTCGACTGGGACGAGCTCGCGGGAATCGTCGAGGACGCGTATTGCGCGATCGCCCCGCAGAAGCTCGTCGCGGAGCTCGAGCACGGAGAGATCTAGCGCGCGAGGTCTGCGCGTCGCACTGACAACTTGACCTCTCCGGCGTCGATCACCGAGATCGATGCCGGCGGCACACGCATTGTCGGCGTCGCGCTGTTCGCCGCGACGTCGATGCCCTCGAACTCGCCGGTATCGCGGTCTCCGAGGACGCGCTGGACGAGGCCGACCTTCATGCCGTCCATGTCGATCACCGGCCACCCGGCGCAGATCTCCAGCCAGGAAGCGGTGTCCCGGACGTCCGACTCGGCATCGTCGCTGCCCCACGCGCGCGCCACCTCCACGAGCGACGGCAACGCGATGATCTGCCCGAGCAAGAACGCGCACTCGAGCGCGGACAGAAGCCGCCAGCGTGCCTCGCCCCGATCGACCGCGCCCGAGTTGCTGTGTGAGATCGCACCGGCGTACTCCGCCGCGCTCTCCATCTCTGCGCGCACCCGCCGAACCTGCGCGATCGAATCTGCCGAGGATCGTGCGGAGAGCGCTTGCAGATCGCTCTCGACCCTCGCCTCGAGTGCCTCGTACGCCGAGCGCAGTGCGTGCAGCTCGCTGTGTCTCGTCGGCTCGCCGCTTTGCCACACCGGCAGCTTCGCGGGCAGACCCCGAACGCGGGCCCCCGGATCGGTCTGCACGATGCGGGCGAGGCGGATCCAGTCGGGGACGCGGTCGACGCAGTCGCTCGCAAAGTGCAGCGTCGATCGCGGGACGTACCCCGCCGTGCCGGGATCGTCGGCCGCGTCGACGTCGATCAGCGTCTCCGCAATCGTCTGCAGCGCAAACGCGTTCCACGCGCAGACGCGGAAGAGGCGTGTCCCGCGATCGTCACCCTCGGCGCCGGCAGCCTCCTCGGCGAGCGAGTACGCGGCCGTGCCGGCGCCCCGGCGGGCGTAGAGCTCCGCAGCGGACACCTCGCCGCGAAGGGTCGACCGAATCCAGTTGAGGAAACCGGGCATGTCTGGTGCTCAGCATGCACTTCCGAAGGCCGTTCCGTAAACGGCCCGCACCAGCTTGCCCTCCGCCGGGTCGGGCGAACGGCGTCTAGCCCACCTGCCTCCAGAGCCGGCCGCTCTCGTATGCGCGCCGCTCGAGATCCTCGGCCCACGTCTCGGGATACCCGACGAGCTCGAGTAGCGTCGCCAGCGCTGTGCGGGATTCGTCTCGCAGCTTCTGCGTGTGCGCTGCGAGCGCGGTCGTCACCGTGTCGACGAGCTCCCGCTCGACGAACGGCTTGCGCAGGACCGTCACTGCCCCTGCCTCGATCGCCTCCTCGGCAAGACTCGCGGAACGCCCGGTCAGCGCGATGATCGGAACGTCGCGCTCGCTGAGGATCTGTCTCGTCGCCTCGACGCCGCCCAGGCGCGGCAGGCCGAGATCGAGCACGATCACGTCCGGAGCGTGCAGCCGCGCGAGATCCACGGCCTCGATTCCGTCGCGGGCGCCGGCGCACACGCCGAACCCCGCGTCTTCGAGCACGAGCCGCAGGTCGGCCCGCACGATCGGGTCGTCCTCCACTGTCATCACGCGTGCTGTTGAGGCACTGGTCATTCGTACTCCTTTCGTTTTCAGGCAAGAAAAAAGGCCCCCGCGGGATACGCCTGAGGCCTCGGAGCCAAGCACCGGACGCCATCGACAGCGTCCGTACGCGGATGGTAGCTGCCGCCGCGGGGGTCGAGTCGGCCCGAACCCGGATGTTTACCGCATGTTGACCTCCGGCCAACACTGACAGCCGTATGGCCTTTGCTCGTCTCGTGGGACGACAGCGGTTGCCTTCATCCGTAAGTTGACACTTACGTAAGTGCATGCTTAAATAGTGGCCATGGAAGCTGCACTCAAGGCAATCGCCGAGCCCCGCCGCCGCCAGATCCTGGAGCTCGTCCGCGACGGAGAGCTCGCGGCAGGGGAGATCGCAGCGCACTTCGACGTAACTCGGCCCGCCGTGTCACAGCACCTCAACGTTCTGAAGGAGGCCGGTCTCGTGACCGAGCGACGCAACGGCACCCGGCGCCTGTACCGCGCGCGCCCGGAAGGGCTCGCCGAGCTCAAGGCCTTTCTCGAAGGCTTCTGGGACGACCGCCTCGACGCGCTGAAGCGCGAGGCAGAAAAGGAGGAGAGAGCAAAGCATGGACGCAACGACTGAGACGACCTCGCTCGAGCGCGAGATCACGATCGCCGCAAGCCCGGAGACGGTGTGGCAGTTCCTCGTCGATCCGGACAAGGCGACCCTGTGGATGGGCGAGCGCGCGACGTTCGACGCACGTCCGGGCGGCGCCTGGAGCATCGACGTGATCGCGGGTGCAACGGCGAGCGGTGAGTTCGTCGAGCTCGATCCGCCGCATCGGCTCGTCTACACGTGGGGCTGGGAGCCGAGCGGCGCGGAAGCGAACCCGGTGCCGCCGGGCTCGTCGACGATCGAGATCGAGCTGACCCCCGACGGCGACGGTACGACGCTCCGCTTCACGCACCGCGACCTGCCGAACGCGAAAGCGACGGAGTCGCACATGCACGGCTGGGATCACTACCTCGCGCGGCTTGCCGTCATCGCGACGGGCGGCGACGCAGGTCGCGATCCCTGGCTCGACGGGCCGATGAAGTAGCTCAGCGATCCTTCGCGCTGTCGACGTACGTCTCGGGGTATCTGCCGGCGACGGTCCACCCGCCGTCGACGTAGAGCACCTGCCCCGTGACGTACGCCGACTGGTCCGACGCGAGGAAGACCGCCGGGCCGACCATGTCCTCGGGCTCGGCCACGCGGCCGAGCGGAATCAGCGGCGACCAGAGCTCGACATACGTTGGATCGTCGGCGAGGTTCCGCTCGACGTTCGTCGCGCCGGGCGCGAACGCGTTGACGCGGATGCGGTCGGGCGCGAGCTCGGCGGCGAGCTGGATCGTCAGCGCATTGATCCCACCCTTGCTCGCCGCGTAGGCGGCGAGGTTACGCAGGGCGCGCGCGGCTACGACGGTCGACACGTTGACGATCGAGCCGCCGCCGCCGGTGCGCATCAACCGCGCGGCCTCGGTCGAACAGAAGAACGTGCCCTTGAGATTCGTGTCGATCACCTGGTCCCACGTCGCCTCGCTCGGGTCGCCGAGGTCGATCCAGCCGGTGATCCCCGCGCAGTTGACGAGGACGTCGAGCCGGTCGAGCCGGCCGAACATCTCGCGGATCGCACCGACGTCGGCGACGTCGTAGGTGAGCGCGAGCCCGCGCCGTTCCTCCGGCAACGCGGCGAGCGTGCCGTCGGGCGCGTCGAGGTCGTTGACGTGGACGAGCGCTCCTTCGGCGGCGAAGCCCAGCGCGAGCGCCCTCCCGATGCCGCGGCCTGCGCCGGTGACGAGCGCGACCTTCCCTGCGAGTTGCCCACTCAATGAATTACCGCTCAGTGAGTCACCGCGCCGCGCGACGCGGAGGAGACGGTGCGCGCGTACTTCGCGAGGACACCGCGGCGGACGCGCGGCTCGGGGAGCGTGCGGGTCGCGTCTCGCTCGGCGAGCTCGGCGTCGGTGAGATCGACGTCCAGCCGGCGGCTCTCCACGTCGATCGTCACGATGTCGCCGTCGCGCAGGAGCCCGATGGGCCCGCGATGCGCAGCCTCGGGGGACACGTGCCCGACCATGAGCCCGCGCGTCGCGCCGCTGAACCGGCCGTCGGTGACGAGGGCGACGGAGTCGCCGAGCCCGCGGCCGACGATCGCCGAGGTGATCGACAGCATCTCGGGCATGCCCGGAGCGCCGGCCGGCCCTTCGCCGCGCAGGACGACGACGTCGCCCGGTTGCACGAGACCGTCGTAAACGGCGGCCTTGCAGGTCGCCTCGGACTCGAAGACGCGGGCCGGGCCGCGGTGAACAGGTCGCTCGTGTCCGGCGAGCTTGACTACCGCTCCGTCCGGAGCGAGGTTGCCGCGCAGCACACGCAGCGCGCCGCCCGGCTTGAACGGCGCGGAAGCGAGCGCGACGACGTCGCCGTCGGGCTCCGCAGCGGAAGCTGCGATCTCGCCCAGCGTGCGTCCGTCCACCGTCGGCGCGTCGAGGTGCAGATGCTCGCGGAGCCGCTGTATCACCGTGGGCGTTCCGCCCACGCGATGCAGGTCGCCGGCGACGTATTTCCCGCCGGGCGTCAGGCTCGTGACGACGGGGGTGGAGGCCGAGAGCCGGTCGAAGTCGTCGAGCGTCAGCTCGACACCCGCCTCGTCGGCGAAGGCGAGCAGGTGCAGGACGGCGTTCGTCGAGCCGCCGGTTCCCGTCACGCCGACGATCGCGTTCTCGAGCCCCTCGCGCGTGACGAACGACGACGGTCGCGCGTCGCGGGCGATCACGTCCAGCACCATCCGGCCGGCCGCCACGGCCGCGTCGGGCTTTGCCGGATCGGTGGCCGTCACGCCGCCGAGGCCGGCCGGTCCGAGCCCGAGGAAGTCGATCGCAACGGCCATCGTGTTGGCGGTGAAATGCCCGGTGCACGCGCCCATCCCGGGACACGCGTCCCGCTCGAGGGCGTCGAGCTCGTCGTCGGAGATCTGCCCGGCCTCGTGCGCGCCGACGGCCTCCCACACGTCCTGGATCGTCACCGGCGCGTTCTTGTGCGAGCCGACGGCCATCGCGCCCGAGTAGAGGACGAGGGCCGGAACGTCGAGCCGGAGCAGCGCCATCACCGCCCCGGGCACCGTCTTGTCGCAGCCGACGAGACACACGATCCCGTCGAAGGGCTGGCTGCGCCCGACGAGCTCGATCGAGTCGGCGATCACCTCGCGGCTGACAAGCGACGCGCGCATCCCCGGCATGCCCTGAGTCAGGTTGTCGGAGATCGCGATCGTGTTGAACTCGACCGGCGTGCCGCCCGCTTCTCTGATGCCGGTCGCGACGTGGCGTGCGAGGTCGCGCTGGCCGAGATTGCACGGCATCGTGCCCGTCCACGTCGTGGCGATTCCGACGAGCGGCTTCGCCCAGTCGCGCTCCGAGAGCCCCATCGCGCGCAGGTGCGCCCGCGCGCCCGCGCGGCGTGGATCGCTGACGAGATCCGCATTCGCGAGGTCGTGCGCCACACCGTCGATCTTAATGGCTGGCATCTGTTGAATACCGTTCATGTCGAGGACTGAGTTGAAGCCGTGACGGTGGAGCGCTACGAGATTCGGTCCGCGCAGCCTGCCGATGTTCCGGCGGTGCTCGCGGTCTGGTCGCAGGGCAGAAGCGCGTACGCCGGAGTGGAGGACTCGGCGGAGGGAGTCGAGCGCCTGCTCGCGTTCGACCCGACCGCGCTGCTCGTCGCCGAGGCCGACGGCGCGCTCGTCGCGACGCTGATCGCGACGTGGGACGGCTGGCGCGGCCAGATGTACCGCCTCGCGGTGGCGCCCGAGCACCGGCGGCGGGGGATCGCGCGCGACCTCGTCCTGGAAGCCCACCGTCGCCTGGCGGCGCGCGGCGTGACGCGCATTACCGCGCTCGTCGCCGGCGAGGATGCGCGCGCACGTGGCTTCTGGTTCAGCGTCGGCTACGTCCACGACGAACGGATGGGCCGGCTCGTGCTGAACCTCTGACGCAAGGCGGCGCGAGGGAACGCCCAGTGTGGCGATGAGTTTTCGCCGGCGCCGCCGTCTAACTCGAGACGATCGACGGCAACGGAAGGGACAACGCGATGCAAAGGATCACCACATGTCTGTGGTTCGACACCGAAGGTGAAGAGGCGGCGACGTTCTACACGTCGGTATTCCCGAACTCGAGGATCCTGGATGTCGCCCGTTACGGGTCGGCGGGGCCCCGGCCCGAGGGAACCGTGATGACCGTGAGCTTCGAGCTGGACGGGCAGGAGTTCGTCGCGCTGAACGGTGGGCCCGAGTACACGTTCAGCGAGGCGATCTCGTTCCAGGTGAGCTGCGGGACCCAGGAAGAGGTCGACGCGTTCTGGAGCATGCTCTCCGACGGTGGGGAAGAGGGCCCATGCGGTTGGCTGAAGGACAGGTTCGGCGTCTCGTGGCAGATCGTTCCGACTGCTCTGCCCAGGCTGCTGCAGGATCTCGACCGGGAGAAGTCGCAGCGCGTCATGGAGGCGATGCTGAAGATGCAGAAGATCGAGATCGACGTGCTCGAACGCGCCGCGGCCGGTACGTAGTCTTACGCGCCTCCGACGGGCGGCTCGAGCCGCCCCTGCGGCGGGCGCGCCGGCCGTCGCAGTGTAGGTTCAGTTCTCTCTTCCGTAAGCACGCGTAAAGGAGCAGCCAGGTGAGTCGCTTTACGGACGGCCTCAACAAGCAGATCGTGAACGAGTACGCCGCGTCTCAGCAGTACGTGGCGATCGCCGTGCACTACGACGTGCAGACGTTGCCGCAGCTCGCCGCGCACTTCTATCGGCAGGCCGTCGAAGAGCGAAACCACGCGATGATGATCGTGCAGTACCTACTCGACGCGGACGAGGACGTGCTGGTCCCGGGTGTGGACGCGCCGCAGACGCAGTTCGAGGACGACCGCGCGCCCGTTGCCCTCGCACTCGAACAGGAGAAGACCGTTACGCAGCAGATCGCAGATCTCGTGCAGGTTGCGCGCGACGAGCACGAGCATGTGGGCGAGCAGTTCCTCGGCTGGTTCCTGGAAGAGCAGCGCGAGGAGGTGGCGAGCATGGCGGCGCTCCTGGCGGTCGTCGATCGTGCCGGCACCGACAATCTGCTGCTCGTCGAGGACTATCTCGCGCGGACGATCGTCAGCGCCGCGGCTCCCTCACGGCCGGCGCCGCCCGCGGCAGGCGGGGCGCTCTAGGCGAGTGCCTCTTCGGCCTCCGGCGCCTCCGCTTCCTGCAACCCGCGTCTCAGGCCGACGACCGCGACGATCGTCGCCACGGCCATGATCCCCGCCATCGCGTAGAGCACCGTGCGCGTGGCATAGGCGAAGTCGAGCCGCACGAAGTGCGGGATCGATCCCGTCCCGCCCTGCGACTGGGAGATCCTGGATGCCTCGGCTGCCGCCTGTCCCCTCGGCAGTCCCTGCGCAATGAGCGAGGTGGTGAGCCGGGTGTGCAGCTGTGACACGAGGATGCTGCCTAGGATCGCCAGCCCCAGGCTCGCAGAGTAGTTGCGGATCGTCTGCGTGATGCCGGTCGCCTCACCGTAGGAGAGCCTCGACGCCCGATTCACGGCATCGGTGCTGGCCGTACCGAGCATGAACCCCATCCCGGCTCCGGCGAGGACGACAAACCACAGCTGGGAGCCGAAATCGAGCCCCGTGACCTTGCCGGCCCAGAGCCAGAATCCCACTGCGCCGATCGCGCAACCGAGCACAACCGGGAGCTTCGCGCCGCGCCGGTCGAGCATTCGCCCGCCGATCTGGGCTGCGGTGACGAAGCCGAGGAAGAAGTAGAGGAGCACGAGGCTCGCAGCGGACGCCGACTTGCCCAACGAGATCTGCGCGTACTCGCTCGCGAAGAAGAACACCGGGACGAATACGAGCATTGAGACGCCGAGGACGAGGTTCTCGACGAGGAACGGCTGGATGCGAAAGATGCTCACCTCGATCAGCGGCGAGGCGGTGCGGCTCTCGAGGAGCGCGAACACGACGAGGAGGACCGCGCCCGCGGCGATGCAGGCGATGGTGCCCGGATTGCTCCAGCCCCAGGTCCCCGACTGCTGGAACCCGAAGATGCTCAGTCCGACTCCCGCCGCGATCAGCACGAGCCCCCGATAGTCCACGCGGGCCGGCCGATGCTCCGTGGTCGGCTTCGAGATCGCGATCAGCACGAGCGCGATGACGGCGACCGGGATGTTCACCCAGAAGATCGCGCGCCACGTCCACTGTGTGAGGAAGCCGCCGAGGATGGGACCGACCGCCGTGAGGCCGCCGGCGATGCCGAAGAAGAGCGCCAGCGCCTTGCCTCGCTCGTGCAGGGCGAAGGTTTGCACGACGATCGCCAGCGCAGCCGGGAACATGATCGCTCCGCCGACGCCTTGAAGCGCACGAAACGTCACGATCCACGCCTCTGCAGCGCCTCCCTTCGGCGTCAGGCCGCACAGTCCCGAGGCTGCCGCGAACACGACGACGCCGATCGTCACCATCTTCCGGTGGCCCACGGTGTCGGCGAGCCGGCCGCCGAACGCGAAGAGCGCGGCCAGCGCGAGCAGGTACGCATTGATCGCCCACTGCACGCCGGTGCTCGTCAGACCGAGCTCGCCCTGGATGTCAGGGGCCGCGATGGAGACGATCGTCTGGTCGATGAAGGTCATCGCGACAGCGAAGATCATCGCCGCCAGGATCAGATTCTTCGCTCGTCCGCCGGTTGCGCTGCTCGCCATCATGCGTCCCTTCGAACGACGACACGGTGGTGGTCCCGCCCAACTTCTACCACGCGGGGGGTAAGCCGAGGGGCGATCTTCGCTCGGTGGTTACCCAGTGCTCCTACTACGCAGTCCTCCCGACGAGCAGGACTACGGCGTCAGCGTGAGCAGCTCCTCGACGTAGCCGGGTCGGATCCAGGAAGGGAAGCGTTGCGTCTGCCCGGCCAGGCCGGCTTCGTCGAGGAGCTCGCGGACGGTGAATGCGCCGCCTTCGTGGTTGATCGAGAGAAACAGGCCCGCGTGTGCAGCGATCTCGACGAGGTAACGCTGCGCTGTCTCGCGGCCGACTTCGGGCAGTGAGTCGACGTTCAGCGCCAGGTCGTAGTCGGCTCCCGCCGCGAAGAAGGCTTCCGGTGGGATCAGCTTGATCCGGCGGTCGGAGTCGTCGGATTCCTCGCCGAAGCAGACGATCGCGTCCGGGCCCAACGCGCGGCCGAGGAAGTACGCCGACGACACGGCGGTGAATGGGAGGTCGACGAGCGTGTAGTCGAGAAGACCGAACGCTCGCGCGTAGAGCGCCGTTCGCCCGAGGCCGCCGCCGATCTCGACCAGGCGTGCGGTTTCTTTGTGCGAGCCGACGAGCTTCGAGACGCGCCACGCCTGGTAGAGCGCGTCGACTGCACGGGGGACGACGACGCCACGGCGCGATGGGAGTCCGCGTTCGCCCGGGAACGGCGCCGGAAACGAGAGCTCGAGCCCGATCGCTGCCTCGATCGAATCGATCACCGCGTCCGCGGTGAACGTGCGCGGCGCCCGATGGAGATAGCTCTCGGGATGATCCTGCCGGATCGCTCCCAGCGCCTCGCCAAAGCTGACCAGCCGGTCGAGCGTGATCAGTGACGTGTACGGGGCGTACGGATCCTTCGCCGGATCAGAGACCGGGCCGAGCGAATCGAATCCGTAGAACAGGTTCGACGAGCCGGGGTCCCGCAGCGCCCGGCTGACTGTTTCCAGGTCGCCGTCGAGCAACGCCTGGTGAATCTCGGCGTGGTGCTGCTCGAAGATGCCCGTCCACATGGACGAGCCGTCCCACGCGAAACTCGACGTCGCGCGGCGATACGCCGTCATGATGCGCTCGACGAGCTCGCGGTCGTCGGCACTCGAACCGGCCGTCACTTCCGTGAGGGGGCGGAGACCGCGCCGGCGCCGATGGAGCAGAAAGGGCATCTGCTCGGATACGGAGCCAAGAGAGAACCGCCTCCACACGCGAAGCAGCAGTTGACGAGGCCCCCGAACCACGTCTCGGACAGACGGCGGGACGAGAGCCACCGCGGCGGCTAACTGTCTCTGCATGCCGTCTTTGTGCCCCAGCCGCCAGTTCTCAGACTCGCCTGGGCCGCGCGAGTCGGCGGCAGACCAGCCGGACGTGTTTCGACCCGCTGCAAGGCAGCGGCCTCGGCGCAGCTCGGTGGAGCCAACCGATTCACGAGCGCCTTGTATGTCCTGACCTCCTCTGGCTAGATAACCGTCGATGGGTTGGGCTCGCGGCACCCTCGCAC
>Ga0265319_1000586_pt1 | contig 24410 bp, 20 predicted proteins | sample 4824metaG_FD_192443 | JGI IMG/M metagenome (GOLD analysis project Ga0265319, IMG submission 192443) | Rhizosphere microbial communities from Carex aquatilis grown in University of Washington, Seatle, WA, United States - 4-8-24 metaG | ecosystem: Host-associated > Plants > Roots > Rhizosphere >...
GCTTTCGTCGATCAGCAGGAGCCTGCGGAGATCGCCGCTCGTTACCGGTCCCGCCTACACTCGGGATTGACAAGGTCGGCTCTGCCGACCTAACGGCCCTAACCAGCCGGAGGCGGAGCGCTGTCAAGGGCTGCCCGTCAGGGGCGCGCCGAAGGCGCGGGCGAAGCCCAGCGCTTTACAGCTAGCGCAGCCGGAGGCTACGTCCCGCGATCACGATCCGCTCATCCTGGCCGCGTCAGCCTCCGCCACCAGCACGATGAGCGCTTGGATCGTGAGGATCAGGTTGTCGGTTGTGTCCTCGATCTCGTCGGCCTTCCACCTCCGCTGCCACTCCGCCGCCGAGATCCCCGTGACCGCCTCGAACTTCTCGGCCGCCCCAATCGCGTCGCCGAATTCCACTGTCAAGAGGCGTGAGCGTCCAGCGAGCCGGCGCTTGTAGGCAGCCAGGCCGGCCTGCGGGACGCGTAGGCCGCGCTCGCTCCTTCGCACGCCCTCTAGCCTGCCCCGCTTGATGAGCTTGTAGACGCCATCACGGGTCATCTCGAGCTCGGCAGCGACCTGATCGACCGTAAGATCACCGACGCCCATAAAGTTGCATATTAGCAGCGCTTCTCTGCTTCGTCTTCTTAGTCCGCACTGTCCAGTGCGTACCGTCTGCAGTGCTTTTGGGCCTTTTGCAGGTCCTCAGGCGGCGCGGGATACACGGATGAGGGTTGGCGGGTGCGCAACGTACGAGTACGTTGGCCAAGCTGACCGAGACTGGGCGCTACTGGTGGCCGTTTGATGCGATGAGCGTGCGGGCCGTGCCATCGGCGGAGACGAGCACGACGGGGCGGCCTTCGTCGGCGGCGCGAGCTATCGCTTCGCCGGCCCAGGGCTTTTCGGCGTCGATGAACTCGCTGCCCTCGGGATAAGGCGAGCGGCCCTCGATCGCGAGGTCGATGGCCTCGTTCATGACTCGCATCGCGGGTGAGGTTCCGTTATGGCTCACGATCGGCTCCAGCCATCGAGGATCGCCTCGTGGTTCGCATCGACTTCGGCGAGCGCGGCGCGCATCCCATCGCCAAGGGTACCGCGATGGAATATCTCGGCAGCAGCCTTGCCGCTGCGGCGCGTATAACGATGAAGCTCGTTGACGCCGTGCGCTCCGTCGTACACGCGGACCGTGTGCGTCTCGGCGCCTTCCTCGACGGCGAGAACGACCGAGTAGTCCACGACCTCGCGACGGTTCGTCACCCATTGGACGATCACCACGAGGCCCCGGCCGAGCGTGATGCGGTAGCGACCGCTCAACTGACCGGAGCCTCGCGCTCGTCTGGCAGGCTCATCGCCGCCTCCTCCCCCACGACCGCTGAGAGGCGCGCAGCGGCGTCGTGGCGCGGCACGTGGTGTACATAGATCATCGTGGTCTGGATGTCCGCGTGGCCCATGTAGGCCTTCACGTCCGACAACGGGAACGCCTGGACGGCGAGCGTGCCGAAGGTGTGGCGTAGGTCGTGGAAGACGAGCGGATCGGGCTTGCGACGTAGCTCGCCGAGCTCAGCCGCCTCCAGGGCTTCGTAGAAGCGTTTGCGCAACGCACTGTCATCGAGCGGCTTTCCGATTGCGGTGGCAAACACGAGGTCGTCGTTGCCGGTGAAGTGCGAGCGCCGGCTCAGGCCGTCGAGCGGCACGGCGGCCTGATCGATCAGCGGCACCGAGCGCACCTTGCCCGACTTTGGCGGCCCTGGCTGACCATGCGTGTAACTCCGACGAACATGGACCAAGCGCTTGGCAAAGTCGACGTCACCCCAGCGCAGCGCCCGCAGCTCCCCGAGCCGAAGTCCCGTGAACGCGGCGACCGTGAAGAGCGCCGCGTCCTGCTCGTCGGCAGCGGCGCGAGCGACAGCCGCGACCTGCGCCGGCGTGAGCACGTTGAACTCGCCGCTGCGACGGAACGTCACTCGTTCGACGTCCTCGGCCGGGTTGCTCGAGATCCAGCCACGGCGCTTCGCGCGCTTGAGGATCCCGTGGAGGAGCACGAGGATCTTCTGGATCGAGCGGCGCGACAGTCGGCCCTCAGAGAGCAGCCGCTCACGGTAGGCGTCGATCCGGCGCGTCTCGATCTTGCCGAGCGGCGTGTGCTCGCCGAACTCCGCCAGCAGATAGGCGCGGACCGTGTTGCGGTAGTCGGCGAGCGTCGACGGGGCACGACGGCGGTCGTGCTCGACGTAGCGCAGCCACTCCGCGCACGCGTCGCCGAAGGTCACGGCGCCGCCGGCGCGCTCGCCTGCGGGCGTCGGTCGCTTCGGCGCGGCCGCCAGGAGCTCACGCAGGGCCACCGCTGCCTCCGGCGGCGTGAGGTAGGAAGGATCGGGCTTGGGGCCGTCGCCGGCGCGCCAGACGACCGCCCCGCGCGGCGTGCGCCGACGCGAGTCCTTGACGTGGGCAGGCCCGAGCTGGCGCTGGTGGCGACCATCGGCGTCGCGCCAGAGCGCGTAGTAGCGGCGCTTGCCGGGCGCACCCTTCACCTGAAGATGTCCGGAGGGCCTCACGCCCGCCATCTCGCCTCCCTCGTCGCCCTGCGGTCGCGCGACATTCGGCGGCCGCTGGGGAACACACTGTGGAACACGAGAAGCCTAGCGCGGAGTGCGGCTGATCGCAAAGCCCCAGTAATCCTGGGCCTCTGCGATGGGCCGGCCAGGACTCGAACCTGGGACCGACGGATTATGAGTCCGCTGCTCTAACCAACTGAGCTACCGGCCCGCGGAGGACAGCCTAATGCGCTCCGCGGGTTTGCCGGTGCCCCGGGGGCGGACGACTGCTTAGACGGACGTTCGACGTGTCCAAGTGAGTCGAGAAGCTATCGCCTCAACGGAAGGGCGTCCCGATCTGAGAGGTGAATGGCATGCCTCTCATTCAATTCCTCGAAGTCGCGGCGCCTGCCCGCGCTGGCAGCGTCGGCGGCGCTCGCCCTCACCCTCGCCGGATTGGTCGGCGCGGCGACCGCAAACGGTGCCGTTGTGAGTGGCGCGGGCGGCGCGCCGATCGGAGTGGGGCCGATCGCGGGCGCAGCCGGGTCGGGGAGCCTGATGAGCGCGTTCGCCGGGCCAAGCCAGGGCGTCATCGACCACGGCGGTCCTGTGCTTCACGGCTTTACGACATACGCGATCTACTGGGATCCGCAGAATGGCTTCTCGGCCGTGACGGAGGGGCTCGTTTCCGGCTTCCTGGCGAACGTCGCACATGACAGTGGCACCGCCGGAAACGTGTTCTCGGTCGCCAGCCAGTACGCCGATACCGCCGGCTCAGCGCGCTACGCGCAAACGTTCGGCGGGGGCTTCGTGGATACCGACCCGTATGCGACCAGCGGCGACTGCTCGACCACGACCTCGGCGGCTCCGACCTGCCTCAACGACTCGCAGGTGGCGAGCGAGGCGGCGAGCTTCGCGGCGAGCCGCGGCCTTCCCACCGGGATGGCGGCGCTCTACGTGATCCTGACCCCGCCGAGCGTCGTGACTTGCATCGACGGCGGCCCGCAATGCTCGACCAATAGCTACTGCAGCGTCCACTCGTACGCCACGAGCGGCCGTTCGACGCTGCTCTACATCCAGATCCCTTTCACCCTCCTCACCTCGGGCGGCAACGCGAAAGCGTGCCAGGACGACGGCAACGCCGAGATCCAGGCCCCCAACGGCGCGGCCGGCTATGCCGACGTCGCCCTCAAGTCCCTGAGCCACGAGATGCTCGAGGCGATCACCGACCCGATGCTCAACGCGTGGTACGACAGTGGCGGCAACGAGGTGGCCGACCTCTGCAACGGGCTGCCTTGGAACCCCGGCTCGTTTCTCCCGACACAAGGTGGCAACGCCAGCGCGGGAACGCTGTGGAACCAGACGATCGGCGGCCTCCACTACTACCTCCAGGGATCGTGGAGCAACCAGATCGGTGGATGCGCGATCGCAACCGCGATCTCGCCGACGTTTACGGCGCCCACAGGCCCGGTCAGCGGAAGCCCGCTCAGTTTTGTCGCGAGCCCCGGAACCAACGCCACGATCGCGAGCTACTCCTGGAACTTCGGTGACGGAACGACTGGCACGGGCCAAACCGCGACCCATACCTATGCAGCGGCCGGCAGCTTCAACGTAACGCTGACCGCGACCGACACGTTCGGCAACGTAGGCTCGGTCAGCGAGCAGCTCGCGGTCAGCGCGCCCGCGCCGGGCGGAAAGACGGCCGGGTCCGCTGGATCGAGCTCAGCCAAGCACGCGAACGTGCGCTGCGGGCCCGTCCGACACCGGCAGAACGGCAGCGCCAGCCGGCGCTGCACGAAGACGGTCGTATCGAGCGGTCACTCGAAGGCCTGCACCCACGGCGGCGGCGGGAAGCTCACCAGGTGCCACCCGGTCGTTCGGATGATCACCCGTCGAGCTGCGTGCATCGAGGTTCGCACGTCAGCGTCGACCCCATGGTCGCTCCGCTGTGCCGCTGCGACAGTCGTGGCCTCGCGCCGCTGAGCGCCGAGCCGGCGAGCTGCGCACGGCGCCGGTCCCTCGCATAGTCTTAGTCGACCGGTGCGGCATGGCGACTCCACGAGCGGCGCGGCCTACTGTCGGGTCGCTAGCAGATGAGCGCCGGCGAACCGCGCGTCGCAGCGCCCGAGCCGGCGGCTGGCGCCACCCGCCGGAGACGACCCTGGCAGCCCGTGAACGGCCGTAGGCCGCTTTCTCTTCGAGCTGAGCACGCCGCGCTCGCTGTTGTGCTGGCCGGGTCGGCGGCCCTCGAAGGCCATGGGATCAGTCACAACGGCTTCGCCAACAACTACTACTCCGCCGCCGTGAAGTCGATGCTCGTGTCGCTTCACAACTTCTTCTTCCTGTCGTCAGATCCAGGCGGGCTCAGCTCGGTGGACAAGCCGCCGTTGGGCCTCTGGTTGCAGGTGCTCAGCGCCAAGGTTCTCGGCTTCCACGCGCTCAGCCTGCTGATCCCTGAGGCCGCTTGCGGCTTCCTGACGGTGCTGTTGACCTATGTCATCGTTGCGCCGCGCTTCGGCCGCTGGACGGGTGTCGCCGCCGCCGCCGGGCTCGCGGTGTTCCCCGCCTTCGTCGCTTCCACCCGCGACAACAACCTCGATGCGCTGCTGATCCTTTTGATGCTGCTCGCGGGCTGGGCGACGGTTCGAGCCATCGAGACGGATCGACTGCGGACCCTCGTGCTCGCCGCCGTCCTGGCAGGTCTCGCGTTCAACACGAAGGCGCTGGCCGCCTATCTGGTGGTTCCGGGCATGGGCCTCGCGTACCTCGTGTGTGCGGAGGGATCCATACGGCGGCGCGTCGTACGAACGATCGCCGGAGCGGTGGTCCTGGCCGCCGTATCACTCGTCTGGATCGTCGCCGTCGACGTGGTTCCCAAGGACCAGCGCCCATACGTCGGCGGCACGATGAACGACTCGGAGTTGACGCTCACCTTCGGCTACAACGGGTTCGGGCGCGTTGCGGGCGAGGTCGGCGGATCGGGCCAGAGCTTTGCCTCTGGCGTCCTCGGCAACTCGGCCGCGCACCCGGCGCCGGGCACGTCCTCAGTACTGGGCCCACGGCTGCACGCGCTCGAGGTGCTGCCGAAGGCGCGGAGCGGAACGACCGGCTCGACTGGCCCCAGCGGGACGGGCGGACTCGCGATCGGTACGCCGGATACGCAGGTCGGCATCCTCCAGGGGACAACGGGCGTGACTGTGATCCCGTCGACCTACGGCCAACCGCCCCCCACCTCGACGCCGACGACGCCCGCCACGACGACCGTCGTGCTGCGCCACTATTCGCCGATTCCGCTCGGCCCGCCCCCGGGTCTGCTGCGGCTCTTCGGTCACGGTTTCGGCGACCAAGCTGCGTGGCTGCTGCCATTTGCCCTCTTTGGGCTCGTCGGACTCCTCGCCGTCTTCTGGCGCAAACCGCGACGGGAGCGGCAGATCGCGCCGCTGATCGTCTTCGGCGGCTGGTTCGTGGTCGAAGCGGTTGTTCTGAGCTTCTCGGACGGGATCGTTCATCCCTACTACACCTCTGCGCTCGGTCCTGGCGCGGCGATCGTTGCCGCCTGCGGCGCGGGAGCGTTCGTGACGCTTGCCCGGCGCGACCGGCGCTGGATCGCGCTGCCGGCTGTTGCGCTCGCTGCGACTGTCGCGGTGCAGATATATCTGCTGAGCGATCAGTACGACTACCTGAAGTGGCTGTGGCCGATCCTCATCGTCGTTGCCGCCGCCTGTGTCGGGCTCTTGTGGCTGCGCCCGCAGCTCACCGCTCCGACGCTCGCCGCGGCATTGGTCCTCGTGCTCATGGCACCGGCGCTCTACTCGAAGACCGTGTGGGATGTCCCGGTCGACGGGACGTTCCCCGCTGCGGGTCCTTACACCGACGCAGGCCAAGGCGGTGTCGGCGCCTCAGCCCCGACGCTGCCGATCCTCGCGAAGCTCTTCCGCTACACCAACTCCAACGCACCCAACGCGCGCTTCACACTTCTGACCCAGGCGTCGATCACCGCTGCGCCGATGATCCTGCTCGGCAACAGAGCAGCCGCCCTCGGCGGCTACGGGACGCAGACGCCTGTGGTGACGCCGGCGCAGCTCGCGAACCTCGTTCGCCAGGGGGACGCACGCTTCATGCTGATGGGCGGGGCCTACACGTGGCGCGGTGGAAACTCGGCCTCACGCGCGATCAAGGAAGCCTGCGGGCTCATCCAACCGGAACGCTGGCGCCCGCCGACCTTCATCGGCACGACCACCCATCCGATCGGTTGGTACCCGTTCGGTGGTCAGAATTACGCGCTCTACGATTGCAAGGGGCACGCTGGCGCGCTCGCCCGCGACTAGAGGGTTCCCCGCGCCGGCGGTGCGGCGGGCGGCCGCCCAGCTCCGGGGGTGGGACTCGAACCCACAACCTCTCGATTAACAGTCGAGCGCATCTGCCAGTTGAGCTACCCCGGACCGCATCGCGGGAGGTCGACGATGACCTTCCCGCTCGACAGACTAACGGGTTCGTGCTCGACCTCGGCATGGCAGTTGGAGCAGAGCAGCGCTCAATGTCGACGATCGCCCTCCGCGCGTTTCCCACCGTAACCTTTGGGGTCAGTGGACGCCCCGCGACGCCCGGCTTGCGCGGAGTGAGGCCTCGCTCTACGTGCAGCCGTTCTGCGGCGTGCCGATCTGGCACCCGTACCAGCGCACCCAGTTGACGAGCATCGTCGCCGGAAACTCGCCGCCCGCGCCTGCGGGAGGCGTGCCCGGCCAACCGCCGACAGCGAGGTCGAGGATCACGTGGAAGTTGTGCTGGTCGAACTCCCAGGTCGGGACAGCCCCGGGGTCGTTCGCAGCCACGTACGCGTCAACGGTGGACTGGTTGACGGTTGCGTACGCGACCCCGTCGAGCGTCCAGACGATCGAGCCTGGGCTCCAAATGATTCCGTAGGTGTGAAAGCCAGCGGTCGGGTCGCCGATCGCCGTCGTGTTGCGAACGGGTAGCTCGTACTGCTGGTTCGAGCCGTTGGAGATCGGCCCGTGGAGCGTGAAGATCGAGTCGATCGGATAGTTCGGGAATTGCGATCCGACGAACGACGGGGACTCGTCGACGTCGATCTCCCCGCAAGCCGGCCACGTGCATGGGCTCGTCATGGACGGGGTGCCGTCGGTCGGGTTGCCGACGAGCCAGAACGCCGAGCACAGACCCTGGCCGGGCGGCAGCTTGATTCTTGCCTGCACTGAACCGTACGCTGACGAGAACGCGCTCTCGAGCTGCGCGGACGTGTACGGCGTGGAGCCCGATCCGTTGGCGAGCGCCGTGATCGCAAGGTCGCCGCTACCGTCAAGTGACGCGTTTGCGCTACTCGCCGCGTCCGTGTTGAGCGTGCCCGGACCGCAGCTTCCGTTGCCCACCGAAGCGGTGAGGTCGGCACCGTCGCTATCGGGCGCGGCGCCGCGCGGCCCGGAGAACTGATCGCTCAACAGGAGTCTCGTGTACGGGTCGAACGGCGGCGCGGTCCCGCTGATGGTCGTGCTGCCCGTCGTGCCGGTCGCGCCGCTCGACGGCGCCGGAGTGCCAACGCCAAACGCGGTGCCGGCACTTGCGAGCGGGGTTGGCAGTCCTGGCGGTGGACTGCCGCTACCGGGCTCCGCGACGAGCGTGACCGTAGCCTGAACCCCGGCGAGCGCGCTGACCGCGCGCACCAGTAGGCGCTTCATCGACGACTTTAGCTTGAGCGTGTAGAAGGTCGTGTTGGTGACGCGCAGGCGCAGATGGAGCGTGCGAGCGGGCCGACCGGGAACGTAGACCGCAACATCACCCGCCTGCGAGTCGTCCAGCAGGGATACCGCGACGCGATAGGCACCGGATACCGGCACGGCGCTGCTCGCAAGGACAGTGCTGGTGTCGGCGAACCCGCCTGAGGCGACCGGAGGCCGACTGGCCAGCGCCGGCCCAGTGCCGGCGAGGATGCCTGCCACAACCACTGCTCCAAACGTGCGTCGGCGCATCGAGTGTTCCCCGCGTCCACGAATCAGTCGAATCGGGGCAGATCCGCCCCGCCGCGAGCGCCGACAGCGCTCGACTACCGCGGTTCATCGGCTGCGCGCGGACGCGGTTGAGATCGTGAATCGGGGATGGCACGGCACGGCAGGCCCACACAGGTGGCCCCGGGTGATCGTGATCTCGCGGCCCCGAGGCGAGCTTCTCGCCGGGGTGAAGCCGCCCTCAGGCGGTCGTTTCGAGGGCGCGTCCCATCCACTCGTCGAGCTCGGCCTTTGCATCGGCGCGCTCCCGTCCGAGCTTCTCGACGCCGGCGCCTCCGCGGGCGCGTAGCGACTGAATCGCGCGTTCGATCCGCGCCAGCTGGAGCTGGCGGACCGCCACCTCGATCTGCCCGGGCACCGCGTGAAGGGTGCTTGCCCGCACGGCCAGCTCAGTCAGCAGGCCTCCGAGCGGGCCGTCAGCGCCCTGGCCACTCGCGCAGATGTCCGCGCGCAGCGCGCGGGCGGCCTCGCGCGTGAGTTCCGCCGAAAACGTGGCGTCGATGTCGAGCTCGCGCAGCAGCTCGGTCCCGCGCTCGGGTAGCGCGATGCACAGGGCCAGGAACCCGGCCTCGACCCGTCCGCCCGCATCGAGCGCTGGTGCCGGCTCCGACTGCCGAGCGGGCCGGTCCTCGGGCGGCCGGGGGGCCGGCGCGGCCCCCGTGCCAAGCACGCCTTCAATCGTGCGCTCGGACAGGCCGAGCTGCGCCGCAACCTCGCGCTCGAGCTCCTCGCGCATCGCGCCGAGGCCAAGCGTCGCGAACACCGGCCGAAGCTCAGCGAGAATTCTGTCGCGCCCTTCGGGGGTGTCGCGCTCGCCTCCGGCGAGCATCCGGGCGACGCGGAAGCGTACGAACGCGACCGACTGCGCAACGAGCAGAGGCAGCGCGCCTGCACCCTCGCGCGAAAGCACGTCGGCCGGGTCGCTCCCGGCCGGCAGGGGCACGACGCGGAGCTCGAGCCCCTTCTGCTCGGCGATCGCCGCTGACTTCACCATCGCCGCCTGGCCAGCGCCGTCGGCGTCCAGCGCAAGAATCAGCCGGTGGCCGAGGCGGGCGAGCACCGCGACCTGCTCAGCGGTAAGCGCGGTCCCCATCAGACCGACGCAATTCTCGACGCCTGCCTGATGCATCGCGATCACGTCCGTGTACCCCTCGCAGAGCACGATCGCCCCGGCGCGCGCAGCGGCACCGCGGGCGAGATGCTCGCCAAAGACATGCCGGCGCTTGTGAAACAGGTCGCTCTCAGGGCTGTTCAGGTACTTCGCCGGATCGTCGGCGCGCATCGCGCGGGCACCGAAGCCCAGGACGCGGCCGCGGCGGTCGCACAGCGGGAAGGTGATGCGAGCACGGAACCGGTCGTACACGCGCCCCGGCCGATCGCTCGAGCGCTGCACAAGCCCTGCCGCGAGCAGCTCCTGGTCGCTGAACGCCGCACGGCGAGAGGCGAGCAGCACGCGATCCCATGCGCTCGGGGCGTAACCGACGCGAAAGCGCCGTAGCACCTGCTCGTCGAGCCCACGGCCCACGAGGTACTCGCGCGCCCGTGCGGCCTCGTCGGACTCCCAGAGTATGCGCTCGTAGTAGCCGCAGGTCCGTTCCAGCAGCTCCTGAAGACGGGCTTCCTGCTTGCGACGGGAAGCGTCCCGCGGATCCTCCTCGGCGATCTCTAGCGTCACGTTGTAGCGATCCGCGAGCTGCTCGAGCGCGCCGGGGAAGTCGAGTCCCTGTGTTTCGCGCACGAACGTGAACGCGTCACCCGACGCCTGACAGCCGAAGCAGTAGTAGACCTTCTTGGACGGGGTCACGCTGAACGACGGTGTGCGCTCGTCGTGGAACGGGCACAGACCGCTGAAGGAGTCGGCTCCGGCGCGGCGCAGGTCGATTCGCGTGCCGATCAGCTCGACGATGTCGATTGCGTCGCGAACACGCTCCACGCTCTCGTCGGTGTAACGCGGCATCTAGCGGTCGGCGTCGGTGCCGAACGACCGGGGCACGGCGAGATCTTCAAACACCCGTATGCAGTAGCGATCCGTCATCCCGGCGATGTAATCGGTCACCCGTATAGCGAGGTCGTCGTCGCCGGGTGGCGGGGTTTCGCAGTAATGGTCGAAAAGGGTGCGGATCACTCGCTCGACCTTCCCATGCTCGGCCCGCGCGACCTCGCCGAGGTAGACCCGCTCGAACATGAAAGCGCGGAGCGCGCCCATCGCTTCAGCTGCCGCGTCTCCCTGAACGATCTCACCGGCCCGTTCCGATTGCTCGACGAGGTCGTGCACCAGCGCGTCGATTCGCCGCGAGCCGGTGTCACCAAGGACCGCGATCGGCTCGCTCGGTATGTCGCTCGGCGCGAGCACCCCGGCACGCAGCGCGTCGTCGATGTCGTGGTTGAGGTAGGCGAAGCGATCAGTGATCCGCACGATCGCACCCTCGAACGTCGACGGCTTCTCCGCTCTGCCGGAATGACCGAGAATTCCGTCACGAACCGGCTCTGTCAGGTTGAGACCGGCGCCGTCGCGCTCCAGGTGGTCGACGACGCGCAGCGACTGCTCCCAATGATGAAAGTGACCTCCGAATCGCTCGCGCAGGCAGCGGTCGAGCACGTCCTCGCCGATGTGCCCGAACGGTGGGTGCCCGAGGTCGTGCCCCATCCCGATCGCCTCGACGAGATCTTCATTCAGCCGCAGCGCCCGTGCCACCGCCCTCGAGATTCCGGTCACTTCGAGGGTGTGCGTCAGGCGCGTACGGTAATGGTCGCCCTTCGGGGCGACGAAGACCTGTGTCTTGTGCTTGAGGCGGCGGAACGCCTTGCAGTGGACGATCCGGTCGCGATCGCGCTGGAACGGGGTGCGCAGGCCGCAGTCGTCCTCGGCTCGCTCCCGGCGCGCCGGGTAGGAGGGCGTCGCGTGCGGTGCGAACTCGCGCGCCTCGCGCTCGACCTGACGCGTGGCGAACCGGGCCGCCACCTCCTCACGCGCGGTCGCCGTCATCGTCTATCCGCCGCAGCCTGGCGCGGCCCGTCGTCACGTGCCACCGCTGAGCGCAGCCGAAGGTGCGCGTGGTGCTCGAGCGTCTCCGCGATCGCCCGCTCGGCCTCCCGCAGCGCCTGGGCGGATGCGGGTGGCGCCTGCGCGAGTGGCCGTGCAAGTGCAGCGGTCATGAACTCGTAGGTGTCCTGCGCGAAGGTGAAAGAGCCTGCTTCGCAGGCCGTGCACACGACCCCGCCCGCGGCTGCAGAGTAGCCCGAGAGGTGTTCGACCTCACCACATGAGGCGCACGAGGCGAGGGCGGGAGCGAGGCCGGCGGCGACCAAAAGCTTCAGGCGGAACGCAAGCGCGTTAGCGTGGCATGCGTGGGCAGGATCGCCGGCGAGCAGGGCGAGTTCGTTCGCGAGGAGGTTGTAGACCGCCGGGTGCGGCTCGCCGGTCTCGAAGATCCGCGCGACCGCGTCGCATGCGCGAGCCGCGGCGTCGAGCGTGGCGGCGCTGTCGCGGAGCGCGGCATGGGGTTCGAGCGTCTCGACCCCGGTCACCGTGAGCAGCTCCCCGCGCCCCTCGTGGCACACGAGGCGCACGCGGCAGAACGGCTCGAGGCGACCACCGAAGCGGCTACGGGTGCGCCGCACGCCTTTCGCGATCGCGCCGATGCGCCCACGCGACGGCGTGTACAGATGCAGGATCCTGTCCGCCTCGCCGTATCGCAGCGAGCGCAGCACGATCGCGTCGGTCTTGAGCGGGCCCGCCATCTAGACGCGGCCAGAGCACTCGATGTTGCGATGAACCGCCACCAACATCGAGACTACGCGAGTCCCGCGACGGCACGCATCGCTCCGGTCAGCGCGGCAGCTCGCCGAGGTCGTCCTCAACAGCGGTCCCGTCGATGTCACCGGGACGGAAGCCACCCCCACCAGGCGCGAAGCGTCCCGTGCTGGCGGCGAAGCTGACGATCCGCGCGACGTAGTGACGCGAGATCAATCGCCGTACGAGCGCGCGAGTCGGCGGGAGTAGGAGCAGCACCCCGGCCGCGTCGGTCGCGAATCCCGGCAGAAATAGCAGCCCCCCGCCGAGGAACCCGAGCACCCGATCGAATGCACCTGGTCCCGGGGGGCGTCGTTCGGACACTGCGGCTGACACGTGCCCGAGGGCGGCACGCCCCTGCGTGCGCAGCACCTCCCAGCCGATCAGCGAGGTTCCGAGCAATGCCAGCACAGCCCAAAGGAAACCGATCGCGTCCCCGACGACGATGAACGCGATCACCTCTGCCGCAAACAGCACGATCAGCCACAGAACGAACACCGACACAGTCTGACGACACGACGGAGCCGGCCGTTCCGTGGACCCGTCACCCGCGCGATCGGCAGCCCCTAACGGAGTGCTATCCTTTGTAAAGTAATGCCTGAGATCACCGTGTACACGACGGATCCATGCCCGTACTGTGCTCAGGCGAAGGCGCTTCTGGCCAAACGCGGCCTCGGCTACGAGGAGATCAACCTCGCGAAGGATCCGTCAGGGCGCGCAGAGCTGGCGGCGCGAACCGGGATGATGACGTTCCCCCAGGTGATCATCGGCGGCGAGCTGGTCGGCGGGTTCACCGAGCTGTACGCGGCCGACAGGTCCGGCCGCCTCGCTGAGCTCACGGCCGCCGCAAAATAGGTCGCTCTCGCAAGGCTTCGCCCACCGCCAACGCATGGGCGGCGTATGAAGGCGCCGCGCGGACACCGTCCCGGCGCCCCGTCTTCCGGGCCGCACAAGTAACCTGCGCGCCAGCCGCCGAGGAGGCGGCCGGCAATGGTGCGTCGCGCCCTCATCATCTGCTCACTCGTCGGATCGATCCTGCTCTGTGTCGCGCAGGCGCCCGCCGCGTCGGCTGACATCGGCAACTCCGCGGACGACCTGCGCACCGGCTGGTACCCGGACGCTTCAGCGCTCTCCCCCGCGGTCGTAACGGGCGGCGCCTTCGGACGCCTGTGGTCGGCGACGGTCGACGGCCAAGTCTACGCGCAGCCGCTGTACTGGAACGGCACCGTCATCGTGGCAACCGAGCAGGACTACGTCTACGCCTTGAACGCGGCGAGCGGGGCGCAGGAGTGGTCGGTGGACCTCGGGACGCCCTGGAACCCGGCAGACATCGGTTGTGGCGACATCAGCCCGGCGGTCGGCACGACCGCAACACCGGTCATTGACCCCGCGACGAATACTGTCTATCTGACCTACAAGACCTACGTCTCGGGAACCAGCGGACCCGCGGCCTGGCACATGGACGCTCTCGACGTGACGAGCGGCGCAGCGCGCTCCGGCTTTCCGATAACCCTTTCCGGAGCGGCACAGAACCAGCCGTCGCTTACGTTCCAGCCAACCACCCAGCAGCAACGGCCCGGCCTGCTGCTGCTCGACGGGGTCGCCTACGCCGCGTTCGGCGGGCACTGCGACCACACGCCGTGGCAGGGCTGGGTGTTTGGCGTCTCGACCGCCGGGCACATCGAGTCGCGGTGGGTCGACACGGTCCCCGGCGTCAACGGCGCGGGGATCTGGCAGTCGGGGGTCGGCCTGATGTCAGACGGTACCGGCTCGATCTTCCTCGTGACCGGGAACGGCGGCTCGCCGTCGACGCCCGGCCCCGGCGCGCAGCCGCCGAGCTCGTTCGGCGAATCCGTCGTGAACCTCCATGTACAGGCCGACGGCACGCTCCAGCCGGTCGACTACTTCACACCGTTTGATGCGGCGTCGCTCGACAGCACGGACGGGGACTTTGGCGCCGGCGCGATCGTCGGGCTGCCGGGCGCCTATTTCGGCACTGCCGCACTTCCCCATCTCGCGGTCGCCGTCGGAAAGGAGGGGTACGTGTACCTGCTCAACCGCGATGCCCTCGGCGGCTACGACAACGGGAGCGGGGGCGGCGACGCGGTGGTGCAGCGGCTCGGCCCGCGCGGAGGCGTCTGGGGTCGGGCGGGCGTGTGGCCGGGTGACGGGGGCTACGTGTACGTCACGACGTCGACCGGATCGAGCAGCGGCGGCAGCCTCGACTCCTACAAATACGGGGTGTCCGGAACCGGCCAGCCGTCGCTGGCCTTCGTCGGCACGAGTACGGACGCGTTCGGATTCGGCAGCGGACCGGCGGTGCTCACAAGTGACGGCACGACGAGTGGCAGCGCGGTCGTTTGGGCGATTTGGGCCGCGGACCGCGCGGGCGACGGCGCTCAGCTACGCGGCTACGCGCCAATACCGGTCGGCGGAGCGATGCAGCTCCTCTACAGCTCAGCAATCGGCCACTCGACCAACTACAGCGAGGTCGACGAGGGCGGCGGGCGACTTTACATCGGCACGCGCGACGGAGCGGTGCTCGCCTACGGATCCCCGGTCGCCGAGCAGATCGGCGGCTCCTCGCCGACCTTCGCGAACACCGTCGATGGATCCAGCAACCAGCAGACGCTGACGCTCACCGCAAACACGGCGGTCACGGTCGAGACGATCGCCTCCACGTCGGGCCAGTTCACGATCGGCACCCCGTCGCACACGCTCCCGGCGATCCTGAGCGCCGGACAGTCGATCTCGGTGCCGGTCACGTTCGCGCCGACCGCCGTCGGCCTGGTCGCCGCAGACGTCAACGTGACCCTCGGTGACGGCACGATGAAGTCATTCGCGCTGTCGGCCACGGTCCTCTCCTCGCAGCCCAACCTCTACGCGAGCCAGCCGCTCGTCTCGCTTGGTGGCACGGTCGCCGGCGGCGAGCTCACCGGAACCGTGACGTTCACGAGCGCCGGCTCGGTCCCGGTCAGGATCACCGGCGTCCGCGCACCCCAGACGCCGTTCAGCGCCACCGGCCTCCCCGTCGTCGGGAGCACGCTCGCTTCCGGCGGTTCGTTCACCGTCACCGTCGCGTTCGACCCGACGGCGGCAGGCGCTTTTGGCGGCTCGCTCGAGATCGACAGCAACGGCGGCAACCAGGTCGTCGATCTCACCGGCAACGCCAGCACCCCCGGTGAACTGACACTGTCAACGCCACTCCTGCCGTTCGGATCGGTGGCCGTCGGCACGCCGGCGACGCGATCGTTCACGCTCACAAACACCGGTGGGACGAACGTTACGATCACGAAGTCAAAGCCCCCCTTCGGCGGCGAGTTCACCGCCATCACGAGCCTCCCAGAGGGTTTGACGATCGCGCCCGGCCAGACCGTCTCCGAGCAGGTCACCTTCGCTCCAACGACCACGGGAAGCGCCGCGGGCGCGTGGCAGATCAACGGCGACGATGGTCTCGGCCTGCGCAACGTGCAGTTCACCGGGACCGGAGTCGCTTTCACCTCCCCGGTCGCGCCACTTCTCAGCGGTCCGGCGAACGGGCTCGATCCGCTTGGTCGCAGACTCACTGCGCTCACGATTACGCCCAGCCGTACCAGCCAAGCGGCGGCCGGAAGGACTCGCATCGCCTACGCCGCGTCGGCCAGCGGCACAACACGGATCGTTCTCGCACGCGACGAGCTCGGACGGTTGCTCGGGGGGCGCTGCGACACGCGAGCTGTCCGCGCCAACCACAACCCTCACTGCCACGCCTATCCGGCGCTCGCATCCACCGACCACGCGGACACGACGGGGCCCAACCAGCTCCTGCTCTCCGACTGCGTCGCCGCACGCAAGCTCACCCCTGGGCTCTACCGCTTGAGCGTGACACCGCAGAGCACACCGAGCGGTGGACCGCTCTACATCTGGTTCCGCGTACTCGCGGCAGCGCCGCGCGCCCTCGCCGGCACGGCGGTGCGGGGCGCCGGCTGGCAGCGGCGGCACACGTAGGTTCCGCGCCCGCCGACGACGATCTTCTCAATCCTGCACCCACAGTTCGGGCACGGCTCGCCCTCGCGGCGATGCACGAGGAAGCTGTCCTGAAAGCTTCCTCGCGCGCCATCGAGGTGGCGGAAGTCATCGATCGACGCGCCGCGCGAGTCGATCCCCGCGGCAAGCACCGCAATGATCGCCTGCGCGAGCAGCTCATACTGCTCCGGCCGCAGACTGCCCGCTGGTCGTCGCGGATGAATACGCGCGCGAAACAGCGCCTCATCCGCGTAGATGTTCCCGACTCCAGCGAGGTTGTGCTGGTCGAGCATGAACGACTTGAGCGGTCCGCGCCGTCCCCGGGTCAGCGAACGCAGGAGCGGTCCGCCGAAACGCTCGTCGAACGGCTCGACCCCGAGCCGCGCGGCGAAGAACCGCTCGAGCTCGGTGTCGCCGGCGACGATCTGGCCGGTCCCGAACCGGCGTGGATCCGAGAACCAGAGGTTTTTGAGGTCATCGAATTCAATGCGGACCCGCGCGTAGGGCGGCGGCACGCTTGGCTCGAGCAGGAGGGTTCCGGTCATCCGCAGGTGCATCAAGAGGTGGATCTCCCCGGTGAGCTGCCAGTCGAGGTACTTCCCGCGACGCGCGAGGCGGCACACGTCCCGCCCGACCGTCGCGTCCGCCAGGTCCGCCGGCGCAAGTGGACTGCACCAGCGCGCGTCGAGCACTTCGAGGGCGCGGATCCGTCGGCCCTCGACGGCCGGCGCGAGCTGGCGGCGAATCGTCTCGACCTCGGGCAGCTCAGGCATGGCGAGCGACCCCGCTTGCGCAGGGAACCACGCACTGGCGCCCTGGTTCAAGCATCGGCGGCCGCCCGCGAACAGGTGATGAACGACGCGCCCGCCAGTCCCGATAACGAGCCCGCGGCGAGCCACTCGTAAACCGACGCGCCGACGTCGGCGAGGCAACCATCGTGGCGTCGACCACCGTCGCCCGCGAAGCGTGCGAGCAGCGGGACGCTCTCGCGCGTGTGGTCGGTGTGTGGGGCTGAGGGGTCGCAGCCGTGGTCCGCGGTGATCACGAGCAGGTCGCCGGGCCGCAGTCGCGGGAGCCAGCGGCCGACGGCCGCGTCGATCTCGCGCAGAGCGCGGTGAAACCCCTCAACGTCCTTGCGATGCCCGTAGCGCTGGTCGGTATCGATCAGGTTCGCGAACACGAGACCGCGGTCGAGCTCATCGATCAGCGCCGCGATCGTGCCGAGTGCCTGCGTGTTGTCCGACCCGAGGTGACGCTCTTCGATCCCGACGCCCGCGAACAGGTCGGCGATCTTCCCGACGGCGTGCACCGCCACTCCGCACGCGCCCAGCTCCTCGAGATAGCTGCGCGACGGCGGCACGAGGGCGTAATCGCGGCGACCCGCGGTTCGCCGGAAGGCTCCGGGCTCGCCATCGAACGGGCGGGCGATGACGCGCCCGACACCGTCCGGCCCGCTCATGATGTCGCGCACCGCCTCGCACAGCGCGTACAGAGTGGCCGGCGCAAGGACATCCACGTGCGCCGCAATCTGAACGACCGAGTCGGCCGAGGTGTAGAGAATCGGCTTGGCGCCCCACAGATGCTCGGCCCCGAAGTCCACGATCGCGTCGATCCCGTTGTAGGGGCGGTTGCAGATCACCTCGGTTCCCATCACCTGCTCGACGCGCGCGAGCAGAGCCGGGGGCAGGCCTTCCGGATAGGTCGGCGGAGCGTGCTCCGCGACGACGCCCATCAGCTCCCAGTGTCCGGCGATCGAGTCTTTGCCGGGGCCGCTCGCGCACAGGCGCCCGTGCAGAACGGGCGCAGGCGCCGTCCGGACCCCAAGCAACGGGAGGATGCAGCCGAGCCCGAGCGACTCGAGGACGGGCAGATCGAGCCCACCGCACGCCTGCGCGAGGTGGACGAGCGTGTTCGTCCCGCCGTCCCCGTAGTCGTCCGCGTCCGCCAGTGCGCCGATCCCGCAGGCGTCGATCACGACGACAAAGGCGCGCCGCTCACTCAACTGGTCATCGTGCGCCTTGGCGCGCAGAGGTGAAGTGCTTGACAGCGAGGCGTTGCCTCCTCAAACCTCATAGCGCCGATCTCGTGCAGGTCGACTCGGAGCCCCATCGTCCGGACTGGTCTGTCCGCTGATGCTAGTCGGTCGGCCTGGCGGCGGCAGGCCGCTGCTTACGCCGCGTTGCTGCCCGTCGCGCGCGGATGCGCTTGGAAGTAGACGTCGCGCAGGCGCTCGGTCGAGAGATGCGTGTAGACCTGCGTCGTTGCGACGTCGGCGTGGCCGAGCATCTCCTGCAGGACGCGAAGATCGCAGCCGCCGGCGAGGACGTGCGTGGCGAACGTGTGGCGCAGCGTGTGCGGGCTGACCCGTCCTGCGAGCCCGACAGCTTCCGCGTGGCCCTTGATGATCTTGTAGAGGCCCTGGCGCGTCAGCCCCACGCCACGGCTGTTGACGAAGACGTGCCGCTCGTTGCGCAGGCCGACGAGCTCAGGCCGCCCCTGCTCGGCGTAGGCGCGAAGCGCGCCCACCGCGGAGCGGCCGATTGGCACGACACGCTCCTTCGATCCCTTGCCGCGGGCCCGCAGCATCTGCTCGGCGAGATCGATGTCGTCGATCTCGAGACCGGTCGCCTCGGAGGCGCGAAGCCCGCAGGCGTACATCAGCTCGAGCAGCGCGCGGTCGCGCAGCGCGATCGGTGAGCGTCCCGCCGGCGAGTTGATGAGGCGCACGACCTCGTCGCGGCTCAGAACCTCCGGCAGCTTCTGGGTCTTGCGCGGCCCGTGGAGGTCCGCCGTCGGGTCATGATCGATGATTCCCTCGCGTCGCAGGTAGCGGTAGAACGAGCGCAGGCACGCCGCCTTGCGCTGAAGCGTCGCGGCAGCCGCTCCGGGACGACCATCGGCGCCAACGGCAAGGCCGGTCAGGAAGGCGGCCAGCTCGCTGTGGCCGACCTCCAGCACGTCGAGGTGACGCTCCCTCAAGTACTCGCCGAGCTGGAGCAGGTCGCTGCGGTACGCCTCGAGCGTGTTGCGTGAAAGTCCTCGCTCGAACTCGAGATAGGCGAGGAAGTCGAGCATGAGCTGTTCGATCTCGTGGCGTGTGGCGATCGCAAGCGCTGCCATGGCGATGGGTTTCGCAGCGCCGGCTCAGTCCCCTCTGCGCGCAACAGCGCTGCCAGGAGATCTACTGCCGCGCGCGTCGGGTTCGCCGGTCAGTTCGCCGAGGACTCCGCCCCCGGCGAGGGCGGCGGCGAAGAACAGTTCGTCCGCCGCGATGCCGCGACCCATCACCTCGGCCCCGAGGCCGCTCGCCGCGTAACCGTCGAGGTCCACCCCGCTGCGGCGCCAGTCGTGCTCGATTCCGCCGCGGGCGGGCGCGAGCTCGGGTAGCGGCTCGCTCGTGGGGAGGGCCACAACGACCGGGGCGAGGAGCAGCTCGAGGACGGTCCGGGTGTGGTGGGAGAGGCCGCGGTGCGCCGCGCGCGAATCGCCGCTCGACATGCGCGGAACCACGAGCGTCGCGGCGCCGAGTGCCAGCGCCGTGTGCGCACTCTCGAGGGCGACCATGCCACCGTGGCCAAGCGGCGAGCCGCTGCCGACGATCCCCGGACCGGGACCACAGACCGCAGCGTCCCACCGGAGAACTCCGAAGCCGTGGGCCAGGGCTCCGGCGGTGCTGACCGCATAGCCGCTCGCGCCACCGAACGACGCGCCGGCGGTGATGTGCGAGGCGAGCAGTCCACGCGCGAGGAGGTCGCGGACCGTGCGCGAGTGGCTCCCGGGCAGCGCGCCGCCCGCGGTCTGCACGTAACCGAGCGACGCCCGTGGGGCCCGACGCGCGAACGCCCAGGCGAGCGCGGCCAGCTGGCTGTGGAGGGCGAGCACCCCGACCGGTGCTCCCGCCACCGCGGTTGGCTCACCTCCACGGGCGTCGACCGGGTCGGTCGCGTGCTGCAGGCTCGTGTAGTTCAGCTTCAGCACGTGGCCGGCCGGGGCCGGCTCCACGCTCAGACCGCGCGTGAGGTTGACGTGCACCAGGTCAAAGCCGCCGGACCCGAGCTCGAGCTCGCGCGCCGCGCAGTTCACGAGCACCTCATCGCCGACCTCGCAACGGCCGACCAGCGCGACATCCGCGATCGCGGCGTGGGCTCCATCAGGCAGATCCACGACGAGCGCCTGCTCGCCGCCTCCGCCGCCGGCCGCGTCCCGGACGACGCCGCGCGCGAGGCGCAGCACCCTGTCCGCCCTACTCTCCGGCCCGACTGACAAGCTCGATCGCGAGCTCGAGCGTCCCCTCGAGAGCGGCCACGCTGACTCGTTCGGTCGGCTCGTGCGGGCGCTCGGTGCCGTTGCCTACGTTCAGGACCGCGCAGCCCTTGCTGCGCAGCGCGTTGACGTCGCTTCCGCCGCCGCTCGAGATGAGAGACGGCTCGTGACCGAGCGCCCGCAGGGCGGCGGTCAGAAGCATCAGCTCAGGTGCTGAGCTCGCCACGCGGAAGCCGTCGAACTCGCGTTCCACCTTCACGTCGAGGTCACATTCGCACTCAGGGTCGTTTGCGGCGTCGGCAAGGCAGGCCACGAGCTCGCTCGCGACCTGCTCGGCACGTGCCGCGTCGAGCGAGCGCGCCTCACCGACGATCCGGCAGCGGTCGGGCACAATGTTGACCGCAGTTCCGCCTTCGATCGTGCCGATGTTCGCTGTGGTCTCCTCGTCCAGCCGCCCCAGGGGCATCGTCGCGATGCCACGCGCCGCAGCGAGAATCGCGCTGCGCCCGTCCTGCGGGCTCACGCCCGCGTGCACCGCGACGCCGCGAAGCTCCGCCGTGATGCGGTAGTAGGTCGGCGATGAGACGACCACGCCGCCGAGCGGGATCGGAGCGTCGAACGTGTACCCGAACGGGCTCCGCAGGACGCCCGCCTCGAACTCCTTCGCACCCACCAGCCCGACCTCCTCACCGACCGTGAAGAGCAGCTCGACGCTTGCGCCCGCCGGCTCGGCGACGAGCCGGTGGGCAAGCTCGAGAAGGACGGCGACCGCCATCTTGTTGTCGGCGCCGAGGATCGCGTCGTTGCTGTTCTGCCAGTAGCCGTCGACCAGGACCGGATCGATCGGCGCGGCGGCGGGAACGGTGTCGAGGTGAGCGCAGAACAGCAACGACCCAGCACCGCTCCCCGGTATGCGCGCCAGCAGGTTGCCGCAATCGCCGCGCAACGCGGCGGCGGCGCCGTCCTCGTCAACAGGGATGCCGAGCTCGGCCAGCTCGGACCGGACAAGCGACGCGCAGCCCGCCTCCGAGCCGGACGGGCTGTAGGTCCGGCAGAGAGTCGCGAAGCGCTCGCCCAGGCGCGTGCTCTCTGCCGCGCTCGGAGCCCTCACGAACCGGGCGTCGAGGACTCGCCGCCCGTGGCGGCGCTCCGCGCGCGCTCGAGGGCGCCGCCGACAAAGTCACGAAACAGCGGCGCCGGACGGTCGGGCCTCGACTTGAACTCGGGGTGGTACTGCGAGGCGATGTAGAACGGATGCTCAGGGATCTCGACGACCTCGACGAGCCGGCCGTCGGGCGAGGTGCCGGACATCACGAGGCCGGCCGACTCGAGTCGCTTCCGCAGCATGTTGTTCACCTCGTAGCGATGGCGGTGTCGCTCGTAGGCGACGGCTTCGCCGTAGATCTCGCGGGCGCGAGTGCCGTCGTTCAACTTGACCGGATCGGCGCCGAGGCGCATGGTCCCGCCGAGGTCGGCAATCTCCTTCTGCTCGGGGAGCAGGTCGATGACCGGGAACGGCGTCTCGGGGTCGCACTCGGTCGAATTCGCCCCGTCCATGCCGGCGACGTTGCGCGCGAACTCGCAAACGGCAACGTGCATGCCGAAACAGATGCCCAGGTAGGGAACGCCGCTCTCCCGCGCATAGCGCGCGGCCTCGATCTTGCCTTCGAAGCCGCGGCTGCCGAAACCTCCCGGGATCAGGATCCCGTCAGCCCCCACAAGGCGCTCCGCGGCTGTTGTGGCGCCTTCGCGGTCGCCGACGAGGGTCTCGGAGTCGACCCAGTCGATCTCGATCCGGCAGCCGTGCATGAAGCCCGCGTGGCGGAGCGCCTCGGCGACGGACAGGTAGGCGTCCTCGAGCTCGACGTACTTCCCGACGATCGCGATCCGCGTCGTTTCGCTCGCCTCCTCGGCATGCTCGATCAGCGAGCGCCAGCCGTCGAGCTCAGCAGCCGGGGCGTCGAGTCCGAAATGCTCGAGCACGAAGTCGTCAACCCCCTCGTCGTGAAAGCCGAGCGGGACCGAGTAGATGTTCTCGACGTCGTAGGCGGACACGATCGCCTCGAGCGGCAGGCTCGCGAACAGAGCGATCTTCTTGCGGATATCGCGTGAGAGGACCTGCTCGGAGCGGCACACGAGCATGTCCGGCTGAATGCCGATCCGTCGCAGCTCGTTGACCGAGTGCTGCGTCGGCTTCGTCTTCAACTCGCCTGCGTGGTTGATGTAGGGAACGAGCGTCAGGTGGATGAACATGCAACGCCGACGCCCGACGTCCACCGGAAACTGGCGGATCGCTTCGAGGAACGGCAACGACTCGATATCGCCGACCGTGCCGCCGATCTCGGTCACGACAAAGTCCACGTCTGTCGCCTGGGCGAGCAGCGAGACGCGCTGCTTGATCTCGTCGGTGATATGGGGCACCACCTGGACCGTCGCCCCGAGGTAGTCGCCGCGGCGCTCGCGCCTGATCACGGCGTTGTAGATACCGCCCGCGGTCACGTTCGAGGCTCGCGTGGTGTCGGCGTCCGTGAAGCGCTCGTAGTGACCGAGATCGAGGTCCGTCTCCGCACCATCCTCGGTGACGAACACTTCGCCGTGTTGGTAAGGCGACATCGTGCCCGGGTCGACGTTGATGTACGGGTCGAACTTCTGCAGGGCGACGGTCAGGCCACGCGCAACCAAGAGGCGACCGATCGATGCCGCGGCGATCCCCTTACCGAGCGAGGACACGACGCCTCCGGTGATGAAGATGAAGCGGGGTCCGGGGTGGCGATCAGGCGTCGAATGCATCATGCGGTCTCCCAAATGAGTCTAGATGGCGCAGCACAGGAGCACGCTCGATGAGTGCCGAAATTGAGCGGAACTCGCCATATACGGTCAGCAGCGCCAGGAGTGCGAGCGCTACGGCAAGGCCCGCCGACGAAAGCGTCAGAACCATCCAGACGCCGGCCAGGGCCCCAAGGAGCCCGGCGCCCGTGTCACCCAGCATCCCCCGCTCGCGCAGCTCGTAGAAGGCCACGACGAGCGCCGGCCCGGCGAACATGCCGACCGCCCACAGCGGCCGAAGCTCCCCGCTTGCGATCGTGAGAGCGGCGCCGAGCAGCACGAGCGCCTTGACGGCGCGACCGGGACGCAGATCGATCAGGTTGAACGCGTTCGTCGCGAGGACGAGCACGCCGGCACCCAGCAGGAAGCGAGCGACGTCACCAGGCCGCGCCGCCGCCGCGAACAGGGCGAGCGCGAGTGTGCCGACGGCCTTCAGCGCGCCGGTGTCTGGTCGGCGCGCGCGGAGCGCTGCGAGGTTGCCACGCCAGCCGCGCGCCGGCCCGGAAAAAGCGTCGTCGGCGAGGCCGAGCAGCGAGACGCCGAGCGCAAACGCGGCGATCCAGCCGAGGTTTGCGTCGAGGATCCTGGCGTGTGAAATGCGCTGCGCAAGAACGAGCGGTCCGAGCGCAAGAAGTGCGGCGGCGACGATCGCCAGGCCGAGCGGAGCGGCGAGTAGCGCCCCGCGATGGTTCGCCCGCGCGAGCGGGCTCGCGACAAGGCGCAAGCAGGTCGCCGGGACGACCCAGAGAGCCGCGAGAAACGAGCAAATCAGCGGCAGCGCACGCATGTAGCCCACCGTAGCGAGCGTCGCGGTCAGACAGCCGGTGCTCGCCGCGCTCTGCGCGGCTGCGCGCCGGCGGCGTTCAGGTGTGGGTCGGAATCGCGGGTGTGGCGCTCAGACGTGGGTCGGAATCGCGGGTGTGGCGCTCAGACGTGGGTCGGAAGGGGTGTGGCGCTCAGACGTGGGTCGGAATCGCGGGTGTGGCGCTC